>Ga0075435_100000810_pt1 | contig 19471 bp, 16 predicted proteins | sample RhiMethybrSRZTD4_FD_75302 | JGI IMG/M metagenome (GOLD analysis project Ga0075435, IMG submission 75302) | Populus rhizosphere microbial communities from Tennessee, USA - Rhizosphere MetaG P. TD hybrid SRZTD4 | ecosystem: Host-associated > Plants > Roots > Rhizosphere > Soil | place: USA...
GCCCGGTGTCGAGGATCGCGCGATAGCTTCCGAGCTCCTGCGGCGTCTCAGTGACGAACGGCTCGGCGGGTGTGTCGCGCACGGTCACGCGTTTGATCTCGACGCGGTCGGTCGCGAGGCCCTTGTCGTCGACGGGCGTTTCGGAAATCTTCTGCAGCACTTCCATCCCGTCCGACACGCGTCCGAATACCGTGTACTGATTGTCGAGCGCGGGCTGATCGGCGAGGACGATGAAAAACTGCGAGCCTGCGCTGTCCGGTTTTCCAGGCACCATCACCGCGGCTACCGAGCCGCGCGTCATCTTCGGGGCGCGCGGTTCGGCTTTCACGGCGTTCAACCCGCCGGTGCCGTACAACGCGCGCTTCGACGGATCCTTCGTCAGCGGATCGCCGCCCTGCACCATGCCGTACTTGACGACGCGGTGAAAGGCGGTGCCGTCGTAGATGCCGTCGGTGGCCTGCTTGATGAAATAAGCCGTCTGATTCGGCGCGGCCGCCGGATCGAGATCGATCACGAACGTCCCCGCCGTCGTCTCGACGAGCGCTTGTTTCGGGGCCGGTTGCGCCCAGACCGACCGCGCGCAGATCGAGCATGCGAGGATCAACGCAAGCGGCATGACGATCCGATTCATCTTCATGGCCGTGACGCCTCCACGATTCCGGTCGCGTGACGAATGTAGTGCAGCGCCGACACGATCGTGATGACGAGCGACGCGTAGACGAACGCATCCACCACGCGCGAGTGATAGCGCAGGTAGTTGAACAGCATGGCGACGACGGCGGTCAGAATGTAGGTCGCCGTCGCGATCTTCCCGAAGATCGACGGACGGAACGTGCGCGGTCCAATGGCGAGGTTCACGATGGCGACGGTCAGCACGATGCCGACGTCACGGCTGATGATCAGCACCGTCAGCCAGATCGGCAGACGATTCGCAAGATTCAGGTTGGGCAGCGTGAGCACGATGAACGTCGTGACGAGGAGCAGCTTGTCCGCCATCGGATCGAGCCAGGCGCCGAGGCTCGTCTTCTGGCCCGACCAGCGCGCAATGAGGCCGTCGAGCGCGTCGGTGACGCCGGCGGTCACGAAGACGACGAGCGCCCATCCGAGATGACCGTAGACCACGAGGATGACGAAGGCCGGGATCAGCAGCATGCGCAGCAGCGTGAGCTGGTTTGCGGGCGTCAGCGCGGTCATTCCTGATTTTTGGATTTGGAGCGCGACAGTCCGGCGAGCGCCTCGAGGCGCGCGATCGCATCCACCGCTTCGGCGCCGGTGACGAAGCGGTTCGGCTGGAAGCTGCTGCCGTCGGTGCCGGGCGCTGCGGGAATGACGCCCGACGCGACCGCAACCGACGCGGCGGGATAGGCCAGATGATTCGGCGAGAGATCGTCGAACTTCAGCCGCGCGGCCTGCCACGACTTCAGCTGCGCGGCGCGCGAAGGCGGCAGCCGCGTGAGCAGCCGCGCGACGGCCTGCGCCAGATCGATGCGGCGCACGGACGTACGCGGCTGGAACGTGTGGTTCTCGAACGGATCCATGACGCCGGCGCGTGCGACCGACATGATCCACGACGCCGCCCAGTTGTTCCGCGTGTCGGTGATCAGCACGGCGTCGCGGCGGTGGTCGTTCTGCACCAGCGGCGCGAGCCTGATGCCGATGAGCGCCGCGAGATCGGCGCGCGTAATCTGCGGCGCCTTGTCGATCGCGCGGTACTCCTCCGGCAGCTGCGAGAGCGCGAGCTTTTCGCGGACCACGTCGAGGCGCCGCTCGACCGACGGATCCGGCTCGAGTGCCAGCGCATCGGTGTAGGCCTTGATCGCGCCGTCGACATCGCCGCGTGCGTCCAGAATATCGCCGACCTGCGCGATCGATTTCGCGTCCGAGGGATCCAGCTCGATCGCCTTCTGCAGATCGGCGAGCGCGGCGTCGGTGCTGCCGCGCTGGCGCTCGATGGCTGCGACCTCGCGGTAGAGGAACGCGCTGTCGGGCGAGCTCGCAATCGCGGCGGCGTACGCCTGCACGGCGTCCTCCGCGCGATTCTGCCGCGCGAACTGTCGCGCCCGGGCGACGTTTTCTTCGACCGCGCGGAACTTCAGCACTTCAATCCGGCGCCGCACGTCGGCGAGCGACGGATCGGCGGCCACCGCCGCCTCCAGGCTCGCGAGCGCGTCGCTCTGACGATCGAGCGCGAGCAGCGCGTCGGCGCGTCCGAGCAACCCCGGAACATCGGCGTTGTCGGATTCGAGCGCGCGGTCGAAGTGCGGCAGCGCCGCTTTCGGATCCTTGCGCGCCAGCTCGACGTAGCCGAGCGACGTTTCGGCGGCATAGAACATCGGCGCCGCGTTGAGCACGCTCGAGAACTCGCGCTCCGCCGTCTTCAAATCGCCGGACTGGAAGAACAGCCAGGCGCGCGTGTACGCCGCGGCCGCGGGACTGTCGGCAAACGCCTGCGGAATCGGCGGCTGGACGTACTGTGGAAACTTCGGCGTCGTGACGACGGGCACCGGTGCCGTCTTCGGCGCGCACGCGCTCAGCAGCACCAGGAGCGCGACAGCGAACTTGCGCATCAGGAAAATATTACGACGAGGGACCAATTCCAAATTCCAAATTCCAAATTCCTAATTCTTACGTGCGCTCCACGCGATTCAGGAGTCGCCGCGGCACGTCGGCCACGATCGACACCTGGCCGTCGCGGCTGACATGTTCCACGACGCGCGCGTGCCGATACACGCGCGCGATCCGCTCGCGATCGCTCTCGTCGTCCGGATCGAAGGTGAGCGTCACGCGACGGACGTCGAGCGCGAGCCTCGACGCGATCGTCTCGACGAGCTCGTCGATGCCGTCGCGATGCAGCGCCGAGATACACAACGCCGACGGATCCTGCTGCTGCAGACGCCGGCGCTCGTCGGCCGACAAGGCGTCGCATTTGTTGTACACCTCGAGCAGCGGCACCTCGGTCGCCCCGACTTCGTCCAGGACCTGACTCACGGCGGTGATGCGGCGATCCCGATCCGTTGCCGCCGCATCGATGACGTGCAGCACGAGGTCGGCATCGGCCACTTCCTCGAGCGTGGCGCGGAACGCCGCGACGAGCGCATGCGGCAGACGATCGATGAACCCGACCGTGTCCGACACGAGCAGCTCGCGGCTGTCGGGCAGGCGCACCTGACGGACGAGCGGATCGAGCGTGACGAACAGCGCGTTCGAGGCCTCCGCGTTGGCACGCGTCAGCACGTTGAAGAGCGTCGTCTTCCCCGCGTTCGTGTAGCCGACGAGCGCGACGGTCGGGACGGCGGCCTTGTGGCGGCGCTCGCGCAGCTGTGCACGGCGCTTCCGCACGTGCTCGATGTCCTCGGTGACCGCGTGAATGCGCGTGCGGATGCGCCGGCGATCGGTTTCGAGCTTCGTCTCGCCCGGTCCGCGCGTGCCGATGCCACCGCCGAGCCGGGACAGCGCGGTACCCGAGCCGGCCAGCCGCGGCAGCAGGTACTTCAGCTGCGCGAGCTCCACCTGGAGCTTGCCTTCGCGCGTCCGCGCGCGGCGCGCGAAGATGTCGAGGATCAATTGCGTGCGGTCGACGATCTTCCGGTCGACGTCCTCCTCGATGTGGCGCAGCTGCGCCGGCGTCAACTCGTTGTCGAAGATGACGACGTCGACGTCGCTCTCGTCGCAGGCGGCGGCAAGCATTTCGACTTTGCCGCCGCCGAGGAAGGTCGACGGATCGGGTTTCGGCCGCTCCTGCAGTACGCGCAGCACGACCTCGGCGCCGGCCGCGTCCGCGAGTCCGGCGAGCTCCTCCATCGATCGTTCGGCATCCAGCCGCCGTGCGCGTCCGGCAATCAGCCCGACCAGCGCGGCGCGTTCGACACGTCTTACCTGCGGAGGCACGCTTGAATCTCCTCCCATGGAATCGCACCGGCGCGAATCAAACGCGGCTCCGGTCCGGTGACATCGACGATCGTCGACGGCGGTCCGCCCGGCGTCGGTCCCGCGTCGATCAGCAGATCGATCCCGTGGCCGAGCGTGCGCTCCACGTCATCGGGTTCGGAGGTCGCCGGCTGACCGCTGATGTTCGCGCTGGTCGCGGTGATCGGCTGTCCACACGCACGCGCGATCGCGCGGGCGATGTCGCTGGCAGGGACGCGCACGCCGACCGTGCCGTCAGCGGTCACCTCGCGCACGAGCGACGCGGGCGCCGGGACGACGATGGTCAGCGGTCCGGGCCAGAAACCGGCGGCGAGCCGCTCGCCCATCGGCGTCAACGGACCGAGATGCATGACGACCTGCGGGGCATCGGCGGCAATCAACGGCAGCGCACGCTCGGCACTGCGTCCTTTCACGGAAAATATACGGGCGACCGCATCGGAGCGAAACGGTGTGACCGCCAATCCATACAACGTGTCGGTCGGCAGCGCAACGATTCCGCCCGAAAGAATCCACTTGGCGGCCTCGTCGATGGCATCACGCTGCGGCGCGCCGGGATCCACGAACACTCGCCGCATCTTAGGTCATCCGCCGCTGAACCGCGGCGGCAATGATCGCCATCAGCGCGACGTCCGCGAAGAACACGACGCGGATGCTCGTGCCGCCGAGAAATCCGGCGACGAACGGGCTGCTCGCCATTCCGACGAGCGACGCGCTCGTCAGGACGCCGAAGCCGGTACCGTGCGCGCCGGCGGGGATGACCGATCCTGCCGCGCTGTATGCCGCGGTCATCGCCGCGCCGATGCCTATGCCGAGAAGCAGCGACGCCGCGCTCATCATCCACAGGTTTCCCGTCACACCGAGGAGCGCCGAGCCGGCCGCGGCGACCGATGTCCCGCCGGCAATTACGGCGCGCGAGGTGTACGTGCCAAGCAGCCGGCCGCAGATGTGATGGCCGAGCGCGCCGGTGCACGCCATGATCGAGAACAGCACGCCGGAGATGAACGCGACGCGCGAGTGTGCGACGCCGACCTGCTCGACGTAGAGCGGCAGCACCGGACCGAAGCTGCGATCGACGAACTGCAGTCCGAAGATGACCGCCATCATGAGAATGAAGTTCTCGAACGCGAGCACGCTCCGGAACGTGACGCGGCCGCTCTCCCGCTGCGGAAAGCTCGCGATCCCGTCGGCGTCGGCAACGTCCGCGACGTCTTCGTGTTCGCCGTACGCGTGCACCGCGTGGTCGTCGTACATGACGAACACCATCAGCAGTCCGGCGGCATAGAACACTGCCGTTACGAGGAACGCACGGCGCAGGCCGACGAGTCCGGCAAGCACGCCGCCAATCACCGGACCGACGGCGGGTCCCAGGCGCTGTGCCGTCTGCACGAGTCCGATCGCGTTCGGCATGCGATCGCGCGGCGCCGATTCCGCGGCCATCGCGACCGACAGCGATCCGTATCCCGCGAACAACCCTTGCACCGCGCGCAGCGCGAGCACGTGCCACGCGCGCGAGACATACGCCATCGCAGCCATGAGCACGACGAAGCTCGCCATCGATCGCTCGACCATGATCTTGCGGCCGTAGCGATCGCCCAGCCGGCCCCACGCGGGCGCGAGCACCGCGGTCAGCGCCGGCGTGACGCCGAGGCTCAGCCCGGTCCACATCGCCACGCGGCCGACGTCGGCGACGCCGAGCTGACCGATGAACAGCGGGAGAAACGGCATGACGAGCGTGAAGCCGGTGTAGCCCATGAAGCTCGCGGCCGTCACGGCGTAGACATTCCGCTGCCAGCGGCTGTCGGTTCGGGCGGGCTCGGTGGGGGGCGCGGTCAGAACCTGATTCTGACGTCCGTCTGCGGCGGGACGTGAATGCTGTCGATGAACCGGATGCGGTGCGGATCGTTCTGCATGATCACGGAGCTCGTGCGCGTGCCGTCGCCGAAGAAGCGGACGCCGCGCATCAGCGTGCCGTCCGTGACGCCGGTCGCCGCGAAGATGATCCGCTCGCCGCAGGCAAGATCCCTCGAGCGATACACCTTCTTGAAATCGGTGATCCCCATCGCGCGGCACCGCTCCTCGTGTTCGGGCTTGGTGACGACGAGCCGCGCGAAAATCTCTCCGTTCAGACATCGCATCGCGGCGGCCGTCAGCACGCCTTCGGGCGCGCCGCCCGTGCCCATCACCGCGTGCACGCCGCTGCCGACCACCGCCGCTGCGATGCCGGCCGACAGGTCGCCGTCGCCGATCAACCGGATGCGCGCGCCGGTCGCGCGGATGTCGTCGATCAACTTCTCGTGGCGCGGGCGATCGAGGACGATGACGACGAGATCCTCGACGTTGCGATCGAGGCACCGGGCAATCGCCTTCAGGTTCTCGTGGACGGGCGCATCGAGGCTGACCGCATCCTTCGAGCTCGGGCCGACGACGAGCTTCTCCATGTACAGATCGGGCGCGTGCAGCAGTCCGCCCTTGTTCGACACGGCGAGCACGGCGATCGCATTGGGCGCGCCGGTCGCGCACAGGTTCGTCCCTTCGAGCGGATCGACGGCGATGTCGACCATCGGAAACCCGGTTGGCGCGCGGCCGTCGAGCGCCTGCGCCCTGCCGACTCTCTCGCCGATATACAGCATCGGCGCCTCGTCGCGCTCCCCTTCGCCGATCACGATGGTCCCGTCGATCGGCACCGTATCCATGATGCGGCGCATCGCTTCCACCGCAACCTGATCGGACTTGTGCCGATCGCCCTGACCCATGGTGTGGGCGCACGCGATCGCCGCCTGTTCGACGACGCGCAGAAACTCGAGTGAGAGGTCTGAATCCATGTCAGCTGAGCGAACTGAGAACTGAGAACTTAGAACTTAGAACTTAGAACTTAGAACTTATCTGAAATCTATTGTGAACTCTGCGTTCTCAGTTCTCAGTTCAGCGTTCTCAGTTCTCAGTTCTCAGTTCTCAGTTCTAAGTTTTCACCTTTTCACCAGCGTAAGGCGGGAGCTCGCAGCGTGTCGGCCGATCGACGCGGTAACGGAGCAGGTAGTCGGCCTGCATCACCTTGTGGATCTCGCGCGTGCCTTCGTAGATGACGGCGCCCTTGCAGTTGCGATAGAAGCGCCCCGCCGGATATTCGTCCGAGTAACCGTTGGCGCCGTGGATCTGCACGCAGTCGCCGGCGGCGCGTTCCGACGCAACCGTCGCGAACCACTTCGCGAGACCGGTTTCACGCGTGTTGCGCTGTCCGTTGTTCTTGAGCCAGCCGGAGCGAACCCACAGCAGCCGCGCGGCCTGATAGTCGGACTCCATCTGCGCGATCATCTCTTTCACGAGCTGATGCTGTCCGATCTCCACGCCGAACGTCTTGCGCTCGAGGGCGTACTTCACGCTCGCGTCACGGCACGCGCGGATGAGACCGGTGGCGCCGGCGGCCACGGTGAAGCGTCCCTGATCGAGGGCGAACATCGCGATCTTGAATCCCTCGCCCACCCGGCCAAGCACGTTCTCCTCGGGCACCTCGACGTCCGCCATCTTGAACCAGCCGGTGTTGCCCGCGAGGATGCCCCACTTCTCCTTCATCGGGCCGCTCGAGAATCCCTTGAAGGTGCGCTCGATGAGAAACGCGGTCAGCCCCGACGGATCGCGCTGCTTCTTCTTCTCGAGATCCGTCCACGCGACGACGAGGAAGTTGTCGGCGACGTCGGCGAGCGAGATCCAGCTCTTCTCGCCGTTGAGCACGAACCGATCGCCTTTCTTGACCGCCGTCGACTGCATGCCGCGCACGTCGCTGCCGGCGCTCGGCTCGGTGAGTCCGTAGCCGGCGATCTTCTTGCCCTGCGCCTGCGGCACGAGATATCGCTGCTTCTGATCCTCGGTGCCCCACGCGAGGAGCGACAGGCAGTTGAGACCGGCGTGGACCGACATGATGACGCGGAGCGAGGTGTCGACGTACTCGAGCTCCTCGCTCGCAAGGCCGAGCGAGATGTAGTCCATCCCCGCGCCGCCGTATTCCTGCGGCACCGACACGCCGAGCAGACCGAGCTGCGCCATCCCGCCGAGGATCCGCTCGCGGTCGAAGCGATGGCTGCGATCGTTCTCGCGAATGTACGGCGCGACCTCGCGTGCGCCCCACTCGCGAACCGATTGTTCGAGCAGCCGTTGTTCTTCTGTGAGATCGAAGCTGATCATGTTCGGTCTGGTAGGTCGGGTAGGTCGGGTAAGTGTGGCAGATCTGGTGTGCCCAGTGGGCGGCCTACCTGACCTACCGGACCCACCCGGCCCACCTGACCACACCGAAGGTGCGCATCCTATCACGCGCCGCGGTGGACGCGCACGGGCGCGCCGCGCCCGAGATCGAGGACCGACGCGGCGCTCCCGCCGTTGGCGGCGATCTCGAGATGATCGGTGCTGCCGAAGAGCGCGCACACTTCACCGAGTGCTGCATCGGCGTAGGTCGACACGACCTTCGACACCTGGTGCGCGCCGACGCGGATGTCGACAGGCGCGCCCGACAGGCGATCGAACGTCTTGCGGTCGATGTTCGTGATCAGGTTGCCGAAGCGATCGACGCGCAGCACCTGACCATCCACCGTGTCGGCACCGACTGCGGGCTGCGGCACGTCGAGCCGCACAATCGCACCGGCCGGGCGCCCCAATGCCGTCAGCTCGACGCCTTTGGCGAGCCACGCCGCCGCCGGCGCAAAGCGATCGCGTCCCTCGAACGTACGGCTCACGGTCGCGCGCGCGTATCGGCGTTCGCTCAGCTCGACGACCTTCTTCGGCGCGTGCTCGTCGAGCGCGAGCGAGAGCACGCCGTTGTCGGGCGCGACGAACTTGTAGTCGCCCGCTTCAGCGGCGATGCCTCGCCGCGCCGATCCGACGCCGGGATCGACCACGACCAGAAAAATGGTGCCGAGCGGAAAATATTTGTAGGACGCGCCGAGCTCCAGCGCGGCCGCGAGCACATCGTGCGGCGGGAGATCGTGCGAGATGTCCACGAGCGTCGCATCGGGACAAATCCCGAGCGCGACGCCTTTCATCGTGCCGGCGTAGTGGTCGCGCGTGCCGAAGTCGGTCAGCAGGGCGATCACCGGTCGCGCCATGACCGTAACTTATACAAATTCGCTAGCGACAGCTAGGCGGGCTTGCGAAACAGGATCTCTCGCAGGTTGTTCTGAAGCAGGAAGGAATCCGACACGCGCAGCCCCGGGAACAGCCGGATGATGTCGCGGTTCAGCAGCACCGTCTGCCGTCCGCGCGCGGCGGAGTACGGGCGGTACTTCAGGTTCACTTCGTCTTTCACGATGTACTTGGTGTAGTGCGACTCGCGCGGCGGGTTGCCGCCGAAGAACGCGAGCAGCGCGCCCTCGGGTCGTAGCAGACGCGTCAACTCCAGGGCGAGCTCCTGCGCTGCGGCCTTGTCGAGGTAGTCGATCAAGTCCCAGCACAGGATCCCATCCACCGTGGCGCTCTCCTGCGGAAAGCGCTTCTTCAGAAACGGGGGCAGCTCCCCGAGGCGCCCCTGACGCGCGTGCCGATCGAGGTCCGCAAAAATATCCTCGACGAAGATCTTGCAGCCGAGCTGCTCGCCGAAGAAGCTGACGTTGCTGCCGACGACCGGACCGAGGTCCAGCAGCGACGGCGTCTCACGCGAGGTGAGACACGTCAGGAATTTGCGCAGCGCCTTGGTCGCGAAGACAGGATCGTCGGTGGCGACCGACGGACCAGCAGGTGCGTCGGCGTCGATCCTTCGCGGCGCAAGACGATCTAACAGACCCACAGCGGCTGAGCTCGAGGTTCAGAGAACGAGGGTTCAGACCGGCCGGACTCCGAACCCGGAACTCTGAGTACGTCTAGGCGCCGACGCGCTGCGCGGCGTGCTGCGGCTGCGTCTGCGACGGCTGCGACGGCTGCGACTGGGACTGGCCCTGCGGCTGCTGCGATGAGCTGACCGAGGCGGCGGTCTGCGCGGGCTTGGCCGGCTGCGCCGGTGCGCCCTTGCGCTGCATGTCGACGCTGCCGCGGAAGTGCGCGCCTTCCGCGATCGCTACGCGCGGAGAAATAATGTCGCCGTCAACGGAGCCGTTATCGCGAATGTCGACCTTGTCGCTCGCGGTCACGTTGCCGGTGACCTCGCCGAGGACGATGACCGCCTTGGCGAAGACCTGCGCCTTGATGCGGCCGTTCGGTCCAATCGTCAGGATGTGATCCTTCAACTGAATCGTGCCTTCGACATGCCCCTCGATGGTGAGATCCTCGCTACCGTTCAGCTCGCCTTTTATCACGACCGACTTGCCAATGTTCACGATGTCCTTCTCCATTTGATGATTCGCATCGGGACGATGACCAGTGGCCCCCACGTTCACTGGCGCTGGGGGCTGCTGCGGCGGCGTCGCAGCCGGTTGTCCGCTCGTCGGTCGGACCGCTTCATCGCGTTTCCACATGTAAACCTCCGCCTGTCCTTCTTACCTGGGCGCTAGGGGATGTCTTGACGGTGTGCAGGCGCTCGTGACCGTCGAAGTATAGGTGCTCGGTGAAACCTTGTCTAGTCCTTTTGGTACCGAGAGTTAGCGCCAACTGCTACAATGAACGTTTCACGATGCGTGTCTATTTCGACTACAACGCGACGACTCCTCTCGCGCCCGATGTCATCGACGCGGTCGCGCGTGCGACGCGTGATGTGTTTGGAAACGCCTCGAGCGTGCATCACTTCGGCCAGCAGGCAAAGGCCGCAATGGACGATGCGCGCTCGCAAATCGCGACGCTGATCAACGGCGATCCGTCCGAAGTGGTCTTCACGAGCGGCGGCACCGAGTCGGACAACTTCGCCATTCGCGGCGCAGCCGAGGCCGGGGAGCCCACCGGGCGCCGGCATCTCATCGCAACCGCGATCGAGCACGAAGCTGTGCTGAACACGTTCAAGGCGCTGGCGCGCCGCGGTTGGCGCACCACGCTCTTGCCCGTTGATGCGTCAGGCATTCTATCGGCCGAACATCTGCGCAACTGCATAACCCCCGACACGGCGCTCGTGTCGGTGATGCACGCCAACAACGAAATCGGGACAGTGCAGCCAGTTGCGGCGCTCGCGGCCATTGCCCACGAGCACGGCGCGCTCATCCATACCGACGCGGTGCAGTCGGCGGGAAAGATTCCCGTCGACGTGCGGGTGCTGGGCGTCGACCTGCTGTCACTCTCGGGCCACAAGTTCAACGGACCGAAAGGCGCGGGAGCGCTCTGGATCAAGCGCGGGACGCGGATGCTGCCGATTCTGACTGGCGGCAAGCATGAGCGGAATCGCCGCGCCGGCACGGAAAACATCCCGGCCATCGTCGGCTTCGGCGTGGCGGCGCGGCTCGCGGGCGGTAAGCTCGCGGCCGAGGGAGCGCGGCTTGCGGCGCTGCGGGATCGGCTCGAGCGCGGCATCCTCGGATCGGTGCCCGGCACGGTGGTGAACGGCGCGCCCGAACCGCGCGTGCCCAACACGACGAACATCAGCTTCGAACGCGTCGAAGCCGAAAGCCTGCTGATCGCGCTCGATCTCGAGGGCATTGCGGTGTCGACCGGATCCGCGTGCTCGTCGGGAACGCTCGAACCGTCGCACGTGCTTCGTGCGATGGGACTGCCGGCGCACCGGACGCAGAACTCGCTGCGCTTCAGCCTCGGGTTGTTCTCGACCGAAGCGGAAGTCGATCGAGTGGTGAGCGTCCTGCCTGCGCTTGTCGAAAAACTGCGCGGCCTGACGCGCAAGCCTGTGACTGCGTGACAGTCGTGCAACCACGAAGACACGAAGAACACGAAGACGCACGAAGAAGAAATGGTTTGTACAACAAATGTCTTCTTCGTGTTTCTTCGTGGCTTCGTGACTTCGTGGTTGCTCTGATGATCGTATGAGGATAGCTGTCGCCATGTCGGGAGGAGTTGACTCCTCGGTGGCTGCGGCGCTGCTCGCCGAGCAGGGTCATGACGTTATCGGTCTGTCGATGCAGCTGTACGATCAATCGGACGGGCAGTCATCGTTTGGCAGCTGCTGCTCGCTCGACGATCTGTACGACGCGCGGCACGTCGCGAACGCCATCAACATCCCGCACTACATCCTGAACTTCGAGCGGCAGTTCGACGAGCAGGTGGTCTCGAATTTCGTGCGCGAGTACGCGTCCGGGCGCACGCCGCTGCCCTGCGCGCACTGCAACAGCGATCTCAAGTTCGCGACGCTCCTCGATCGCGCGCGCGGCTTCGGCGCCGAGGCGGTGGCGACCGGCCACTACGCGCGCGTCGAGCGCGACGCCGGCACCGGCCGATACCTGCTGCGGCGCGGCGTCGACGCCTCGAAGGATCAGTCGTACTTCCTCTTCTCGCTGACGCAGGATCAGCTCGCGCGCGCGGTGTTCCCGGTCGGCGATCGTCCGAAGGACGCCGTCCGCGAGTACGCGCGCCTGCGGCAGCTTCCGGTTGCCGACAAACCCGACAGCCAGGAAATCTGCTTCATCCCCGACAACGACTACGCGTCGTTCGTCTCGAAGCACGCGCCCGACGCCGCACGCGACGGCGTCATCCTCAACGAGCGCGGCCGCATCGTCGGCAGGCACGCCGGAGTGCACCGGTTCACGGTCGGCCAGCGCAAGGGACTCGGCCTGTCGGCCGGCGCGCCGTTGTACGTGCTCGAACTGCGTCCGGCGGAACGGCAGGTCGTCGTGGGACCGAAGGCGTCGCTCGAGCGAACGACGCTGACCGCGTCGGGCGTGAACTGGATCGTCGACACGCCTGCGGATCGGCTGCGCGTCACCGCGCAGATCCGCCACCGTCATCAGCCGGCGCCGGCGATCGTTCGATCGATTGGCGACGCGCGCGCGCAGCTCGTGTTCGACGCGCCACAGATCGCGATCACGCCCGGGCAAGCCGTCGTGTTCTACGACCGTGATGTTGTAGTTGGAGGCGGGTGGATAGAGTGAAGCCCGGTACTAACGAGGACGTTGAGAGCTCAGAGAAACCTTTGTGTTCTTTGTCGCTTTGTGTCCTTTGTCCCTTTGTGTCCTTTGTGCGGAGCATCTCGCGCTCAAACCGTAGCGAGATGCTCCGGGATGTTGTCGATGTAATGCTCGGCATCGATCGCGGCCATGCATCCTGAGCCAGCCGCGGTGACCGCCTGCCGATAAATGTGGTCCTGCACGTCGCCGCAGGCGAACACGCCGGCGACACTCGTCTTCGATCCGTCGTGCGTCAGGATGTAGCCGTTCTGATCCATCTCGAGCTGGCCGCGGAACAGCGCCGTGTTCGGCGTGTGGCCGATCGCGACGAACACGCCTGTGACCGGCACCTCGGTAATTGCGCCGCTCTTGTTGTGCCGGACGATCATCGAGCCGACCTCGCCGCGGCCGTTGTCGCGGATCTCCTCCACTTCGCTGTCGAGCATCCACGCGATCTTGGCGTTCGCGCGCGCTTTCTCCTGCATGATCTTCGACGCGCGCAGCGTCTCGCGTCGATGCACGAGCGTTACTTTGTTGGCGAAGCGCGTCAGGAATACGGCTTCTTCCATCGCCGAATCGCCGCCCCCGACGACGGCGATTTCCTGTCCGCGGAAGAAGTAGCCGTCGCAGGTGGCGCACGTGGAGACGCCGCGCCCCATCAGCGTCCGCTCGGACGGCAGGCCGAGTAAGCGCGACGATGCGCCGGTCGCGATGATGATCGTTCGCGATGTGTACTCTTCTTCAGCGGTCTTCGTGACGAACGGCGTGACGCACGTGTCGACGCTGGCGACGTTGCCCGTCACGAACTCGGCGCCGAACCTCTGCGCCTGCGCGCGCATCTCCGCCATCAGCTCCGGACCCATGACGCCGTCGCGATAGCCCGGATAATTCTCGACGAGGGTGGTCAGCATCAGCTGACCACCGGCTTCGACACCTTCGATGACGACGGGTTGAAGATTCGCGCGAGCTGTATAGAGGGCCGCGGTCAACCCGGCGGGACCGGACCCGATGATGACCACATTCCTGACTGGCGGCATCAGACGTGTCTGTCGATGACTTTCTTGAGCTCGTCTTTCTGCGCGAGTCCGACGACCGATTCGACGACCTGTCCCCCTTTGAAGAGCAGCAGCGTCGGAATGCCGCGCACCTGGAACTTCTCAGCGATTTTTGGATTCTCGTCGACGTTCAACTTGCCGATCGTCACCTTGCCGTTGTATTCCGTGGCCAGCGCGTCGATCGTCGGAGCGATGCGCTTACACGGGCCGCACCAGTCCGCCCAGAAATCGACCAGCACCGGGCCGCCGGATTTCAAAACCGTATCGTCGAAGTTGCCGTCCGTGAATGTCTGCACGTTGTCGCCAGCCATCTTTGCTCCCTTATGGTCTCCTTGCAGGCTGTCTCGCGGAGCCCCGGCTCATGCTCTCGTCGTCGCTCCGACGCCCGCCCTGCGCGCCCGACGCTCGGCCGCGCGTTCATATATTTTGACGTACTCGCGAGCTGAACGGTCCCATGAATGATCTTCACGCATCCCGGCGAGCTGGAGCGAGCGCCACCGGTCCTTGTCGCGGTACGCGTTCAATGCCCTTTTCAAGGCGTCGAGCAACGCCGCGGGCGTGTACTCCCGGAAGAGGAAGCCGGTTGCGGGTGTGACCGTATCCGCTAGACCGCCAACGGCATGGACCACCGGGACCGTGCCGTAGCGCAAGCTGTACATCTGATTCAAGCCGCACGGTTCGAACCGCGAGGGCATTAGAAAAATGTCGGCGCCGCCTTCGATGAGATGCGCCAGCCCTTCATCGAAGCCGACCCGCGCGCCAATCCGATCCGGATGCTCCGACGCGAGCCTCGTCCACATGTCCTGATAGCGCGACTCGCCGGTGCCGAGTACGACGAAAGTGGCGTCCAGCCGCGGCACGTCGTCGGCGACCAAGGCGATCAGATCGAATCCTTTTTGATCGACCATCCGCGACACCATCCCCACGAGCGGACGCGCCATGGTCGTCGCGCCGGCGGTAAGGCCGTATCGCGCGAGCACTTCGGCCTTCGATGCCGATTTGTTGTCGAGCGTCGACGGGGTGAAGGGGCGCGGCAGGAACCGATCGCGCGAGGGATCCCATTCGTTCACGTCGATGCCGTTCAGGATGCCGACGAGATCGTCCGCGCGCACGCGCAGGATGCCGTCGAACCCGAATCCGAGCTCGGGCGTCTGGATTTCCTGTGCGTAGCGCGGGCTGACGGTCGTGATGATGTCGGCGTAGTTTATTCCGCCTTTGAGAAAGCTGATGCGCCGCCAGAACTCGAGCCGATCGATCGCGAACAGCTCCCAGCCGAGATCCAGCCGCGGCAGCCAGTCGGCATCGAACAGTCCCTGATACGCGAGGTTGTGGATCGTGAACACCGTCGGCGTATTGCGCAGCACCGGATGATCGGTGTAGAGCGTGCGCAGGTACACCGGCGCCAGCCCCGCCTGCCAATCGTGCGCGTGCACCACCGTCGGCGCGGTGCCGTCGCGCGCGGTGAACTCGAGGGCCGCGCGCACGAGCATCGCGAAGCGCAGCGGGTTGTCCGGATAATCGGTGCTGTCGACCGTGTAAAGCGCTTCGCGATCGTAGAGCTCCGGACAATCGATCAGAATTGCGGTGGCGCCGTCGGCGAGAGTCGCTTTGAAGAAATCGATCTCGCGCGCGAAGCCGCCGACGGTCACGGTGAACCGATCCACCGCCGAGCCGGCGGTCACACCGCGGTAGCGAGGCAGCGCAACCGTTGCCGTCCAGCCGAGACGGGCGAGCGCCGGCGGCAGCGCGCCGAGCACATCGGCAAGACCTCCCGTCTTCGCGAACGGAAGCGCCTCGGATCCGATCACCAACACGCTCGGCGCGCGGCGCTCGTCTACGAGCGAACGTTCGCGATTCGCTTCTCCGGATTGTGCTGCGCGCGGCATCGCGCTATTAGCATAACTTTGCTTGACACCTCGACGGCGGAAGGTTAGAACCGCCGGGTATCGAACGCTCCCGGAACGAGGTGCACAGATGCAGCGATCCCTTTCCGTCGTCGCGCTTGCCACGTTCTTGTGTCTGGCGGCGGCGCCGGCCCACGCGCAGAAAACGACCGGCGACATCACAGGAACGATTACCGACACGACCGGCGGCGTCCTGCCGGGTGTGACCGTCACGGCGGCGTGCCCCGCGACCGGTCTGGCGCGGACGACAACGACCGACACGCAGGGCGGATTCAACCTGCCGGAACTGCCGATTTGCGTCTACAAGGTGACGGCGGAACTCCCCGGCTTCAAAACGCTCGCGCGCGAGGCGCAGGTCACGGTCAACGCCGTGGCGAAAGTCGACTTCCGGCTCGAGGTCGGCGCGCAGTCCGAAACAGTCACAGTGGAAGGCGTCTCGCCGCTCGTCGAGTTCTCCGACAAACTGAACAACAACGTCGACACGCATCGCATCGAGCAGATTCCGCTCAGCGGCCGCGACTTCAATTCGCTTCTCGGCGTCACGCCTGGCGTGCAGCGGGATCCGGGCGGCGGATTTCTGTCGGTCAGCATCAGCGGCGCACGGCGCACCTCGAACAATTACATGATCGACGGCATCTCGAACAACGATCGCTACTACGGCGATTCGGTGCTGAATCAGACCGGCGTCGTCGGCGTGCCCGCGACGCTCGTCCCGATGGATGCCATCGCCGAGTTCACGGTGCAGCAGACGCCGTCGGCCGAGTACGGCGTCAAAGGCGGCGGCGCGATCAACGTCGTGATGAAGAGCGGGACGAACACGCCGCACGGCACGGCGTACTACTTCCGCCACGACGACTGGAGCGATTCGGCGAACTACTTCGTGAAGAAAGACGGCGGCTCGACGACGCCCGTAAGAAACCAGCAGTACGGCGGCACCTTCGGCGGTCCGATTCAGAAGGACAAGACGTTCTTCTTCGGCTATTACGAGGGACAGCGCCTCGCCGTCACGTCGCCGTATCAGGTGCAGATCCCGACGCCGACGGAGATCTCTCAGGCGCGCGGGCGGATTGCGGCCGCCGGGCTCGCAACCAACCCGATTGGCGAGAACCTGCTGAAGTTCTATCCGACGTCCGACGCGGGCACGACGACGGTGAACTCCGCGAACGTCGCGAACATGAACACGTTCTCGGTGAAGCTCGATCATCAGCTGAACACGAAGAACCTGGTGAACGGCCGCTTCTTCTTCGGCAACAGCTACCAGTCCGCGCCCGCGTTCGTCGGCCAGCTCACGCCGGCGAACGGTCCCGCCGACATGTTCAATTCGGTCACCGATCCGACACGCGTCGCGCTCGTCGGCGTCGTCTGGAACTCGACGATGTCGGACAGGTCGCTGCTGCAGCTCCGCTTCGGCTACAACCGGATCTCGCAGACGATCGACGTCAACAACAAGGTCGATCCCACGAGCCTCGGCCTCAACACCGGGCCGCTCGATCCGGCCGACTTCGGCGTGCCGGCCGTGACGCTCGGCGCGTTCGGCTACATCGGCGGCGTCGGCGGATATCCGATTACGACCTCACCAACGGAGACGTACGACCTGTCCGGATCGCTCACGCAGACGCGCGGGGCCCATACGATCAAGATTGGCGGCAACTGGCAGGAAGGCAAGAATCACAGCGTCCGCAACCGCGCGCGCACGATCATCACCGTCACCGGCGGCGGATCGTTCGACGACGTCGACGTGCTGACGGGGTTGCTGCTCGGACGGTTCGACACGATCGGCCGATCGTTCGGCTCGACGGCGCGCGACATGACGCAGCAGACGATAGGCGCGTACGTCAACGACGATTGGAAAGCGTCGTCGCGGGTGACCGTCAGCTTCGGCGTACGCTACGACGTCAACCTGCCGATGCGCGAGGTGAACGACCTCGCATCGAATTTCATTCCCGGCCAGGGTCTCGTCCGGCTCGGCCAGGGGATCGATGAACTGTATTCGGTCGACAAGAACAACTTCGGACCGCGCGCCGGTGTGGCGTGGGACGTCACCGGCGACGGTCGGACGAGCGTGCGCGCCGGCTACGCCTTGACCTACGACCTGCCTGACTTCAAGACGATCCACTCGCCCAACACGACGTGGAGCGGTCTTGGCGCGAGCGCGGGCGCGATGACCAATCCGGATCTCGGTGTCTTCTCGGTGACGCTGAATGGGACGCAGACCAAATCACCGTCGGCGGCCAACGCCACGTGTATCAACCCGAACGCGCCGACGGCCGGCGGCGATTTCGTCTGCGTTCAGCCAGGCTTAGCAGTGTTCGGCAGCAGCCCGTCGGGGCAGCCGCCGTTCAACGCGTTCTCGATCCCGAGCGATTACCACACGCCGATGTATCACTACTTCCACACGACGCTGCAGCGGGAGCTGTTCCGCGGCAACGCAGTGACGGTCACATACCTCGGCTCGCGCGGCATGGATCAGTCGTGGTTCCGCGACATCAACGGCCCGCCGCTCGGGACGCCGACGAGCGCGATTCAGGTGAACCGCCCGTTCTTTGCGCAGTTCCCGAATCTGAAGCACATCATCCAACTGAGCAACGACGGCCGCTCGTGGTACAACGCGATGCAGCTCTCCTATCGGCAACAGGCGTGGCACGGCATCAACACGCAATACAACTACACGTTGTCGAAGTGCGAGGACTACAACTCGGACAACAGCCGCGGACGGACTGACTTCCCGCAGCACAACAACCCGTACAATCCGTCTGCGAATCGCGGGCCGTGCGGCTTCGATCGGCGCCACAACTTCAACGTCGGCGGCGTGTATGCGATTCCCGGCAGCAACCCGGTGACGCGCGGCCTCGAAGTCGGCACCGTGTTCACGGCGCTGACCGGCCGTCCATTCACGCCGAACATCAGCAGCCGCGACCAGTCGGGACAGGACACCGGTTCGGTCCACGCGAACTGCCTCGCCAATCCGATCTACGACTTCACCAACCCCGAGCGCTTCATCACCAACGTCTCGCAGGCGTTTGCGACGCCACCGGCCGGCACGCTCGGCACGTGCGGCCGCAACAGCGCGCGCCTGCCGGGTCTCGCCCAGTGGGACGTGAACGTCATCAAGGAGTTCAAGATCTCGGCAGACAAGCGCGTGCAGGCGCGGTGGGAGATCTTCAACCTGCTGAACCGCGTGAACCTCGGCGCGGCGCAGAGTACGAACATCCGCAGCAGCCTGTTCGGAACCATTGGATCGACGCCGGACGTGGACGCCGGCAATCCGGTGATCGCGCAGGGCGGTCCTCGCGCGATGCAATGGGCGCTCAAGGTGATCTTCTGACATTCCGAATTCTGAATTCTGAATTCAGAATTCTTCTGGTCGGTCTCGTCGCGGCGCTCGCCGTTCCACGCGCGGCGACGAGACCAAACGTCCTCCTCATCACGCTCGACACCGTGCGCGCCGATCGCATGGGCTTTCTCGGATCGGCGCGCGGCCTGACGCCGTCTCTCGATGCGCTCGCGCGCGAGTCGATCGTGTTCACGCGCGCGTACGCGCAAGCGCCGATCACGACGGTCTCGCACGCGACCATCCTGACCGGCGCCTTCCCGCCGTTTCATCACGTGAACGATTTCGGCGCTCCGCTGC
>Ga0075435_100000811_pt1 | contig 19470 bp, 19 predicted proteins | sample RhiMethybrSRZTD4_FD_75302 | JGI IMG/M metagenome (GOLD analysis project Ga0075435, IMG submission 75302) | Populus rhizosphere microbial communities from Tennessee, USA - Rhizosphere MetaG P. TD hybrid SRZTD4 | ecosystem: Host-associated > Plants > Roots > Rhizosphere > Soil | place: USA...
GCGCCGGCCCAGGAGGCCGCCATGGATCTTCGGGTGCAGCGTCTTGACGCGGCCGTCGAGCATCTCGGGAAAGCCGGTGTACGCCGACACCTCGGTTACCGGCACGCCTTCCTTCGCCAGCAACTGCGCGGTGCCGCCGGTGGACAGAATCTGGACCTTGAGCCCGGCCAGCGCCCGGGCCAGCTCGACGATCCCGGACTTGTCGGAGACGCTGATGAGTGCCCGCTTGATCTTCACCCTTTGATCCGCAGCTGCTGCATCTTCTTGCGCAGCGTGTTGCGGTTGATGCCGAGCATCTGCGCGGCAAGCGACTGGTTGCCCTCGGCCTTGCCGAGAACCGTCTCGATCATCGGCTTCTCGATGTTCTTCAGCACCATGTCGTAGATCGACGTCGGCTTCTCCCCGTCCATGTCCTTGAAGTAGCGCTCCAGGGACCGGCGCACGCAGTCGGTGAGTTCGTTGGGGCGGCTCATGCGGCAAGTCTCGCGAAGTAGTCGTTTACGGCGCTGCGCTGCGCCTGCGCCGTGTCGATGCGGTTGACGGCGGCGCGCAGCGCCTCGCCGCCGGGCAGCTCGCGCACCGTCCAGCCGATGTGCTTGCGCGCCACGCGCGTGCCCTGCTCGACGCCGTACAGCGTGTAGAGCTCCTCGAGATGCTCGTCGAGCACCGCGCCGATCTCGGCCGCCGGCGGCGGTGCCAGGCGCTCGCCGGTCTCCAGGTAGCGCGCCATGTCGCGGAACAGCCAGGGCCGGCCCTGTGCGGCGCGGCCGACCATCACGCCGTCGGCGCCGGTGCGCGCGAGCACGCGCCGCGCGTCTTCCGGGGTGCGGATGTCGCCATTGGCGATCACCGGGATGCCGAGGGCCGCCTTCACCTCCGCGATCGTGTCGTACTCGGCCTCGCCGTTGAAGGCGCAGGCGCGCGTGCGGCCGTGGATGGCGAGCAGGCGCACGCCCGCCGACTCGGCGATGCGCGCGATGCGCAATGCATTGCGCCGCCCGGGCGCCGGGCCGGTGCGGATCTTGAGGGTGACGGGCAGCTCGACCGCCGCCACCACCGCCTCCAGGATGCGCGCCACCAGGGCCTCGTTCTCGAGCAGCGCCGAGCCCGCCGCGACATTGCAGACCTTCTTTGCCGGGCACCCCATGTTGATGTCGATGATCTGGGCGCCGAGGCCGGCGTTATAGCGGGCCGCCTCCGCCATCATCGCCGGGTCACTGCCTGCGATCTGCACCGAGATCGGGCCGGGCTCGCCGCGGTGGTCGAGGCGCAGGCGCGTCTTGCGCGACTCGCGCAGCTCGGGGCGCGACGACACCATCTCGGAGACGGCCAGCGCGGCGCCGAAACGGCGCGCGAGGCGGCGGAACGGGCGGTCGGTGATGCCCGCCATCGGCGCGACGAACAACCGGTTGCGCAGCGCATGGGCGCCGATTTGCATCGCGAGAGTCTGTCGTTCGAAGGGAAACGGATTTTAGCCCGTTTCTTTTTGTCAGGGGAGAGCCGAATTGCCAAAAATCATGCGGCGCGCGAAAAAGCGGCGCGGCGCGGGAAAAATATCCAGCGCGGTGAGCGCCGCGCCGCGCGCGGCGCGCGCCCAGCGCCCGGAACCGAGAAAAGCGCTCGCCATCAGATCGGTGGCGCGCACCGTCGCGCCGGCGTCGATGCGTCGCAGCGCCGCATAACGCGCGAGCAGCGACGCGTCGCCCGGATCCATTGCGCCATGCAAAACCTGCGCCAGGTCCCAGGCGTCGCGCAGGCCGAGATTGAGTCCCTGGCCGGCGACCGGATGCAGCGTCTGCGCCGCGTTGCCGACGAACACCGCGCGCTCGCCCACTCGCGTGGCGCGCACCCGCAGCACCAGCGGCTGGGCCGCGAGGCGCTCCGCCTCGACCGGCGTCCCGGCGGCCGCGGGAAAGACCGCGGCGAGCGCGGCGAGGAAATCCGCGGGGCCGGCCGCCGCGAGGGCCTGTGCCCGCTCCGGACGCAGGCTCCAGATCAGGGCGTAGCTGCGCTCCAGCGGCAGGAGCGCGAGCGGTCCCTCGGGAGTGAAGCGTTCGAAGGCGGTGGCGCGCGCCGGCGGATCGGTCCGGACCTGCGCCACCAGCGCGTGCTGGCCGTAGGATTTCTCTTCCGCCTCCGGCGTCCAACCCTCGGCGTGCACCACGCAGCGCGCCGGCGGCTCGTCGTCCGTCATCAACTCGCGCGAGCGTGGCAGCAGCGCGGCGAGCAGCGCCGCGTAACTCGTGACGTAGCCGAGCGCCGGGACGCCGGCGTCGGCGGCGTCGAGGCGCGTGCGGCCGAAGCCGCCGGCCTGCGACACACGGATGGTCTCGATCGGCGTCGCGGCGAGCGCCGGCCAGGCGTCGAGGCGCTCCAGGATCAGGCGGCTGGCGTAGGAGAGCGCAAGCGGCCGGAACGCGCTCGCCGCGCTCGCGGCGCCGCGCAGCGCGACCTTCAGCCCGGCCCGGCGCAGCGCGAGCGCCGCGACGCAGCCGACCGGTCCGGCGCCGCGCACCAGGACGTCGAGCGGCGCGCTAGCGCCCATCGCGCATCAGGGCTTCGATCGCCGCGACGCTCTTCGGCGCTTCGGCCGTCAGCACTTCGCAGCCGCCGGCGGTCACCGCCACGTCGTCCTCGATGCGCACGCCGATGCCCTGCAGGCGCGCGGGCACGTCGGCGCCGGGGCGGATGTACAGGCCGGGTTCCACCGTCAACGCCATGCCCGGCGCGAAAGTGCGCCAGGCCTGGTCGCGCTTGTAGTCGCCGGCATCGTGCACGTCGAGTCCGAGCCAGTGCCCGGTGCGGTGCATGTAGAAGCGCTTGTAGGTCTCCTTTTCCAGCGCTTCCTGCAGGCTGCCCCGGAGCAGGCCGAGATCGAGCATGCCTTGCGCCAGCACGCGCACCGCGGCGTCGTGCGGCTCGTTCCAGGCGCCGCCCGGGCGCACCTGGGCGATGGCGGCGGCCTGCGCCGCGAGCACGATTTCGTAGACCTCGCGCTGCGCGTCGCTGAAGCGACCGTTGACCGGGAAGGTGCGCGTCAGGTCCGAGGCGTAGCCGTCGAGCTCGCAGCCGGCGTCGATCAGCAGCAGGTCGCCGTCGCGCAACAGGGCGTCGTTGGCGACGTAGTGCAGCACGCAGCTGTTCGCGCCGCCGGCAACGATCGGCGAGTAGGCGGGAAACTGCGCGCCGCTGCGGCGGAACTCGTGCAGCAATTCGGCCTCGATTTCGTATTCGCCGCGGCCCGGGCGCGTGCTTTGCATCGCGCGCCGGTGCGCCGCCGCGGCAATGCGCGCCGCGCGGCGCATTAGCGCCAGCTCGTATGCGTCCTTCACCAGGCGCATCTCGTCGATCGCCGCGCGCACGTCCTGCACCCGCTGCGGCGACGCCACGCCGGCGCGCGCGCGCGCGCGCACCGCATTCAGCCAGCGCATGGCGCGCGCGTCCCACTCCGCGTCGGCGCCGACCGGGTAGTGCAGCGCCGGCTGGTTCTCCAGCAAAGCGGGCAGCATCTCGTCGAGCTTGCCGATCGGGTGCGCCTCGTCGAAGCCGAAGCGCTCGCGCGCCGCCTGCGGCCCGTGGCGGAAGCCGTCCCAGATCTCGCGCTCCTCGCTGCGCTCGCGGCAGAAAAGAAGCGCGCGCGGCCTCATTTTCGATCCTTCGCCGCCCGCCAGCACCAGCACGGCCTCGGGTTCGGCGAAGCCGGTCAGGTAGTAGAAGTGGCTGTCGAAGCGGTAGGGGTAGTGACTGTCGCGGTTGCGCACGCGCTCGGGCGCGGTCGGCACCACGGCGACGCCGTCGGGCAGCGCGCGAGCGAGGCGCTCGCGGCGTCCGCGGTAGAGGGCAATGTGCTCAGCGATGTCCATGGTCCGATGCCAGCATGTTCTCCAGGGCGGCGAGGCGTTCCGGCGTGCCGACGTCCTGCCAGCGGCCCGCGTAGAGCTCGCCGCCGAGCCGGCCGTCGGCCGCCGCCGCGCGCAGCAGCGGCCCCAGCGGCGCCTTGGTGCCCGGCGGCACGCCGGCCACCAGCGCCGGCGCGATCACCGCGATACCGGCGTAAGTGTAGCGCTCCGCCGCATCATTGCCGACCGCGCCGCCACGCAGGGAAAAATCGCCCCCGGCGTGGTGCGCGGGGTTCGGCACCAGGACCAGATGCGCGAGCCGGCTCGCCAGTGCTACGCGCTGCAGTCCGGAATAGTCGAATTCGCAATAGATATCGGCGTTGACGAGCAGGAAAGGCAACGCGCCGAGCAGCGGCAGCGCCTGCGCGATGCCGCCCGCGGTCTCCAGCGGCTCGGCCTCGCGCGACAGGCGCACGCGCAAGCCGAAGCGGCTGCCGTCGCCGAGGAATTCCGCGAGCTGCTCGCCCAGGTGCGAGATATTCACCACCGCCTCGCGAAAGCCCGCGGCCACCAGGCGCTCGAGGTGCCACTGGATCAGCGGCTTGCCGGCGACCGGCGTGAGCGGCTTCGGGCGCAGCGTGGAGAGCATGCGCATGCGTTCGCCGCGCCCGGCGGCGAGGAGCATGGCCTTCATGCGAGCGCGTCGAGCAGCCGCGCCAGCGGCGCCAGTGCGCCGTAGCGCTCGGCCACCAAGCGCGCGTAGCCGAGGAAGCGCGGCGCGTCCTCGAGGTATTTCGGCTTGCCGTCGCGATAGCGGATGCGGGCGAAGATTCCCAGCACCTTGAGGTGGCGCTGCAGGCCCATCCATTCGAGCGCGCGCCAGAATTCGCCGAAGTCCGCGTCCACCGGCAGGCGCGCCTGCTTCGCCTGTTCCCAGTAGCGCGCGCTCCAGTCGATGACGCGCTCCTCATCCCAGCTGATGAACGCATCGCGCAGCAGCGAGACCAGGTCGTAGCTGATCGGCCCGATGACGGCGTCCTGGAAGTCGAGCACGCCGGGATTGGGCTCGCACACCATCAGGTTGCGCGGCATGTAATCGCGGTGAACGTAGACGAACGGCTGGGCGAGGGCGCTCTTCACTAGAAGAGAAAAGATGCCGCTCAGGGAATCGTCTTGCGTTTTGGAAAGCTTTTTCTGTAAATGCCTTTCAACATACCACTGCGGAAAAAGAAGCATCTCGCGGCGCAGCAGCGCTTCGTCGTAAGGCGGCAGCTCGCCGGCGCGCGTCGCGAGCTGCCAGCGCAGCAGCGCGCCGGTGGCGTCGCCCATCAGGCGCGCCGCGCTCGCCACGTTCAGCTCGGCGAGGTAGGTGCGGGTGCCGAGATCGCCGAGCAGCAGGAAGCCGCGCTCGAGATCCTGGGCGATCACCGGCGGCGCGTTGACGCCGGCCTCGCGCAGCAGCGCGGCGACGCGCACGAATGGCCGGCAGTCTTCCTTGCCGGGCGGCGCATCCATGGCGATGAAGCTGCGGCCGTCGCCGAGCGCGGCGCGGAAGTAGCGGCGAAAACTGGCGTCCTCGGAGGCGGGGGCGAGGGAGAAGGGAGCGGCCTTGAGCTGGCTTCCGATCCAGCGCTCCAGTTCGGCGCGCCGATCGTCGGCGTGTATCATTGAAAATTCTATCACTGACGAATCGCGCCCCGGCCCGCTCCATGCTGCACCGACTTGCGACGCTGGCGATCGCATTCGTTAGCGCCGCGCCGGTTCTGGCGCAGGACGCGCCGCCCGACGCCGTCCCGGCCAAGGGACCGACCACCATCGATGCGCAGGTGATCGAGGGCGTGAGCGACATCGAGGTCACGGCGCGCGGCGCCGCCGAGGTCAAGCGCGACGACCTCACGGTGTTCGGCGAGGTGCTGCGCTACAACCGGCAGTTCGGCACCGTCGAGGGCGAAGGCGGCGTGCGCCTGCAGTCGGGGCCGGACCGCTTCAACGGCTCGCGCCTGCAGTACAACACGCTCGACGACACCGGATTCGTCGAGGAGCCGACCTTCCAGCTGCAGCGCGAGCTGCCGGCGCGCGGCTCGGCGCAGCGGCTCGACTTCCTCGGCAAGGACCATTACCGCCTGACCCGGGCGAGCTTCACCACCTGCCGGCCGGACGAAAATGACTGGACGCTCGAGGCGCGCGAGCTCGACCTGGACTACGCCAACGACGAAGGCGTGGCGCGCGGCCTCCGCCTGCGCTTCTTCGACACCACGCTGCTCGCCTCGCCCTGGGCCAGCTTCCCGCTGGAGAACCGGCGCCGCAGCGGCCTGCTGACGCCGTATTACTCGCAGTCGACGACGCGCGGCCTGGAATTCGGGCAGCCGTTCTACTGGAACATCATGCCCGAGGCCGACTCGGTGATCACGCCGGTGTGGATGGCCAAGCGCGGCGAGCAGCTCAAGACCAAGTCGCGCTACCTGACCGAGGGCGCGCTCGGCGAGCTGAAGCTCGATGTCGTGCCCGAGGACAAGGTGACCAAGCAGACGCGCGACCTGTTCTCCTGGCAGCACGCGCAGAACCTGGGCACCGGGCTCAAGGGCAACATCGACTACAACCGGGTATCGGACAACGCGTACTTCGTCGACATGGGCAGCGGCGTGCGCCAGATCACCACGGGCAACGTCAACCAGGAGGCGGCGCTCGCCTACCGCGACGCCGTCGGCAATACGCCCTATACGCTGGATGCCCGCGTGCAGCATTTCCAGACGCTGCAGGATCCGTTCCTGCAGGTGGTCTCGCCCTATCACCGCGTGCCGCAGATCAAATTCAACACCGGCGCCTACGGCGTCGGCGGGCTGTTCGACACCGCGCTGCCGGCGGAATTCGTGCGCTTCACGCACAACAACCTGGTCGAGGCGTCGCGCGCCAGCATGACGCCGACCGTTGCCGCCTCCTTCTATTCGCCCGGCTCCTACGTCACGCCCAAGATGGGCGTGCGCGCCGTCACCTATGGCTACGAGCGGACCGTCCCGGGGCAATCCAACGGCGACGGGCTCGCGATTCCATTCTTCAGCCTGGACAGCGGCGTGATCCTGGAGCGCGACGCGCGCTGGTTTGGAACGGGGCTGACGCAGACCCTCGAGCCGCGGCTGTTCTATGTCTACGTGCCGTTTCACCGCCAGGACAACCTCACCGCCTTCGACACCGCGCTCGCCGACTTCAATTACCCGCAGCTGTTCAACGAGAACCGCTTCGTCGGCGGCGACCGGTTCGGCGACGCCAACCAGCTCACCATGGCGGTCAGCACCCGCTTCCTTCAACCGAGCGGCCAGGAAGCGTTCCGCTTCACGCTCGGGCAGCGCTTCTACTTCAGCGACGAGCGCGTGGTGCTTCCCGGCCAGGCGCCGCGCACCAACGCCCAGTCCAACGTGCTCGCTTCGGTCGGCGGGCGCGTGTTCCAGTCCTGGACCTACGACGCCACCACCGAGTACAACCGCTACGAGCACGTCGCCGAGCGCTACTCCACCGCGCTGCGCTACTCGCCGGAGCGCGCCAAGATCGTCAGCTTCACCTATCGCTACCAGCAGGCGCTGCTGAAGCAGATCGACCTGTCGTCGCAGTGGCCGATCGCGCCGGGCTGGTACGGCGTGGGGCGCTACAATTACTCCTTGCAGGACGGGCGCCTGCTCGAGGGTCTGGCGGGCATCGAGTACAACGCCGGCTGCTGGTCGTTCCGCACGGTGTGGCAGCGCGTGCAGGCGGCGAGCAACGTGAGCTCCGCCGCGCTTTACGTGCAGCTCGAGCTGCGCGGCGTCGGCCAGCTCGGCACCGACGAGACGGTGGAGTTGCTCAAGCGCAGCGTGCCGGGATACTCGCTCACCACCCCGAGCGACCCGATGCTGACCCCGCCGAGCGCCCGCCCGAAACTGCCGTTCGAACAGGTTTATTAGCGTCATGCGCCATTTCATCGCCGTCGCCGTGCTCGCCGCCCTGCCGCTCGCCGCCGGGGCGCAGAAAGTCGTGCTGGTCGATCGCATCGTCGCGGTGGTCTCCAAGGAGGTCATCACCTACACCGAGCTGAACGAGGCGGTGGCGGCGGCCGAGCGGCACCTGCGCCGCCAGGGCACCCAGCTGCCGCCGCGCGACGTGCTCGAGCGGCAGATGCTGGAGCGCATGGTGCTCGACAAGGCGCAGCTGCAGATGGCGCGCGACACCGGCATCCGCGTCGACGAGCTGCAGGTGGACCGCGCGGTGCAGCGCGTGGCGGAGAACAACAAGATGACGCTGGCGGAGTTCCGCCGCGTGCTGGAGCGCGACCGGATTCCCTTCGACATGTGGCGCCAGGAAGTGCGCGAGCAGATCCTGCTGACGCGGCTGCGCGAGCGCGAGGTCGACGACAAGATCCAGGTCAGCGACACCGAGGTCGACCTGTTCCTCGAGGAGCAGCGCGCGCGCCGCGGCCAGAGCGTCGAGTACAACGTGTCGCACGTGCTGGTGCGGGTGCCGGAACAGGCGAGCCCCGAGCGCATCGAGGCGGCGCGCGCCAAGGCGGCCAAGGTGATCGCCGAGGCGAAAGGCGGGGCGGACTTCGGCCGGCTGGCGGCCTCCTACTCGGAGGCGTTCGACGCCTTGCAAGGCGGCGGCCTCGGCTGGCGCACGCAGGATCGCCTGCCCGAGGCCTTCGCCACCGAGCTGGCGAAGATGAAGCCTGGCGAGGTGAGCGGCGTGGTGCGCAGCTCCGCCGGCATGCACGTGCTGCGCCTGAACGACCGGCGCGGCGCGGCGGCGGCCGGCGCCGCGGTACAGCAGACGCGGCTGCGCCATATCCTGATCCGCGTCAGCGAGTCGGTGTCGGAGGCCGAGGCGCGCCGGCGCCTCGCCGAGCTGCGCGCCCGCATCATCGCCGGCCGCGCCGACTTCGCCGAGCTGGCGCGCACCCAGTCGGATGACGCCAGCGCCGCGCGCGGCGGCGAGCTCGACTGGGTCTACCCGGGGGACACCGTGCCCGAATTCGAGGTCGCCTACCGGGACCTGCGCATCGGCGACACCAGCGAGCCGGTGCGCACGCCCTTCGGCTTTCACCTGATCCAGGTGCTCGAGCGGCGCTCGGCCGACCTCAGCCCCGAGCGCAAGCGCCTGGTCGCGCGCCAGGCGCTGCGCGAGCGCAAGGCGGACGAGGCCTACCAGGAATGGCTGCGGCAGTTGCGCGACCAGGTCTACGTCGAGCTGCGGCTTGAGGAACGCTAAGCCGGTCATCGCGCTGACGTCGGGGGAGCCCGCCGGCATCGGCCCGGAGCTTTGCCGCCGCGCGGCGCGCCAGGCGTTCGGCGCGCGCCTGGTCATCATCGGCGACCGCAGCCTGCTCGCCGGCTGCCCCGCCGTCGAGCACGTGCCGCTCGCCCGGCCGGCGCAGCCGGGCAGGCTCGACCCGGCCAACGCGCCCTACGTCGTGGCGACGCTCGAGCGGGCGCTGCGCGGCTGCCTCGACGGCGAGTTCGATGCCATGGTCACCGCGCCGGTGCAGAAGAGCATTCTCAATGACGCCGGCATCAGCTTCACCGGCCACACCGAATTCCTGGCCGAACGCGCGCGCGCGCCGCACGTGGTGATGCTGCTGGTCGGCGGCGGCCTGCGCGTGGCGCTCGCCACCACGCACCTGGCGCTCGCCGAGGTGCCGAAGCACATCACGCGCGAGCGGCTCGAGCAGACGCTGCGCGTGCTGGACGGCGACCTGCGGCGGCGCTTCCGCATCGCGCGCCCGCGCATCCTGGTCGCCGGGCTCAATCCGCACGCCGGCGAATCGGGCTACCTCGGCCGCGAGGAGGCGGCGGTGATCGCGCCGGCGGTCGCGGCGGCGGTGCAGGCCGGCATCGACGCGCGCGGGCCGCTGCCCGCCGACACGCTGTTCGTGCCCGAGCGCCTGGCCGGCGCCGATTGCGTGCTGGCGATGTACCACGACCAGGGCCTGCCGGTGCTGAAGCACGCCAGCTTCGGCCGCGGCGTCAACGTCACGCTCGGCCTGCCTTTCGTACGCACCTCGGTCGACCACGGCACGGCGCTCGACATCGCCGGGACCGACCAGGCCGATGCCGGCAGCCTGATCGAGGCAATCCAGCTTGCCATCGAGCTCGCATCGGCCGCGTAAGCGGTTCGGGCAGCACTTCCTGCACGATCCCCGCGTGCTGGGGAAGATCGTCGACGCACTGGCGCTTCAAGCGTCGGATTTCGTCGTCGAAATCGGACCCGGCGAGGGCGCGCTGACCCGGCGCCTTCTCGCCACCGCCGCAACCGTGGAGACGATCGAGATCGATCGCGATCTCGCGTCGAAGCTGAAGGAGGAGAATATCCGCGTGCACCAGGCGGACGCGCTGCAATTCGACTACTCGATCTTTCCGCGCGGCACCCGCATCGTCGGCAACCTGCCCTACAACATTTCCACGCCGCTGCTGTTCCACCTTGCGCGCTTCGCCGACCGGGTGCGCGACATGCATTTCATGCTGCAGCGGGAAGTGGTGGAGCGCATGGTCGCCGCGCCCTCGACCCCGGCCTACGGGCGCCTGTCGGTCGCGCTGCAGGCGCGCTTTCGCCTGAAGAAGCTGTTCAATGTCGCGAACGGGGCGTTCCGCCCGCCGCCGAAGGTCGAGTCGGCGATGGTGCGTCTCGAGCCGCTTGAAAAAATTCTCGCGATCGACGAGCAACTTCTACGCCGCGCGTTTTCCGCCCGGCGCAAGACGCTGCGCAATGCGCTGCCCGAGGTGGATTTCGCGGCGCTCGGCATCGATTCCGGGCTGCGCCCGGAGAACCTCGCGCCCGCGGATTACGCGCGGATCGCCGAGACCACCAGGCGCCGACCCCACACCGACTGACGCGAGCCGGCGTGCCGCCAGTAATGGCGCTCGTCTTCGGTTTGCGCGGCGCGCGCCCGGGACCTGCAATACAGGTACTGCGGCAATCCCACCAGCCATTCGTACAGGCGCTTGGGCCGCGGCTCCGGCACGTCGTGCAGCCGGATGTCGCGAAAGCCGGCGAGCGTGAGGAACAGGTGCAGCTGCGGGAACGACCAGGGCAGCAGATGCATGTGCGTGCCGCGCTTCATCTTGCCGGCAAGCGAGGGAAATCCCGGGAAGAACCCGCGCAGCAGGTATTGGATGCGCGCCGCCGGATACCAGGTGTTGGGCGTGGTGACGACCAGCATGCCGCCGGGCGTGAGGTGGCGGTGCGCCGAGCGCAGGAACAGGTCGGGGTTGGCGAAATGCTCCAGCCCTTCGCAGCAGGTGATGGCCTCGTAGCGGCTGAGACCGGCAGGCAGCCCCGCATCGAGGTCGGCCGCCTGGAAATTGCGGTAGCCGGGCGGCGACGCGCCGAACTGGTCGATGCCGTCCAGGTGGCGCTCGAAATCGAGCGCGCCGGCAAGCCAGCCGCCGCCGCAGGGCGCGTCCAGCACCGTGGCGGGACGCCGCTCGCGCAGCAGCTGCGCGACGAATGGCTCGTAGCTCTTCATTTGCGCTCGATGAACTCGATCTTGTAGCCGTCCGGGTCCTCGACGAAGGCGATCACCGAGGTGCCGCCTTTCACCGGGCCCGCCTCGCGCGTCACCTTGCCGCCGGCGCCGCGCACCCGCTCGCAGGCGAGCTTGACGTCGGGCACCTCGATGGCGACATGGCCGAAGGCATTGCCAAGCTCGTAGCGCCCGACGCCGTAGTTGTACGTCAGCTCGAGCACCGCCGTGCGCTCTTCGCCGTCGTAGCCGACGAAGGCAAGCGAGTATTTCTGCTCCGGACGGTCGGTGGTGCGCAGCAGCTTCATGCCGAGCACCTTGGTGTAAAAGTCCACCGCGCGTTGCAGGTCGCCGACGCGCAGCATCGTGTGCAGGATCCTCATCCCCTTCTCCCCGCCCCCTAGGGGCACAACCGCTTCTGCTGCTCCTCGATCCAGGCTTCCGCGATGCCGTTGATCTCGGTCGCCTCGCGGTTCGCCGTGTCGATGGCCGGGCCTATGCGCACCGTCACCGTGCCGGGCCGCTTGACGAATGCATTGCGCGGCCAAAGCAAGCCCGCATTATGCGCTACCGGCACCACCGGAGCGCCGCTGGCGACTGCCAGCCACGCGCCGCCGAGCTGGTAGGGCCGGCGCTCGCCGGGCGCGACGCGCGTCCCTTCGGGAAATACGACTACCCAGAAGCCCTGCCGCAGGCGCTCGCGCCCGCGCCGCGCGATGCTGCGCAGCGCGGAGAGCCCGCGCCGCCGGTCGATGGCGATCGGGCTCATCAGCGCGAGTCCCCAGCCGAAGAACGGCAGCCACAGCAGCTCGCGCTTGAGCACGTGCACCTGCGGCGGGAAGATCAGCTGGAAAGCCATGGTCTCCCACGCCGACTGGTGCTTGGCGAGGATCACCGCCGGCCGCTGCGGCAGGAATTCCCCGCCTTCAACCTGCCAGCGGATGCCGAGGATGGCGCGCGCCAGCAGTACCACCAGGCGCGACCAGCCCGAGATCACGCGGTAGCGCAGCATGCGCGGCAGCGGAAAGGTGGCCAGCGCCACCAGCGCGTAGGGCGGCGTGACCACCAGCAGCGCGAGCGCGAACAGCGCCGAGCGCGCGAAACTCAAGCGTGCCTCATTCGGCCAGCTTGTCGGCGAATGCCGCCAGGTCGTCGAAGATCTGGGTGCCCGGCGGCAGCTTGCCGGCGGCGCGGGTCTTCTTGCCCTTGCCGGTGAGCACCAGCACCGGCATGGCGCCGGCGGCAGCGGCGGCCTCGAGGTCGCGCTGCGCATCGCCCACCATGTACACATCCTTGATCGCGACGTTGAAGCGCCGCGCCGCCTCGAGCAGCATGCCGGGCTGCGGCTTGCGGCACATGCAGGCCGAATCGGCGGCGTGCGGGCAGAAGAAGAAGGCGTCGACGCGCCCGCCCACCTGCGCCGCGGCGCGCTGCAGCGTGTCGTGGATGGCGAACAGCGCCTGCGTGTCGAACAGCCCGCGCGAGATGCCCGACTGGTTGGTCGCCACCACCACGCGGTAGTCCGCCTGCACCAGGCGGCCGATGGCCTCGATGCTGCCTTTCAGCGGCTTCCATTCCTGCGGCGAGCGGATATGGCTCGGGCTGTCGTGGTTGATGGTGCCGTCGCGGTCCAGGATGACGAGCTTCATTTCGCCAGCCGCGACAGGTCGGCCACCCGGTTCATCGCCTCGCGCAGGTCGCGCAGCAGGGCCAGGCGCCTGCCGCGCAGCGCCGGGTCGTCGACCATGACCATCACTTTCTCGAAGAAGGTATCGACCGGCGCCTTCAAAACGGCGAAGCTCCTCAGGTAACCGGTGTAGTCGCCTTTCTCATAGAGCGCCTTGGCCTTAACCGAGGTCGAATGAATCGCGTCCTGCAGCGCTTTTTCGGCGGGCTCCTTCAGTTCCCCCGCCGTGAAGGTTTCGCCTTTTGCCTCGGCCTGCTTGAGGATATTGGCGACGCGCTTGTTGGCGGCAGCAAGGCTTTCGGCTTCGGGCAGGGCCTCGAACGCCTTGACCGCCTCGAGCTGCTGCGGCACGACGCCGAGATTCACCGGCATCTTGCTAAGGACCGCGTCCACCTGCAGCGTGGAGTAGCCCAGTTCCTTCAGGTAGCCGCCGAAGCGGTCGAAGAAGAAGTCGCGCAGCTGCGTGTGCGCCTTTTCGGCAAACGGTTCGAAGGCGGCGTGGATCAGCTCCTTCAGCGACAGCCGCAGCTTGTGCTCGACGAGGATGCGCACCACGCCGAGGGCGGCGCGGCGCAGGCCGAACGGATCCTTGTCGCCGGTGGGCTGCTGGCCGATGCTGAACAGCCCGGCGATGGCGTCGAGCTTGTCGGCCAGCGCCACGGCACAGGCGAGCGGGCCCTCGGGCAGGCGGTCGCCGGCGAAGCGGGGCCGGTAGTGCTGCTCGATGGCGTCAGCCACCGCCGCCGGCTCGCCGTCGTGCCGCGCGTAGTAGCGGCCCATCACCCCTTGCAGCTCGGGGAATTCGCCCACCATGCCGGTGAGCAGGTCGGCCTTGGCCAGCTCCGCCGTGCGCTCGGCTTGCTGCACGTCGGCGCCGAGCTGGCGCGCGATCCTGCCGGCGAGGAGCTTGACCCGCTGCACGCGCTCGAGCTGGCTGCCGAGCTTGTTGTGGTAGACGACCTTGGCGAGCAGCGGCACGCGCTCGTCCAGCCGGGTCTTGCGGTCCTGCTGGTAGAAGAAGCGCGCATCCTCCAGGCGCGGGCGCACCACGCGCTCGTTGCCGCCGACGATGGGGCGCGGGTCGGCGAGCTTCATGTTGGAGACGATGAGGAAGCGCGCGAGCAGCTTGCCGGCGGGGTCGAACAACGGGAAGTACTTCTGGTTCTGCCGCATGGTCAGCACCAGGCATTCTTGCGGCACCTCGAGGAAGACCGGGTCGAATTTCCCCGCGTAGACCGTCGGGTGCTCGACCAGCGCCGTGACCTCGTCGAGCACGGCATGGTAGCCGCCGAGGCTGGCCTTGAGCTTTTTCGCCTCCGCTTTCAGCTGGTGCTTGATCTCGGTACGCCGGATCTCGAAATCGGCGATCACCAGGCCTTTCTTGCGCAGCTGCGACTCGTACTGGTCGGCCAGGGCAAGGCGGATCGGCGCCTTGCTCATGAAGCGGTGGCCGCGCGTCGCGTTGCCGGCCCGCACTCCCAGCAAGCCGCCCTTCACCACGCGCTTGCCGTGCATCATCACCAGCCCGTGCACCGGTCGCACGAACTGCGCCTCGCCGGCGCCCCAGCGCATCAGCTTGGCGATCGGCAGCTTCTTGATGGCCGCCTGGACGATCTCCACGAGGACGGCATCGAGCACGGCGCCTTTCAGCCTGACCTGCGCCGTCCACACCGCGCCCTTGGGCGTCTCGCGCTGCACCAGGCTCCTGGCGTCGACGCCATGTTTCTTCGCAAATCCCGCCACCGCTTCGGGCGGCGCCTTGACCGGGGGACCGGTGACCTCGGCCGACCGGTCCTCTGCCTTGTCCTTCACGCCGGGGACCAGCACCGCGAGGCGCCGCGGCGTGGCAAACGACAGCCAGTCCGCATCATGCAGCTTCAGCTGATGCTGCATCAGGCCCTGGCCGATCTCGTCGGCGAACACCTGGCCGAGCCGGCGCAGGGACTTCGGCGGCAGCTCCTCGGTGAGCAGCTCGACCAGCAGGCTTGCGCTCATGCGCGGGCCATCGGGAAGCCGAGCTTCTCGCGCGAGTCGTAGTAGGCCTGCGCGACAGCGCGCGCCAGCGCGCGCACGCGGCCGATGTAGGCGGCGCGCTCGGTGACCGAGACGGCGCCGCGCGCGTCGAGCAGGTTGAAGGTGTGCGAGGCCTTGAGCACCATCTCGTAGGCCGGCAGGACGCAATGCGCCTCGACCAGGCGCAGGGCCTCTTTTTCAAAATTGTTGAATTGACCGAAAAGAAAATCGACATTCGCCAGCTCGAAGTTGTAGCGCGACTGCTCCACCTCGTTCTGGTGGTAGACGTCGCGATAGGTCACCCCGGGGGCCCACACCAGGTCGAACACGCTCTCCTTGCCCTGCAAGACCATGGCGAGGCGCTCGAGGCCGTAGGTGATCTCGCCCAGCACCGGCTTGCAGGCCAGGCTGCCGACTTCCTGGAAGTAGGTGAACTGCGTGATCTCCATGCCGTCGAGCCACACTTCCCAGCCCAGGCCCCAGGCGCCGAGCGTGGGCGACTCCCAGTCGTCCTCGACGAAGCGGATGTCGTGCCGCTGCGGGTTGATGCCGATGTCGCGCAGCGAATCGAGGTACAGCTCCTGGATCTCGAGCGGCGAGGGCTTGAGCACCACCTGGTACTGGTAGTAGTGCTGCAGGCGGTTGGGGTTCTCGCCGTAGCGGCCATCCTTCGGGCGGCGCGAGGGCTGGACGTAGGCCGCCTTCCACGGCTCGGGACCGATGGCGCGCAGAAAAGTGGCGGTGTGGAAGGTGCCGGCGCCGACTTCCATGTCGTACGGTTGCAGCAGCGCGCATCCCTGGCGGTCCCAGAACGCGTTCAGCCGCAGCAGCAGTTGCTGGAAGGTGCGCATCAGGCTCCGGGATTCTACCGACTGCGCTGCGACGGGAATACGGCGGCGGCGAATACCGCCCCGGCGAGCACGAGGAGCGACACCAGCACGATCGGCCAGTCGGCAAGGCGCATGTAGGGCGTTGCGCCGCTGTAGCCCTGCACCTCGAGCTCGAGCCGGCCCTCGGCGTACTGCGGCAGCCGTGCGAGCACGACGCCGTCGCGGCCGATCGCCGCGGTGACGCCGGTGTTGGTCGCGGCGAGGTGCACGCGCCCCGTTTCGAGGGCGCGCATGCGCGCAATCTGCAGGTGCTGGCCGGGGGCGAGCGAGTCGCCGAACCAGGCCACGTTGGAGGTGTTGACGAGCAGGGTGGCGCGGCGCGCGCTTGCGCCGATGGCGTCGCCGAAGGCGTCCTCGTAGCAGATGTTGACCGCCACCTGCTGGCCGGCGACGGCGAACGGCGGCTGGTCGGCTGCGCCGCGGCCGAAATCGGCCATCGGCACCGCGAGCATGCGCATCACCCAGGAGAAGAGCGGCGGCACAAATTCGCCGAAGGGGACGAGGTGCGCCTTGTGATAGATCTGCCGCGGCGCCGTGCCGAGATTGACCACGCTGTTGAAGAGCCGCCCGCCGGTCCGGGTGGGCACGCCGAGCAGCAGGTCGCCGTCGTTGCGGCGCGCCGCTGCCGCGAGCCGCTCGAGATAGGCCGGGTCGATGGCGTCGTACCAGGACGGGATCGCCGTCTCCGGCAGCACGATCAGCCGCGCGCGGCTTTCTTCCACCAGGCGCGCATAGGTCTCCAGCGTCTGGAGGTAGCGCTCCGGGCGGAATTTCATCTCCTGCGGAACGTTCCCCTGCAGCAGCGCGACGCTCACCGGGCGCCCGGCGGCCTCGGTCCAATCGACGTGGCGCAGCGCCTCTCCGGCTGCGGGCAGCAGCAGAAGCGGCGCGATGTAAATCAGGCGCCGCGTGCGCACCAGGAGCCACAGCATGCCGGCGAGCGAGACGGTGACGAAGCTCGCGCCGAACGTGCCGATGAGCGGCGCGTAACCGGCGAGCGGCCAGCCGACGGCGGCGTAGCCGGCGGAGAGCCACGGGAATCCCGTCAGCACCCAGCTGCGCAGCCACTCGCCCAGCGTCCACGTCGCCGGGATCAGCAGGCAGGCGCGCAGCGCGCGGCTCGCCGGGATGCGCGCCTGCAGCCAGCCGGCGGCGCCGGTGAACGCCGCGAGCAGCACGCAAAAGAGGAAGGTGGCGAGCGCCGCGAGTGGCGCCGGCATGCCGCCGAACTGCGACAGGCTGACGTAGACCCAGGACACGCCGGCGAGGAACAGTCCCAGGCCGAAGAGGAACGCGAGCCAGAAGGCGCGGCGCGGCCCGGCGTCCGCCAGCAGATGCGCGAGCCACGCGAAGCAGACCAGGGCGAGCGGGGAGAAGCCGATCGGCGCGAAGGCGAGGACCGCCGCCGCGCCGGCGAGAAACGCGGTCACGGCGCCCCGGGAGAGGCTCACGTCCTGGCTTTGTCGACCAGCAGTGTGTAGACGCGCCGGCTGTCGGCGCGCAGCACCTGGAAGCGCAGGCCGTCGATGGCGAAGGTCTCGCCGCGCTTGGGCAACCGCCCGAGGTGCGCGATGACCAGCCCGCCGACCGTGTCGGCGCCCTGGTCGGAGAAGCGGGCGCCGAAGGCGGCGTTGAAGTCGGCCACTTGCGTGAGCGCCTTGACGCGGAAGCGCCCGCCCTGCTCGGGCAGGATGTTGTCGGAGGCCTCGTCGAAGTCGTACTCGTCCTCGATCTCGCCGACGATCTGCTCCAGCACGTCCTCGATGGTCACCAGGCCCGAGACGCCGCCGTATTCGTCGGCGACGATCGCCATGTGGTTGCGGCTGGCGCGGAACTCGCGCAGCAGCACGTTGAGGCGCTTGGCTTCGGGCACGAAGATCGCGGGGCGCAGCATCTCGCGCACGTTGAACTCCTCCTCGCCGGCGTAGTGCCGCAGCAGGTCCTTGGCCAGCAGGATGCCGATGACGTCGTCGCGGTTCTGGTCGATCACCGGAAAGCGCGAATGCGCCGTGGCCATCACCTGCGGGATGAACTTCTCCACCGGCTCGTGGATGTCGATGAAATCCACCTGGGCGCGCGGGATCATGATGTCGCGCACCTGCATCTCGGACACCGTCAGCGCGCCCTCGATGATCGATAGCGCGTCGGCGTCGAGCAGGTTGCGCCCATGCGCCGCGCGCAGCAGCTTCACCAGCTGGGCGCGGTCGCCCGGCTCGCGCCGCAGCAGCAGCGACAGGCGCTCGAGCAGGCTGGGCCGTCCGGAGGAATTCATCGGGAAGGGCTCATTTTACCGCGTAGGGGTCGGCAAACCCGAGGCGGCGCAGCACGCGGATCTCCCGCGCTTCCATGCGCCGGCCGTGCGCGTAGCCGCGCAAGTGCAGCGCGCCGTGCACCACCAGGTGCGCATAGTGCGCCGCGAGCGTCTTGCCCTGGGCGCGCGCCTCGCGCGCGACGACGGGGTGGCAGAGCACGATGTCGCCCGAGTCGAAGGAGAGTACGTTGGTCGCCTTGCTTTTTCCCCGAAATTCACGGTTCAGGCGGCGACCTTCCTTTTCGCCCACCAGTCTCAAGACGAGTTTTCTGGAAAAGCAGACCCGCGCCCAGCGGCGCAACGACGCGGCGCTCGGCAGGCCGCGCCGCGGCACCGCGTACTGCACGGCGACGCTAGTCTTGCGGCGCCTGCTTTTCGTAGGCATCGATGATGCGCGCCACCAGGGGGTGGCGCACCACGTCCTGAGCGCCGAATTGCGTGAAGGCGATGCCGCGCACTTTTTCCAGGATGCGGCGCGCCTCGATCAGGCCGCTCTTCTGGCCGCGCGCGAGATCAATTTGCGTGACGTCGCCGTTGACCACCGCCTTGGCGCCGAAGCCGATGCGCGTCAGGAACATCTTCATCTGCTCGGGCGTGGTGTTCTGCGCTTCGTCCAGGATGACGAAGGCGTGGTTCAGCGTGCGCCCGCGCATGTAGGCGAGCGGCGCGAGTTCGATGGTGCCGCGCTCGAGCAGCTTGCCGGTCTTCTCGAAGCCCATCAGGTCGTAGAGCGCGTCGTAGAGCGGCCGCAGGTAGGGGTCGACCTTCTGCGCCAGGTCGCCGGGGAGGAAGCCGAGACGCTCGCCGGCCTCGACCGCCGGGCGCACCAGCACGATGCGCTTCACCTTGTCGCGCTCGAGCGCGTCCACTGCGCAGGCGACCGCCAGATAGGTCTTGCCGGTGCCCGCCGGCCCGATGCCGAAGGTCAGGTCGTGTGCCAGGATCTTGCCGATGTACTCGATCTGGTGCGGCGTGCGGCCGTGCAGATCCGGACGGCGGGTGAGCAACTGGAGGCCTTCGCCCTTGACGGGCGGTTTCTTCGTCGAGATCTCGGCCAGCCCCAGCTGCACGTCGTCCAGCGTCAGCTCGCCGGCGGCGCGGTCGTAGAAGTGCTCCAGCGCCTGGGCGGCGCGGCTCGCCTGTTTGCCGCGCACCGTGAAGCGCGCGCCGCGCCGCGCGATCTGCACGTCGAGCGCCGCCTCGATCTGGCGCAGGTTGGCGTCGAGCGCGCCGCACAGGCGCGCGAG
>Ga0075435_100000813_pt1 | contig 19455 bp, 20 predicted proteins | sample RhiMethybrSRZTD4_FD_75302 | JGI IMG/M metagenome (GOLD analysis project Ga0075435, IMG submission 75302) | Populus rhizosphere microbial communities from Tennessee, USA - Rhizosphere MetaG P. TD hybrid SRZTD4 | ecosystem: Host-associated > Plants > Roots > Rhizosphere > Soil | place: USA...
TGACCGTTCGCCGACACAGTGACGCGGTCGACCAGCGTAAGCGTCGATCCCGCGCTCTGATTCGGGCGGGAGTCGTTGCCGCCTTTGTGCTCATCCTGATGTGGCTACCGGCGATGATTCAGCAAGTTCTCGACTCGCCCGGCAACCTCACTGAGGTCGTTCAGTACTTCAACCATCCCAAGGACCCGACGCATACCTTCGCCGAGGGATACAGAGTGGTAAGCGGGCAGTTCGAACTCACTCCTCAGTGGTTGACCGGGCACCTCGACGTGATTCCGTTCAGCGGTGAGCCGTATCTGCTGTATTCAGCGCCGCTGCCGCTGTTGCTGATCCCGCTCGGGTTGGCCCTTTTGGCGTTCTGGCGCTGGCGATACACCGACGCCGTCCGGCTCGGCGCGGTGCTGCTCGTGGCGCTGGTTGTTGGGGTGTTCTCCGTAGCCCGAATCATTGGTCCCGCGTATGCCTATCGCCTGCGGTGGACATGGTTCTTGGGCGCGTTGGCGTTCATCGTGGTGCTGTGGGCAGCGTGGACGCTGATCTCGAGGCAAACTCGCGGCTCTGACGCGGGACAGCGCGGGCTGGCGGCTGCGACGCTGTCAGCGCTCATCGTCCTCAGCTGCGTCAACGCCGTGAGCGCCACCCGCGCCGGAACACCGCACGACGATGTCTCCGCAGCGCTGAAGAAACTCGGTCCCGCGGTCGAAGCCGCCTTGCCAAAAGGCCGTGGCGACGTGCTTGTGTTCAGCACAGTCGCGGGAGCCGAATTCCAGCCGGGCTTCGTGCGGTACCTCGAACGCCGCGGCATCGCGGCACGAGTCGATCGCTCCGTCGAGGATGCATACGGGACGCATCGCGTCCATCGGCCGGATGCACCGCTACGAGCAGCCTTGACCATCGCTGCGCACGAAGATTTCGACGAACGCGTTACTGCGCCGTCCTTCCGCCTCGTTGCGTATTGGGGCACGAGAACCCCAGAAGAGCGCGCAGCGATACTGATGCGCCGGGCGGAGTTACAGGCAGCGTACGAAGCCGGAACACTCAGCCTCGACGCTCTTGCGCACAGGCAGGCCGCGCTGCCCCTTGGCTCCGCGGTGGGCGTCTTCATGACCCGTTGAGCTTCTCGAAGCCGCCCGCACAGACCAACCGCCGTCAGGTTCCCTCGCAGTGGGTGCCCGTCGTGGCCCGCCGCTGCGGCAACGCAATACCTCACTCCGGCTTAGCCGCTCGGTGAGCGAGACTGATGCGGTGAGCATCGAACCTGCCGATCAACCCGCTCGCCCGCAGTCTGTCGAGGAGCTGTCCGCGCGCCTCGGCGAGCAGGCGTATCTCGCCGACCGCGGCCTCGCCACCGCCGTCTTCTTGTCGCTGTCGCTCGGCCAGCCGCTGCTCCTCGAAGGCGAAGCGGGCGTCGGCAAGACCGAGGTGGCCAAGGCCCTCGCGCCCGCCCTCGGCGCGGAGCTCGTGCGTCTCCAGTGCTACGAGGGCATCGACGCCCATCAGGCGCTGTACGAGTGGGACTACACGCGTCAGCTTCTCTACGCCCGCTTGCTCCAAGAGGGACGAGAGCTCCGCGAGGACGCGGCCGACGAGATCTTCGGGCCCCGGTTCCTTGTCGAGCGGCCGTTGCTGCAAGCAGTGCGTGCCGGCGACCGCGCCGTTCTCCTGATCGACGAGATCGACCGGGCCGACGACGAGTTCGAGGCGTTCCTCCTCGAGATGCTCTCCGACTTCCAGGTCACCGTGCCCGAGCTGGGGACCATCCGCGCGGAGCGACCGCCGGCGGTCGTGCTCACCTCCAACCGGACCCGCGAGCTGCACGACGCCCTCAAGCGGCGGTGCCTCTACCACTGGATCGACTATCCGTCGCTCGATCGCGAGGTGGAGATCCTTGCGGCGCGCGCGCCCACCGTTCCGGCCGATCTCGCCAGGAGCGTGGCGGCGGCAGTCGACCGCATCCGCACGCTCGACCTCGTGAAGGCGCCCGGCGTCGCCGAAACGATCGAGTGGGCGAAGGCACTCGCGTTCCTGGGCGTCACGCAGCTCGAGCGCGACTCGGTCGACGTCACGCTCGGGGCCGTGGTCAAGGACCACGACGACCTCGTGCGCATCCGGGACGACCTGGAGCGGATCCTGGCCGATGACTGACGGCGACGGCGGCGTCACCCAGGTGCTGCCGGCGCTCGCCGGGTTCGGACGGGAGTTGCGCGCTGCCGGTCTCCCGGTGGGGACGGGCCAGGTGCTGTCCTTCTGTCAGGGGCTCTCCCACCTCGACCCGACCGACCTGCGCGACATCTACTGGTCGGGTCGGGCGTGCCTCGTCTCGCACCGCGATGACCTCACCGCCTACGACACCGCGTTCGGCCGCTACTTCCTCGGCGACATGGCCCCGCGCCTGGTTGCCCAGAGCGACGACGCTCCGGCTGAGAACGCGAGCGCGGAGCGACTCGACGCGCCGGCCCCCGTCGCCGGCGGTGAGCGCCGCCCGCGTGCGGAGGACGTCGGTCAGACCGCCTCCGACGCCGAGCTGCTGCGCGCGAAGGACTTTGCCGAATGCGACTCCGACGAGCTCGCAGCCATCGGTCGGCTGATGACGGGTCTCGCACTCGACACGCCGACGCGGAAGACCCGGCGTACCGAGCGGGCGAGGAAGGGCGCCCGTCCGGACCTGCGGCGCGCGCTGCGCACGCACGTCCGCCACGGCGGCGCCGACCTTCGGATCCCGCGGCGGAGGGCCCGGGTTCGGCCCCGCCCGCTCGTCCTCCTGCTCGACGTCTCGGGGTCGATGTCCTCCTACTCGCGTGCGCTGTTGCAGTTCGCGTATGCGGTCGCGCGCGGTCCGGGCCGCGTCGAGGTGTTCTGCTTCGGAACGCGCCTGACCCGGGTCTCGAACGCGCTCGCCCGCCGCGATCCCGACGAGGCCCTGCGCCGGGCGGCCGAGACCGTCGTCGACTGGCAGGGCGGGACGCGGATCGGCGAGTCGATCCGTGAGTACCTCCGAACGTGGGCGTGGCGCGGCGGCTTCCGGGGCGGCGTGGTTGTGGTCTGCTCCGACGGCCTCGAGCGCGGCGACCCCGAGGTGCTCGCCGCCGCCATGGCCCGGCTCGCCCGCCTCGCTTACCGCGTCTTCTGGGTCAACCCGCTCAAGACCGGCCCGGCCTACGAGCCGGCGACCCGGGGCATGCGCGCCGCCTTGCCGCACATCGACCTGCTCGTCTCGGGTCACAACCTGGCCAGCCTGGCCGGCCTGGGTGCTGTGCTCGAGGCGCTCGACTGACTTTCAGGATTGGGCCGCCGCCGCGGCCGCCGTCGTCGGCACGGTCCGGCGGCCGAGCGCGACGAGCAACGCCGACATCGCCACGGCCAGGACGCCCGCACCGATCAGCACGCCGCGCAGCGCGTTCTCGAGCGAGTGCACGCCGGCCCCCGCCGACTCGGCGGCGGTCGACGCGATCGCGATTGCCACGCCGCCCATGGTCACGACGATCGTGAGCACGACGCCGGACGCCTGCCCGGCCTTCTGCGCGGGGACGACGGCTTGCGTGGAGACGCTCGTGAAGGCCCAGCTCATGCCGAACTCGAGTCCGGCGAAGACGGCGACGACGATGAACACGACGACGCCGATCACTCCGACGACCATGAGGCCGAGCGTCGACGCCGACGTCCACCCCAGGTCCGACGCCCGGTCCACCGCGTAGGTGAACGCGCTGATCGACGTGACGATGAGGCCGAGGCCGAACCAGTCGATGTCCTTGGGCATGGTCTCGTCCCGGCTTTCGTGGATCGACGCGTACGCGAGCACGATCAACACGAGCGACACGGGCACGTTCACGAGCAGGACCGCGCGCCAGTTGAACACTGCCGTGAGGCCACCGCCGATGAGGGGTCCGAACGCCTGGCCGACGGCGGCGATGCCGAAGACCGTCCCCACGGCTCGTTCGACCTTCGCCTGCGGGAAGGCGTTCGTCACGACCGCGAGGCAGCGTGAGGCGTCGGTCGTCGGCGGCCGTTCCCGTCACCGCAGGAGTCTCGCGTCTGGACACGGGGGCGCGGGCGGGCAACGGCTGTCCGGTCGTGATATGTGTCCGGGCTGATGGAAACGAACGCTGTCATCCTCGATGCCGTCGAGCGCGTCGCCGGAGGCCGCGACGACGCGCTCGTCGTTCACTCGGCCCTTGACTCGACCCTGTGGGTGCAGATCAGCCGGGTCGAAGGCGAGACCTCGCTGCTCTGCGAGGCCGTCGGCGACGAGTACCTGGGTCGTCACCGTGAGCTGGGGACGGCGGCGGTGGACGAGCTGAAGGCGCTGGGCTGGCAGGACGTCTCGGGCGCCGACTTCACCCTGTGGATCGACGCGGCCACGCCGGAGCAACAGAAGCACCTCGCCGATCTGGTCGAGCAAACCCTCGTCACCGTGCTCGGCCACGAGCCGAGCGCGCCTCCCGTCGTCACGCCGCCGTAACCGGGATCGAGGGATGACTCTCGACCGCTAGCCGCCGCCCGCCGGGAACCACCGGTTGCGGACGGGAAACAGGTACTGGTCGGTGAGGTGGTTGAGGAAGCGACGCGCCTGGTCGAAGCGCGTGGCGAGGTCGCCGAGGAGGCGCCCGAGTCCCGCCACCGGTGTGCGCTCGGCGGCGGCGCGGTACCAGTGCGGGCCGAGCCACTCCAATAGGCCTGCCGCGCCTCGTTCGCCCGCGAGCTGCTCGACGTCGTCGAGGGTCGGGCGTGACCCGGCGGCTGCGGGCAGCGAGCGAAGCAGCCGTTCGAGCTCGATCGGATGCACCGCGCGCGCGGCCGAGTGGTCGGGGAACACACCGGTGAGGAACAGCGCGAGGTCCCCGAGTCGCCGGTAGATGCCCGGACGATCCGACTCGGGCACGGCGTCGAGCGTGGCCGCGAGTCGCGCCGCGTCCAGCTCGCTGAACCGCTGCCGGCGCCACCGGCCCCGGCGCTGGGTCCACACCGGCCCGCTCATCACCCGCGTGTACGAGGTCAGGTGCTCGACCATGAAGTACCGGCGGGCGGGGTCGACACCGAACTCGCGCAGCTGCCCGGCGTCGAACACCGGGACCCGCAGCCGCGGCGTGACCCGCTCCTCGACGAACGCGGTGTGCCCGAGCTCGTCGACGGTGCGGTGCACTGCCACCGCGAAGACGAGGAAGGGCGACGCGTGCACGAGCAGCTCGTGGTCGACCTCACCTCCGAGCACGAGCTCGAACGCGGCAGGCGACCCGAGCGCCTCCTCGACGAGCTCGGGGTGCGAACGGAGGTAGGCCGACGCATCCTCCGCCGGCGGCGATTCGACCACCGGCCCGAGGAGCGAGAGGTCGGCTTCCGTGAGGTGCTCGAGGTACGGGGTCCCGGGATTCATCTGTTCAATATGCCGCACCGGCGACCCGATCGGGGTCATCCCGATGACATCCCGGTTACATCACGTCCCCCGGGCTAGCGTGCGCCGGTCGAGACGCAGCAGACAGTCAGGGCCGACGCCGGCGTCTACCACGGCGCTCGCCACGAGCCGCTGGACGCGGCGTCGACGTTCGTAGCGCCCCCGCACCCGTGGGGCGCGCTCGTCACCGCGTGCCTGGCGCTGTTCCTCATCGCGGTGAACACGACCGCGATCAACACCGCGGTCAGCGCGATCGCCGACGACCTCACGATCTCCTCCACGACACTCGGGTGGGCGCTCAACGCCTACCTCCTCGCGGTCGCCGCCTTCGTGGTGCTGGGCGGGCAGCTCGGCGACGTGCTCGGCCGCAAGCGCATCTTCGTCATCGGAATCGCGGTGTACACCCTGGCCGCGGTCGTCGTGGCGAGCTCGGGCTCGGCGGCGCAACTCATCGGCGGGCGCGCGCTGCAGGGGACCGGTGCCGCCATCTTGATGCCGGCGACCATGGCCATCCTGCACGACGCCTTTCCGAAGGAGAAGCAGGGCCTCGTGCTCGGCATCTGGGGCGCGGTCGGCGGGATCGCGTTCGCCGTCGGGCCGCTCATCGGCGGCTTCTTCACGGACGCGCTCAGCTGGCGGTGGGTGTGGTGGAGCAACGTGCCGGTGGCGATCGTCGCGCTCGTCCTCGCGGGCCCGATGCTGCGGGGGCTCCCGGGCGGCAAGCGCGGTGTGCGGTTCGATATTGCCGGCATCGCGCTGCTCGCCGTCGGCCTGTTCACCGCCATCCTCGCCCTCCAGCAGGGGAGCCGCTGGGGCTGGACGTCGCCCTTGCTGCTGACGATGGCGGCCGTGGCCGCGATCACGCTGGCCGCATTCGTGCTCGTCGAGCTGCGGGTCAAAGCACCGCTGGTGCACCTTCGCCTCTTACGCGACGCCGTCTTCACGGCCGGAAACATCGGCACGTTCGTCAACGCGATCGCCCTGATCGGGATCCTCTACTTCTTCAACCTGTACGCCCAGTCGTCGGTGCTGCTCGACTACTCCGCGTTGCTCGCCGGCGTCGCGTTGCTCCCCTTCGGCACGGGCATCTTCGTGGCGTCGCTCGTCTCCGGAAGGCTCGCCGACCGGATCGGCGCCCGTCTGCCCGTCGCGCTGGGCCTCGCGCTGCAGGCGGTGGGCTGCCTCCTCCTCTACTTCACCGACGTGAACACGACCTTCCGCGGGCTCTGGGGCCCGACGCTGATCGCCGGGCTGGGCGTCGGCATGACGTTCTCGACCCCGTCCGCCGCCGGGCTCCAGCACGTGCCGCCCGCGGAGGCGGGGGAGGCGTCGGGCATCCTCAACATCTTCCGGTACGTGGGCGCGGCGCTCGTCGTGGCGGTCGGCAGCCTCGTCTTCAGCAGCGCAGGAATCGCCGAGCTCAACAGAGAGCTCGACGCCGCCCACGTGAATCGCCCCGAGGAGGAGCAGCTCGACCAGGTGCTGACGGGCTCGCCCAGCGCGATCGCGAGTTCCGCCAATGGGCTCCAAGGGAACCAGCGACAGGCGTTCATCTCCGGCGCGCAGCACGGGACGGTCGAAGGGTTCGACGCGTCGATGATGGTGATCGCGGTGAGCTCGGTCGGAGGCCTCCTGCTCTGGCTGGTGCTCGTGCGGCCGTCCGGCCGCGCGGTCAGTCGGCCTTCCCCTTCTTCTCCGCCTTCCGAGCCTGCTTGAACTCGCGCACACGCGCGAGGGACTCGGACGAGTCGACGTCCGCAACCGACCGCGGCGTCGCGTCCGAGAACGGGGCGGCCGCCTCCTCCCAGCCCGGCGCCGCCTGACCCAACCGCTTGCCCAGGATGGCGAGGAAGATCTTCGACTTCTCCTCGCCGTAGCCGGGCAGCTCGCGCAGGCGGCGGTAGATCTCCTGGCCGGACGGGGCGTCACGCCAGATCGCGCCGGCGTCGCCGCCGTAGTGGTCGACGACGTACGCGCACAGCGCGTGGGTGCGCTTGCCCATCGAGCCCGGATAGCGGTGCATGGCGGGCTTGTCGCGGAAGATCGCCTCGATCTTGTCCGGGCCCATCGCTGCGATCGTCTCGGCGTCGAGCGAGCCTCCGAGCCGCTCCCGCAGCGTGAACGGGCCGCGGAACGCCCACCCCATCGGAACCTGCTGGTCCATCAGCATCCCGATGAGCAGCGCGAGCGGGTTGTCGACGAGCAGCTGGTCCGCCTCGGGCACGCCCGTGATCGGGATGACCGAATGGCCCTGAGCGGCTTCGTCGGCCGTCATGGCGTCAGGCTAACGCCAGGCAGTCCGGCGTCACTCCTCGATGGAGATCGCGTGCTCGGGGCAGTTCTGCTCACCCACGCGCGCCTTGTCCTCGAGCTCGGGCGGCACGTCCTCGTTCGGGATCAGGCAGTGGCCGCGGTCGTCGGCCTCGAACACGTCGTCGGCGAGGACGTAGCAGCGGCCGTGTCCGACGCAGAGGTCGGAGTCGACGCGCACCTTCATGACGGCGGCGTGAATACGAGCGGCAGGTAGTCGACGGCGCGGATGCCCATCGTGTACTTCGGTTCCTCCCCGGGCTTGATCGAGTAGTCGGGGATGCGCTCGTGGAGCTGCTCGAGCGCGACGCGCAGCTCGAGCCGGGCCAGGTGCGAGCCGAGGCACCGGTGCACGCCGCCGCCGAACGCGAGGTGGCGGTTGGCCGGGCGCTCGAAGTCGACATTGTCCGGCTGCGGGAACCCGCGTTCGTCGATGTTCGCCGACCCGAGCAGCACGGTGATCCGCTCGCCGGCCTCGAGGTGCTCGCCACAGAGGTCGACGTCCTCGGCGACGACGCGCGGCACGCCCGGCACCGGCGTCTCCCACCGCAGGAGCTCTTCGACCGCGCCCGGGATCTGCGATGGATCGTCGACGAGGCGTTGCCGTTGCTCGGGATGCTGCGCGAGGTACGACACCATGCAGCCGACGGACGCGGTCACGGTGTCGAGCCCGGCGAGCAGGAACAGGTAGCAGATGTCGAGGATGTCCTCGCGAGATAGGCGATTTCCGTCGACGTCGGCCTCGAGGAACCCGGTCAGCATGTCGTCGCGCGGCTGTTGCTCGCGCTCGTCGAGGACCTTGTCGAAGTACGCGTAGATCTCCTGGCCGGTCTCGGCTTGGATCCGCTCGTACTCAGTCGGCTCCCTGGTTTCGGGTCGGATGATGTTGTCCTTGAACTTCAGGAAGAGATCGAGGTCCTCGAGTGGCAGGCCGAGGAGCCGGAGGAACACCGTGCAAGGCAGCGGGATCGCGAACGCGCTGTTGAACTCGCACTCGCCCGTGTCGATGAAGTCGTCGATCAGCTGGTTGCTGAGCTTGCGGACGTCGTTCTCGAGCAGCGCGACCTGCTTGGGCGCGAACAGCGGGTCGAGCAGCCGCCGGTACTTCACGTGCTCGGGCGGGTTGATCTGCAGCGGGATCAGCGGACGCACGTTGCCGATCGAGATCGCGTCCATGTCGGACGAGAACAGCTCGGCGTGCCGCAGCGCGAACTCGACGTCCTCGTGGCGGGCGATCATCGTCCCGCCCAACTCTGTCCGGAGGATCGGCGAGTGCTCGCGCAGCATGTCGTAGATCGCCTGCGGCTTGGCCGGATCGAGGTCGAACTGCCCCGTGGGCATCTCGGGCGTTTCGGACACCGATTCCACCTCGGACATGGACGTCTCTCCCGGCTCGATGGGAGCGCCCCCACCTGACGCTGGCGTCAGCATAGCGGGGAGATACCGTGGAGTATCCGATCGCCTGGAGGTGGCCTCGTGACCAGGCTGCATCCCCGACGCGCCAACGTCGTCGTGCTCCGCCCCGACCTCGGCGAGACCTGCCGGGACGCGCTCGCCACCGCCGCCTCGCACTTCAACGATGCCGTCGGCGAGCTCGACCGCGTGCTCTCCCAGGTGGGCGACCACGTCGACGAGACGGTCCGCGCCAGCCGGGCGGCGATCCGGGCCGGCAAGCTCGCGTACCGGCAGCAACGCCAGCGTGACCGGCTGCGCGGCCCGCTCGGGCTCGTCGCCGGCTACACGCCGTCGAACAGGCGGTAGCCCTCGAGGTAGCCCATCTCGACCAGGTCGGCGCGCGGGGTCTGGCGCGCGAGTTCGTGGCGGATCGGCTTCGTGTCGATCGCGTTCGAGAAACCGGGGAGCCAGTCGTCGTGATGGCTCAGGACGACCCGCCGCGGGCGCAGCAGGTCGGCCTGCCGCGCCACGAACCCGGCGAGCGATCCCTGAACCGGCTCGCCGTCGACATTGCCGCGCCCGGCGGCGGCGAGGATCGCGACGTCGGGCCGGAGGTCGCGCAGGATCCCCGACCAATGACCGGACGTGTCCTGATAGAAGAGCGAGCCTCCGGGCGTCTCGAACACGAAGACGAGCGCGCCACCGTCGCCGCGGGCGCCCTGGTAGCTGGCACCGAGGTGTGCTTGCACGTCGTCGCCGAGGCTCCCGAACCACTCGGCCAGCGCGGCGAAGCGGGCCTGTTGCTCCTGGTAGGTGAGACCGAGGTCGCCGATGCAGGCCTCGTCGGCGTCCGTCATCTTCGTCTGCGACCACACGCACGAGTGCTGGCTCGGGAACGCGGTCACCGTGACGTCGGGCCCGAGCCGGACGCGTTCACCGCCGGCGACGGGGAGCAGCTGCTCGTTCGGGACGCCCTGCTCCTGCATGACGCGCACGGTCTCGTACGAGCCGAGGACCTTCGCTCCGGTGTTCCGGGCGATCGTCTCCGCTCCCCAGAGGTGGTCGAAGTGCGAATGGCCGACGACGACCCAGTCGGCGCGATCGACGTCTCCGGTCGTCATGCCGACCGTCGGCGCCGACGGAACGCGGTCCATGTACGCGTCGAGGAAGACGACGAGGTCGTCCACCGTGAGACGGAACGTCGCGCAACCCAGCCAGTCGAGCGTCGCCGCCACGATGATGATCAGCTGCTCGCGGGACCGCTCCGCAGCACGGTCCCGGCCAGCTCGCCGGTGGGCTCGCCGCCATGCATGAAGACGCGTCCGTTGACGATCGTTGCGTCGTAGCCGTCTCCCCGTTGCACGAACCGCCCGGCGCCACCGGGAAAATCGTGCACGTACTCGGGCAGCGGCAGATGGAGGGCGTCGAGGTCGAACACGTTGAGGTCGGCGTAGGCACCTTCACGGATCACGCCGCGGTCCGTGATGCCGAAGACGCCGGCCGTGTCCGAGGTCAAACGGCGGATCCCGTCCTCGAGGCCGAACACACCGCGGTCGCGCACCCAGTGCGAGAGGAAGAACGTCGGCAGGGAGGCATCCATGATCTGGCCGACGTGGGCGCCCGAGTCGCCCAGGCCGAGCATGACCGTCGGGTGGTGCAGCATCTCGTCGACGGCGGCGAGGCTCTGGTTCAGGAACGGGAAGCTGAAGAGTGCCCGCCCCCGGCTTTCGCGCGTGAGCCGGACGAAGGTGGCCGCCGGTGACTCGCCGGCGCGCGCCGAGATCGCGGCGAGGCTGTCCTCCGGCGTGTAGGCGTAGTGCGCGTCCTTCGTCCCGACCAGGTAGACCCAGCCGGGATCGAGGCCGGATGGGTGCTCGTCGGCCTCGCGGATCAGCTGGGCGCGCCGTTCGTCGTCGTCGAGCGCGCCGAGCCGGCCTGCGAGGTCGAGCGCCTGCAGCTTCTGCCACGACGCGAGGCCGTCGTAGAACGTGTGGTGGGCGATGCCGAACAACAGCCCGATGCCGCGCGCCGTCGTCTGCGGGCGAAGTTGCGCGCCGCGCGCGGTTTCCTCGTCGACGAAAGCGAGCACGCGCGAATGGAGCTCGGGGCGGAAGTCGCTCTGGGCGACGCCGAACGTGACCGGCCGGCGGCTCGTGCGGTTGACGTCCGCCATCCAAGCCACCTCGGCGCGGGAGCCCTCGTAATCCGGCCCGTCGAGCTCACCGAACTTGGGCGCGACCTCGAACGTGCCGCGGCCATGCCGTCCGAGTACGTCACCGATCGCGAGCAGCTCCTCGGGTGTGGCGTACGTGCCGGGGACGGCGCGGCCGTCGGGCACGCGGTGGAGCATCGTGCGCGAGGTCGAGAAGCCGAGGGCGCCGGCGGTGATCGCCTCGTCGACGAGCGCGGTCATGGCCGTGATGTCGTCGGCTGACGCGGGCGTTTCGTCGAGCCCCCGCTCGCCCATCGCCCAGTGACGGACGGCGCAGTGGCCGACCATGCCGCCGACATTCACGCCTTTCGGGAGCCGGTCGAGCTCGCCGAGGTACTCGCCGTACGTCTTCCAGTGCCACGACAGCCCGTCGAGGATGCTGGCGGCCGGGATGTCCTCGACGGACTCCATGAGCTCGGCGAGGTACTCGCGGTCCTCGGGCTTGCACGGCGCGAACGTCACGCCGCAGTTGCCGAGCACCACCGACGTGACGCCGTGCCAACACGACGACGTCGCCACCGGGTCCCAGCCCACTTGGGCGTCGAGGTGGGTGTGGACGTCCACGAACCCCGGGCTGACGACTCGTCCCTCGGCGTCGATCGACTCGCGGCCGTCACCATCGAGGTCGCCGACGGCGGCGATGCGGTCGCCGGTCACCGCCACGTCGCCCCGGAACGACGGGCGCCCGGTGCCGTCGACCACGGTCCCGTTCCGGATCACGAGGTCGTATGCCATGCCTGCCCCCCTGCAGTGCCGGTGCGTCGGAGCCTACGCCGGGCCGAAAACCGCCCTTGCGCCGCCGCTCGGACGAAGCCAAACTTATACGCTGATATGACTTTGCTGCAGCGGGGCGCGCAGGAGCAGGGGCGTCGGGAGCAGGGCAAGGAGCGCCGCCGGCGCCGCATCCTCGATGCCGCCGCGCAACTCGTCGAAGCAGAGGGGCTCGACGGCCTGACGATGCGCCGCCTGTCCGATGCGGCGGGCGTCAGCTACGCGACCGTCTACAACCTCGTCGGGTCGAAGGAAGACGTCCTCGTCGCATTGCTCCGTTCCGGCCTCGAGGACCTCGGCGCGCAACTGGCGGCGGTCGCCTCCCGGGACCCGCTCGACCGAGCGCGCGCGCTGGTCGCCGGCGTCGTCGACCACTTCGTCGCCCGCCCCGCGCTGTACCGGGCCCTCGTCCAAGCCGTGCACGACCCCGCCGCCGGGACGCGTGGTGTCCCGATCCGGCGTCGCACCATCGCGCTGTACGAAGCTTCGATCCGCGACGCGATGGACCAGGGCTTGCTGAGGGACGATCTCGACCCGCACGTGCTCGGCTTGCACGTCACGTTGGCGGTCAACGGCGTGATCCGGCGCTGGGCGGCGGGCGAGATGAACGCGACCGGGTTCCGCGCCGAGGCCGACTACGCGCTGCGCGTGTCGTTGCTCGGCGTTGCTACTCCATCGACGCGCAAGCAGCTGCTCGCCGAGCTGCAGGCGTGCGAGCAAGTGCTCGCGCGTGCGGGAAACCGCGCCGCGTGATCGGAAGGATTCCCATGGGACGGAAGATCTTGTTCATCACCACCGACCAGCAGCGGTATGACGCGCTGGGCTGCAACGGCAACGAGATCGCGCGCACGCCCGTCGTCGATCAGCTCGCGGCCGACGGCATCAACTACCGGCGCGCCTACAACCAGAACACGGTGTGCATGCCCGCGCGCTCGACGATGCTCACGGGTCAGTACGTGCGCACGCACGGCGTGTTCGCGAACGGCGTGCAGCTTCCGCACGATTCGCCGAGCGTGGCGGCGCACCTTGCCGAGCGCGCCGGATACCGGACCGCGCTGCTCGGCAAGGCGCACTTCGATCCCGGTTTCGATCCGATGTTCACCTTCCCGGAGAACGCAATGGCCGGCGAGGGCTCGACCGGCCCCCTGCGCGGCTTCGACCACGCCGAGCTGGCCATGCACGCGCCGACGATCGCCGGCCGTCCCTTCCAGCACTACGGCAAGTGGCTCGTGGAAGAGCATCCCGACGACGTGGGCGGCTTCGCCGCCCTGCTCCAGGCCGAGGGCGGCGGCGACACCGGCGCGCCCGAGACGAAGATCAACCCGATGCCGCGGGACCTGTATCACACGGACTGGGTCGCCGACCGCACGATCGCGTTCCTGGACTCGCTCGACGACGCCGACGACTGGTTCGTGTGGATGAGCTTTCCCGATCCCCACCACCCGTGGGATCCGCCCGCCTCCGAGCGCAAGCGCGTGCCGTGGCAGGACCTCGACCTCCCGTCCGGGCACCCGGGCTCGCCCGATGCGATCCGGGACGTGCTCGCGAAGAAGCCGCCCCACTGGCTCGGGTTCTACGAGGGCTCGTGGCGCAACGTCGAGGGCGGACCGGCCCGCTTCGTACCCGCCACGCTCGAGGACGACCAGCTGCGCGAGGTGAACGCCCTCACGCACGTCATGAACGAGCTCATCGACGAGGCGTGTGGCCGCGTGCTCGACACCGTCGAACGGCGAGGCTGGACAGACGACACCGACGTCTTCTTCACGACCGACCACGGGGAGCTCCAGGGCGACTACGGCCTCCTGTTCAAGGGCCCGTTCCATACGGATGCGTTGATGCGGGTTCCGCTGGTGTGGCGCCCGGCGCCGTCGGCGGGCGTCTCGCCGGCCGACGTCGGGGAGCCGGTCGGGCACCTCGACCTCGCGCCGACGTTCTGCGACATCGCGGGAGTCGAACCGTCGAGGTCGATGCAGGGCGCGCCGCTGCCGACGGCCGCCGGCTCCGCTCGGGAGCGGGCAATCTGCGAGTGGGACAGCCAGTTCCCCGGCTACGCGATGCACATGCGCTCCATCTATCGCGACGGGTGGTTGTGCACCGTGTACGAGCCGAGCACGGTGGGCGAGCCGAACGGCCTCGAGGAGTTCCTCGGCCTCCTGCCCGAGCCGATCTCGCAGCGCCTCGGGTTGGCGGACGGCGGACCGCGCAGCTCCGTCGTCTACGACGGCACCGAAGGTGAGCTGTACCGGGTCGAGGAGGACCCGCACCAGTTCCGCAACCTCTGGGACGACGCCGGGTCCCGCTCCGTGCGATCGGACCTGGTCGCCGACCTCTACGACAGCCTGCCGGCGGGGCGCGACCCGAAGCTGCCGGTCTCACGCCCGGCCTAGCAAGGAAGGAACGCAAAATGCCGATCGGACCGACCAAGGAGCAGATCAAGGCGCTCCTGGACAGCGACCTCGACGCGCCGGTCGTGATGCTCAACCTGCTGAAGTTCGCAGAGGGGGCGGGCGGTGACGGCGACGGGGATGGCGTGCAATCAGGGCGAGACTCGTACGCTCGGTACGGCGATCGGGTCCGCTCGATGCTCGAGCAGACCGGCGCCCGGATCCTGTGGCAGGGACGGGCCGACTCGGTGGTGATCGGCGGGGACGCCGACGACTGGGACGCGGTGATCCTCGTCGAGTACCCGTCGCGCAAGGCCTTCATCGACATGACGTCGAGCCCGAAGTACGAAGAGGTGTCGAAGGACCGCACCGCCGGGCTCGCCGACTCGCGCCTGATCGCGATGACCGAGCTGTACCGGGACACGGGGGAGTGAGCTACGTTCGGCGGTGATGATCCGAGGTGAAGGCACCGCGGTCGCGCGAGGCGTGACGCCGCAGGAAGCGTTCGACTTCGTCCTCGACCCCGCCCAGTACACGAAGGCCGACACCAAGATGGTGTGGGTCACCAAGCTGGGCGACACCCCCGACGGGATGATCGCCCGCGAGGACGGCCGCTTCCTCGGCAAGTTCCCGGGCTCGGTGATCACGCGCTACCGGTGGGAAGCTCCGCACCGCATCGACGTCACGCTCGAGCACGGTGTTCCGCAACATCTGCACGCCTGGTTCGAGATCGACGAGGTCGAAGGCGGCACCCGCATCCATCACGTCGAAGAGATGGACCTCGGCCGGGGCCCGCTGGGGTGGCTGTACGACCGGGTCGGCGGGCAGTGGTTCGCCGACTCCGTCGTCAAGGAGGTCGACGAGATCGCCCGGCTGCTCGAGGCGGGCGAGCGTGGCCACGGGGTCGCCGCCCACGACGACGCGGGAGCGAGTCAGTCGCGGTAGCCGTGGGCGTGCGCGGCCTGCCCCTGGCGGGTCGCCCCCCGCTTCGCCCGCTCCCTGCTGTCCTTGTCACCGGGGATGTAGCGGTACTTCCTCCCGTGGTCACCCCACTGGTAGTACGGCCCCTTGCTGTCGTGACGGCGTCGGACGGGCATGGCGCGCCTACTCCTCGCCGGCCAGTGCCTTGCGCGCCCGGCTGCGGGTCGCGAGGTCGGTGGCGTGCGACATCACAGGTGCCGAGCCGATCCGGCTGAACCCGCCGATTCGGGGCACGGTGATCGTGCGGTATCCCGGGACGCGTTCCCGGGTCAGCGCGCGCACGATCGCCTTCGCCACTGCGTCCGGGGACAGGCCGTAGTCGAGCGCGCCGGGCTCGGCCGCGGGCTCGCCGGTACGGATCCGGGCCATGAACTCGGTCTTGATCGGACCGGGCGCGATCAGCGTGACCTGCACGCCGCGCCGGCCGACTTCACGGCGAAGGCCGTCGGTGAACCCCTGCACGGCGAACTTCGTCGCGCAATAGACGGTCTCGCTCGGTGAAGCCACGTAGCCGGCGATGGAGCCGACGTTGACGATGTGTCCCCGGCGCCGTTCGAGCATCCCCGGCAGGACCCGCTGGGTGAGGTCGATGAGCGCGAGCACGTTGACCTCGAACAGCTGCCGGACCTTCTCGGGCGGCATGGCCTCGACCACGCCCTGCCAGCCGAGGCCGGCGTTGTTCACGAGCACGTCGACCGGCTCGCACTGCTTGACGAGGGCGGCGCGGTCGGCGTCGTCCGTGACGTCGGCGGGCGCAGCCACGATCCCGGAATGCTCGGCCGCGAGCTCCTCGAGCCGGCGTTCGTCGCGGGCGGCCGCCCAGACCACGGCCCCTCGGCGCGCCAGGCGCAACGCCGTGACGCGGCCGATGCCGGTGGACGCGCCGGTGATCATGACGCGGATGCCGTCGAGCTCCATGTGACCCTCCTCGTTCGGGTGGGTCGTCGTGTTCTACCCGCTCCCGAGCTCAGGCGACACGTCGGGCGCCGTCGAGGCGATCCGCGACCGAACCGCACGCGTCGACGAGCGCGGGCACGAACGCCCGGGCGCCGAGCACGCACGCTGCATGGTCGGTGTCGGCGGGATGGATCGTTGCCCCCGGGATTGCCTGCGCGAGCTTGCGCTGCCGCGACGGCGAGACGAGTTGATCGCGCAGCGTGACGACGACCGAGACGGGCACGTCGATCGTGCCGACCCATTCGTGCGACGTGAACTGCCCGAGCGCGTACGCCGCGCCGATCATCGCGACGGGGTCGCACCGCAGCATCTCGCGAAGCGCCCATTGGGGGAGCCGCACCCCGTCGAGCTCTTCGGGCGCGGGCGGCGGGATCGCGACGGGTGACGAGCGGCGCGGCCAAGGCAACGCGTCGGCGAGGCGAAGCGCGGTCAACGCGCCCCAGAGGCTCCAGAAGCCCCAACGCTCGTGCGGCTTCCCGCGGAAGTTGCGGCTCGTCGCGCACAGGACGAGGCCGTCGACGCGATCCCGGTGGTGACGCCACATCAACTGTGCGACCGGGCCGCCCAGCGAGTACCCGACAGGGATGCAGCGTTCGATGTCGAGCGCGTCCATGAGCGCGATGGCATCGTCGGCGCAATCGGCGAGCCGGTACCGAGATCCCGCGTGCAGCCCGCGACCGTGACCGCGCAAGTCCATCGCCACGACCCGGAACCGTTCGCTCAGAGGGCCGAACGCCGGGAACCAGTTCAGGAGCCCCGACGCGCCGAGTCCGTGTAACAAGAGGAGTGTCGGCGCGCCACGGGGACCCGGCATGTCGTAGGCGAGGATCGTCCCGCGCTCGCCGAGCTTGACCGGCTTCCCGGCAGGCACGGCGTCTGCCGACAGCCGCCCCAGGCTGAGCCCGATGACCTCGAACACGCGACCTCCCCCTACCCGTCGCGCCCTGCACAATCCTTACCAGATCGCGGACCTCCGGTGGTCGACCTGACGTGCCTGTCATACAGTGCGGGCGCGCGGCGCGGCCGGCGCGACGCGCGAGGGGGAGCGGGGCACATGGCCAAGGTCGAGGAGTCTCGGGTCACGCTGGACACGACGGACGTCGACCGTCATCTCGGCCAGCCCGTCGGCGGGGGGCAGCTCAAAGAGCCGGTCGCCGTGAACGACATCCGCCGCTGGGCGCAGGGGATGCAATACGCGAACCCGCTCCACTACGACGACGTGTTCGCGGCGAAGACCCGCTTTGGGCGAATCGTCGCGCCGCAGTCGTTCACGATCTGCTGCGACGTCGGTCACGGCGCCGGTCCCGCGATCGTGGGCAGCATCCCCGGCACACACATGATCTTCGGCGGCGACGAATGGTGGTTCGGCGGGCCGCGCATCCTTCCCGGCGACCTGTTGCGCATGGAACGGCGCTTCCACGACTACAAGGTCTCCGACACCAAGTTCGCGGGCCCGACGATGTTCTCCCGCGGTGACACGCTGTACCGCAATCAGCGGGGCGAGGTCGTCGCCCTGCAGCGCTCGACGTCGGTGCGCTATCTCGCCGAGGAGGCGCGACGACTCGGCTTCTTCGAGCAGACGGCTCCACGTCCCGAGTGGACAGATGAGCAGCTCTCGAACGTGGAGAACATGCGCCTCGCGTGGATCCGTTCGAACCGCCAGGGCGAGACGCCACGATGGGGTGACGTCGACGAGGGCATGCAGCTGCCGCGCCGCGCTATCGGTCCGCACACGATCGCCAGCTTCGCGACCGAGTGGCGCTCGTACACGTTCACCGTGTGGGGCTCGAGCTATCAGGAAGGGCCGGAGCACCTGCAGGAAGCGGGATGGCTGCCCGAGATGGAGCGCAACCTCGAAGCCGGTGAGGAAGACCCGGCGCTGACCGACGGGCTGTACCGCGGGCCTTCCCGCGGGCACGCCGACGAGGAGCATGCGCAGCTCATCGGCATGCCGCGCGGCTACGGGTACGGCGCTTCGATGGGCGCATGGGTGCTGGACTACGTCGCGTACTGGGCCGGGCACGAGGGCTTCGTGCGGCACTCGAACGTGCAGTACCGGTTCCCGGCCTTCGAAGGCGACGTCACGTACCTCGACGCCGAGGTCACCGGCAAGCGCCATGACGAGACGCTCGGCGTCTCGCTCGTCACGCTCGAAGTCGTCATGAGCACGCAGGACGGCGCGGTGATGGCCAAGGGCCCGGTCGAGGTGCAGCTGCCCGAGTAGCTCGCGGGAAGCGGGCAGGCTCGCGTGACCACCTTCCGGGGTCCGCCCCCCGAGACCGAGGAAGGGATGGGCGCGCTCACACTGAGCGGCTTTCTCCTCGAGGTGACGCGCCGGTACCCCGACCGCGAAGCCGTGGTCTTCCACGAGCCCGACGGCGGGGAGGTGCGGTGGAGCTACGGGGACCTCGAACGCGAAGCGCGCCGCGTGGCTCGCGCCGTGCTCGGCACCGGAGCGGGCAAGGACAGCCGGGTCGGGATCCTGATGGGGAACCGCCCGGAATGGGTTGCCGCGCTCTATGGCGTTGCGCTCGCCGGCGCTGTCGCCGTGCCGCTGAACACGTACTTCGAGCCGCCGGAGCTCGACTATGTCCTTCGTCACTCCGACGCCAAGCTGCTACTGACGCAGACGCGTCTGCTCGGTCATGCGTACGTCGACCAGCTCGTCGACCTGTGCCCGGAGCTCGCCGTCGCGGTTCCGGGCGAGCTGCGGTCCAGCCGCTTCCCGCACCTGCGCCGGGTGGTCGCGCTCGGGTTGGACGAGCGCCGCGGCGCCGTCGAGCCGTGGGACGAGTTCACTGGTCTCGGCGACGTGGTGTCGGAGGAGCTGTTGCTGGCGTCAGTGGCCGAGATCACCCCGGCCGACCACGCGCTCATCATCTATACGTCGGGTACGACGGCTGCGCCCAAGGGCGTCCTGCATCCGCACCGGGGCCCTGCCATCCAGAGCTGGAGGTTCGCGCAGCAGCTCAGACTCGACCCGAGTGTCCGCGTGTGGAGCGCGTTTCCGTTCTTCTGGTCGGCGGGCCTGGTGATGGTGATGGGCGCGACCCTCG
>Ga0075435_100000821_pt1 | contig 19341 bp, 22 predicted proteins | sample RhiMethybrSRZTD4_FD_75302 | JGI IMG/M metagenome (GOLD analysis project Ga0075435, IMG submission 75302) | Populus rhizosphere microbial communities from Tennessee, USA - Rhizosphere MetaG P. TD hybrid SRZTD4 | ecosystem: Host-associated > Plants > Roots > Rhizosphere > Soil | place: USA...
GCCCAGATCGTGTCCGGAAAGCTCGATCGTGGCCGCCACGGGCGCGCAGCCTATCGCCCCGGCGCGGGCGCTACGCGCCGAACTCGCCGCCGGCGGCGACTTCGAGCACCCGGTCCGGGGCCATGCCGTCCATCGCAAGCGACGCCCCGGCCGCGGCCGCGGCCGTCGCGGCCGGCATGAGCCCGACGAGCTCGCCCCGCTCCACCTCGACGCCCCGCTCCGCCGCGAGCCGCGCGACCTCGGCGACGACGACGTGGAGCGGCGTCGCCGCGACATCGATCAGGTTCATCGAAACCTGGGCGCGGCCGGTGCCCGCCAGTCGCAGCCCGAGCGCCTGGACGCCGGGCAGGCCGCCGTCGCGCTCGCGCACCGTCGCGGCGATCGCGCGCGCCACCTCCACGTCGTCGGTGCGCAGGTCGACGTTGAACGCGACCAGCGGCGGGCGGACGCCCAGCAGGACCGCCCCGGCGCTTGGATGCAGCCGCGCCGGGCCGTACAGCGGGACGATCTCCCCGCCTGCGAGCTTCGCCGCCAGGGCGTCCGTTCCCGCCGCGCGAAAGGCTGCCGGACGGCGGCCGTCGCCGAGCTCCGCGTAGCCGAGCACCGGGATGCCCCGGCGGCCGATCCGCTCGCCCAGTGCATGGGCGACCCGGGCCGGCTCCGGATCCCCCTTCCGAAACCGGACGATCGGGACGACGTCGGCGGCGCCCACCCGCGGGTGCACGCCCTCGTGCGCCGCCAGGTCGATCCGCTCCGCGGCGACGGCGATCCCGGCCTCGAGGCCGTCCACCAGCCCGTCCGCCGCGCCGACGCACGTGAAGACCGACCGGTTGTGGTCGGCATCGGCATGGACGTCCAGCACGCGGGCATGCCCCTCGATCGCGGCGTGGATCGCGGCGAGGACGGCGCGGTCGCGCCCGACCGAGAAGTTCGGCACCGCCTCGAGGAGCCCGCGCATCCGGGGATTATGGCGGCGGGGACGTCCTCGCTGGCGGGCCTCCTGTGAGGCCCGCCCGCGGGACCCGAGGTGGCCGTTCTGGGGGGGTTGAACGACCGACCGCGTCCTGGCATCACGCTCGCAACGTGCCCACAAAAGAGGACGGATGCCAGGCGCGAGAAGTGTCCTACAGTCTGGCGAGGGCTGCTTCCCCCTTTCGGGGGATTCGCCGAGGGGCTCGCTCTGGAAGGGCGTTCCAGACCGCCCGGGTACCGCGAAAGGGTGAGACAAGTCGCCCCGTCCGAGCGACGCCAACGGTCAACGGGTGGTCGATGATGAGGTCAACGGATCGACAAAGGCAAACTCACCGCGAGGTGAGCACGCAAAGCCAGAGGTCTCCTGCGGAGACGGCTCGGCTGCCGAAACCGGGAACCGCTCACCATGCGGCGTCCGCACCGGGCAACTCGCCTCGGGTGCGGATCCCGCGAGTGGAACCCCCAGCAATGGACACCATTGCGCAACGCGCCTCCGAGGGTAGGCACCAAGGACGCGCACCTCGATCCGAATCGATACGGGATGCGGACGGTGGACGCTGCGGGGGGCAGTGCCACTGAGATGGCAGTGAGGTTCGCCGTCCGCGCCCGTCACTCCCGCCCGATGCGCACCGCCTCGAAGTGCGTCGTCGCCTCCTCCGCCGTGGCCGGTTCGAGGGTCTCCTTGGCGAACTCGCCCGCCCCGGGCATGTCGGTCGCACCGATCCGAGCCGCCGCCGCCTCCATGTCGTAGGCCGTCCGCCGCAGCTCGACGTCCGGTCCGAGCAGGCACCAGCGGGCGCCCGCCACGTCCTCGTACGGGAAGCCGACGCTCCCCGCGTTGACGACCCGCCGCCCCCCGATCGCCCGGTCGAACTGGACGTGGGTGTGGCCGCACACCACCGTCGGCTCGGCAGCGGCGAGCATCGGCTCGACGACCTCGACCGGGGTGATCGCCGTGAAGATCTCGTCGTCGTCGCGCGGCGTCGCGTGGCAGAACCGGGTCGGGCCGAGCCCGTCGACGTCGACCGCGACGGTGGCCGGCCACGCCGCGATGCGGGCGAGCTGATCGGAGGTGAGCCGGGCCGCGACCCAGGTCGCCCGCCGGTCCCAGATGCCGCCCTCGTCCGGGTCGGCGTCGCGGCGCTCGAGCACCTCGCGCTCGGTGTTCCCGCGCAGCCAGCGCACCCGCTCGCCGAGGCTCTCGAGCAGCGCGAGCGTCTCGACGGGCATCGGCCCCTCGAGCGCGTCGCCGCCGATGACGACGACGTCCGCCGCGGCCACGTCCGGCTCGGCCAGCACGGCCTCGAGGGCGGGCAGGTTGCCATGGATGTCGTACAGCGCCGCGACGGTCACGGACGTTCACGATATCTTGCCCGGCATGCTCGACCGCCTCTTCTCGCCGCTCGAGCTGGGCCCGGTGACGATCCCAAACCGCGTCGTCTCGACGTCGCATCAGACGACGCTCGTCCACGACCACCTGCCGACCGGCGACCTCATCGCCTACCACCGGGCACGGGCCGCCGGCGGGGCCGGGCTGATCGTGATCGAGGCGACCGCGATCCACTCGACCGGCCTGCTCACGCCCCACACCGTCGGCGGCTACCTGCCCGAGATCGTGCCGGCCTACCGGCGGCTGGCGGACGCCGTTCACGAGCACGGCACCCGCCTGTTCTGCCAGCTCTTCCACGGCGGCCGCGAGATCATCACGGCGGGACCGCGCCCGCCCGCCGTCTCGGCGTCGTCGATCCCCTCCGCCCGGTTCATGACCGAGCCGCGGGAGCTGAGCGTGGCCGAGATCGAGGAGATGCTCGACGGCTACCGCCAGGCGGCCGCCTTCGCCCGCGCCGGCGGCCTCGACGGCGTCGAGGTGTGCGCCGGCTTCGGCTACCTCCCGACCCAGTTCCTGTCGGCCCACGCGAATGCCCGCACGGATCGCTACGGCGGCTCGTTCACGAACCGGCTGCGGTTCCTGCGCGAGGTGCTGGTGGCCATGCGTGAAGGCATCGGCCCCGACGGTGCCGTCGGCTGCCGGCTGACCGACGAGAGCGGCTCGTTCGACGGCACCGACGAGGCGGACGTGATCGAGGCGGCGGGGACGGTCGCCGACGAGGGCCTGACGGACTACGTCTCGGTCGCGCTGGGCGGGTCGTCCACCTATCGCGGGTCGACCTGGATCGTGCCGCCCTCCCCCACCCGCCGAAACGCGATCGAGGCGTTCGCGCGCCGGTTCAAGCCACGCGTGACCGTCCCGCTGATCGCAGCGGGGCGGGTGCTCGACCCGGCCGAGGCCGACCGCATGATCGGCGAGGGCGTCTGCGAGGCCGTCGGCATGACCCGGGCGATGATCGCCGACCCCGCCCTGGCGCGGAAAGCGCGCGCCGGCGAGCCGGCGACTCCCTGCATCGGCTGCAACCAGGGCTGCATCGGCCACTACCACGCGGGCATCCCGATCGCCTGCACGGTCAACCCGTGGACGGGCTTCGAGGCCCGCCTGCCCCGGCCGGCGCCCGCCGCGCGGGCCGAGACGGTCGTCGTGATCGGCGCCGGGCCGGCCGGGTGTGCCGCAGCGGCGGCGGCCGCGGCGTGCGGCCACCGCGCGATCGTGCTCGAGCGGGCCGCCGGGCCCGGCGGCCAGATGCGCTTTGCCCTCGGCGCGCCCGGGCACGCCGAGATCGCGGGCGGCCTCCTCGAGGTGCTGTCGGGCTGGGTGGCGGCCGCGGAGGTCCGCTTCGGCGTCGACGCGGGCGCGAACAACGTGCTCGCCCTCTCGCCCGACCGGGTCGTTGTGGCGACCGGCGCCGAGGCGTATCGGCCCGCGCTCGCGGGGTCGGGCGTCGATGTCGTCCACGCCTGGGACGCCCTCGCCGGCGCGGAGGTCGGCGGGCGCGTCCTCGTGAGCGACTGGGGCGGCGACTGGACCGGCCTCGACGTCGCCGAGGCGCTCGCCGCCCGCGGCGCCCACGTGCGGCTGATGACCTCGGCGGTCGCCTTCGGCGCGGCGGTGCACCAGTACCAGCGCAACCTGTACCTGGCCCGTCTGGACGAGGCCGGCGTCGAGCTGATCCACCACCTGCGCCCGGTCGGGCTCCGGCCGGAGGTGGTCGAGTGCGCGAACGTCTTCTCCCACCGGGCGGTGTCGATCGAGGACGTCGACACGCTGGTCGTGAGCGCCGGGCGGACCGCCAGGAACGACCTGCACGACGCGCTGCTCGCCGCGGGCGTCACGGTCGAGCGAGCAGGCGACACCCTGAGCCCGCGGTCGTTCGAGGAGGCGATCCGCGAGGGCACCCTGGCCGGCATGGGGATCGCGGAACCGGCGGCCGCCTGAGCGCCGCCCTGGCGGCCAATTGGCGTTCGCAGCGTGCGCCAATTGCGAGGTGTTCGGCCCGGGCGGCGAGGCCGGTCAGGCCGCCGACACGAACCGTCTGCGCCGCAGCGCCAGGCCACCCGCGGCCAGCCCCAGCACGGCGGGCACGCCGAGCGCCAGCGGCAGGATGCCGCCGGCGTCCAGGGTGCGCCGCTCGGCCACGGTGACCCGCACCGTACGGCCCACCGTCGGCGGACGGCCGGCGGCGTCCGCCGGGAGCACCGCCACGTAGACGGCGAACGAGCCCGCGTTGACCGCCTGGAGGCTCCAGCGCACCGTCGCCGTTCCCCCGGCCGGGATCGGGTCGAGGTAGCGCGTCCGGCTCGTCGACCAGTCCTCGGGATCGACGTAGACGCCGGGCCGCAGGCTGGCGACGTTCAGGTGGGCGACGAGGCCGCGGGCCTCGCCCGGCCCGCTGTTCACGACCGTCGAGCGGAACGCGAACCGCTTCCCCAGCCCGGTCGCCACGCCGATGCGGTCGACGGTCACCGACACGGACGCGTTCGCCGCACCCGCCCACGTCAGCGCGAGCGCCGCGACCGCCAGCGCCGCGAGCCCGCGCCTCACCGCGCCCCTCCCGGCCGCAGATGCATGCGCCCGGACGCGAGCAGCGCCACCGTGGCGAGCACGATCGCTGCGACGGCCGGCGCCACCAGCAGGTCGGCCTCGCTGCCCAGGCTGTGGCCGTCGACGAGCACGCGGCCGACGTAGTGCACGCCGGCCGTGAGCGGGTTCGCCCGCAGCATCAGGTCGCCGGCCCAGCCCTGCTGGGCGCCGGCCGAGAGCTGGGTTGGTGCAAACAGGGCGAGCAGCACGAACAGGCTGAGCGCGAGGCTGACCCGGTTCGAGCCGGCGAACAGGCTGACCACGAGGCCGAGCGCGCCGAGCTCGAGCGCCAGCAGGGTGCCCACCAGCAGCCCGACCACGACGGCGTCGCCGACCACGCCGACGCCGCGGCCGAGGAACCACACGTACGGCAGGGCCACCAGGAACGCCGCCGGCCACAGCGAGAGCGCCGCTGCCAGCTTCCCGGCCGCGATCTGGCGGCGCGGCACCGGCGCGAGCAGGAGCGCCTCGAGCGTCCCCCGGTCGCGCTCGCCGCTGATCGCGTCGGCGGCGGCGATCACGACCAGGATGCCGCCCATCGCGACGGACACCTGCACGATCAGGCCGACCGCCTCGCGCTGCTCGAGGAAGTTGAGGGCGGTGTTCGTCGCCACCAGGTAGGCGACCGCCGAGAGGATGAGGCTGAACGCGAACGTCAGTGCCGGGCCGCGCCCGCCCAGCCAGACGTCGCGCAGCTCCTGACCGAGGACGACCCACCAGCCCGGCGCCGACCGCCCGGCGCTCATGCCGCCCCCGTCATCTCGAGGAAGGCGTCGCTCAGCCGCGCGCCCTCGACGGTCAGCCCGAGCGGGGCGATGTCCGCGTCGAGCAGCGCCCGCAGCGCCGCGGCCGGGTCGGCGGCGCCGTTGCCGGCGGCGAGATCGACGCGCAGCTCGCCCGGCCGATCGGGCGCCTCCCCGGCACCGCCGACGCCCGGCGTCGCAGCCAGGACGGCGACCGCGCGCCGGGCATCGTCCGGCGCCACGCGGACGACGGCCGAGCGCGGCGCCGCGGCCAGGGCAACGACCTCCGAGACCGTGCCCGCGGCCACGGTGCGGCCGTGGTGCAGGATGAGCACGCGCGTGCAGCAGGCTTCGACGTCGTCCAGCAGGTGGGTCGAGAGCAGGACGGCCGCGCCGCGCCCGCCGGCGACCGCACGCACGTGGTCGAGCACGACCCGGCGGCCGGCCGGGTCGAGCCCGAGCGTCGGCTCGTCGAGGAAGACGACGGCCGGGTCGTTCACGAGCGCCCGGGCGATGCCGAGCCGCCGGCGCATGCCCAGGCTGTAGGCGTGAAGCGGCGTGCGGGCGCGATCGGCGAGGCCGAACTCCTCGAGCAGCGCGGCCGCCGCGGCCCGGGCCGAGGGTCGGGAGGCGCCGCGCAGGCGGGCGTGGTAGACGAGGTGCTCCTCGCCGGTCTGGCGGGCGGGGTAGCCGCCGCCCTCGGGGAGCACCCCGATCCGGCGGCGGATCTCGTCCGGGCGCGTGTGCGGGACGCCGGCGACCGCGAACCGGCCGCGGGTGGGCGCGACGATCGTCGTGAGCACGCGGATCGACGTGGTCTTCCCCGCGCCGTTTCGGCCGAGCACCCCCACCACGTCGCCGGGCTCGACCTCGAACGAGAGGTCGGAGACGGCGCACACCGCCCCGTAGTCCCGCCCCACGCGTTCCGCCACAACCGCTGCCGCCACTTCCGCCCACCTCGTTTCGATCGGCGCAAGCGCAGACGCTACCCCAACGGCGAACGTGATATGATTGACCGCGCAATCACTTTCGACCGACGCACCCAGGAGGTCACGATGCACCTCGAGGGCATCCACCACATCACGATGATCACGGGCGACGCGCCCGGGAACGTCGACTTCTACACCCGCGTCCTCGGCCTGCGGATGGTCGCGAAGACCGTGAACCAGGACGATCCGACCGTCTACCACCTCTTCTACGCCGACGAGAACGGCTCGCCGGGCACCGAGATGACATTCTTCGAGTACCCGGGTGCGCGCCCCGGCCGCGCCGGCGCCGGGATGGTGCACACGCTCATCTCACGCGTCGGGTCCGAGGCGGCGCTCGACTTCTGGACGGAGCGGCTGGCTGCGGAGGGCATCGCCACCGAGCGCGACGGCGACCGGCTGCGCTTCGCCGACCCCGAGGGCCTCGGCCACGAGCTCGCCGTCGACCCCGGCGCCGAGCTGCTCGCCGCCGAGCATCCCCAGATCCCGGCCGAGTTCGCGCTGGGCGGGCTGATCGGCGTCCGCGCCTACAGCATCGACGAGGACGGCAGCCGCCGGGTGCTCGAGGACGTGCTCGGCGCCACCGCGCTGGCCCCGTCGACCTGGGAGCTGCGCGGGTCGGAGCGGGCCGCCACGATCACCTTCGAGCGCGCCCCGCACGCCGGCATCCCCGGCGCGGGCACCGTGCATCACGTCGCCTGGGGCACGACCCAGGCGGAGCATCCCCGCTGGCTCGAGCGGCTGGCCGAGCGCGGCGTGCGCTCGACGCCCGTGATCGACCGCCACTACTTCCACTCGATCTACTTCCGCGAGCCGGGCGGCGTGCTCTACGAGATCGCCGACGACGGCCCGGGATTCACGGTCGACCTGCCGCTCGACCAGCTCGGGTCGAAGGTGATCCTGCCGCCGTGGCTCGAGTCCGACCGCGAGGCGATCGAGGCGCGGCTGACGCCGCTCCCCGACCCGCGGGCGAGCTGGACGACCGCGTAGCGACGGTGGGGACTGTCCCCGGTGACTGGGGACAGTCCCCGATCTGCACAGCGGCTTCGGTCAGCCGGCTTGGCCGAGCCGCGGGCGGCCGGTCGCCGAGAGGTCGATCGGCTCGATCGGCGTCCACACCGCTTCGTCGCCGCAGCCCGGGCAAAAGCGCGGCTCGGACGCATAGTGGTTGGGCTGGCGCAGCGACTCGCGCACCAGCCGCGACTCGACGTCGAACACGGCCTCGCCCGTCCGGGTGCCGATCCGGTGGGCCTGCTCGTGGAGCAGGTTGGCGTCGTAGCCGACCGTGATCCTGGCGCCGCAGTAGCCGCACAGGGCCATCTGCGAGCGCAGGGGCACGACCTCGGGCTTGATCTCGTCGTGGCGCTTGATCGCGAACCACAGCGCCACCGCGAGCCCGATCAGCGGGATCTTCAGCATGAGCGCCAGGAACACGAGCGCCCACACGTCGCCGGAAAACATCGACAGCAGCAGCATCGCCGTCATCAGGATATACCCGCCCCACGGCGGCTACAGTGATGCCGCGGGCGCGCCGATTACTAGAGCGATGGCCACCCCCGACCCCGCTGTGCTGGTCCAGCTTGCGCTGGGCGTGTTTCCGCCCCTCCCGGCGATCGTCGAAGTCCTGTCCGAGGACGGCGGCGGCTACGCGCTGCGCATCGTCGCGTGCGAGGACGGCGTCCTGCATGCCTTCGCGCCGCGGACGCAGGTGCGCAAGGAGCTGCGCCTGCTGGCCCGGATCACCGACGCGCAGCGCGGCCGCTACGAGGTCGAGTTCGAGACCGTCGAGGTCTTCTACCACTCGTCCGCCGACGCCCTCGTGCACCTGGCCGTGACCGGGGTCCAGCACCGCAAGATGCGCCGCGCGGCGCCGCGCGTCTCGATCAGCGAGCGCGCCCACGCCCGCGTGCTCTTCTGCCGCACGCTGCCGCGCGACACCCGGCTTGACCTGCGCCTCGCCGACATCAGCGCCACCGGGGTGGCGTTCACGGGCACGAGCGTCCTCGACCCGGGCGACCTGCTGCTGGTCTCGACCCGCATCGGCGGCATGGCGATCCACTTCGAGGCCCGCGTCGTGCGCTCCGACCCGGCCCCGTACGGCCGCTTCCGCACCGGCTGCGAGATCATCGAGTTCGCCGCGCACGCCCGCGAGAGCATCACCGCGATGGCCGAGGCGATGCCCGAGGGCGGCTCGGAGGACCAGCGCCGGCCCGAGGCACTCGAGGCGATGCAGCAGGTGCGCTCCGCCGAGACCGGCCTGCTCGGCCGTATCCAGCGCGACTGAGCGCCGGGCGCTCAGATCCCGCCGAAGGGTGATCGCAGCCCCGGCCGGCCCGCCACATACTGGAAGCAGGACGTGCACGCGCGCCGTGCACGTGATGCTTTGAAAGGGGTCGTTCGTGAGGGTCTTCCTGGACGAGCGCGGGAGCGTTGCTTCCGAGCTCAGCTTCGGTGTCATGGTGGTGGGCATGCTCGTGCTGGCGGGGCTGTACATGCTGGCCCAGCTCGAGGGTGTCTCCTTCACCGTGCTGCTGCACCAGCTGCGCCACGGCTGAGCAGGCGCCGGGTCACACCCGGATAACCTGCGAGGGATGACGTTTCGTCGCCTTTTCGGTTTCCTGCGCCCGTATCGCGGCCAGGTGATCGTCTCGACGCTGCTCGCCATCGGCTCTCAGGTTGCGGTGCTCACGATCCCGTTCCTGACGGGTCGTGCCATCGACGCCACCCAGCCCGGGCATCGCGATCGCAGCGCCCTCATGCTCAACGCCGGGCTGATCGTGGTGGCCGGCGCCCTCCAGGGCGTGCTCATGTTCTGGCGCCGGTTCCTGGCCGGGCGGCTCTCGCTCGCGGTCGAGTACGACCTGCGAAACGCGATGTACCGCCACCTGCAGCGGCTGTCGTTCGGGTTCTACGACCGCCACCAGACCGGCCAGCTGATGTCGCGGGCGACGGTCGACCTGCAATCCGTGCGCTTCTTCCTCGGCTACGGGCTGATCTTCTTCTCCCAGAACCTGATCACGGTCGTGGTCGTCGTGGCCGCGCTGGTGGCGATCGACTGGCAGCTGGCCCTGATCGCGCTCGCCATCTCGCCCGCGATCATGGTGGCGGCCTACCGCTACTCCCGCATCAGCCACCCGGTGCTGAAGGACGTGCAGCAGCGCATCGCCGACGTCACCACCCACGCCGAGGAGAACATCGTCGGCGTGCGCGTCGTGAAGGCGTTCGCGCAGGAGGAGCGCGAGACCACCCGCTTCGCTCGACTGGCCGGGCGGGTGTTCGACCAGGCGATCACCGCCGCCAGGATCCAGGCCCGCTACGTGCCGATGCTGCAGTCGCTGCCGAACCTCGCGATCGCGGCCGTGCTGCTCGTCGGTGGCTACAGCGTCATCCACGGCTCGCTCTCGCTCGGCTCGTTCTTCGCCGTGAACGGCTATCTGCTGCTGCTCGTCGTGCCGCTCCGCAGCGTCGGCATGTGGGTGGGCCAGTACCAGCGCGCGATGGCGTCCGGCGAGCGGATCTTCGAGATCCTCGACGTCGACCGCGACATCGTCGAGCGGCCGGACGCGGCTCCGCTCTCCGAGGGGCCCGGGCACATCCGCCTGGAGGGCGTGGAGTTCGGCTACGACCCCGGGCGGCCGGTGCTGCGCGACGTCGACCTCGACGTCGCCGCCGGGAGCACGGTGGCGCTGATCGGGCCGACCGGGTGCGGCAAGACGACGCTGACCGCGCTCATCCCCCGCTTCTACGACGTCGCCGCCGGCCGGGTCACCGTCGACGGCGCCGACGTGCGCGACGTGACCCTCGACTCGCTCCGCGCCGACGTCGGCATCGTCAGCCAGGACACGTTCCTCTTCTCCACCAGCGTCGCCGAGAACATCGCCTACGGGACGCCCGACGCGACTCCGGACGAGATCGTCCGCGCCGCCCGCCAGGCCCAGGCGCACGACTTCATCTGCGACCTGCCCGACGGCTACGAGACGCGCGTCGGCGAGCGCGGCCTGACCCTCTCCGGCGGGCAGCGGCAGCGCATCGCGATCGCCCGGGCGCTGCTCATGAACCCGCGCATCCTGATCCTCGACGACGCCACCGCCTCGGTCGACGCGACCACCGAGGCCAAGATCAAGCTCGCGCTGCGCGAGGTGATGAAGGGGCGGACGACGCTCATCATCGCCCACCGCCTGAGCACGATCTCGCTCGCCGAGAAGATCGTCGTCCTCGAGGCGGGCCGGATCGTCGCGCAGGGGACGCACGCCGACCTGATCGAGGAGAGCGACGTCTACCGCCAGATCCACAGCCATGGGCTCGTCGACCGCACGTTCGTCGACCTCGACGGCGACGCGCCGGTGGCCGAGCGGCGGGCCGCGTCCGGATCGCCGCGGAGGCTGCCGTGACGCGGCCGCAGCGGTTCCGGCGGGGACGCACCCTGGGCCGGTTCGCGCGCCCGTACACGCGCCGGGCCGTCGTCGCCGCCGTCACGCTCCTGGTCGCCACCGGGGCGAGCGTGGCCGGGCCGCTCGCCGCCAAGGAGGTGATCGACCGCGGCATCCGCACGGGCGACTACAACCGGGTCGTCCTGTGGGTGGCGGTGTTCCTGGTCATCGTCATGGCCGGCTGGATCGCGACGGCGGCGCAGAGCTACCTGACGAGCTGGGTGGGGGAGCGCATCCTGGCCGACATCCGAATAGCCGTGTTCGCCCACGTCCAGCGGCTCGACCTCGGCTTCTTCGAGCGCACCCCCGCGGGCGTCGTCATCTCGCGGCTCACGAACGACGTCGAGGCCATGAACAGCATGGTCACCGACGGGCCGACCACGCTCCTGCAGAACACGCTCACGCTGATCGGCTCGGCGATCGTGCTGCTCGTCCTCGACTGGCGGCTCGCCCTGGCGACCCTCTCGGTGTTCCCGGCGATGGCGATCGGCACGGCGATCTTCCGCCGCTACTCGGCCCGGGCCTACCGGCGCACGCGCGAGCGCATGGGCGACGTCACCGCCAGCCTCCAGGAGGACATCTCCGGCGTGCGCGTCGTCCAGGCCTTCCGCCGCGAGGACGCGAACTACCGCCGCTTCATCGCCGTGAACGACCGTTACCGCTACGCGAACGTGCAGACGGTGAACGCGGCCTCCATCTACTTCCCGTTCGTCTCGCTGCTCTCGGCGGTCGCCACCGCGGTCGTGCTCGGCTACGGCGGCATCCTCGTGTTCGACGGGCAGCTCAGCCCGGGCGCCCTGTTCGCGTTCATCGGGCTGCTCTCGAACTTCTTCGACCCGGTGCAGCAGCTGTCGCAGTTCTACCAGACGATGCTCGCGGCGATGGCGGCGCTCGAGAAGATCGTCGAGGTGCTCGACACCGAACCGGCGATGGCCGACGCCGCAGGGGCCCGCGAGCTGCCCCAGATCGCCGGCCGGGTCGAGTTCACGGACGTCCAGTTCGCCTACTCGGCGACGTCCGCCGAGGTGCTGCACGGCGTCTCGTTCGCGGCCGAGCCGGGCCAGACGGTGGCGCTCGTCGGCCACACCGGCGCCGGCAAGTCGACCGTCGTCAAGCTGCTCGCCCGCTTCTACGACCCGACGTCGGGCCGCGTCCTGATCGACGGCACCGACGTGCGCGACGTGACCGCCCGTTCGCTGCGCTCGCAGCTCGGGATCGTCCCCCAGGAGAGCTTCCTCTTCTCCGGCAGCGTGCGCTCGAACATCGCGTTCGGGCGGCCGGAGGCGACCGCCGAGGAGGTCGTCGCCGCGGCCGAGGCGGTCGGCGCCGACGCGTTCATCCGTGCGCTCCCCGACGGCTACGACACGGAGATCCAGGAGCGCGGCGCCCGCCTCTCGATCGGCCAGCGCCAGCTGGTCGCGTTCGCGCGGGCGCTGCTGGCAGACCCCCGGATCCTGATCCTCGACGAGGCCACCTCGAGCGTCGACATCCCCACCGAGGCCCGCATCGAGGAGGCGCTCGAGACGCTTCTGCGCGGGCGCACGGCGTTCGTCGTCGCCCATCGCCTGAGCACGATCCGGCGGGCCGACGTGATCGTCGTGCTCGAGCACGGGCGGGTCATCGAGGCCGGCACGCACCGCCAGCTGATCGAGCGCCGCGGCCGCTACTACGCCCTCTACGACGACTGGGTCGAAGCGGTGGCGTAGCCACCCAACGCTCAAGTCAGGAGCGTCCCGGCCGATAACGGCTCCTGATGAGGGGGGTCCTGACTGTTCTCGGCGCGGCCGTGGTCGCCGCGTCCCTCGCGTTCCCCGGTGTGGCGAACGCGGGCACGCCCAAGCCGCGGTTCAACGACGTGCCTGCGGGCTTCTGGGCCAAGACCGACGTCAGCTGGGCGGTCTCCAGCGGCTGGATGACGCCGCGCACCGCCACGAGCTTCGGCGTCGGCCACACCGTCAGCCGGCTGACCGCCGCCCGCGTGCTCGCCGAGCTGAACGCGAAGGTGAGCTCCGCCCACACGCCCGTCGCGGCGGATCCCTACTCCCAGGCGGTCGCCGCCGGGTGGATCGGCGCCGGCACCGGCCCCGACCAGGTGATCACCCAGCTCCAGTTCGACCACGGCGTCGTCCGGATCCTCGGCCTGCAGCCGACCGCGAAGGCGCTGAGCGGCCTGCACACCTCCACCGGCTGGCACCCGACGCTGCCGGTCGGCTTCGGCGTCGAGCAGATGGTGCGCGCCGTCGGCGCCCGCGTGAACGCGCCGGATGGCTCCGACCAGTGGGAGCTGTGGCCGAACGACGACCTGCTGCGCGCCGACCTCGCCGCCGAGGCCTACCAGCTCGGCCATCTCGAGCCATGGGCGGTCTCGTTTGCCGAGTCGAAGACCGACGTCCTGAGCGCGATCCCGAAGTGGATGCCGCTGCGCCGCAAGGTGCTCGGCTTCGCCCTCCGCTACGCCGGCGCCCCGTACGTGTGGGGCGGCACCTCGCCCAACCCCCAGTCGCCGCTCGGCGCGCCCGTCTCCGGCGGGTTCGACTGCTCCGGGTTCGTCTGGTGGGTCATGAAGCTGCACACCTACAGCGTCCCCGGCACCACCTGGAGCGGCGCCAGGGCGATCGGCAACCTGCGCACGACCTACCAGATGGCGCAGGCGCTGAAGACGGCCAGGCGGATCCCGCGATCGGGCCTGCATCCGGGCGACATCCTGTTCTGGAGCTCGGCCCCGAACGGCATCCACACGTCGTGGAAGACCGTCTACCACACCGGGATCTACCTCGGGAAGGGCTGGACGGTCAACAGCCACGGGTCGGGCGACGGCGTCACGATCGACTACATGGGCCCCGGCGCCGGCTGGTATCACGACGCCTTCGCGTTCGGCTGGCGAGTCATGCCCCTGCACCGCTAGTTGGGGCGTCACGGACCGCTGGTGGCGCTCCGGCGAGAGCGCGGTCTCGCCTCCGCATCGGGACGTCGGTCAGGAATCACGCCGTTAAATCGTGGAAGACCCGGAGGAACGAGCCTGACCCGCCCATCGACTAGGGTGACCGGCGTGAGCGCCGAGGACGACACCGCCCAGGACCCCGAGGAGATCCCCGCCGGCGCAGATCCGGTACCGGGGAAGCCGATCAGCGTCCGGGCCGAGCGCGGCGCGCGCATGACGCCGGCCGAGGCCGTGCGGGACATGCGCATCACGCTGCCCGCGCGCGGCAACCGCACGCTGCGCGACGTCGTCGACCGGGCCAACCACGACGCGTCGCTGAAGGCGCTCTGGCACGCGGCCAACGTGAACGCCGTCACCCGCCTCCAGATCAACGACCACTCCTGGGTGCACATCCAGATCGTCACCAACATCGGCCTGAAGCTCCTGCGCGAGCTGCGCCGGGCCGGCGTCGAGCCGGGCATGGTCACCGACTATGGGATGCGCCAGGAGGACGCCGAGGTGGTTGTCGTGCTCGGCTGCCTGACCCACTGCCTGGGGATGGCGATCCACCGCCACGGCCACGAGGAGATGAGCCTCTTCCTGGCCGCCGACCGGCTGCCGAAGCTGCTCGAGGGCCTCTACGAGGAGCCCGAGGCGACGATCGTCCAGGCCGAGGTGCTGCAGGCGATCATCTCGCACCGCTCCGACGGCCAGCCGCTCTCGATCGAGGCGGGCGTCGTGCGCGTCGCGGACGCCCTCGACATGGCCAAGGGCCGCTCCCGCATCCCGTTCGAGTCCGGCCGCGTCTCGATCCACTCGCTGTCGGCGGCGGCCATCGAGGGCGTGCACATCCGCGGCGGCCAGGGCAAGGTGCTCGTCGAGATCGAGATGAACAACTCCGCGGGCCTCTACCAGGTCGACAACCTGCTGCGCTCGAAGCTGCGCGGCTCCGGCCTCGAGGCCTACATGGACATCGAGGCCACCCTCGAGGGCGAGTCCGAGAAGCGCCTCCTGCCCTCGTTCCGGCTCTAGGCCCAGCCGGTTCCGCTCAAGCCCGCACCAACGGGCGCCGAATACCCCTCTGGTATCCTCCGGACGCCTTTGCGGGGTCGTCTAATGGTAGGACGCCTGACTCTGGATCAGGTAGTCGGGGTTCGAGTCCCTGCCCCGCAGCCTCACTGTCCAAGCCAGATCTCGCGGAGCCTGCCCGTCCGGCAGGCGGCGCAGGAGGCGGAATGAGCACGAACGGCCACAGGCTCGTCTACCACGACCACTTCGCCATGACCGGCGGGTACCGGCTCGTCTTCACGATCGAGCCGCATCCGCGCGACGACGACTGGTGGGGCGTCTTCAACACGAAGACGGCGGCCGCGGGCTTCGACCAGCGCGTGCTCGAGCTCCTGGACGACGGCCAGGCGGCGACGCTCAACCTGACGGTCGACCTGGATGACGGCGAGCGCGCGGCCGATTCGCTGGCGACCCTCATCGCCGACGTCGACCGCGAGTTCACCCAGAACGTCCTCCCCGCCCGCCAGGAAGCGGAGGCCCGCGCCAGGGTCGAGGCCGAGCGTGTCCAGCGCAAGCTGGCCGAGCTCGACCAGACGCTCCGCAGCCGGTTCGCCCGCTAGCTCAGGAAGCCCCACACCTCGGTGGGGTTCGAGTGATATGCAACGAGGGGCCGTGTTCCTGATCCCCTGGTACGTGACCCTGTGCGCGGCGCAGGGGTGCTCGTCGCCATCCCGGCGGCCGCCCGGGACTCGACCACGCGCCGAGGCGCGCTCGTCGGATTGATCGGCCCGGCGGCGGCGATGGTCGTCGGCGTCGGCCCAGTGGCGCTCCTCGGCGGCGCCGGCGCAGACCGGAAGCCCGATCCCTCCGGCGTCGGTGGTGTCAGCCATCTGCGGAGCCGTCATCCGCCTCCCCGTCTGGTCACGCGAGCGTGGCCGGGTCTCAGGCTAGCGCGGGTCGTCGCGCACCGGGTGGGCCGTACCGTCGTGGGTCATGAAGACCTTGCGGAACGGGCCGCGGAACTCGAGGGTGCACGCCGTCCCCTGCCGGATCACGAGCGCGTCGCCCGCCCCGAACGCCTGCGGCTGCTCGCCGTCGACGGTGACGACGACGGACCCCTCGATCACGACGTAGAGCTCGTCCTCCGGGTAGGAGGGCAGCCGCTCCGAGTAGGTGTCGCAGGCCCAGATGCCGCACGTGACGGTGCCGTCGTCGCTCTCGAAGAGCGTCACGCCCCGATCGGCGGGCGACCCGGCGAGCAGGAGCTGCGGGTCGACGAGGTGCGTCGGGACGAGCGATGCCGGATCGGCGGCGATCCTCGTGAGACCGTCAGCCATCGCCACTCCCCCGGGGCGATCGTGCGAACGCCGTCGTCAACGCGGCGATGTGCTCGGGCCCGGTGCCGCAGCAGCCGCCGACGATCGTCGCGCCCGCCGCGGCCCACTCGCGCGCGCGGCGGGCGAAGTCGGCGGGCGCGATCTCACGGAAGACCCAATTCGGCGGCTCCCAGTCGCCCACGTGGGGATACGCGCCGATCGTGCCGGACCAGACGCCGCGCACGGCCGCGAGCGACGCCGGGACGACGTCGACGTCGCTGTGCATGACGAAGACCGCGTCGATCGGTCCGGCCGGGAGCGACTCGATCAGCGCGAGTGCATCCTCGCCATCGATCGTCTCGGCCTGACCGTCGGCGGCCCGGACGATCGAGAGACCGACCCAGACGGGCAGCCCCGTCTCCGTCGCCGCCGCCACGGCCGGCTCCAGGTGGGTGCGCGAGCCCATCATCTCGAGCACGAGCAGATCGACGCCGGCCTCCGCGAGCACCTCCGCCTGGCGGCGGTACCCGTCCCGCAGGGCGGCCGCGTCGTCGGAGACGTCGAACGGCACGCCGGTCCCGGCGAGCCCGTTGGCGACGTCACGCGACAACGACCCGGCGACGAGGACGTCGTCGTCACCGGACGCGGATCGCGCCTGCGTCGCGGCGGCGGCGGCGTTGCGGTTGGCCTCGGCGAAGCGGTCGCCGTAGCCGGCGGCGGCGAGCGGCCCCGGCCCCGTCGCGAACGTGTTCGTGATCAGGATCTGCGCGCCGGCGGCCAGGTAGGCGGCGTGCAGCCGCTGCACGACGTCCAGGTGGGTCAGGTTCGCGACACCGCCCCACGCGTCGCCGTCCATCGGGACGCCCATCGCCTGGAGGCCGGTGCCCGTGCCGCCGTCCATGATGACGACCTCACCGCCGGCGAGACGCTCGTGGAGTCGGGCGACGCGACGATTCGACCGGGTGCTCACGGCGGCATCGTACGGGCGCCGGAGCGGTCAGGCTGCGGCGAGGTGCTCGGCGAGCTTCTCGAGCTGGCTTCCCCAGCCCTGCTCGGCGCCGGCCCGGACGGTCTCGTCGAAGTCCGCGACGATGCGCACGCGCAGGGTCGTCGTGCGCTCGTCGACCGCCGTGAAGGTGACCGTGGCAGTGCCCTTGCCGGTGCCGTCCGGGAAGCCGTCGTCGGCGTACACGAGGCGGGACGGCGGATCGACCTCGAGCACCGTGCCGCTGTTCGGATAGCGCGCGCCGGTGGCGTCGTCGACCATGTCGAAGCGGATCCGTCCGCCGGGGCGCAGGTCGAGCTCGATGGACTCGCGCGGCGTGGTGACGCCGCGCGGCCCCCACCACTGTGCGATCTGGTCGGGATCGGTCCAGGCGTCCCAGACCAGCTGACGCGGCGCCGCATACGTGCGGGCGAACTCGATCTCGACCATGCTCAGGATCCTTGCAGGCGGGACAGGTGCTCGCCCAGCCGGTCGAGCGACTCCTCGTAGAAGCGCCGGTAGTGCGCGAGCCAGGCCGTTGCCTCGGCGATCGGCTCTGCGCGCAGGTGGGCCGGCCGCTGCCGGGAGACGCGGCCGCGCGTCACCAGGCCCGCCCGCTCGAGCACCTGCAGATGCTTGCTGACGGCCTGCAGGGAGATCGCCGGGACGAGCGCGGCGAGCTCGTTCACGGACGCGTCGCTCTCGGCGAGGCGGGCCAGGATCGCGCGGCGGGTGGGATCGGCGAGCGCCCCGAACGTGACGCTGAGGCGATCGGGTGTCTCGAGCGGCGCCATCACGCCGTGGCGAGCGTCAGCAGCACCATGCCCGACGGCGCGGTGCGGCCGTCGGTGACGGTGAACTCGCTCGGTGCGGCGCCCGTGAAGAGCTTGCGCCCCTCGCCGAGCACGATCGGGCAGATCAGCAGCCGGTATTCGTCGATCAGGCCCGCGGCCCGCAGCGTCTCGGTGAGCTGCCCGCTGCCGTAGATGACGAGGTTCTCGCTCCCTGCCTTGAGATCCGTGACGGATGCGACGACATCGCCGGAGAGGAACGTGGCGTTCCAGGTCGGCTCGGTGAGCGTGGACGTCGGGACGTACTTGCCGATCGAGTTCATGATGTCGCCGCCCGTGGACGGGTCGTTCCCGATCTCCGGCCACGCCTGGCTCATGCCGTCGTAGGTGACCCGGCCCATCAGCAGCGCGTCGGCCCACTGCATGGCCTCGCCCTGGAACTTCGCCACCGTCTCGTCGAAGTACGGCCGCGTCCAGGCCGGCTCCTCGAAGACGCCGTCCAGCGTCAGGTACTCCACCGCGACGATTCGACCCATCTCGTGCTCCCCCGCTCGTTATTCAACCGATCGGTTGATCTTAGGCGGCGCCGAGAGGTTTGTCAACCGTGCGGTTGAACATACGCGGCATGGCCGACGAGCCCTCCATCGTCCACCGGATCCGGGACGCCCGTCCGGCCGAGGCGGCCGCGCTGGCGTCGCTCCAGCGCCGCTCGTCGGACGTGTGGGAGGACTCGCGCGCGCTCCTGGCCGCGCACCCTGGGGTGATCGAGCCGCCGCATCGGGCGATCGCGGAAGGTCGCGTCCGCGTGGCGGTCGACAGGTCGCGCCGGCGGCTGGGCTTCTCGGTGGTGCTCGCGAAGGAGGGCGACCGGGTCGAGCTGGACGACCTCTTCGTCGAGCCGGATGCGATGGGACGCGGGGTCGGCCGGCTGCTGGTCGCGGACGTCGTCTCGCGCGCAGCCGCCGCGCAGGCGACCTGCATCGAGGTCACCGCGAACCCGAACGTGGTCGGGTTCTACGAACGGCTCGACTTCCGCGTGACGGGCGACGTCGCGACCCTGTTCGGGCGCGGGATCCGAATGCGCCGCGAGCTCTAGCTGTAGGACCTATGAGCCTGCGAGACGGCTGACGTTGTCCGGGCCTCCGACGAGCCTTGTGGTTGATCAGGACCACGAGCTCGAAGGAGGCCCGTGATGGAGAAGGGTAGGCCACCGCTCA
>Ga0075435_100000822_pt1 | contig 19336 bp, 15 predicted proteins | sample RhiMethybrSRZTD4_FD_75302 | JGI IMG/M metagenome (GOLD analysis project Ga0075435, IMG submission 75302) | Populus rhizosphere microbial communities from Tennessee, USA - Rhizosphere MetaG P. TD hybrid SRZTD4 | ecosystem: Host-associated > Plants > Roots > Rhizosphere > Soil | place: USA...
CTACTGACCGGCACGATGGGCGCGTTCATCCGCATCCGCGAGCCGATTCCGCAGAAGCGGATGCTGTTCGACATCGGGATCGCCGGGCCGATCGCGGGGTTCGTCGTCGCCGTGCCGGCGCTGTTCCTCGGCATCGCGATGTCGCACGTCGCGCGGTTGCCAGACACCTTCACCGGTTACGAGCTCGGCGAGCCGCTGCTCTTCAAGCTGGCCAGCTGGCTGCTCTGGGGAACGCAGGCCGACGGCTACTCGCTGAACCTGCACCCGATGGCGTTCGCCGCGTGGTTTGGCTTGCTCGCGACGGCGCTCAATCTGTTTCCGATCGGTCAGCTCGACGGCGGCCACATCTCGTACGCCGTGCTCGGGTCGCGTGTCTCGACCTACGTGACGTTCACCACCGTCGCCGTTGCCATGCTGCTGGCGTGGTTCGCAAGCAGCTGGATCATGTGGACGGCGCTGACCGTACTGATGCTGATCGTCTTCGGACCGCGCCATCCGCGCGTGTTCGACGAAGAGGTGCCGCTGGATCGGTCGCGCCTCTTGCTCGCGCTGTTCGCGCTGCTGATGTTCATCCTCTGCTTTACGCCGGCGCCGATTCGGCCGATGGACCTCATCGCCCGCTGACACTGATTCCCGTCTTCAAAATTACCGTAGCGCAGCCCTTCAGGGCTGCCCGCGCGGCCGTTCGCAGGCCTGAAAGGCCTGCGCTATCGTAGGCCGCGCTCACAGCACGCTCAACGGATCGACGTCGACGACGACGCGCCGCTGCAGATCGGGACGCGACGCGATCGCGGCCTGCAGCGTGTCACGCATCTTCCGGCGATTGGCGCCTTTGATCAGCAGCTGCGCGCGGAATTCGCCGCGCAGTTTGCCGAGCGGCGGCGGCGCCGGCCCGAGCACCCGCAGATCGTTGGCCGTATCGCTGCGCCGCACCTTCTCCACGAGGTCCGCTGCATCGTCCATCGCACCGCTGAAGGTGCGGCCGCGCACGACCGTATTCACGAGCGACACGAGCGGCGGATAGCGCATCGCCTTCCTGAAGCGCAGCTCACGCTCGAAAAACGCCGGGTAATCCTGCCGACAGGCGAGCTGGATGCTGTAGTGATCCGGGTAAATCGTCTGGACGATCGCCTCGCCGGGCTGCTCACCGCGGCCGGCCCGTCCGGCGACCTGGGTCAGGAGTTGAAAGGTCCGCTCGGAGGCGCGAAAGTCGGCGAGGCCGAGGCCGACGTCGGCCGAGACGACGCCGACGAGCGTGACGCGCGGGAAGTCGTGCCCTTTCGCAATCATCTGCGTGCCGACGAGGACGTCGATCTCACCGTCGCGAAACCGTGCGAGCAGCGCGTTGAGCGCGCCTTTGCGGCGAATCGCGTCGCGGTCGAGCCGGGCGACGCGCGCGCCGGGACAGACCCCCTTCAGTTCGGCCTCGACGCGTTCGGTGCCAAAGCCCTGCTGATCGAGGTACGGGCCGGCGCACAGCGGGCACGCCGGCGGGACGCGCTGCGTGTAGTTGCAGTAGTGACAGCGCGCGCGCCTCGCTGTCCCCTCGCCGTGCACGACCAGCGAGACGCTGCAGTTCGGACAATCGATCGTGCCGGCGCACTGGCGGCAGAACACGGCGGTCGCGAAGCCACGGCGGTTCAACAGGATCAGCGACTGTTCGCGTCGCGCGAGCCGGTCGGCGATCGCGGCGCGCAGCGGCGCGCTGAGGATCACGTCGGGCCCCGCGGCGGCGTACTCCTCGCGCATGTCGACGATCCGCACCGTCGCCAGCGGCCGATCGAGCACACGGCGCTCGAGCACGATGCGCTCGTACTTGCCGGCCAGCGCGTTGTAATAGGTCTCCATCGACGGCGTCGCCGAGCCGAGGACGATCAGCGCGCCGGCGCGCTGCGCGCGCACGATCGCAACGTCGCGGCCGTTGTAGCGCGGGATCTCCTCCTGCTTGTACGAGCCGTCGTGTTCCTCGTCGACGACGATCAGGCCGAGGCGCTCGATCGGCGCGAACACCGCCGATCGCGTGCCGACGACGACGTCGACGTCGCCGCGGCGGATGCGCTGCCACTGATCGTGGCGCTCGCCGTCGCTCAGGCCGCTGTGCTGGATCGCGACGCGTTCGCCGAAGGCGTCGCGGAACAGCGCCGCGACGGCCGGGGTCAACGCGATCTCGGGTACGAGCATCAGGACGCGGCGGCCGGTGCCGCGGACTGCGGCCGACAGGCGGATGTAGATCTCGGTCTTGCCGCTGCCGGTCACACCATGCAGGAGCGCGACCTTGAACGCGGGTTGCGCTGCGAGCCGCGTCAACCGCCCGAGGGCCGCTTCCTGCTCCGCCGTCAGCATTCGGTCGGCCTCGCGCGGCACAGGTGGTGTTTCCGAGGCCGTGGCTTCGCCCGCCGACCAGGGACTGCGGTCGATACGGTCGTTACGGATGCTGATGTACCCGCGGCGGACGAGCCGGGAGATTGCATCGGCTGCGAACCCGCGCGCAGCGAGCATCGTCGTCGCAATTCCTGTTGGTGTACCGGCCAGCAGGGCAAGGAGGTCGCGCTGCTTGTCGGTCAAATCTGCGTTCAGCGCGTCTAGACCCGCCGGCGTGATCGATGCGATCCGCGCGGTCTTGTGAGCGTCCGCGCGGGCGCCGCGAGCCATCGGTGGCAGCAGCAACGGGATGGTGTCGCCGACGCCGGCGGCATAGTATTCCGCCGTCCATTTCGCCAGGTCCACGACTTCAGAGGGCACGAAGGGTTGCGAGTCGAGGACAGTGCGCACAGGCTTGAAGCGCGAGCCGCGTTCGGCGTTCGGCGTTCGGCGTTCCGGGTTCTCGTTCTGGGTTCTTTGGTTCTCGGTTCTCTGGTTCTCGACGACGATGCCGGTAACGATTCGCGCACCGAGGGGGACGACAACTCGAGCCCCGATTGGCGGGACGGGAGCCCCCTCGGGAACGGCGTAGGTGAGGAGATCGAGATTTGGAACCGGGACCGCGACCTCGACGAGCGCTTCGGAGCGAATCTCAGTTGTCGGACTGGAGGAGACTGCGGACAACTTTCATATCTTCCCACACCTCACGCTTCGACGAGGGGTTGCGCAGGAGGTAGGCGGGATGGAACGTGGGAATCAGTTTCGCGCCGCGGTAGTCGAAAACGCGGCCGCGCAGCCGCGAGATCGGATCGAGGGTCCGCAGCAGCGTCTGCGCAGCGAATTTCCCGAGCGCGACAATCACCTTCGGCTTGATGATCTCGATCTGCCTGAATAGAAACGGCTCGCACTGTGCGACTTCGTCAGGTTCAGGGTTGCGGTTGCCGGGCGGACGGCACTTGATCACGTTGGCGATGTAGACGTCCTCGCGCTTGAGACCGATCGCTTCGATGATTTTCGTGAGCAGTTGACCGGCGCGTCCGACGAACGGCTCGCCCTGCACATCTTCGTCGGCGCCCGGCGCCTCGCCGACGAACATCAAGTCGGCCTCCGGGTTGCCGACGCCGAACACGATCTGACGGCGCCCGAGTGTGTGCAGTTTGCACCGCGTGCAGTCGCCGATATCGCCGCGCACTGCGGCGAGCGCGGCTGCCGCGCCGCGGAACACCGTCACGGGGTCGGGAAGGGTTTTTTTGACCTGTTCGGCGACACGGGCCGGGTCGTTTTGTTCGGGATTTTGCGGGTCGCGCGAAAAACCCTTCCCGACCCCACGCCAGGCCGGGTCGCGACTGGTGCCGGCGACGCCAAGCTCGGCGGCAAACCGGAGATGCTCGGTGAGTTGATCGCGATCCATTACGTAGTGTCCGGCCTTAGCCGGACCGTCGCCGGAACATAAACGATCACCTCGCGCCGACCTTGCGCTCAGCCAGCAGCTTCTCGACTCGATTCAGGATCTCGACCGCGACCCGCGACTTCGGCTGGAGCGGCAGCGTTTCGGCGCCATCGGCGCCAACGATCGTAACTGCGTTGGTGTCGACGTCGAACCCTGCGTCGGTGCGCGAGACGTCGTTCGCCACGATGATGTCCGCGTGCTTTTTCGCGCGCTTCTCGGTCGCGCGCGTGACGACGTTGTCGGTTTCTGCCGCGAAGCCGACCAGCAGCGGCCCGCGGCCCGATGACAGGCGACGCAGGCCGAGCTCGCCGAGGATGTCGGGCGTCTTGCGGAGGACCAGCGTCAGTTCGTCGGCGTTCTTCTGCACTTTTTGCCGCGCCGGTTCTACGGGCGTGTAGTCGGCCACGGCCGCCGCCATCACGACTACCCGCATCTCGCCGGCGCGCGCCACGATTGCGTCGTGCATCTCCGCCGCGCTGCGCACGCGCACCACCTCGCGCGCCTGCGGCAGTTCGATCGTCGTCGGCCCGGTGACCAGCGTCACGTCGGCGCCGCGGCGTACCGCTTCGGCCGCGATCGCATATCCCATCCGGCCGCTCGATCGGTTGCCGACATAGCGCACCGGATCGAAGTCCTCGTATGTCGGGCCCGCGCTGATGAGTATGGATAAGCCGCGAAGCGGCCCCGCAGGACGCAGGACCTCGTCTGCGGCCGCGACGATCTCGTCGGGCTCCGCGAGGCGCCCTTTTCCGATCCATCCGCACGCGAGATACCCTTCGCCGGGCTCGACGAAACGCACGCCGCGCGCGGCCAGCGTGTCGAGGTTCTTCCGCACCGCCTCGTGCGCGAACATCTGCGTGTTCATCGCCGGCGCGACCAGCACCGGCGCCCGCGTCGCGGTATAGAGCGTCGACAGGAAATCGTCGGCGATGCCGTTCGCCATCTTGCCGAGGATGTTCGCGGTTGCCGGCGCGATGAGCAGCAGATCGATCGTCGACGCGATCGCGATGTGCTCGATGTCGGCGTTCATCCCGGTCTCGAACTGATCGGTGATGACGTGGCGCCGCGTGATCGCCTCGAAGGTGACCGGCCCGACAAACCGGGCCGCCGAATGCGTCATCACCGCGACGACGTCGTGACCGCGCTTCTGCAGACCGCGCGCGACTTCGACCGCCTTGTAGGCGCCAATCCCGCCCGTGACGCCGAGCGCGATCAGGCTCATCGCGCTACTCGTCGCCGCTCGGCGCCGGCGCGGGCTCGATCTTCTCGACGGCTTTCGTGATCACCTCGCGCTGGGCGACGGTGGTCTTCTTGTGATCGCCGACCTCGACGCGAGGCGTCGATCCGGCGAGCAGCTGACGCGCACGCGCACCGGCGGTGACTACGAACTCGAACCGATTCGGGAGCTTGGAGCGCTCGTTCATGAAAATGTCCTGACTATCTCTTCGGCCGCACCCTGCATCCGCTGCCGGCGGGCCCGCTCGGCGATGACGATGCAGCGCAGCCGGTCGACGGCGGCAGCGACATCGTCGTTGACGACAACGAAATCGTACTCGGAAAAGGCCTCGACCTCATCGCGCGCGACCTGCAGCCGCCGCTGGATCTCCGGCTCGCTGTCCTTGCTGCGGCCGCGCAGCCGCTGCTCGAGGATTGCGAACGACGGCGGCATCACGAACACGGTGCTGGTGCCGACCCCGGCAGCCCGCACTTTCCGCGCCCCCTGGACGTCGATGACGAGCACCACGTCGTGCCCGTCGGCCAGCAGACGCTCGGTATCGGCGGCGCAGGTGCCATACAAGTGACCGTAGAGCGAGGCCCATTCCAGGAACTCGCCTGCCTGCACCATCGTCTCGAAGCGATCGCGTGACACAAAATTATAGTCCACGCCGTCGATTTCCCCGGTCCGCGCGGCGCGGGAGGTGTAGGAACGCGACATCTTGAGGCCAGGGGTCTGCTCGACCAGCCGTTCGACCAGCGTCGTCTTGCCGGCGCCCGACGGGGCCGAGACGATGAACAGCAGGCCGCGCCGCGCAGCGCCTGTGGACACCGCGTCCGCCGACGCCTGATCGGTGCGCGTCTGAGGACTACTCGACATTCTGAACTTGCTCGCGCATCTTCTCGAGCTCGGCCTTCGCCGCGATGATCAACTCGGAGACGCGCAGCCCGTCGGCTTTCGAGCCCATCGTGTTCACTTCACGGTTCATTTCCTGCAGCAGGAAATCGAGCTTGCGGCCGCACGGCTCCGGACCGTCGGCGAGCGCGGCCCAGTGCGAGACATGGCCGCGGAACCGCTCTACTTCCTCGCTGATGTCCGACCGCGCCGCCATGCGGACGATTTCCTGCGCGACGGCCGCTTCATCGGCCTGCAGATCGGTGCGCAGCTCGCGGACCCGATCGGCGATCCGCTGCTCCATCGCCGCACGCCCCTCGTCGGCCGCGACAGCCACGCGCTCGACGAGTTGGGCGACAGCGGAGCGGCGGTTGTCGAGATCGGTGCGCAGTTGATCGCCTTCGCGCGAGCGCATCGAGTCGAGATCGACGAGCGCCTGTTCCACGGCGGCGCGCGCCGTGGCGACGAGCTCGGCCTGGACGTCTTCATCGTCTTCCTGCCGATGTTCGCGGACCGTGATCGCCTGTGGCATCCGCAGGAGATCGCCGGGGGTCAGCGTCCCGGTCACCAGGCCGCGCTCGCGCGCCTGATCGAGCGCGGCTTCGAGCGCGCGCCCGAACTGCTCGTTGAATTCGACATCGAGGCCGGCGACCTGTCGCAACTGCAGCGACACGCTGAGCTCGATGCGGCCGCGCGCCACGTGTTTCGCCACCAGGGCGCGAACCTCGGCTTCGATCGACGCCAGCGACTGCGGGCTGCGGACCTGCAGATCGAGATAGCGGTGGTTGACGGCGCGGATTGTGACGGCAACGGTGGCGCGTTCGTCCTCGCGCGAGACGCTGGCAAACCCGGTCATGCTCTTGATCATCGATGGTAAAACTACCGCTCGGCTAAAGCCGTCGCGCTCCGATTAAGACGGCACCATCCGCGGCTCGGCGCGGCGGCCTTCCAGCAATTGCAGTTGATAGAGCGTCGCATAGACGCCGTCCGGGTTCGCCAACAGTTCCTCGTGGTGGCCGATCTCGACGACGCGGCCGCGTTCGAGCACGACGATGGCGTCGGCGCGGCGAATCGTCGACAGCCGATGCGCGATGACGAACGACGTGCGATTCATCATCAGGTGGGTCAGCGCTTCCTGCACCAGCAGTTCCGACTCGGTGTCGAGCGCTGACGTCGCCTCGTCGAGGACCAGAATCGGCGCGTTCTTGAGCAGCGCGCGGGCGATCGCGATCCGCTGGCGCTGACCGCCCGACAGCCGCTGGCCGCGCTCGCCGATCATCGTGTCGTAACCCTGCGGCAGCGCGGCGATGAAGTCGTGGGCGTTGGCGGCGCGCGCCGCCGCTTCGATCTGCTCGCGCGTCGCTTCCTTCGAGCCGTAGGCGACGTTGCGGGCGATCGAATCGTCGAACAGCATCGTGTCCTGGGTGACGATCCCGACCTGGTGGCGCAGCGAGGCAAGCGTCACGTTGCGGATGTCGTTGCCGTCGATCAGGATGGCGCCGGAGGTGACGTCGTAGAACCGCGGCAGCAGGTTGACGAGCGTCGTCTTGCCGGCGCCGCTGCGGCCGACGATCGCGATCATCTGCCCGGCCTCGACGACGAACGACACGTTGCGCAGAATCCGGTTCGCAGTTTCGGCTTCATCGTACATGAAGCCGACGTCGCGGAACTCGATCGAGCGTTCGAACGGCGGCAGCACCATCGCCCCCGGACCCTCGAGCACTTCGGTGTGCGTGTCCATCATTTCGAAGATGCGCTCGGAGGCGGCAATCGCCTGCTGCAGGTTGGCGTTGACGCGGCTCAGCTTTTTCGCCGGGCCGTACATCAGAAAGAGCGTGCCGATGAACAGCACGAACTGCCCGGTGGTCAGCTGCCCGGCGGCGATCTGGTGGCTCCCGTAGACGAGCGCGCCTGCCATCGCGATGCCGCCGATCAGCTCCATCAGCGGCGGCAGGCTCGAGAGCGCCGCCGTCACTTTCATGTTGGTGCGAAACAGGTGATAGCCGGCGCGCTGAAATTTCTCCGCCTCGAAGGCTTCGGTGCCGAACGCTTTGACGATGCGGTGGCTGGTGAACGCCTCGGCGCTCAAGTGCGAAATCTGTTCGAGCGCTTCCTGGCTGCGCCGCGTCGTGCGGCGCACGCGCTGCCCGAGCCGGGCGAGCGGATAGACGATGAGCGGCGCCCCGGTGAGGCAGACGATCGTCAACCGCGCGTCGTAGTAGAACAGCAGCGCCGCGTAGCCGACCAGCGCCAGCGTTTCGCGTGCGAGATCGCCGGCCGTTTCCGAGACCGCCTGCTGGACCTGACCGACGTCATTGCTGATGCGCGACAGCAGGCGTCCGGTCGCGCCGTGCGCGAAAAATCCGGCCGACTGATCGAGGATGTGGCGATAGAGCGCGTTGCGCAGGTCCATCACGACGCGCTGCCCCACATCGGCCATCAAGTACGACGAGGCGTACGATCCCATGCCCTTCAGCAGGTAAACGGCGACGATCGCCCACGCCGTGAACGCCACGTCCTGCTGGCGGGGAAGAAGGTTGTCGAAGATCGGTTTGATCAGGTAGGCGAGGCCGGCGGAGCCGATGGCGTAGACGACCATCCCGACGATCGCCCACGCGAGCCGTCCGCGATACGGCCGCGAGTAGGCGAACAGCCGGCGCAGGATCGTGCGCTGCTGCAGCATCAGGCTGGTGTCGCGTTATCGTTGGCGCTCGTCATAACCTCGCGGATGGTTCCGGTGCCACTCCCACGCCGTCCGAACGATCGACTCGAGTTCCGGGAACTGCGGCGTCCAGTGCAATTCGGCCTGTGCCTTGTGCGGCGCCGCGTAGAGCACCGCCGGATCGCCGGGTCGCCGCGGCCCGAGCGTCCACGGCACCGTCTGCTCGGTGACGCGCTGGACCGTGTCGATCACCTCGCGCACCGAGTGCGGGTGGCCGGTGCCGAGATTGTACGCGCCGGACTTGCCGGTTTCCACGATGGCGTCGAGAGCCTTGAGGTGGGCGTCGGCGAGGTCCGACACGTGGATGTAGTCGCGCAGGCAAGTACCATCCGGCGTCGGGTAGTCATCGCCGAACACCGTCAGGCCGGGCCCCCCGACGGCCGCTTCGATCGCGCGCGGAATCACGTGAATCTCCGGCCAGTGGTCTTCGCCGATTTCACCGTCGGGATCGGCGCCCGATGCGTTGAAATAGCGCAGTGCCACCCATCGCAGGCCGTGGGCGCGCTCGAAATGCGGGAGCGCCCGCTCCACGGCGAGCTTGCTCTCGCCGTAGCTGTTGATCGGTTTCTGCGGGTGGGTTTCGACGATCGGCGTCTCGATCGGCTCGCCGTAGGTCGCGCAGGTCGATGAGAAGACGAAGTGCTTGACGCCCTCCGACGCCATCGCTTCGAGCACGGTCAGCGCGCCGCAGACGTTGTTGCGGTAGTACTTCGCCGGCTCGCGCACCGATTCGCCGACGTCGAGGAAGGCGGCGAAATGCATCACGGCGAAGATGTCGTGCTGCCGGAGCGTCTCGCGCAGGAGCGCAAGATCGGTGATGTCGCCGGTCACCAGTTCGCCGTACTTGACGGCGCCGCGGTGCCCGGCGACGAAGTTGTCGTAGACGACGACGCGGTAACCGGCGCGATGCAGCGCCTTCGCCGCATGACTGCCGATGTAACCGGCGCCACCCGTGACCAGGACGGCGCGACCGTTAGCGGCCAATGGAGAAATACGTGAAGCCCAGCGCCTGCATCTGCTCGGGCGAGTAAATATTGCGGCCGTCGAAAATCACCGGCGTCTTCATCAGAGCGCGCATTTTGCGGAAGTCGGGCTCGCGGAACTCGTTCCATTCGGTGACGATCGCCAGCGCGTCGGCGTCGGCCAGCGCGTCGTAGCTCCTGTCGCACAGCGCGATGCGGCCGTCGAACAACCGCCTGGCAACCGGCGTCGCCGCGGGGTCGTAGGCCTTCACCGTCGCGCCCTTCTTCAACAGCTGCTCGATGATCGGAATCGCCGGCGCTTCACGCATATCGTCGGTGCGCGGCTTGAACGCGAGCCCCCACAGCGCGATCGTCCGGCCCGAGACGTCCTTGAAGTGCTGCTCCATCTTCTCGACCAGCCGCGCCTTCTGCCGCTTGTTCACGTCCTCGACGGCGCGCAGGATCTGGAAGTCGTATCCCTGATCAGCAGCCGAGCGCAGCAGCGCCTGCGTGTCTTTCGGAAAGCAGCTGCCGCCGTAGCCGACGCCAGGAAACAGGAAGGAGGTGCCGATGCGGCGATCGGAACCGATCGCTTTCCGGACGGCATCGACGTCGGCGCCGACCAGTTCGCAGACGTTCGCGATCTCGTTCATGAACGAGATGCGCGTCGCGAGAATCGAGTTGGCGGCGTACTTCGAGAGCTCCGCGCTTTCGGTGCTCATCACCAGGATCGGCGCGCCGGTCCGCGTGAACGGCCCGTACAGTTCTTTCATCAGCGCCGCCGCGCGATCGTCGCCGGCCTCGACGCCGATCACCACGCGGTCCGGCTTCATGAAGTCTTCGATCGCAGCGCCCTGCTTGAGGAATTCAGGGTTGCTGACCACGCTGAAGCTTTGCGTGGTTTCCTTCGCGATCGCCTCGCGGACGCGCGTCGCCGTCCCGACCGGGACCGTGCTCTTGTCGACGACGATGGTGTACTTGTTCATTGCGCGGCCGATGTCGCGCGCCACCGCGAGCACGTGCTGCAGGTCTGCGGCGCCGTCCTCGCCCTGCGGTGTGCCCACGGCGATGAAGACGATCTCGGATGCCTGCACCGCCGATCCGAGCTGTGTGGTAAACGTGAGACGCTCTTCCTGACCGTTGCGCCGCACCAATTCCTCGAGACCGGGCTCGTAAATCGGGATGCGGCCGGCGTTCAGCGTGTCGATCTTCGACTGATCCTTATCGACGCAGATGACGTTGTTCCCATTTTCGGCCAGGCACGCACCCAGCACGAGCCCGACATACCCGGAACCGACGACGGCGATCTTCATTTCACAATAAGATACTGACTCGGAACGACTTACACAAGTGCGCGTCCTGATCGACTATCGTCCCGCGCTGCGCGAGCGCAGCGGCGTTGGCGAGTACACACACGAGTTGGCGCGCGCACTGCTCGCTGAATATCCGCCGGGCGGCGGCGCCCGCCCGCTCGAGCTCACGTTGTTTTCCAGCTCGTGGAAAGATCGCTTCGATTCGGTACCCGACCTTACCGGCGCCGCGCGGATCGATCGCCGCGTACCCGTGTCGCTCCTCAACCTTGCCTGGCATCGTCTCGGATGGCCGCCGATCGAAGTGGTCGCCGGCGGCCGCTTCGACGTCGCCCATTCGTCGCATCCGCTGCTGATGCCGGCGCGTCACGCGGTGCAGATCGTCACCATCCACGATCTCGATTTTGTGGCGCATCCGGAGCGCACGCGTGCCGAAATCCGTCGCGACTACCCGCATCTGGTCGGCGAGCATGCGCGCCGCGCCGACGCCGTCATCGTCTCGTCGTCGTTTACGGCCGGCGAAATCGAGCGGCGTCTCGGCGTCGCACGCGAGCGGATCACCGTCTGCCCGCATGGCGCTCCCGACTGGCGTCCGCGGCAGGAACGGCCGGCGGACGGGTACATCCTGTTCTTCGGCACGCTCGAACCGCGCAAGAACCTGGGCGGCTTGCTGGATGCGTACGAGCGGATCCTCACGCGTCCGGCTGGCGCTGATTCCGGTGGTGCCCGGCGTCAGTCGGACAGTCATCCTGGCGTCGCTCGAGTGGTCCCCGACCTCGTGCTTGCCGGACGAGCGACAGAGGCGGCGCGGCCGTGGCTCGATCGAATCGCGCGGCCGCCGCTCGCCGGCTGTGTGCGCTACATCGGGTACGTCGACCAGTCGCAGCGTCGAGAGGTCTATGCCGGCGCGCGCATGCTGGTACAGCCGTCATTCGACGAGGGTTTCGGGATTACGGTCCTCGAGGCGATGTCGCTCGGCGTCCCGGTCGTCGCGGCGCGTCGAGGGTCATTGCCGGAAGTCGCGGGCGACGCGGCGCTGTTTGTCGACCCTGACCAGCCCGACGACATCGCGCGCGGCATCGAGCGCCTGCTGCAGGACGAACGCGTCGCCGCTGAATGCGCGGCGAAGGGGCTGACGCGCACGCAGGCGTTCAGCTGGCGCACCACCGCCCGCCGCGTCTACGAGACGTATCGGCAGGCGACCGCGAGACGGTCGCGAAATGCACGGAATGACGGATAAGGGCATGCGGATCGCGGAATGCGGATAGGCGTCGACGCGCGCGAGTTGTGCGGGCGGGCGACTGGTGTGGGGCGGTATCTCGCCGGGTTGCTGCAGGAATGGGCGCGCCGCGGACCGGCGGGCGCGGGCGATTTCGTGCTCTACGCGCCGGAGGCGATCGCGCTGCCGCTCGATGCGCGAAAATTCCGCACGCGGATCGTGCCGGGGCGGCCGGGCACATGGTGGGAACAGGTGACCTTGCCGCGTGAAGCCAGCGCCGACAGCCTCGACGTCTGGTTCGCGCCCGGGTATACGGCACCGCTGCGGCTGCGGGTGCCGATTGTCGTCGCGATTCACGATCTGTCGTTCGTTGCGCACCCGGAGTGGTTCACGATTCGCGAGGGCGCGCGGCGGCGGTGGATGGTGCGGCACACGGCGGCGGCGGCCGAGGCGGTGATCACGATTTCGGAGTTTTCACGCCGCGAGCTGGTCGAGCGGCTGGACGTCGACGCCAGGCGGATTCATGTCGTGCCACCGGGTGTGGGGACTGGGGACTGGGGGACTAGGGGACTACATTCACAGGCCGTATCCGCGGGTTCGGCCGTCGCGACGCGTTCACACGCCGGCGTCAACACGATATGTAGTCCCCCAGTCCCCCAATCCCCACGTCCCCACCGCGTTCTCTATGTCGGCAGCATCTTCAACCGGCGGCACGTGGTCGATTTGATTCGCGCCTTTGCGCCGATTGCGCGGCATCGGTCGGACGTGGCGCTGGATATCGTGGGGGATAACCGGAGCTACCCGCACCAGGATTTGCGTGCAACGATTGCGGGCGAAGGGCTCACCGATTGCGTGCAATGGCACGAGTACGTCAGCGACGAGGAATTGCACGCAATGTACGCGCACGCCCGGGCGTTTGCCTTCCTCTCCGAATACGAGGGCCTCGGGCTGACGCCGCTCGAAGCGCTGGCCGCTCGCGTCCCGCCGGTGCTGCTCGACACCCCGGTCGCGCGTGAAAGCTGCGGCGCGTCGGCGGTCTACGTCCCGCTCAACGACCTGCCGACCGTGACGCGTGCGCTCGAATCGGCACTGTTCGATGCTCGCCTGCGCGCCGCGCTGCTCGCGGCCGCGCCCGCCGCACTCGCCAAATACAGCTGGACCCGCGCCGCCGCCGACACGCTCACCGTGCTGCAGCGCGCCGCCGCTCGATGACCACGCTGGCGATTCTGATCGTGTCCTACAACGCGCGCGCCGACTTGGAGCGCTGTCTCGAGTCGCTCCACATCGCGCCGCCGCAACTCGACCACGAGATCGTCGTCGTCGATAATCATTCCAATGACGGCAGCGTTGAAGCAGCGCGCCGGTGGCCCGGCGTTCGTGTGATCGCCCTCGACGGGAACGGCGGATTCGCCCGCGCCAACAACATCGGCCTGCGCGAAACCACTTCTGTCAACGTGCTGCTCTTGAACAGCGACACCATCGTGCCGCGGGGCGCGATCGATCGGCTGGTCGCCGCGCTCGATCGCGAGGCCGACGTCGCGATTGTCGGACCGCGTCTGGTGGACGGCAGCGGGCGCGCCGAGCTGTCCTTCGGACGGATGATTGCGCCGCTCAACGAGCTCCGGCAGAAGCGGCTCGCGCGATCCGCGGATGTCGACCGCCTCACGCGTGAACGCCAGTATCCCGATTGGGTGAGCGGTGCGTGCCTGCTCGTCCGCCGCGCCGACGCCGAGGCGGTCGGCGGCCTCGACGAACGCTTCTTCATGTACACGGAAGACGTCGACTTCTGCGCCGCGGTGCGCGCGCGCGGCCGCCGCGTGTTGTTCACGCCGGAGGTCGAGATCGTGCACCTGCGCGGCCGCTCGGCGGCGACGGCGCCGACGGCCACCAACGCCGCGTATCGCCGCAGCCAGATCGCGTTTTACGAAAAGCATCATCCGCGGTGGGCGCCGGTGCTCAAGCTCTATCTGCGCATCCGCGGGCAATTGTGACGAGCCGCGTACGCCGGAAGTCTCATCCAGCCGCCGATACGATCACGATGTAGGGGCAGTCTTCAGGCTGCCCACAGCCAAACACAAATTTCTCCATGCCTCTCTGCCCCGAGTGTGCCCGGAAGGTGCCGCCAACCGTCGCGACGTGCCGCTGCGGTCATGTGTTCGAACCGCGGTCCGACATACCCGGGACGACCGACACCGCGACGGTGTTCATCGACACGCCCGAGCGCAAATCGCCGCCGATGTTCGTCGTCGCCGCTGTTCTGGGCGGGGCGCTTCTCGCGATGCTGTTCTGGATCAACCGCGACGAACCGTCTGCGACGGCGCAGACCGCGGCGCCGGTCACATCGAGGCCCGCACCACCGGCGGCGGCGCCGGCCGTCGAGCGCGCCGCCGTGCAGCCGGCCCGCGCCACCGTAGCTCCGGAACCCGAGACCGCGCTCGATCCCGCGGCCCGCGTCGCCGCGTCGCTGGCCGCCTCGCGAGCAGCCGCCGCGGCGACGGAGCACGCGGCCGTCGGTCCGAGCGCGACGACTCCGCTTTCGCTCGAGGACGTGATCAGCCGATCGATGCCAGCAGTCGTGCGCGTCGAGGCTGGCGGTGGCTTCGGCACCGGCTTCTTCGTTGCGCCCGACACGATTCTGACCAACGTGCACGTCGTCTCCGGCAACACGACGGTGACGATTCGACGGCCTGCAGGCGCGACGCTGTCGGCGCACGTCGAGGTCACCGCCCCTGAGCTCGACATTGCCGTGATGCGCGTCAGCAATCCCGATCCGAATCAGGCAACGCTGACGATGGGATCGGGGATGCACGCGCGCGCCGGCCAGGAAGTGATCACCCTCGGCACACCGCTCGGGCTGCAAAATACGGTCACGCGCGGCATCGTTAGCGCGGTGCGCGAAGTCGGCGGGCTGACGCTCGTGCAAACCGACGCCGCGATCAATCCCGGGAACAGCGGCGGGCCGTTGCTCGACCGCGGCGGCGAGGTGATCGGCATCACTTCGATGGGGATGCGCTCGGCGGTCGCGCAGGGGCTCTCGTTCGCAATTGCGATCGAGCACGCGCAGGCGTTGTTGGCGGGGCGGCGTCCGACACCGTCGGCGGCAACACCGCTGACGACGTTGAGCCAGGCGATGGCGACCGACCGCGGCCGGTCTGACGCCGACGTGAACCGGGACCGCGCCGCGAAGGCCTACGAGCAGGCGCTCGCACAGCTCGCCAAGCGCGCCGATGCGCTCGACAGCCGGTGGAACAGCTTCATCCGCAGCTGCTACGAAGGGCAGGTGGTCGGCAGCTTCGATCATCAATGGTTCGCGCTGTGGGAACCACGCGCGATGCAGGGCGCCGTATCGCCCGGCTGCGGGCCGGCGTTCACGGACCTGCGCCGCGACGCGTCAGAGATCCGCAACACCATTGCCGCGCTCGACGAAGCGGCGCGCCGGGAGGACATCTATCCCGGCACCCGCCGGGAGATCCTCCGCCGCTATCGCCTCGACTACTCCGGCTGGTAAGCGGGGCGCGCCTGGCAGGTCGGGCGCGTCTGGCGGGTCGAAGGGCCACACGTCATAGGCGCGTGGCGGACCCGATCACGTTCACCCTCACGTGACGAACTACCGAGCTTTCGACTTGCCCGACCCGCCTGACCCGCCAGACCTGCCCGACCGCTCTGAGTATCATTAGCCCGTGCGGATCGGCATCGACGCGCGCAAGCTCCACGACTTCGGCATCGGCACCTACATCCGCAACCTGCTTCGCCAGCTGGCGCGGATGGACGACCGCACCGAGTTCGTGGTGTTTTGCCGGCCGGAGGATCGCGACACGCTGTCGACGCTGGGCGAGAACTTCCGCGCCATTCCGGAGACGGCGGCGAACTATTCCGTGAGCGAGCAGCTGCGCATCCCGCTGGCGCTGCAGCGCGAGGGCGTGACGCTGTTCCATGCGCCGCACTACGTCCTGCCGCCGCTGGTCCGCTGCCGATCGGTCGTCACGATCCACGACTGCATACACCTGATGTTTCCGCAGTACCTGCCCAACCGCCTGGCGTTCGGCTACGCCCGCACCTCCATCGGCCTCGCGGCGCGGCGTGCCACCCGCGTGCTCACCGTGTCGGAGAGCTCGAAGCGCGACATCCTGCGCTTCGTCGATACCGAGCCGGAGAAAATCGACGTCATCTACAACGCCTACGACGAGCGGTTCGCGATCGATCCGCTCGAGGAGGATGTCGTTCGCGTTCGCGAGCGCTACCAGCTGCAGGACGAGTTCGTGCTCTACGCCGGCAACGTGAAGCCGCACAAGAACCTCGAGCGGCTGATCGACGCGTTTCACATCGTCCGCAACCGCGGCCTCGATCGCCTCAAGCTGGTGATGATCGGCGACGAGATCTCGAAGTACACGGCGCTGCGCCGCGCCGTTCACCGGCACCAGCTGCACAAATACGTGCGCTTTCTCGGCTACTTGCCGGAGGAAACGCTCGCCGTGATGTATCGCCTCGCCGGCGTGTTCGTGTTTCCGTCGCTCTACGAGGGATTTGGGCTGCCGCCGCTCGAAGCAATGGCGAGCGGGACGCCGGTCGTGACCTCGAACGTGTCCTCACTTCCGGAAGTCGCCGGCGACGCGGCGGTCCTGGTCGATCCCTACGATCCACACGCGATCGCCGACGGCATCTACCGGGTGCTGACCGACGCCGGCTTGCGAAAGGATCTGCGCCGCAAAGGCGTAGCGCGGGCCGGACAGTTCTCGTGGGAGCAGTCGGTCCGCCGCGTACGGAAGATCTACGGTGAGGTGCTCAACGGTGCGAGTTAAGGGGGCGTCGGGCGCCCCAATGAGACTGGCGATTGTCCACGATTGGCTCACCGGGATGCGCGGCGGCGAGAAGGCGCTGGAGGTCGTCTGCGAACGCTTTCCGGACGCCGAGATCTTTACGCTCGTCCATGTCCGCGGCTCGGCGTCCCCGACGATCGAGCGGCTGCGCATCCACACGTCGTTCGTGCAACGGCTGCCGCGCGTCAAGAAGTTATATCGCCACTATCTGCCGCTGTTCCCCACCGCCATCGAGCAGTTTTCCTTCGACGGTTTCGATCGGATCGTCAGCTTGAGCCATTGCTGCGCGAAGTCGGTGGTCCACTCCGCGCGTGTGCCGCATCTCTGCTATTGCCTGACGCCGATGCGCTACGCCTGGGATCAGTTCGAGGCCTACTTCGGCGCCCAGCGCATCGGCCGCCTGTCAAGCGCGGCGATGCGCCCGGTGATGGCCCGGCTGGCTCGCTGGGATCGCGACACAGCCGGCCGCGCCGACCGCTATGTCGCTATCTCTCATTATGTTGCGGGCAGGATCGGCCGATACTATAATCGCCAAGCCACAGTGGTTTATCCGCCGGTCGACACCGATTTTTTTCATCCTGACGCCACTACGCCTGAGCGGTTTGCACTTATCGTTTCAGCGCTCGTGCCATACAAGCGCATCGACGTGGCGATAGCTGCGTGTGCGCGCGTCGGCGTGCCGCTGACCATTGTCGGCGACGGCCCCGAACGCGCCGCGCTCGAGCGCGACGCGCCGCCGTCGACGCGATTTCTCGGCCGCGTGTCCGACACCGAGATCCGTGCGCTGTACCGGGGCGCGGCGGTCGCGCTGCTGCCCGGCGAGGAAGACTTCGGCATCGTCCCGCTCGAGGCGCAGGCCTGCGGACGGCCGGTCGTGGCGCTCGGCCGCGGCGGCGCGGTGGAAACGGTGAAGCACGGCGAGACCGGACTTTTGGTCGACGAGTTGTCGGCCGAGGCGTTCGCGGACGCCATCGTCGATGCCGTCGATCGCCGGTTCGATGCCGGCGCGATTCGCCGTCATGCCGAGCAGTTCAGCCGGTCGCGGTTCGGCGACGAGATCGCCGCGCTCATCTCGGAGCCGGCGTCATGGTAAATCGACACAACCGGCTCCTCGTCACGTTCCACGTCCTGTCGGACGCCGCGCTCGCGCTGCTGGCGTTCGTCATCGCGTACACGCTCCGCTTCCACACCGGCCTCGGCGCGTTGATCCCGATCACCAAGGGCGTGCCGCCGCTGCGGCAGTACATCAACGTGCTGCCCTTCATCGCGGTGCTCGTTCCGCTCGGATTCCACCTGCAAGGGCTCTATCGCCTGCGCCGCGGCCGTTCGCGCGTCGACGATTTCTTCGCGGTCTTCGTCGGCAGCATCCTCGCAGTGGTCTTCGGCATCGTTGCCACGCTGTACGTGCAGACCTATTTCGCGACGAGTGCCGCGAAGGATCGCGGCGTCTTCGAGGTGTCGCAGGCGGTCTGGGGCATCTTTCTGATCCTGAACGTCGCGCTCACCTACGCGTCGCGCGAGCTTGTCCGCGAAGTGCTCGAGCGCCGCTGGCGCGCCGGCATCGGTCTGAAGCGGATTCTCATCGCCGGCGCCGGCGAGCTCGGCCGGCTCGTCGCCGACAAGATTCTCGAGCACCGCGAGCTCGGCTACCAGATCGTCGGGTTCGTCGACGACAAGGCGACGGGCGATCACCTCGGCTACCGCGGGCTGCCGCTCCTCGGCACCACCGGCGAGGCGGCGGAGATTGCTGCGCGCGAGGCGATCGATCATCTCTACGTTGCGCTACCGCCCGAGCAGCACCTCCAGATGCTGCAGCTCATCGAGTCGACGAGCCGCGAATGCGTCGACGTCAAGGTCGTGCCCGACCTGCTGCAGGTGATCGCGCTGCGCGCCCGCCTCGAGGATCTCGACGGCGTTCCGGTCATCAACATCAACGACGTCCCGCTCCAGGGCTTCAACAGCATCGTCAAGCGGATGATCGACATCGCGATCTCGAGCGCGGCGCTGATCGTGCTGGCGATTCCCTTCTGGCTCATCGCCATGCTGGTGAAGCTCACCTCGAGCGGGACGGTGTTCTACCGCCAGGAGCGGATGGGTCTCGATGGCAAGCCGTTCATGATCTACAAGTTCCGCTCGATGTACGACGATGCCGAGGCGGCGACGGGGCCGGTGTTCGCGAGCGAGCAGGATCCGCGGCGCACGCCGATCGGCAAGGTGCTCCGCCGCTCGAACATCGACGAATTGCCGCAACTCTGGAACGTCCTCAAGGGCGACATGTCGATCGTCGGCCCGCGGCCCGAGCGGCCGCTGTTCGTCGCGCAGTTCAAGGACAAGATCCCGCAGTACATGCTGCGCCACAAGGTCAAGGCCGGCATCACCGGCTGG
>Ga0075435_100000823_pt1 | contig 19317 bp, 15 predicted proteins | sample RhiMethybrSRZTD4_FD_75302 | JGI IMG/M metagenome (GOLD analysis project Ga0075435, IMG submission 75302) | Populus rhizosphere microbial communities from Tennessee, USA - Rhizosphere MetaG P. TD hybrid SRZTD4 | ecosystem: Host-associated > Plants > Roots > Rhizosphere > Soil | place: USA...
GGCGAGAGCATCCCCTTCGCGCGTGACGGGAAGACCTTCGCGCCCACCGAGGCGAATCTCGACAAGTGGCGGCAGTGGTGGCGCTATCTCCGCACGGACTTCTGGTTCCTCTGGCCTCTCGGCTGCCTCGTCTCCATGGCCTTGCCCTCCGTGCTCGCCGCCCACTTCGCGGGAACGGGCGAGATCTGGTCGGGCTTCGCCTCGCCGACGTGGCTCGCGCAGGCCGTGGGCTGGCGCTCCGGCCTCGTCCTCTGGACGCTCGCTCTGCTCACCGGCTTCGCTGTTCTCGGTCTCACCCAGGTCGGCATCGCGGTGGGCTTCGCCCGCATCGTCACGGACATCCTCTGGACGGTCTGGGCGCGGAGCCGTCCGTCGGGGCGAAGCACGCCCGCGGGCCGGCTCTACTACGGGGTGCTCATCGGCTACGTCGCGGTAGGCTGTCTCGCCATGACGGCGGGCGATCCGTTCCGGCTCATCGTGATCGGGGCGAACGTGGCCGCGCTCAACTTCGTCGCGCTGTCGCTCCACACCATCTGGCTCAATCGCGCGCTGTTGCCCGCCGAGCTGAAGCCCTCGCTCTGGCGCGAGATCGGGGTGCTGGCCTGCGGGGCGTTCTTCACCGCGCTGCTCGTCCAGGTCCTGAAGGATCCCGCGCGGCTGTGGGCACTCTGGGGCTAAGACTCGGAGGGGGGCTTTCGCCCCCTGCCGAACCTCCCCCAAGGGACCGGATGGCGCGGGCTGAGCCCGCGCTCGAAGCAGGAACCTCAGACAGTAGAAGCTCTGGTCACTGCGAGGCGCCCGGCCTCCGACAGACTCGGCCTACCTAATGAGTCTCGTGCAATTGGGTGACGGCCTTCACCCTCGTGAAACCGTGTCACTGTGATTCACGAGGATCATTAGCTCAGGTCGAACAAAAGGACTTCTGCGCCGTCTGTGGCCCTTACTTCTACACCCGGCTCGTCGCTGAAGGCGGCGCCATCGCCCGCGGCCACGCTCACGCCGTTGGCCGTGACCTTCCCGCGCGCGACGTGCAGCCAGGCATGGTGTCCCGCCGCGAGGGAATGCCGCACGATCTGGGCAGGCTCCAGCAATGCCGTCCAGAGATCCGCGTCCTGATGGATAGTGACGGCGCCGTCGCGACCGTCGCGCGCCGCGATGAGCCGCAAGGCCCCGCGGCGCGACTCGGGCTCGAAGCGCTTCTCCTCGTAGCCGGGGGTGAGCCCGCGCCGACTCGGGAGCAGCCAGATCTGCAGCAGGTGCACGAGCTCATCCCGCGAGGGGTTGAACTCGCTGTGCGTCACCCCGGTGCCCGCGCTCATCCGCTGGATGTCGCCCGGCCGGATGACGGAGCCGTTGCCCATGCTGTCCTTGTGCTCGAGCGCTCCCTCGAGGACCCAGGTGAGAATCTCCATATCGCGATGGGCGTGGGTGCCGAAGCCCTCGGCCGGCTGCACGCGATCCTCGTTGATGACCCTGAGCGAGCGGAAGCCCATGTACCGCGGGTCGTGATACGAGGCGAAGGAGAAGGTGTGGTAGGTGTCGAGCCAGCCGTGATCGAAGTGTCCGCGCTCGGAGCCGGGCCTGACCGTGATCATGGTGCTTTGATGATAGCCCCCCGCGCAAGGACCATACGCACCTGGGCGAGGGCGTCGATGCGCGCGGCGGGCTCGCCCGCCACCGCGAGGAGATCAGCCACGTAGCCCTCGGCCACGCGACCGACTTCGCGTCCGAGCCCGATCGCCTCCGCCGCCACCGCGGTCGCCGAGTGGATCGCCTCGAGGGGTGTCATGCCATGCGTGACCATCAGCGCGAGCTCGGGCAGGAGGCTGCCGTGGAAGTTGAGCGGCGTGCCCGAGTCGGCGCCCGCCGCGATGCGCACGCCCGCTCCGTGGGCCCGCTTGAAGCTGGCCACGTGCGAGCCCACCACCGAGTCGGACTTGCGGACCATGTACTCCGGAATCCCCGCGGCGAGGCCGCCCGTCGAGATGGCGGCGGGCGCGGCCAGGGTGGGCACGAGGAAGGTGCCCTTGCGCTTCATGGCCGCGATGATCTCGTCGGTGAGGAAGATGCCGTGCTCGATGGTGGTGATGCCCGCCTCCACCGCGTCGGCGATGCCCGTGGAACCCTGCGCGTGGGCGGCGGTGCGGCGCCCGGCCTTCACCGCCTCCTCCACCGCGGCCCGCATCTCCTCGAGGGTGAGCTGGGGCGAGCCGGGCTCTACGCCTGGGGTCATGACGCCGCCGGTGGCGATGAGCTTGATCACGTCCGCGCCCGCCTTGAGCTGCTCGCGCACCGCCTTGCGCACGTCGTCGGGGCCGTCGGCCTCGCGGCCCACGAAGTGCCCGTGGCCTCCCGTCATGCAGACGGGCTTGCCCGCGCCGAGGATGCGCGGCCCCGGGAAGACGCCTTCGCCGATCCCCCGGCGCACGGCCAGCTCGACGTAGTCGCGGCCACCCAGGTCGCGCACCGTGGTCACCCCCGCCTCCAGCGTCTCCTGCGCGCGCTTGAGCACCTTGAGCGCGGTCAGGGCGTGCGGCTCGTCACGAATGGCACGGACGGGGTCCGGCTCCCCGCCGAAGCAGAGATGCACGTGACAGTTGATGAGGCCGGGCAGCAGCGTGCAGCCAGCGAGATCGATCTGCCGTCCGCGCGGGGCGCGCGCGGCATCCACGACCTGGGTGATGCGGCCTTCCTCCACGACCACGGCACGGCCGTACACGGGCTCGGCGCCCGTACCGTCGATCAGCAGAGCTCCCATCAACACGAGGGTGTCCATTTACACCTTCAATCTGGGATCGAGCGTGTCCCGCAGCCCGTCGCCGAGGAGGTTGATGCCGAGGACCGTGATCAGGATGGCCAGGCCGGGGAAGGTCGCGAGCCACCACGCGGTGGAGAGATAGACGCGCCCGTCCGCGAGCATGCCCCCCCACGTCGGCGTGGGCGGCTGGACGCCCAGGCCGAGGAAGGACAGCGCGGACTCGATCACGATGACGCGCGCCATGTCGAGGGTGGCCACCACCAGCCAGGGGGTGAAGGCGTTGGGCAGCACGTGACGAACGAGGATGCGGCCGTCGCGGCTGCCTAGCGCGATGGCGGCCTGCACGAAGTCGCGCTCGCGGATCGACAGCACCTCGCCGCGGACGACGCGGGCGTAGACGACCCAGGACGACACGCCGATCACGATGATGATGTTGCGCAGGTTGGGGCCGAGCACCCCGATGACCGCGATGGCGAGCAGGATGAAGGGAAAGGCGAGCTGGATGTCGGCCAGCCGCATCAAGAAGTCGTCGACGGTGCCTCCGAAGTAGCCGGCGATGAGGCCGATGATCATGCCGAGCACGCCCGAGATGAGCACGGCGGAGAGACCGACCACGAGGGCGATGCGGGCGCCGAAGATGATCCGGGCGAGGATGTCGCGCCCGAGGTGATCCGTTCCCAGCGAATGCATCTGCCCCGTCGCGTTCCGCCACCCGGGCTCCTTCAGGCGCTGATTGATGTCCTGCTCGAGGGGGTCGAAGGGAGTGATCCAGGGCGCGAAGACGGCGGAGAAGACCACGAGCGCCACCGCTACGAGGCCGAAGATTGCGGTGCGCCGGCGTACGAGACGCCGGAGGGTGGTCAGCCAGTAGCGCTCTTCCTTCTCCTCGGGGACGGGCAGGGCGACGGCCACGGTGCCGTTGGGCGGGGCCATCACCGGAACCGGATGCGCGGATCGAGCCAGGTGTAGGCGAGATCCACCAGGAAGTTCACCACCACGAAGGTGCTGGCCAGGATGAAGACGGCCGCCTGCACCACGGGATAGTCACGGTTGAAGATGGCCTGCACGGAGAGACGACCCACGCCGGGCCACGCGAAGATCGTCTCGGTGATGACGGAGCCGCCCAGGAGGGTGCCAAGCTCGATGCCGACGATGGTCACGATGGGAATCGAGGCGTTCTTCAGCGCGTGCTTCCACACCACCGGCTGCTCGCTCACGCCCTTCGCCCGCGCGGTGCGAATATAGTCTTGCCCGAGCACCTCCAGCATGCCGGAGCGGGTGAGGCGCGTGATGCGGGCGGTGGTGAAAAGCCCGAGGGTCACCGCGGGCAGGATGAGGTGCTGGAGATCGCCGCGGCCCGAGGAGGGCAGCCAGTTGAGGTGCACCGAGAACACCAGGATCAACATGATGCCGAGCCAGAAGGTGGGCATGGCCTGGCCGAGGAGCGCCACCACCGTGGAGAAGTAGTCGATCACGGTGTTGCGCTTGACGGCGGAGACGATGCCCGCCGGCACGGCCAGGCAGATGGCGAGGAGCAGCCCCGCTCCCGCGAGCTGGAAGGTCGCGGGCAGTCGCTCGACGACGAGACCCATGGCCGGCTCGCCGTGGCGGAGCGAGTCACCGAAGTTGCCCTGGAGCGCGCCCGTGAGGAAACGACCGTACTGGACGATCCACGGATCATCGAAGCCCATGGCCTTGCGGAAGCGCGCCACGTCCTCGGCGGTGGCGTCGGGAGGCAGGAGGAGCACGGCGGGATCGCCGGTGAGATGCAGGATTGCGAACACGACCACGGACACGCCGAACAGGACGAGCACAGCCTGCCACAGCCGGCGGAGAATATAGGACTTCATCTAGCTGCGGGGGCCTCGACAGGGCCCCCGCACTCCCCCATTCTTGCGCCTGCGCGTCCGTGACGCGCACCGCTGCCCCACGCACGACTACGCACCCGCTGTTCCCGTCGTGCCTCGACAGGGCCCCCGCACTCCCCCATTCTTGCGCCCGCGCGTCCGTGCCGGACGCGCACCGCTGCCCCACGCATGACCTCGTGCTTGCTGCTCACGTCACGCCTCGATTTGCCTTCCGCACTCCCCACTCTTGTGGCGGTTCCGACGCAATGCGCGTCGCTGCCGCACGCGAGATCAGAGGCTCTCTGCTTGCGTTGTGTCTCGACGTGGCCGCTGTGGTTTGCCGGCCCATCTATGCTCCGACCGGCTTGTGCGAGAGGCGGGCGATGGCTTCGATGTGGGGCGTGTGCGGGAACATGTCGACGGGCTGAACCCAGTCCACGCGATAGCCGCCGCGCACCAGCTCACCCAGATCGCGGGCGAGGGTGGCGGGATTGCACGAGACGTACACGAGGCGGGCGGGAGCGAGCTGGATCAGCGCGCGCAGCGCCTTGGGATGGAAGCCGGCCCGCGGCGGATCCGCCACCACCGTCTCCGCGCGCACGCCCTGGGCGATGAGCTGGGGCAGCGCGAAGCGAACCTCACCGGCGAGGAAGGTGCAGTTGTCGATGTGATTGTCCACCGCGTTGCGGGCGGCGTCGGCCACTGCGGCGGACGCGAGCTCGACGCCGTAGACGTGACGGCAGCGGCGGGCGAGCTGCAGGCTAATGGCGCCCGTGCCCGCGTAGAGATCGAAGACCGTCTCCTCGCCCGTGAGCTCCGCCGCCTCGAGCACGAGGGCGAAGAGGCGCTCGGCCTGCGCGGTGTTCGTCTGGAAGAACGAGTTCGCGGAGACCTGGAACTCGATGCCGCCCAGCGATTCGCGAATATGATCGCGACCGCCGAGAAGATGCTCCTCGACTCCGATGGCCACGCTCGCCTTCTTGGGGTTGACGTTCATCACCACGCTGGTGGCGCGAGGAGAGCGCACGCCCAGCCGCTCGGCGAGGGGGGCCAGCTCCGACACGGCGGGAGAGGAGGTGACCACGTTGACCATGGTCTCGCCCGTACGATGGCCCTCGCGCAGCATGAGAAAGCGCAGCAGCCCCTCCCCAGAATCCTGATCCCACGCGGTGAGCCCGCTCTCCGTGAGAAAGCCGCGCGCCTCGGCGAGATGGGCGTTCATTCGATCGGACTGGAGGAGACAGCGCTCCACGTCGAGGACGGCATCGTAGCGCTCGGCCTCGTGCAGGCCGATGGTGAGGCCGTCACCATGCCGCTTCCGCGCCACCGTGAACTCCATCTTGTTGCGATAGCCGTAGATCTGCTCGGCGGGCAGGATGGGCCGCACCTCCACCGTCTCGAGACCACCGAGGCGCTCGAGCGCGTCCTCCACCTGCTTGGACTTGAACTCGAGCTGCGCCCGATAGTCCACGTGCTGGAGCCGGCAGCCCCCGCACCGCCCAAAGTACGGGCACGGCGCCTCGACCCGGTGCGGTGACCGCTCCTCGACGGCCTCGATGACGCCCCGACCGAAGCGGGAGCGCGCCTGGTCGAGTCGGACGCGAAGACGGTCGCCGGGGATGCCTCCCCGCACGAAAACGACGTAACCGTCTACCCGGCCGACACCTTCCCCTCCAAATGCGAGGTCGTCGATGGTGACGGACAGGCTCTGACCACGCTGGGGGCGCGCCATGGCAGCGCCATGATAAGGGCCGGTCCGGGGGGAGTCAATTTGGCGGCTATTTACCTCGCCTGTATCCGTATGGCACCCAGCGGCTCCCTCAAGTATGATGTGGCCTACGATGGGAACGCGGGACGGACGGAGTCCTGTGCGAGTCGGCAACCTGCTGACTCAGGCTGTGCCCGCGCTGGCCGAGCGGCTGCTCGAGGAGACCATTCGCAAGCAGTGGCCCGAGGTCATCGGGCCCGAGGCCGCGCGCCGTTCCCGCCCGATCGCCTTTCGCCAATCCGTTCTCGAGGTGAGCGTGGACAACTCGCCGTGGCTCCAGGAGCTCACGCTGCGCAGCGCGTCCATCGTGAGCGCGCTGCAGGAGCGTCACGGGCCGGCGGTGAGCGCAGTCCGCTTCGTGCTGGCCACGAAGACGGCGGGCGCGGCCCGGAAAGCGCCTGCTCGATCGGGCTCGAGCATTGCCTCGAGACAGCTCAGTGCCGAGGAGGCGCGGCAGGTGGACGACGCAGCCCGACGGCTCGCCGATCACGGGCTCGCCGCGTCGTTCAAGCGCCTTCTGACCAAGGACCTGCTGGCGCGCGGGGAGCGTCGTGTTTCCGCCGCTTCGGAGCCCTCATGATTCGACCGTGGATCGTCCTCGCCGCCGCCATCACCCTCGGCGGCTGCGTCACCGCCCAGACCCAGAGCACCGCGGACTCCTCCGACACGCCGGCCGAGGTTCCCGCTCCGCAGATTCGTGATCCGCGCGCCGCCGCCTACTACTACTACTCGATCGCCCAGATGAACGCCCGGGCGGGCCGGAACCAGGAGGCCATCGCCGCCCTCCGCCAGGCCATCGACCGCGATCGCGACACGCCGGCCCTGTGGATCCAGCTCGCGCAATGGCTCGCCCGCGCCAACGAGCCGGCCAAGGCGGTGGAGGCGGCGCAGAAGGCCATCGCGCTCGATCCCACCAACGCGGCGCCGCACCTCACCCTCGCAGAGATCTTCCGCCGTCAGCGGCGCTTCGCGGACGCGGAGAGCGAGCTCGAGAAGGCCATCCAGCTCGCGCCGAAGTCCTCCGAGGCCTATCTCGCCCTCGCCCAGCAGTACATCGAGCAGCGCCAGTACGACAAAGCGCGCGGCGTCCTCCTCCGCCTCGTCGCCGTGCAGCCGAATGCCGCGCAGGCCCAGCATCTCCTCGGGCGCGTGGCCATCGAGAGCGAGCAGTGGGACGAAGCCATCACCCGCCTCAAGCGCGCCGTAGAGCTCGACACGGACCTCGACTCCGCCTGGATGGCCCTCGGCTTCGTGTACGAGACGCGCCAGCAGCCGGAGGAAGCCCTCAAGGTCTACCGCCAGGCCCTCCAGGCGAACCCCGACAACATCGCGTTCGTGGAGCGGTTGGGCGACGTCCTCGTGCGGCTGGGGCGCTTCAAGGAGGCGCAGGCCGAGGTCGAGTCGCTCGCGGAGTCCGCCCCGCGCGATCCGCGCATCTGGATCAAGCTGGGCGCCATCTACTACGAGCAGAAGCAGTACGACCGCGCGGTGTCCGCCTTCCAGAACGCGGTGGGTATCGAGCCGACCAATCTCCGCGCGCGCTACTTCCTCGCCACCGCCCTCATGGACGCCAACCGCGACGCGGAGGCCCAGGTCGAGCTCGAGAAGATCCTCGCCGCCGATCCGCGCGCCGTCGATGCGCGGGTGCAGCTCGCCTTCCTGCAGGGCCGCGCCAAGCATCACGAGGAAGCCATTCGCCTCCTCCAGGAGGCGGTCAATCTCGAGCCGAAGCGCGCCGAGCTCTTCCTGTACCTCGGCACCGCCTACTTCCGGGCCCAGCAGTACGACAAGGCCCTCGCCGCGCTCCAAGAAGGCTTGACCCTCGACGACAAGAACAAGGACCTCATCTTCCAGACGGGCGTGGTCTACGAGAAGCAGGGACGCTTCGACGACTCCGTGACCGCCTTCCGGCGCGTGCTCGTGCTCGATCCCAAGCACGCGGAGTCCTACAACTACATCGGCTACATGTACGCGGAGCGCGGCCAGAACCTCACGGAGGCGGTGCAGCTCATCAAGCGCGCCGTCGACCTTGATCCGCAGAACGGCTACTTCATCGACAGCCTCGGCTGGGCGTACTATCAGCAGGGGCGTTACCCCGAGGCGCTCACCGAGCTGCAGCGCGCGGTCGACCTCGCCAAAGAAGATCCGGTCATCCTTGATCATCTCGCCGACGCCTACATCAAGAACGGGCGCACCGACGAGGCGGTGGCCACCTGGGAGCGCGCCTTGAAGGCGGACAAGCCGGACACCGAGCCCGCCGTCTACGAGTCCGTCAAGAAGAAGCTCGCCGCCGCGCAGGAGAAGGTCCGGCGTTCCAAGGGCGGTGACCGTCCCAAGGCTCAGCAGCAGAAGTAGCCTCGCCGGACTTCGGCGGGGCGCGCTCGCCCTGTCACTCCTCGCCCTGGCGGGCGGATGCGCCTCGCTCCCTCCCCGTCAGCCGCTGCCGCCCGAGGTGCTGAGCGCGCGCGCCGAGCTCGAGGCGCGCTGGCGCGAGTTCCGCGACCTCCGTTCGCTCACCGACATCACCATTCGCCGCTCGGGGCGCACCGACCGCCTCTCCGGCGTCCTCCTTCTCCGCGCCCCCGCCTCACTCCGCTTCGAGGCTCTCGCCCCCTTCGGCTCCCCGATCCTCGTGGTCGCCTCCGACGCGGAGACCGTCACGCTGTGGGAGGTGGCGCAGGAGCGCGCCTACCTCGCGCGCGCCACGCCGGACGCCACGCGGCGGTGGCTCGGCCTCGCCCTGGGCTCGGAGGATCTGGTGGCCCTCCTCGCCGGCTATGCCCTGCCCCCGCGCGATCCGCTGTCCGGCACCATGGTCCCGCCGGACGACATCGGGCCCTCGATCGCCTTCGAAACGGCCGACGGCCGCCAGCGCATCTGGCTGGACGCGACCACGGGCGATGCCCGACAGGTCGAGTGGACGGGTGGCTCGCAGCCGGCCCGCGCGGTGTTCGTGGCGGATGGCGTGCATCTCTCGAGCCTCGACGGCAAGCTCGACGTCACCGTGGCCTACCGAGACCCTCAGCGGAACAGCGGCTTCGACCCCGAGCTGCTCAAGTTGACTGTCCCGCAAGGTGTGAGAATCGTAGACTTCCGTTGACCGTCGGGAGCCGGCCGTGGTAACGTTCAATGCTTTGTTGAACCGGCCGAGGGGCGCCCGACGGATGGTGCTTCGCACCTCGGCCAAGGTCAACCTGGTCCTCGAGGTCCTGGGCAAGCGTCCCGACGGTTACCACGAGCTCTCCACCGTGCTGCAAGCGGTGGATCTCTTTGATCGCTTGACGGTGGAGACGGCGGCGGCGCTGACGCTGGAGACGAGCGAGCCCGATCTCCCCACCGATGATCGCAACCTGGTGATGCGCGCGGCCCGGGTGCTGCGCGAGGCCGCCGGGATCGAGGCGGGAGCGCGGATCGTGCTCGACAAGCGCATCCCGATGGCGGCGGGGCTGGGAGGCGGATCGAGCGACGCCGCGGCCACGCTGTGGGGTCTCAATCGGCTGTGGGGGCTTCGCTGGCGGCGAGAGAGGCTCGTGGAGCTCGCGGTAAAGCTCGGCATGGACGTGCCGTTCTTCCTCGGGAAGGGCCGTGCGCTGGGAACGTCGCGCGGCGAGGTGCTGTCGCCCCTGCCTGCGGTGGGAGGCTACGCTCTGGTGCTCGTCAACCCGGGCGTGGGATTGTCGACCCGGGAAGTATACGGCCGGGTGCCGCAGGGCTGGCGCGCGGAGCCGGCCGGTACCAAGCGAATGCTGGAGGCGCTCAGGAAGCGGAGTGGGACGGGGGTGGCGGCGGCGCTCACGAATCATCTGGAGCGCTGGGTCGAGCCGGCCATGCCGGTGATCGGACGGATGAAGTCGGCGCTGCTGGCCGCGGGCGCCCTGGGAGCGGCGATGTCGGGGAGCGGGCCGACGGTCTTCGGCCTCGCGCGGTCACTGGATCAGGCGAGACAGATCCAGCGGCGCGTGAGCCGCGCCGGCTGGTCCGCCTGGGCGGTGCGAACCAACTCGGGCCCCGCGATCCGCATCGTCTAGGATGGAGTGGAAGGCAATCTGAAAGCGCGCTGGCCGGAGCGCGCAGACGGAAGCACGAGGGAGTGCGGGGGCCATGTCGAACCCAGGGGGTTCAGACTAGAAACGCGGGAGCCGCGCCCGTCGAGGGCGCGGAGACGCAAAACTGGGGGAGTGCGGGGGCCATGTCAAGGCCCCCGCAGCTGAATGATGGGGCGTCGTCCAGCGGTAGGACTCGGGGCTTTGGACCCCGCAACGGAGGTTCGATCCCTCCCGCCCCAGCCACTACGCCGTGGCCGTGGGGACAGAGAGCGAGCGTGAGATGAGCTACGGACTGAAGCTGTTCTCGGGGAACGCGAACCGTCCCCTGGCCGAGGAGATCGCCAAGACGCTCCAGCTCCCGCTGGGGGACGCCGACGTCTCGCGCTTCTCGGACGGCGAGGTCTACGTCCAGATCAACGAGAACGTCCGCGGCCAGGACGTCTTCGTGGTCCAGCCCACCTGCCCGCCCGTGAACGACCACCTGATGGAGCTCCTGGTGATGCTGGACGCCTTCAAGCGCGCATCGGCGGGGCGCATCACCGCCGTCCTCCCCTACTACGGCTACGGCCGCCAGGATCGCAAGGTGATGGGTCGGGTGCCCATCACGGCCAAGCTGGTGGCGGATCTCATTACGGCCGCCGGCTGTCACCGCATTCTCGCCGTCGATCTCCACGCCGGGCAGATCCAGGGCTTCTTCAACATGCCGGTGGACCACCTCTTCGCAGCGCCTCCCGTGATCGTCGACTACCTGGCGAAGAAGGACCTGAAGGACCTCGTCCTCGTCTCGCCGGATGCGGGAGGCGTGGAGCGCGCGCGGGCCATCGCCAAGCGCCTCAAGGCCGGCCTCGCCATCATCGACAAGCGGCGCGACGGGGCCAACGTGGCCGTCTTCATGCACCTGATCGGCGACGTCAAGGACAAGGACGTGGTGATCATCGACGACATGATCGACACCGCGGGCACCCTGCTCCAGGCGGTGGACGCGCTGAAGCGCGAAGGGGCGCGGCGCATCGTCGCCGCCGCCGTCCACGGCGTGCTCTCCGGCCCAGCCATCGCGCGCATCGAGAACTCGCCCATCGAAGAGGTCATCATCACCAACACGATCCCCCTCACGCGGGAGAAAGCGAACCGGAAGTTCCACGTGCTGTCGGTGGCTCCGCTCCTCGCGGAGACCATCCGCCGCATCCACGACGAGGAGTCGGTGTCGACTCTCTTCGTGTAACTCGAGCCTGAAGGAGCACATGCATCATGGACATTCGTGAGCTGACCGTGGCGCCCCGCGAAGGCGTGGGCAAGGGCGTGGCCAAGCGCCTCCGTCGGGCCGGCAAGACGCCGGGCATCCTCTACGGCGGGGCGAGCCCCGTCAACATCGCCGTGGACGCGCGGGAGATCTTCCGCATCATCCACGGCCACGAGGGCAGCACGCAGCTGCTCAAGGTGTCGTTCGCCCAGACGAGCGATTCGCGGATGGCCATCATCCGCGACATGCAGTTCGATCCGGTCTCCGACGATCTCGTGCACATCGACCTCCAGGAAGTCGCCATGGACAAGCCCATCCAGGTGACGGTAGCCCTCCACCACGTGGGCGAGGCCATCGGGGTGCGCGAGACGCAGGGCATCCTCGAGATGGTCCTGCGCGAGATCCAAGTCTCCACCCTCCCCGGCAACATCCCGGAATTGATCGAGGCCGACGTGACGAAGCTGGCCATCGGCGACGTCCTCACCGTGGGCGACCTCGTCGTGCCGGAAGGCGTGCGCGTCCTCACCGACCGGGCGCAGGCCGTGGCCACGGTGGCTCCGCCCGCGGCCGAGGAAGTGGCCGCGCCGGTGGTGGCGGCGGCGGCCGAAGTGGTGGCCGCGACGCCGGCCGAGCCCGAAGTGCTCACCGAGCGCAAGCCCAAGGAAGAAGCGGAGGCCGACGACAAGAAGGCCAAGAAGTAAGCGCACGTGGACCAAGCGATCATCGGGCTCGGCAACCCCGGGCCCGAGTACCGCGACACACGCCACAACGTGGGCGCCCGCGTGCTGGACGTGCTGGCCAGGAAGCTTCGGGTCCGCTTCCAGCGCTCGGGCGGCCACCTCGTCGGCCAGGGCAGGTGGCGCGGCCACGTGGTCTATCTCATCAAGCCGCAGTGCTTCATGAACGTGATGGGGCCGCCGGTGGCCCGCGCCACGCGCAAGCTCAAGCTCGCCCCGAGCGAGCTCGTCTTCATCTACGACGACCTCGATCTCCCCCTCGGCAAGGTGCGCGTGCGCATGAAGGGGAGCGCGGGCGGCCACAATGGCGTCCGCTCCATTATCGGCACCCTGGGCACTGATCAACTCCGGCGAGTGAGAGTGGGCATCGGCCGGCCCGTGGCCCCCGACCGCCCGCGCGAAGAGGTCGTCGATCACGTGCTGTCGGCCTTCGAGGCCGAGGAGCTCCCCGTCGTCCAGGCGGCCTGCACCGAAGCCGCGACCCAGGCCCTCAAGCAGATCGAAGCTCACGGGGCGCGCCGCTTCTAGCTCGACCCGCTCGTGCCTGTCCCGGTCCTTGCTCCCAGTGTCGCCGTGGGCGGTCTCGTCCTCGCTTTCATCCTCTACCTCTACGTGGCCGCGCAGCCGAGGGGCTCGAGCGCCATGACGGAGATCGCCGCAGCGATCCACACGGGGGCCATGGCCTTCCTCCGCCGCGAGTACTCGATCCTCGCGGTGTTCATCGTGGTGGTGGCGGTGCTCCTGTCCCTCGTCATCAGCCGCTACACCGCGCTGGCCTTCGTGGTGGGCGCGCTCTGCTCCATGCTCGCGGGGTTCGTGGGCATCAAGGCGGCAACCAAGGCCAACGTGCGCACTGCGGAGGCGGCGCGGAGCATCGGCCGCGACAAGGCCCTCGCCGTGGCCTTCTTCGGCGGCTCCGTGATGGGGCTCACCGTGGCTGCCCTGGGCATCCTCGGCCTGGGGCTCTTCTTCCTTCGCTGGCCGGAGCCGCTCGTCATCAACGGCTTCGCCATGGGCGCCTCCTCCATCGCGCTCTTCGCCCGCGTGGGCGGCGGCATCTTCACCAAGTCTGCCGACGTCGGCGCGGACCTCGTGGGCAAGCTCGAGGCGGGCATTCCCGAGGACGATCCGCGCAACCCCGCGGTCATCGCCGACAACGTCGGCGACAACGTGGGGGACATCGCGGGCATGGGCGCGGACCTCTTCGAGTCCTACGTGGGCTCCATCGTGGCTGCCATTGCCATCGGTTCGATCCTGCCCAATCCCGTGGCCATGATGCTGCTGCCCATCGCCATCGTGACGGCGGGGCTCGTGGCCTCCGCGGTGGGGGTGCTCTCCGTGGCTCTCCTCCAGCGCTTGGATCCCGAGGTCGCCCTTCGCAACGCCACCTTCATCGCGAGCGGGCTTCTCATCGTGCTGAGCTGGGTCGCCGTCCGCATCCTCCAGGTCGGGTCGGCGCCGTTCCTGGCCGTGGTGGCCGGTCTCTTCGCGGGCGCGGCCATCGGCTATCTCACGGAGCTGTATACGTCGGGTCGGCGCGTGGAGGAGATCGCGGAGAGCTCGCGCACGGGGGCGGCGACCAACATCATCACGGGCATGGCGGTGGGCTTCGAGTCCACCGCGCTTCCGGTGGCCGCCATCTGCGCGGCGATCTTCGTGTCGCACTACGCCTTCGGCCTCTACGGCATCGCCCTGGCGGGAGTGGGCATGCTCGCCACCGTCGGCATCACCATGAGCGTGGACGCCTACGGCCCCATCGCCGACAACGCGGGCGGCATCGCGCAGATGGCCCAGCTCGGGCCGGAGACGCGCGCCGTCACGGATCGCCTGGACGCCCTCGGCAACACCACCGCGGCCATCGGCAAGGGCTTCGCCATCGGCTCCGCCGCGCTCACCGCGCTCGCTCTCTACGCGGCCTACACAGAGTCGGTGGGGCTCAAGAGCATCGACCTCACCGACGCCAGGGTGATGATCGGCCTCTTCCTGGGCGGCATCGTGCCCATGCTGATCGCCGCGCTGACCATGCGCGCGGTGGGACGCGCGGCCTTCGGCATGGTCCACGAGGTGCGACGGCAGTTCCGCGAGATCGCCGGGCTCATGGAAGGCACGGCCAAGGCCGACACCGCCCGCTGCGTCGACATCGCCACGGGCGCCGCCCTCAAGGAGATGATCGTGCCGGGTCTTTCCGCGGTGGTGATGCCGCCCCTCGTGGGCTTCGTGCTGGGCAAAGCTGCGCTCGGCGGCTTCCTCGCGGGGGCCACGCTGATGGGCGTCTTCCTCGCCCTCTTCATGGCCAACGCGGGCGGCGCGTGGGACAACGCGAAGAAGCACATCGAGGCGGGGAACCTCGGCGGCAAGGGACTCGAGGCGCACAAGGCCGCCGTGGTCGGGGACACCGTGGGAGATCCGTTCAAGGACACCGCGGGGCCGAGCATGAACATCCTCATCAAGCTGATGTCCGTCGTCGCCCTCGTCCTCGCTCCACTTTTCCGTTAGGCCTTCTGGGTCGCCGGGTCGACGGCGGGCGGGGGAGGGGTACTGCCCCCGTGGACCACGCTGAGTCGCACTCCGCGTGGGCACTCTTGCGAGCCACGAGACTCTGGTTTGCCGCTTCGGAGAAGCTCCTCAGAAGATACGGGTCCACGGGAGCAGCACCCCTCCCCCGCCCGCCTCCGCCCGTGGCCATCCCACAACTGCGCAAGAAAGGCGGTGGGGCTCCGAAGTTTGTGGGGTGGGCTACAGCGGAGAGGGAGGGGTGGGAGGGGGTGCTCACCCTGGACCCGTATCTTCTGCGTGCTGTCGAAGGCTCGGGTGTGGTCTCGTGGCTCGCCAGAGTGGCCACGGGGAGAGCGGCTCAGCGTGGTCCAGGGTGGGCACCCCCTCCCGGCCCTCCCGGCTGGGCGCATGAGTTGCGAGGCCTATAGGGGCGTGGTATACAGGCAGAGCTTCAGGTAGGGAACGAGAGGGGTGAACTCCGAGTGACCAAGGTAATCGTCGAGCCCGACGAGAGCTTCGAGAACGCGCTCAAGCGCTTCAAGAAGCAGTGCGAGAAGGCCGGGCTCATGTCCGAGCTCAGGAAGCGCCAGCACTACGAGAAGCCCAGCGTCAAGCGCAAGCGCAAGACCCTGGCTGCGCGCAAGAAGGCCAAGAAACGGGAGCGGTTCTTCGACTAGTCGCGGCCGGCTGGAGTGCGGAATGGAGCCGGGTCAGGGAAATCCTGGCCCGGCACACCCACTCCCCGATGGGCCGCGAGCGAGCGCTCAGCCTCGAGCCCCGCTCCGATCTCCCCGCCATCAGGTCGTCCCTCTCGGAAACACGCGAAGGCCGCCAGGCCCTGGCCGTCGCGGGCAGCCCTCCCTGGGAGTCGATTCCCGACGTTCGTGAGCTCTTGGAGCGGGCGCGCGTGCCCGGCTCCGTGGCCGAGGGTGCGGAGCTCGCCGCGCTCCTTCCCTTCCTCGACGCCGCCGCGCGTCTCGCCGCCTACGGCCGCTCCATCGCCGCGGAGGCGCCCGAGCTGTCGCGCGCGCTGGCGGGATTGCCCCGCCTCAAGCCGCTCGCCGACCTGCTGCGCCGCTCCCTCGAGGCGGACGGCGGCGTGCGGGACGAGGCGAGCTCGGCCCTGCGCAAGCTCAGGCAGAAGGGACGCGAGCAGCGGCGCGATCTCGTGAAGCGGCTCGAGAGCTTCCTCCACGGAGCCGGCGCCGATCTGATCTTCCAAGAGCGCTACGTGACGGTGCGGCACGGCCGTTACGTCCTGCCCATCCGCGCGGAGGCGAAGTCGCGCTTCAAGGGCATCATCCACGATCGCTCGCAGAGCGGCGCCACGCTCTTCGTGGAGCCCGAGGCGGTGGTCGACGACAACAACGAGCTGGTGCAGACGGCGCGCGAGGAAGACGCCGAGGTGCTGCGTGTGCTCCAGGCCCTCACCGACGAGGTGCGGCAGGCCCTGCCCGAGCTCGAGACGCTCGTGGAGGAGCTGGGCCGCCTCGATCTCGCCTTCGCCCGCGCGGAGCTCGCGGAGGCGATGGAGGCGAGCCTGCCTCTGGTGGGCGAGGAGCGCCTCGCGGAAGTGATGGGCGCGCGGAACCCGCTCCTCCTTGCCCAGGCCTGGCAGTCACGCGAGCGGACGGTAGTGCCGATGGATCTCCGTGTCGGCGGCGACAAGCCGCTTCTCGTCATCACGGGGCCGAACGCGGGGGGCAAGACGGTGGCGCTCAAGACCCTCGGCCTCCTCTGCCTCATGGCACAGTCGGGCCTTCACGTGCCGGCGCGCGAGGGGGCGCGGCTGCCGCTGCTCTCCGCGATCTTCGCCATCATCGGCGACGATCAGAGCGTGGCCGAGAATCTCTCCACCTTCTCCGCCTTCGTGAAGCAGCTCCGCGAGGCCCTCGAGCAGCTGGATGACCGCTCCCTCCTCCTCGTCGACGAGCTGGGGGCGGGCACCGATCCCGACGAGGGCGCGGCGCTGGCCCAGGCCGTGCTCGAGGAGGTCGCGGAGCGCGGCGCCCTCTGCGTCGCCTCCACCCACCTCGAGCCGCTCAAGGGCTTCGCCTCCAGCCATCCTCGCGCGCGCAACGCCTCCGTGGAGTTCGACGCCGAGCGGCTCGAGCCCACCTTCCGCCTCGTCTACGATCGGCCCGGACAGAGCTACGCGCTGGCCATCGGAGCGCGGTTGGGGTTGCCGCCGCATCTCATCGAGCGCGCGGAAAGCTATCGCTCGGCGCAGCGGCGCCAGCTCGAAGCGCTCCTGCAGCGCCTGGAGGAGCGCGACCGGCAGGAGGCGGAGCATCTGCAGGCGGTCGAACGGCGAGAGGTGGAGAGCGCGACCATGCTCTCGCGCGCGGAGGCGAAGCTCGAGGCGGCCACCCGGCAGGCTGCGGAGGTGACCGCGCGCGCCAAGGCCGACGCCCAGCGCATGCTCACGGAGATCCGCCGCTCGGTGAACGCGGAGTGGGATCGCCTCAAGCGCGAGGACCGGACGCGCGAGTCCTTGGAGCAGAGCCGCAGGCGACTGAGTGAGGCAGCGCGCGCCGTCGAGGGGCCGACGGAGCCTGTAGACTTGGGCAGGCGCGCAGCGGCCGCAGGCGATAGAGTGGAGGTACCTCACCTGGGGCTCAAGGGGGACGTGCTGGCGGTGGACGGCGGGACGGCAACGGTGCAGGCGGGCTCGGTCACGGTGAAGGTGCCCGGCCAGGCCCTTAGAGTCATCGGCCGAGCCGACAGCACCGCCCCTCACCCTACCCTCTCCCCAGAGGGGCGAGGGTCCCGCATCCACGGCCGGAGCGGGGCGCAGTTCGAGCCGAAGGGCGAAGCCGTGAGGCGAGGGCTGGATAGTCAGGGGGCTAGCTCCTACGCCCCCACGGTCCCCAACGAGCTGAAGCTCATCGGCCGCACCACCGACGAGGCGCGCGATCTCCTCGAGAAGTACCTCGACGATGCGTTTCTCGCCGGTCTCCCCTCGGTGCGCGTGATTCACGGCAAGGGCACGGGAGCGCTGCGGCGGGCCGTCGAGGAGTTGCTGGCCTCCCACCCGCTGATCTTGAGCCATCGTCCGGGCGAGCCTCACGAGGGCGGCGCCGGCGCGACGGTGGCCGTGCTCGGACAGTCCTGATGGCGGGAGGCTTCTCCTCGCAGATTCTCGACGAGATCCGCTCGCGGGTAGACATCGTCGAGATCGTCGGCCAGTTCGTGAATCTCAAGCGCTCGGGCGAGCACTGGAAGGGCCTCTGCCCCTTCCACAGCGAGAAGACGCCGTCCTTCACCGTGAACCCGAAGCGCGGCATCTTCCACTGCTTCGGCTGCGGCGTGGGCGGCGATGCCTTCGGCTTCCTCATGCGCCAGGACCGTCTCGCCTTCCCCGAGGCGGTGCGCACGCTGGCCCAGCGCACCGGCGTGGAGCTGCCGACCCGGCGGACGCCGGAGGTGGAGGGCAAGCTCGAGGGCCTCCGTCGCGTGATGACGCTGGCGACCCAGTTCTATACCGACGCCCTTTGGGCGCGGGAGGGCGCCAAGGCCCGCGCCTACGTCGAGGGCCGCGGCGTGGATCTCGAAGTGGCGAAGCGCTTCGGCCTCGGCTATGCCCCCGAGGGATGGAACGCGCTACTGACGCACATGGGGAAGGAGGGCGTGACCGAGACCGAGCTGGTGGCGGCCGGCCTCGCCCTGCCTCGACAGAACGCCCCCGGTTTCTACGACCGCTTCCGCGGGCGCCTCCTCTTCCCCATCCGCGATCTGCAGGGGCGCGTAGTCGCCTTCGGCGGGCGGGCCATGGGCGCCGAGGAGCCCAAGTACCTCAACTCGCCGGAGACCGCGCTCTACGTGAAAGGGCAGATGCTCTACGCCCTCGACGTGGCGCGGGAGAGCATGCGCCAGAAGAACCGCGCCGTCGTCGTCGAGGGCTACCTCGACTGCCTCATGGCCCACCAGCACGGTTTTACGGAGACGGTGGCCGCCCTCGGCACCGCCTTTACCCCCGCCCAGCTCGGCCTCCTCCGCCGCTACGCCGACGAGGTGGTGAGCGTCTTCGACGCCGACGCGGCGGGGCAGAAGGCCACGAGCCGGCTCGAGGAAATGCTCACCGACGTCATGGACCTGCGGAACCTCGGCTGGGCCGTCTCTCGCACCGGCTCCTTCGAGAAGGCGGACTACTTCCCCATCAAGGTCGCCCTCCTCCCCGAGGGACACGACCCGGACAGCCTGCTCAGGGCCGAGGGAGCCCCGGCCTTCCAGTCCCGGCTCGACGCGGCCAGGAGCGTCCTCGACTTCGTCCTGGAGCGGACCCTAGGGGAAGAGGACCTCGGGACAGCCCGCGGCCGCTCCACGGCCCATGCCCGGGTCGCCCTCCTCCTCTCCAAGGTGGCGAATGCCGAGGAGGCGACCGCGCTTTCCCGCGAGGCGGCGCGGCGCCTCGGCGTCGACGCG
>Ga0075435_100000825_pt1 | contig 19314 bp, 18 predicted proteins | sample RhiMethybrSRZTD4_FD_75302 | JGI IMG/M metagenome (GOLD analysis project Ga0075435, IMG submission 75302) | Populus rhizosphere microbial communities from Tennessee, USA - Rhizosphere MetaG P. TD hybrid SRZTD4 | ecosystem: Host-associated > Plants > Roots > Rhizosphere > Soil | place: USA...
CCGTACGACGCCTTTGCACCGAACCCCGTCACGCGGAACGGCATGACGCAGCAGGTGCCGGTCCGCGGAACGATTCCACGCGGCTTTCTGCCGCTGCACTACAGCAACAGCGCCGCGGATGCCGAACGCGCCGGGCGGGAGTTGTCGAACCCATATTCGCCGACGCCGGCAACGCTCGAGCAGGGACAGCGTCTGTTCGAAACGTTCTGCATGGTGTGTCACGGCGTGGCGGGAGATGGCGATGGTCCAATCGTCCCGCGGATTCCGAATCCGCCGGCGTACTCGTCGGAGCGCGTCCGCACGATGCCGCCCGGGCGGCTGTTCCACGTCATCACCTTCGGATCCGGACGCATGCCGTCGTACGCGTCGCAAATACCTGCGAGCGATCGGTGGCTGATCGTCGCCTACGTGCAGACGCTGCAGGCGCGCCACCAGGAGGGAACGCGGTGATTGTCTTCGGCCCGCGGGCATCCCAGGCATCCCTGGCAGCAACGACGGTGACGACGGCGGCGTCTGCGCCGCCGGCTGCCGTGCGCGCACCGCACTGGGTAGGCGCAACGGCGTCACTCGTCGGTGGGACCGCGATTGCCGTCGGATTGACGTACGACGCGACCCGCGTCTGGTCGGATCTCCTGATCAACGGCTTCTTCGTGCTCGCTGCGGCGCTCGGCGGTCTGACGTTCATCGCGATTCATCACCTGTCGGGCGCCGGGTGGTCCTCCGGACTGCGACGCGTTGCGGAGGCGCTGACCTCGGCGCTGCCGATCGCGACAGTGATGATGCTCGCGCTGTACTTCGGTCGTGCATTCCTGTACCCGTGGGCGGGATCGCATGCGGCTGGCGCGCACGATGCCGGCGTTCAAACATCGCCGTACTTCAACGCGTCGTTCGTGTTCGCCCGAATGGCGTTGTTTCTGGTGGTCTGGACGGCGCTCGCTCTCGCGATCCGCCGATCGTCGTCGCGTCAGGACGAGAGCAGCGAGCCGATCCATCAGCGCCGCATCGTCCGGTATTCGGCGATCTTCGCCGTCGTATTCGCGTGGTCGTTTTCGTTGGCCGCGGTCGACTGGGTGCTCTCGCTCGATCCGCGATGGACGAGCACGATCTTCGGCGTCTATGTGCTGGCCGGCGTCCTGGTGGAAGGGGTCGCCGCGATCACGCTCGCTGCCGTTCTGCTTCGCGAGCGCGGATATCTCGTCGACGTCGTCAACGCGAATCACCTGCACGATCTCGGCAAGCTGCTGTTCGCGTTCACCACGTTCTGGGCGTACATCTGGCTGTCGCAGTACCTGCTGATTTGGTACGGCAATCTGCCGGAGGAGGCGAGCTACTACCAGACGAGGACCGACTCGGTCTGGATCGCCTGGTTCCTCGCCAACGTCGCGATCAACTGGGTGGTTCCGTTCGTCGTGCTGCTGCCGCGCGCGTCGAAACGCAATCCGACCATCTTGAAGCGCGTTGCGATCGTCGTGCTGCTGGGGCGGTGGCTCGACGTGTACCTGCTGGTCGCGCCGCAAACAGCAAAAGCGCCATCGCTCGGACTCCTCGAAGCGGCCATCGCCGTCGCATACGTGGGCATCACCTGGCATGTTGTGTCCGCTGCGCTCGCGCAGCGGCCGCTCGTCGTCCGTTTCGATCCGTATCTCGACGACTGCGTTCGTCATCACCAGTAGGCATGGGCATCGTGCGCACGGGACATCTGCTCGTATCGTTCGCGACCACATTCCTCGTCACGGCGGCCGTGTATCGCGCGCCCGCCCGCGACGCCGAGCTGCCGAACCGCATTCCGGAAGCGGCGCCGTACGTCGCGGCCGAAGCCGAGTTCGTGCCGCCGCCGTTCGAGGACTTCTGGTCCGAGCTCGATCATCCCGGTCAGTGTCAGAACTGTCACCCCCGGGTGTTCAGCGAGTGGAACGGTTCGATGATGGCCAACGCGTGGCGCGATCCGGTGTGGCGCGCCGCGTTTCTGCTCTCAGCGCGCGAGACGTCGACGGCGGGAGACTGCGAAGTGCCCGAGCCGCCGGACGGCACGCCGCGCGCACATCACAATCCGTTTGCCGACGCGCGCGAGTGCGCGAGCGTGTTCGATCTCGGCGCCGTGCATCATCGCCTGTCGCGTCCCGGCTCGCTCGTGGACAGCATGTGCTCGCGCTGTCACATGCCAACGAACTACGTCGACAACGTGCCGCTCAGTAACATCACGGTCGACTTTCCCTCGGGCGCCGAGCACGCGGGCGTCGATCCGAATTTCAATCCGACGTCGAGCGACGGCACCGGTATCGCGTTCGCGACGGTGGAGGCGCAGCGGCGCAACACCGATTCGGGCAAGGCCGGCGTCGCGTGCATGGTGTGTCACAGCCTGGTCGATACGAGGGAGACGCCGTTTCACAATTACGTGCGTGCGAGCGGCGACTCGTACGCGCCGGCACGCGGGACGGAGCCGCGCGCGGCGCTGATGCCGCGTGCGCTCAAGGACATCCTCGATGTGCCGCAGGCGGACGCGCCAAACCTCGGCTACAGCGTCGGCGGCGGATCGTTCCGGCTGTCGCCGCACGGAATCGGCACGGCCGATCGTGCGGGTCCGCTCACGACCGAGCGGCACGACGACGCCGGCGACAAATATCTCAGCGGCGTGTTCAAGACGTCGATCGGATACGAGCACATGGATTCGTCGAAGCACTCGGGCTTCCGCCACGTGTTCACGACGCGAGCCGAGTTCTGCAGCGCGTGCCATGACGTCACCAACCCGCTGACCGTCAAGAACCGGGCGGGCAAGTGGGTGGGCGGTTTCCCGATCGAGCGCACCTACGCGGAGTGGTCGAGCAGCCGCTACGCCGATCGGCCGGGTAATCGCAACTTCGACCCCGCGTTCAAGCGTGACTGTCAAACCTGCCACATGCAGCAGGATTACGGCCAGCCTGGCACGGGCAACACCTTGTATCACGGCGGCGCGCCGCGCGCGCCGATCGTCGATCGCGTCGCCGGCTCCTCGCCGCAGCGCAACTATTTCACGCATCACTTCGTCGGCGGCAACGCGTACGTCACGCGGATGATTGGCGATGACGTCAGCGACGCCGGCAACATCGAGCCCTATCCCGAGCTCTCGGCATTCAGCTTCTCGTCGTCTGACGAGAAGAGCGTGTATTCGAACGCCTACTGGGTTCACGCCGATCGCCGCGGCGCAGCGTCGCAGCAGGCGCGGCTCGCCTGGGATCGACTTCGCAACGTCGTCGATCTCACCGTCTCGGGTCCGTCACATGCATCCGGGGGAACAGGCGCGCCGCTGCGCGTGACGGTGACGAACAGCGGCAGCGGTCACAACTTTCCGACCGGATTTCCCGAAGGACGTGTCGCGTGGCTCGCGGTGCGCGCGACCGATCTCGCGACCGGCCGCCGGCTGGAAATCTACGATTCCTTCTGGAACCGCACGTCGCGTGCCGTCGGCGATCTCACGCGCGACGAGATGGAGGATCCGAACTTTCCGACCTGCGGATGGAAGATCCCCGAGGGATCGCCCGATCCGTTCGCGTATCAGTTCAAGGCGGTCGCGAGTCTCGGCGACGGGTGTCCGACGCTCGATCTCGTCTATGCCGCGCCGCTCAATCTGGTGACGAACGCCGACGGCCTGCCGATCGACGCGAAGGGCGTCGTGATCGACAGGAACAATCCCCGCGGCCTGCCGCAGTTCCGCGATCTGAACGGCAACGGCGATCTGTACGACGACGCGTTTCTGCGGGATACGCGGCTGCGGCCGCTGCCGAATCGCGGTGCGACGTTGTCGCTCGACCGCTACTCGGTCGTAATCCCGCCCGACACAGTCGGGCCGGTCGCGGTGACCGCCGCGGTCTACTACCAGTCCGTCGAAGCGATCGTCGCGAAGAAATTTCTCGGCAACCTCGCCGACACGAACACCAATTTCGTGCTCGAACCGTGCGTGCTCGACGGTCCGTGCGACGGTCGGACGCCGTCGACTGAACCGGCTGTCGTCGAAGGCGCGCCGCCGGTACCGGTCGAGGTCTCGAACTGGGTGATTCAGATCGACGGAGCGCCGGGCAAACCCGCGCCGCCGCGCGTGACCGGCGTGTATCCGCCGCCCGCCGCGGCCAATGTGTTCCAGGACGTCGTGGTGAAAGCGTTCTTTTCGAAACCGGTTCGCGGCGTAACCGCGACGACGTTCACGCTCGTCGACGAGAGTGGCAAGCGCGTGCCGGCGTCGGTCGATCAGATCGGCGACGGCACGTGGGCGCTCTTTCCCGACGCCGTGTTCCTGAGCGGCGGCGCGACGTACACCGCTCGATTGAACGCCGGCATGTGCGACGAAGCCGGACAATGCACGCCGCGCGACCTCGTGTGGCGCTTCACGACGACGGCGACGCGCGGAGAAGGCGCGGGCGACACGACGATTCCGATCGGCTTTCCGCCGGAGTTGCCGGCGCCGAAGCCGACGGCGCCAATCGTGAAGACCGTCGAGCTGACGGCGGACGCGCGGAGTGTGATCGCGGCATTCTCGACCGGGGTGATGAACGTGACGCCGCGCACGTTCGTGGTGCAGCGGACGGCGTACGCGAGCTGCCGGCCGTCAGCGCAGACAATCGCCGGTTACGTGACTTCGAATCACGCGGCGGACGTGTGGACGTTCACGCCGGAATCGCGTCTGGCACCGGGCGATTACTGCGTGAGCATTGCGGCGGACGTGTACGACCTGACAGGGCGGAATTTGCAGGCGTCCTTCACGGCTCGCGTGACGGTGAATGACGTCGATCGATGAACTGATAGTGAGGCATGAGGCAGCGGAAACAGGTATCGCTCGCGCGGCAGGATATGCCGGCGGGCCGGAGGCGGACATGAAGAAGCGGTTGTCACGGCACACTCTCTCGTCTCTTCTCGCGCTCGTCGCGCTCGGCATCGCGACGCCCGCGACGGCACAGGATCGCATCGGCGGTCACTTCGGCGCGGTGATCCCGATCGTCTCGCATGCCGGCGGAGCGACGACGACGCTCAACGACGAATTCAAGATCGGATTCCCGACTGGCATCACGGTGAAGAACGACTCGAAGTGGGCGTTCGATCTCGAGTTCGTGCCGGTCGTCACGAGCAACCGGTTCGCCTCGCTCACGCTGCATCCGGGCGTCATCCGCAGCCTGCCGAACAACTTCGCAGGCGGCGTGCGCATGGCGTTCGACGTGCGCGAGTCGTCGTGGGGATTCACGCCGCTGCTGAATCACGGGTTTCCGGTCGGCCGCCTGACGTACTTCGTCGAAGGCGTCGTGCCGATTCGGTTCCAGGAGAACGCAGCGGGCCGCAATCAGACGTCGATCGGGCTCGCGGCGCACGTCGGCGTCGGATTCTGAGGGTGCGGGCGCTTTTACTTCTGACCGGAAAGCGCCTTCCACCCGCCTCGCGACAGGCGGTGGAGGTAGAGGACCGGCAGGAGCGCGGCCGCGAACGATGACGGCGCGAAGCCGTACGCCTTCAACACATAACCGGGGCGGGGAAGCGTCACCTCGCGAAACAGTCGAACACGATCGCGCCAGCGCGGCAGGGCACGCATGCTCGAGATGAGCTCGTGCCGCCATTCGCGGCGCGGTCGGAGATAGGCTGCCGAGGGTTCGCGCGCGCCACTCGCGCCGAATTTGATCATCACGCCGTCCGGAAGGTCCGTGCCGAACCTGTTGCGGGCACGACGGAGTTGGTGTGCGCAGATCGCGGACACACGCTTCGCGACCGCGAGATCGGCGAAGCTGTCGAAATCGCGTTCGGACAGGCGTGACGCTATCAAGTGGACGTCGTACAGCCACAGGAGCCATTCGACGTTGCGGTGATGCATCACCGGATGGATGCACGCGAGGAGCAGGGCGTGGAGCGGCGCCGCTGTCCTCGCGTTGGGGCCGAGCGCCGGAACGTCTGTGGCGAGCGCGGCGATCTCGTCACAGGTCAGCACGTCGGCGAAGACCGGCTGCGTGCTGATCTTCCAGTGGATGTCGAACGCGTGCTCGAACCCGCGCTCGTCGATCCTTCTCAGTGGGAATTGACAGAACAGCAGTTCGCCGCCTGAGTGGAGCGGCGCAGTGTAGCCGCGCGTCATCATCACGTGGCGGGCGCGCTCGAGGTCCGCACGCCGGACGAGCAGATCGGTGTCGACTCGCGGTCTCGATGTCGGGTTGTCGTACACGCTGTAAGCGAGGCCCGCACCTTTCAGCAGGATTGATCGCACGCCGTCCGCGGCGAGCGCGCCGAGCACCGACATGAGCTCGGTGCGACACACCAGCTCGTTGGCCATCTGCGCTCGCATCTCGGCGGCGAGCGCATGGCCGATCTGCGGCGGCCAGTCGCAGCATCCGCTCAGGCTGCACACGCGCTCATGAACGAGACCGGTGACACCGTGAGCGCAGCATGCCTGAAGGAATTCGCCGGTGGCCATCGCGAACGCGCTCCAGCGGACCGGTTCGCCGCGCAACAGCGCAGCGATGGAATCATCGAACGTCGCCGCGCCGCCGACTCGACTCATCGCGGCCTTGCCGGGGCGAGCGTCTCGAACTCGGAGAGATCGTCGAGAGCACCGACCGCCACCACACCACCCGATTCGACCCACGCGTGTCCTTCGAGACGTGCGCTGTGGCCGCTGCGAGGGCGAACTCCTATGCGAATCTCTGAAGGCAGGTGCCTGCGGCGCAGCATCGCATCGGCGGCAAGCGCCTGCACGAGACAGTTCGCAGAAGGGGCGCGCGCCGACACGGCTCCGATCGCCCAGCGAACCGTCGCAATCGAAACTGCCGCAGTGTGGCCGATGGGCCGCGACATCGCGTACTTGATGGGCCGCGGCATCGCGTACTTAATGTAGCGGTCGAGAATCCGCTGGAGCGTCGCGAAACGAAGGATTCGAAGGCCGGTCCAGACGAGCGCCATCAATGCAGCCGCCTCGACGACGAGGCGCCGATCCGATCGGGCGAGCGAAAAGAACTTCCGCCACAACGCGATCATCAGGCGCCACAGTATACAATCCGCGGCACCGTGACGTTACAGATCGCGTACGGCGGCCCCGTTCCGAATCTCGTCACAGCGCATCATCGCTACTGCGTGTACGGAATCGCTGTTGTCAGCGACACGCCGCTCGCGCTGCCCCGGTATTCCGACGGTGGTCTCGGCGAAGTGGAATGCCTCAGCGGCTCCGCTTCGTTCTTCCATCGTGTGACGCGCGATATCGTTTTCGATCCGGGCGCGGGCTCCTGGTATCGATACGCGCCGCTCGGCGACGATTCTTCGTATGTGCGATGGGAGAGCGTCGGCGAGTTCCTCGTGAATGCCGATGGCCGCCGCATCACGTACCGTCGGTTCGAGGGCTCGTCGATCGAGTCGTTTCAGGTCTACATGCTCGGACAGGCGCTCTCGTTCGCGCTGGTCAAACAGCGCTTCGAGCCGCTGCACGCTACGGTGGTCGTAACAGACGATCGCGCGGTGGCGTTTCTCGGAGGCAACGCGTCGGGCAAGTCGAGCCTCGCTGCAAGTTTTCTCGAGGCGGGTCATCGCCTCCTGACCGACGATCTCCTGATCGTCGAGCAGTCGTCGGATCGAGTGATCGCGTATCCCGGTCCGCCGCGGATCAAACTGTTTCCGCGAATTGCGAGCCGCCTGTTTGGCGAGGCCGCGAACCGCGTGCCGATGAACGCGCGTACCAACAAGCTGATCGTCCCGCTCGACGAACGTCGAAGATGCGCCACTCCGGTCGAGCTGACCGCAATCTACTCGTTGACCACGCCTCGTGATGTTTGCCGCAGCCGAGACATCGGCATCGAAACGCTGTCCGTCCGCAACGCATTCATCGAGCTTTTGAGCGGCACGTTCAACCGCCGCCTGACGAGCGCGGCGCGGCTCGAACGTCAATTTCGTTTCATGGCGAGGCTGGCAGACCGTGTTCCGGTGAAGAAACTCGCGTATCCGAGAACCATCGAGCAGCTCGAGTCCGTTCGGAACCGGGTGCTCGCGGATTGCACATGAGCGGCCTCGTCGGCGTGCTGAATCTCGACGCCTCACCAGTCGATCGCACGCTGCTCGATCGGATGACGGAGTATCTGGCCTTTCGCGGTCCGGACGGGCAGCGCGTGTCCGTGTCGGGCAATATCGGCCTGGGTCACGCGCACCTGGCAATCGATGACGATGCGGATGACGACGTGCAGCCTTTCACGCTCGACGGCAGTCGATGGATTGTCGCCGATGCGCGCGTCGACGCCCGGGAGGATCTCATCGCTGAGCTCAACGCGCGCGCAGCCGGCGAGGTCGCATCCGATGCGACCGATGCGGAGCTGATCCTGCGCGCGTACTGTTTGTGGGGCGAGGACTGCGTGCGCCACATGATCGGCGACTTTTGTTTCGCCGTGTGGGACGAGCCGCAGCGTCGTCTGTTCTGCGCGCGCGATCATCTCGGCGTGAAGCCGCTCTTCTACGCGCACGTGGGATCGACCGTCATCGTCAGCAACACGCTCGACTGCATCCGTCTGCATCCGGCGGTGTCCGATCGGCTGCACGATCCGGCGATCGGGGACTTTCTTTTGTTCGGCGCGAACGAGGATGTCGAGACCACGACGTTCCGGGACATCGCGCGGCTGCCGGCGGGCCATTCGATCGCATGGACGAACACGATGCGGACGCGTCGCCGATACTGGACGCTGCCGATCGACGAGGCGATCTCGTTCCCGCGCGCTGACGATTACACCGAGCGGTTCATCGAGCTGCTTCAGCTGGCGCTGCGCGATCGTTTACGAACGCGCCGCGTCGGCGTGTTGATGAGCGGCGGCATCGATTCGACGACACTCGCTGCTGCGGCGCTGACCGTGTTGCGCGAGCGATCGGCCGAGTGTTCGCTGCAGGCGATCACGTCGGTCTACGATCGGCTCGTTCCGGACTCCGATCGGGGTCTTGCCGGTCTCGTCGCCGATCATCTGAGGATTCCGATTCACTACGACGTCAGGGATGACGAGACCTCGATCCTCGATTGGGATCGCGTGTCGGTGCGCACGCCCGAGCCGATCGCGAATCCGCCGGGGTTTGCTGCGGCGGTAGCGTTCTCGAAGAACATGGCGCCGGTTGCGCGTGTCTTCCTCTACGGAGAAGGGCCCGATGATGCGCTGCGCTACGAGTGGCGGCCGTATCTGTGGCATCTCACGCGCGATCGCCGGCTCTCGTCGCTCGTGCGCGCGCTATGGGGCGATCTCGTGATGCATCCGCGCGTGCCGTTGTGGTCGTCGATTCGCCACGTTGCGAATGTGTCGTCGCGGCGGACGGAGTGGCGCGAGACGCTGCCGGCGTGGCTGAACGAAGAGTTCGCGCTCCGATGCGGGTTGAGAGACCGATGGGACATTCGCCGGCGCAACCGGCCGCAGCGGCACCCGTTCCGGCCCGCGGCTTATGACGCGTTCTTCGCGTCTCAATGGCAGTCGCTCTTTGAAGACTGCGACATCAACGGCGCGCTGAGCCACACGGAGACGCGCCATCCGTACCTCGACGTGCGGCTGCTGCGGTACATGCTCGCGCTGCCGCCGATGCCGTGGTGCCGGAACAAATTGATCGTCCGCAGATCGATGCGCGCGTCGCTGCCGGACGCCGTGCTCCGGCGGAAGAAAACGAGCCTGCGCGTGAACCCGGATTTCGTACGCGTCGTGCGACACGGGTTGCCGCGGCTGGTCCCAGCACCCGATCTGCTCGAGTATGTCGATCCGCGTAAAATGCCGTCCGTGCCGAGGAGCGCTTTGGAGCTGCGCACGGTGCTGCGGCCGCTCGGCTTGAATTACTGGCTGCAGGACGCCGCGAACAATCGACAAGGAGACCTCCGAGATGGATTCGCAAGATACGCCGGCATCGCCTGAATCGTCGAAGCGGCCGTCGACGCGCAAGCCGTACGAGAAGCCGCAGCTTCAGGTGTACGGCAACCTGACGGATCTCGCGAAGACGATCGTCGGAACCAAAACGAACGACGGCGCCGGCCACCCGAACAGACACTTCACGTCGTAGTGGGCCTGCCAGAAGCCACGCTGTCGGCGCTGCTGGCGCCAGTATCGCTCGACGACTTTCTGTCGCGATGCTGGCTCAAACAGCATCTGGTCTGCAGCGGCTCACCGGAACGGTTCTCCCATCTGCTGTCGTGGTCCACGCTGAACGAGATCCTCGCGCGGCACTGGCGCGAGCCGTTCCGATTTCGGCTGGCGTGTCAGGGGCGCGATCTCGATCCAGCCTCGTACACCGACGTCGGCGGCGTGTCGCCGCGCATACGCGCGAAGGAGGTCACCGATTCGCTGCGAAGCGGCGCGACGCTGGTGTTCCAGGGAATCGACGAACTGCACGCACCGCTGAGACAGCTCGCCGAATCGTTCGAAGCCTTTTTTCGCGCCAGCACGAACGTCAATGTGTACGCGGGATGGCGCGCGCTTCACGGCCTCGACCTGCACTGCGACGATCAGGAAATATTCATTCTCCACCTCGACGGACCGAAACGCTGGCTCGTCTACGGGTTCTCAATCGACCGTGTCGATCGATCCCAGCTGACGTCCGCGTCCGTTCCGCCCGAGGGCGCCGTCCTCGATCGTGTTCTCCGCGCCGGCGATCTCCTGTACCTCCCGAAAGGCTGTTATCACGTCGCCGTGCCGATGAACGAGCCGACGCTCCACCTGACGGTGAGCGTCAAGATGACGGCATCGAGCGGCAAACGGCGCCCGTCGTTCAGCCTTCCGTGGAGTGCGACGCCGGAATTGCTGCCGTCGGACGGCAACTTCCTCGTCACGTTGATCGATTCATTCGTTGTCATGGACACGGACTCCGACAGCCGGGCGATGGAGTTGCGCTGCGGCGATCGCAGGTACCGCTTTCCGCGAAGCACGCAGCGGATCCTCGAGCAGCTGCAACCCCGAGCGCCGCGCCCATTCGCGCGCATCGTCGACGCCGTCGCCGATCACCTCGATGAGGCAATGGTGCGCGTGCTGCTGGCGATGCTCGTCAGGGAAGATCTCGTGGCGATTACGACGACGGCGCGCGCGGACGCTGGCGATCACGCGTAGAATTCCGGACATGACACGCCGCCTTGCACGTTCGATTGCGATCGTCACGCTCCTCGGCGCTGCAGCCGTTGCGCCCGTCTCGACGCAGACCGCGCCTCAACGTCCGTTCGGCACGCTGCGCGAGCAGGCAGCCATCGAGCAGCAGTGGCTGCGCAAGCGCCTCGATACGTTTCTGCCCGCGTTGATGCGCAAGCACGGCATCGATATGTGGGTCGTGCCGATGCGCGAGTACAACGAGGACCCGGTCTTCTCCGCAATCGTTGCGCCGGAGACGTTTGCCGCGCGGCGCCGCACGATCTACGTCTTCTTCGACAAGTGCGCGGCCGCCGGTGGCGCGCCGGCGGCGGCGTGCGTCGAGCGAATCGCGCTTGGCGGCACATCGCAAGGCGGCGTCTTCGAGGCGCGCCGATCGGCGAAGGCGGCCGACTCGAACGTGGGGCGCGGACAGCAGGCCGAGCTGTGGGGCGACGAGCAGTGGTTCGCGCTCAAATCGGTCGTCGAGGAACGGAAGCCGCGCGTGATCGGGATCGATCGTTCGACGGTGTTCGCGTTTTCCGACGGGCTGTCGAGCGGCGAGCTGAAAGGGATGAGCGCCGCGCTCGGCGAACCATGGACCTCGAGATTCCGCGACGCGGAAGGGCTGCCGCTCGATCTCATCGCCGTCCGGCTCCCGGAAGAAGAGGCGTTCTACACGCGGATGCAGGAGCTCGTCTGGTCGATGACCCAGGAGATGTTTTCGTCGAAGACGATCACGCCGGGCACGACGCGGACGAGCGATCTCGTCTGGTGGTGGCGTCAGCGGGTCAACGACCTCGGTTTGGGCACGTGGTTCCAGCCGAGCATCGAGGTGCAGCGCAAAGGCGCGACCGAAGCGCAGATCGGCGAGGACCCGGTCATTCAGCGTGGCGACGTCCTGCACTGTGACGTCGGAATCACCGTCGCGCGCCTCAACACCGACACCCAGCACATGGCGTACGTGCTGCGCGAGGGGGAAACCGACGCGCCCGAAGGATTGCGCAAGGCGCTCGAGAACGGAAACGCGCTGCAGGACATCACGCTCGATGAGATCAAGCCTGGCCGGACCGGCAACGAGATTCTCGCGGCGGCACGCGCGCGGATGAAGGCAAAACCCATAAACGGAAGCGTGTACACGCATCCGATCGGATTGCACGGCCACGGCGCGGGGCCGGTGATTGGCCTCTGGGATTATCAGGACGGCGTCGAAGGGCGCGGCGATGCGAGAGTCATCCCGAGCATGTGGTTCTCCATCGAGCTGCAGGCGACGACGCCGGTGCCTGAGTGGAATGGACAGCCGGTGCGAATGGCTCAGGAAGAAGATGCAATCGTCGACGCGAACGGAAAGATCCGGTGGGCACTCCGGCGGCAGGACCGACTGTTTCTCGTAAAGTAGCTGCGGGCTTACTCACCTCCAAAAAAAACACCGGCGCACTCATCGGCCCGCGTTCAACATCTGATGGGTTGTTCACCCGTCCGAGTTGACCGCTTGGCGGTGAATGCGCCAGCGACCGGAGAATATAAGCCGCCCCTCGAATTTCGCAAGGGGCGATCAAATTTTTTGTCGAATTTTTTTGTGATCAGTGTTCGGCGAACTTCAACAGCGCGCGAACTTCACCGAAGAAGATCGGCCGCGGGATCGGCTGCGCGGCCTCGACCGTATCGGTCATCGCGATCGCGACCGGCGTAATCCGCTCGCTGTCCGCGTTGAACGCGCCATGCGCGCCGCCGAACACCGCATACACGTGACTGCGGTCATCGTCTTTCAGGAACAGGATGTAGTGCTCGTTCGCGTTGAACGCGGGGAAGCCGTTCTCGTACGACGCAGCCGTGCGGCCGTCGACGTCGATCACGCCCGAGTCGCGGCGAACCGTGATCGGCTGGCCGCTCCGAAGATCGGGGCGGCGCAAGTTCTTGATGAGGGCGTGCACCGTAAAGGTGTAGTCGGTGTAGATGTCCGTGTCGCCGTTCAAATAGGCGCGGCCGCCGACGGCCGACGCTTCGACGACGAGGTCGGCGCGCGCGACGAGATCGGAAAGCTGCAGCGGCTGGCCGGCATTGACGACGATCCGCTCGAACGCGCCGGCCTCCTGGAGCTGCTGGCGGATCGACACCGTCGGCACGCTGGGCACGTCGTCGGCGGCACTCACACGCGACGCGGCGGCGAGTGAGACGAGACACGCGGCGCACGCGATTCGGGCAGCTGACCGGTTCACAATTCCCTCCGGAAAATGTTCTCGCGCTGGCGTCACGCAAGTCCGCTGCCGCATCCAGTTTTGCAAATCGAATTACCGTAACGGCACGCGGAGCGGCAACATCGCAAGCGTGCACGATCCAGCGACCGGCGGTCGCGTGTCCCGCTTCAGATCAGGCCGTGTGCTGGAGCGGAACAGAGGCAGTGAAGATATATGACGCGAACTGACTCGGCGTGCGTTTGCCTCGGGGTCAGACACCGGGTCAGACCCAGGGTCAGAGGTGGGGTCTGGCCCGGGGCCAGAGGTGGGGTCAGACCCGGGGTCAGACACCCCTTCACTGGCAATAGTTCACGGCGCCTGACCGGCGAGATAGATCGCGCCGGTCGGCGCGGGGACGCCACCTTCCGGTTCGATTGACACCGCGAGGCCGGTGACGGCAGGTGCCGGCGCCGGCGGTTGTTGTGTGACGGCGGCACGGCCGGCGTCGTCCGGCTTGAATATGCCGGCGCTGACCGGCGCGGACCCCGTGAGATACCACAGTTGATACGTGCGTCCCGCCGGAAGCGGGGGCAGATTGTATGCGGCGAAGAGCAGTCCGCTCGATCGACTCAGGAACGCGCGGCCTGCGGCCTGCGGCGCAGGCGCCTGACCGGCGAGCGTCACCTGCTGCAGATCCGGAGCGGTGAGGACCGCGAGCCGTGCCTGGACGCCGGCCGCCGTGCGCGTCGCGGTGATGAGTTCCTGTTCCGTGCGATTGAGTCGCGCGATCGTGTCGTTCAGCTGCGCTTCGAGGCCGCCGAGCCGCTGGCGCAGCGCGATTGCGTACGCGCCGAGCGCGACGCTGACGAGCAGCAGCGCGGCAAGGCTCAACCATGACGGGATGACTCGCGGCGATGCGGCTGCGATTAAAGTCCGCAGATCACTCGCCCCGGCGCGCGGCGAGCGTTCGCCCGCGATCGCGAGGACGCGGCCGCGCAGGGCAGGCGGCGGATCCACTTGCGGTGCTGCAAGCGGAACCGCCTGCGCGGCGGCGCCGAGGGACTGGATCTCAGCTGCACACGACGCGCAGTCGCGCACGTGCGTCTCGAACGCTGCGCGCTCGCGTGCGTCGAGCGCGCCGACGACGTAGAGCGCGGCCGTGTCGCGAAGCGACTCGTGATCCACGTCGGCCATCAGACGGCGCCTTCCAGTCGATCGCGCAACCGGAGCAGTCCCTGGCGGATGCGCGTCTTGACCGTGCCCAGCGGCATCTCGAGCCGCTCGGCGATTTCCACATGCGTGAGCCCTTCGTAGAACGCCAACTCGATCGCGATGCGCTGCAGCAGCGGCAGTTCGTCCATCGCCGCGCGAACGGTCGATGCGCGCGCCGACGTGAGAAGGCGATCATCGATCGGCAGTGCCGGATCGACGATGGCCGTCGGATCGACGTCGTCGGCGGGTGATTCCGGCCGCGATCTGCGACGGCGCAGCCGATCGATCGCGCGGCTGCGCGTCACGGTGACGAGCCACGCCACCACGTTTCCGCGACGATCGTCGTATCGCGCGGCCTGCCGCCAGAGTTGCGCGAAGACTTCCTGCACCACGTCCTGAGCGTCGCCGTCGTCGCGCAGAACCCGCAGCGCGAGCGAGTAGATCAAACGCGCGTGGCGATCGTACAGCTCCGCCAGCGCATCCGCGTCGCCGCGCGCCATGCGCTCGACCGCGGATCGATCGGCGCCGGTCGATCCGGCAGCGACGACCGCCCACACAATCCACATAAATGACTACGCGCCCGAGCCGCGATCGGATTGCGGGCGCGTGAAGCGCCGGCAGTGTATCACCGGCAATCCAAACGGCGCGTCACTGCGTAGTGGGCGAGTGGAGGTAGGTATGAGACGAATCTGCACACACATCGCGGTGGCGTGCCTGCTGGCGGCAGGCAGCGCGTCCCTGTACGCCTCGAGCCACCGCGAGGCGCCCGGCATCACGAAGACGCCGAAACTCGACGGCACGGACTTCTACATGTTCCGCAGCTACGAGCCCGGGCGGGCCGACTTCGTGACACTGCTCGCCAATTACATCCCGCTGCAGGACACGTACGGCGGACCAAACTTCTTCACGCTCGATCCTGACGGCCTTTACGAGATCCACATCGACAACGACGGGGACGCGCGCGAGGACATCACGTTCCAGTTCCGTTTCACGAACACGTTCAGGAATCTTGCGATCCCGGTGGGCGATCGCTTCGTCGGCGTTCCGCTCGTGAACGTCGGCACGATTGGTCCGAACGCCGATCAGAACGACAACCTGAATGTCGTCGAGACGTACACCCTCGACATCGTCCGGGGCGATCGACGCAGCGGCCGCCGCGAAGCGATCACGAACGCAGCCGATGGCAGCCGCACGTTCCGCAAGCCTGTCGATCGCATCGGCGACAAATCGATCCTCGGCAACGATCCGGCGAAGTACGCCGAATACGCCGACAACCACATCTACAACGTCAACATTCCCGGTTGCGCGCCGGGCCGCGTGTTCGTCGGCCAGCGGCGCGAAGGGTTCGTCGTCGACCTCGCGGAAGCGTTCGATCTGATCAACCTGAATCCGCTCGGTCCCGTCGATGCCAAGCCGAATCCTCTCGCCGACAAGAACGTGACGACGATGGCGCTCGAGGTCCCGATCAGCTGTCTCGTTACGAACGATCCGGTGATCGGCGGGTGGATGACGGCGAGCAGCGGTAAGAAGAGATCGGACGACAGGGATCCTCGATTCACGCAGGTTTCGCGTCTCGGTCATCCGCTCGTCAACGAGCTCGTGATCGGTCTCAAGGACAAAGACCGGTTCAACGCAAGCGAGCCGAAACACGATGCGCGATTCGCTGATTACGTCACGCATCCGACGCTGCCGGTATTGATCGAGGCGCTGTTCGGCGTGACGGCGCCCGCGACGCCGCGTCAGGATCTCGTCAGCGTGTTTCTCACGGGGCTTCCTGGATTGAATCAACCGAAACACGTCGTTCCCGCCGAGGAGCTGCGCCTCAACACGCGCATCGCGCCGGTCCCGCCGGCCGCGCAGAATCCGCTCGGCGCGGTGGCGGGCGACGCCGCCGGTTTTCCAAACGGCCGTCGTCCCGGAGACGATGTGGTGGATGTGGCGCTGCGGGCGGTCGAAGGGATTCTGCTGTCGAGCAATCCGGCGACGTTCCCGCCGCTGACCGACGGAGCGTTCGTCAGTGCGACGGTGGCATACACGCCGGAAGGCGAGCTGACGTCGGATCCGGCGCTCAGACTGTTCCGCGATTCGTTCCCGTACCTGACGACCCCGCTGTCGGGATCGCCGGTTCCGACGCATCAATAGGTTCGCCATGTCGATTCATGCATGTCGAGCCGTCTCACGTCGATTCGCGTTCGCCATGGCAGCAGGCGTGCTCATCGCGGGCACGCCTCTCGCCGCCCACGACATGTGGATCGAGCCGACCGGCTATCACTCGCGCATCGGCGAGATCGTCGGGTTGAAGCTGCGCGTCGGCCAGGATTTCCTTGGCGATCCGCTGCCGCGCGATCCGGCGCTCATCGATCAGTTCATCAGCGTCGATGCGGACGGACGAAAACCCATCGTCGGCCGCGACGGCACCGATCCCGCCGGTTTCGTTCGCGTCAGCTCACCGGGCTTGCTCGTCGTCGGCTACCGAAGCCGCCCGAGCCGTGTTGTGCTGCCGGCCGAAAAATTCAACCAGTACTTGAAAGAGGAGGGCCTCGAACCGATCGCGGCGCTGCGCGCAGATCGGCGCCAGACCGGCGAAGACGCGCACGAGATGTTCTCGCGCTGTGCGAAGACGATCATTGCGTCCGGATCGCCGGCGGCGACTGACGGCGATCGAGCGCTCGGCTTCACGCTCGAGCTCGTTGCCGAACGCAATCCTTACGCACTGAAAGCGGCCGAGAACCTTCCGGTGCGCTTGTTGTACGAGAACCGGCCCCTCGCGGGCGCGTTGGTCGTCGCGATCAACCGTGCGAATCCATCATCGAGGATTTCCGCGCGCACGGACGCCAGCGGCCGTGTGGGACTGCGGCTGGCGCAGTCCGGCAACTGGCTCGTGAAAGCGGTCCACATGATTCCGGCGCCGGCCGGTTCCGGCGCGGAGTGGGCGAGCTTCTGGGCGTCTCTGACCTTCGATCTCCCCGGGGCGCAGTCATGAGGCGCGTCGCGATTGCGGCGATTGCGTGTGCTGCGTGCCTGACCGCTGTGCCGGCGCGTGCCCACGAGATCGGAACGACGCGCGTTCGCGCGATGTTCGATTCGAAGAATGAGTACTCGATAGAGATCGTCACGGATGCGGCGTCGTTGATCGAGAAAATCGACGTCGCCTCCGGTCGAACGGCCGGGGCGAGCGGCGATGACGCCGGGCTGGCGCGCCGGCTTCGCGCGTCCGATGCGATGTTCAGGCGTCGCGTCGGCGTCGACTTCGGATTGCGCGCCGAACCGCCGGCGATTGAATACGACGTCATTCGCGGAACCGCGACGGCCCCTGCCGTTGCGAAAATCACACTGCGCGGGCGAGTGCCGGCGGGCGCGTCGCGATTCAGATGGTCGTACGGATGGACGTTCGCATCGTATGCGCTGACCGTGGAGTGTGAATCATGTCGGCCCGTCACAGAGTGGCTCGAGGGCGGCGAACCTGGCGGCGTCCTGCCATCGATCGCTCCGGCGCCGCCGACGCGCATGCGGATCGCGCGGCAGTACCTCGCGCTCGGATTCACACACATCCTGCCGCACGGGCTCGATCACATGTTGTTCGTGCTCGGGATCTTTCTGCTCACCCGTGTTCCTCGTCATGTGCTCGCGCAGGTGAGTGCGTTCACGATCGCGCACTCGATCACGCTTGCGCTGAGTATGTACGGGATCCTTTCCGCGCCCGCGCGCGTCGTCGAGCCGATGATTGCGGCGTCTATTGCGTACGTCGCGATCGAGAACGTGCTGCTGCGCCAGGTGAAGCCGTGGCGGATCGCACTCGTCTTCGCGTTCGGGTTGCTGCACGGTCTCGGATTCGCCGGCGCGTTGAAGGAGCTCGGCCTGCCGCGATCGGAGTTCGTGACGGCGCTCCTGACGTTCAACCTCGGAGTGGAAGGCGGTCAGCTGACCGTGATCGCGGCGGCCTGGCTCGCGACGAGTCGCTGCATGAGTCAAAGCTGGTACCGCGCGCGCGTCGTGATTCCGGCGTCGCTCGCCATTGCAGGCATTTCGTTGTACTGGACCGCGGCGCGAATCTGAGCTGGAGTGCGTCACGCGGTTGGTCACCTCTGCATCATTGCTGGCGTGGCCGTTGCACCAGAGTGCGCGGGAGCGGAGCACATGGCATACGACGACCCACGTACTGATTCGTTGACTGGCACGATCGGCAAGATCGTGGACGATGTGCGCGAGCTGTTCCGCGAGGAAGTGGCGTTGGCGCGCGCAGAGCTCCGACAGGAAATTGGCGAGCTGTCGGGGGCGGCCATTCGTTTCGCCGCCGGCGCGGCCGCGGGCGGCCTCGCGCTGTTCTTTCTGCTGCTTGCCGTCGCGCAGGGCTTTGCGATGCTCGTCCACTGGCCGGTCTGGGCCGGCTACTTTGCAATGGCGGTTGTGCTCGGCATCGGCGCGGCGGTTGCCGTCCAGTCGGCGCGCCGAAAGGCGCGAGCGGTGTCTGCCGTTCCGCCGCAAACGGTCGAGACTCTGAAGGAGACGAAGGAATGGATACAAGACCGGATGTCCTCAGAGCGCAGATAAGCGGGACGCGCGCATCGCTCAACCGTCACCTCGACGAACTCGGCGTGCAGATCGACGTGACCAAAGAGCGCGTGAAGGCGAGCGCGCAGTGGTGGGGCGGCGTCAGCGCCATCGCCGCCGGCGTGCTCGGCATCGTAATGTTCTGGCCACGCGGCACGCAGTAGCTGCCACCGGCGCCCAAGGTGCTAGCGATGCCCGCGGTGCAAGGTGCCACGCCGCGCGCCCGGTTAGTGCCACGCCAGGCGCCCGGTTATGCGACAATGCGCCCGCGATGACCGCCTCGACGTTCCGCCGAATCGCGCTCGGGATGACGGACG
>Ga0075435_100000827_pt1 | contig 19283 bp, 19 predicted proteins | sample RhiMethybrSRZTD4_FD_75302 | JGI IMG/M metagenome (GOLD analysis project Ga0075435, IMG submission 75302) | Populus rhizosphere microbial communities from Tennessee, USA - Rhizosphere MetaG P. TD hybrid SRZTD4 | ecosystem: Host-associated > Plants > Roots > Rhizosphere > Soil | place: USA...
TGAGTTTCCCGCATCTGTGGGGCATGGAGCGGACCTCGTGGTTCCAGTGGGGCGCCAACACGAACTCAGTCGTCGAGCGCAACATCGGCCAGTCGCTCGGCGTCGGCGCGATCTACGAACCAGGGACCTTCCGCACGACGGCGCGTCTCGATCATCTCTATGCGATGGAGACGTTGTCGTACAAACTGACGCCGCCGAAATGGCCGGAGGAGATCCTCGGTCCGATCGATCGCGCGAAGGCCGCGCGCGGACAGGCGCTGTTCAACCGCACGTGCGCGTTGTGCCACGAAACCTACGCGAAGAGCGGCACCCTGAACGAATATCAACTGTTCCCGCTCGATGTCGTCGGCACCGATCCCGGCACTGCCGTCAACTTCGAGCGGACGGTGATGACGGCCGACGGTCCGCGTCCGTTCGGCCTGGCCGCATTCGACGTCGTCACGAACGTGATGAAGGCGTACTACGCCGAGCATCACATTTCGGAGCAGCAGCAGCGGACAATGGAGCAGAGCGCCACGCGCGGTAAGCCCGATTTTCGGGTGCCGCTGCGCGACTACGACAAGTATCCCGACACGAAGGATCGCGGCGTCTATCGCGCGAAGACGTTGAAAGGGATTTGGGCGACCGCGCCGTACCTGCACAACGGATCGGTGCCGACCATCTACGATCTGCTGCTGCCGGTCGACGAGCGGCCGAAGACATTCCGTCTCGGGACGCGCGAGTACGATCCGCAGAAGCTCGGATACGTCACCGACGGCGCGCGGTTCCTGACGCCACCGAACATGCCGCCGTTCGTCCTCGACACTCACGTCCTCGGCAACTGGAACACCGGGCACGAGTGGTGGTTCTACGCGGGGCTGACCGACGCGAACCGCTACGAGATTATCGAGTTCCTCAAGACCTTCACCGATCCCGGCGACTACGCGTTCGAGCGTCCGGCCGCGTCGATGCTGCCCGCCGAGGTGCGGTTGCGAAGGCCGCTCCCGACGCCGGCGTATCAATGAAGCCCGGCGGGCCGGCCCTACGGTTCTTTCCTCGAAACGCGCGGCGACACGCCGACGCGGCGCATGAGATCGCCTTCGAAATTCGTCAGGGTGACGCCGAACCGCTCGATCGCCTGCTCGAGAGTCTGACCGCTATCGAGATCCTGTAGCAGGAGGCCGACGTTCGACAGCCCGATTCGATCGATCAACGCGCGCGTCGCGAACGCGCTCTCCTCGTAGGCGAGCGTGGCTTGCGCGGCGTTGAACCCGGTGAAACTCGTGCTCAGCTTTTCGAGCGGGACGAACAGGCCTACGGACCTGAGCCGTCGCTCCGACTGCAGACCGTCGCGGCCTTCGAAGTACATCGCGAGCCCTTCGTTCAGCCAGACCGGAAGGTTGCGCGGCGCGAGGCTCTTCAGGATCGCGTGCGTGAGCTCGTGGGTCAGGACGCGATCGAACTGCTGCAGGTTCTGCGACGCGCCACGGACGGGCATCCGCAACTGGCCGTCGAATCCGCCGCCGGACCATTCGGGCGCGCCGGTAATGTCGCGAAACTGGCGCTCGGAGTAGAGGACCACCTTGATTTGCGCCGACGGATAGGCGCCGAGCCCGTTGCCAATCCGCCAGAACGCGGCGCTCAATACACTTGCGGCGCGCGTGGCGAGCTTTTCCTGCACCGGGCCGTCGAACATGATCGCGAAGCGGTCGTCTTTCAACGACTGCGAGCTCTGCGGCAGCGCCGCTTCGCTCCGCCATGCCTCGAGCCGCTGACGGAGCGGGAGATTCGTCGGCGAATAGGTCAGCGCGCGCTCGTAGGTTTTGATCGCGAGATCGAGGTCGCCTTCGTGATAGGCAATCTCGCCGAGGACGGCCGCCGCCTGCGTCATCCGCGGTTCGTACTGCAGCGCCTGCTTCAATAGCGTCAACGCGTCGCTTTCCCGGCCCTGCAGATGCGCCGCGAGACCGGCGCCAAACAGCAGACGCGGGTCCTTTGGATCGCGGGCCAGGGCCGATTTGAAGATTGCGGCGGCCGTGTCGCCGTCGCCGTTCTGGATCGCCGCGAATCCGGCGTCCAGCGGATTCGCTGACGTCTGCGCGTTCACATGTGCAGCCGGCGCGAGCAGGACGGCGATGATCAACGCAAAACGAATCGGTGACATTGGCCGGTGACAGGCAAGGCGTATGCCCCGGCACGCCGCGGCCAATTCGACGAAAACTGAAGCAGCGCTGACAGATTGGTACGAGCGCGATCAATCCCGTGATTCGATCATCGCGCGAGCACGCGCTTCCAACGCCTGAAGCCGCCGTTCGAGCAGTTGCCGCGATCGTTCGATCTCGGCTTCGTCGGCGCCGCCGTCGACGTGAATCGGTTCGCCGATCGCAATCGCCGCTGTGGCGTACGGTTTCGGAATCTGCGTGCGGTCCCAGCTGTTCGCAGTCCAGTAGCGATCGGCTTCGATGTGAAACGGCAGAATCGGATTGCCGGTCGCTTTCGCGAGCCACACCGCGCCCGGCTGCGCGATGCGCGCCGGCCCGCGCGGGCCGTCGAGCGTGAACGCCGCCGGCTTCCCCGCCGCCATCTCGCGTTTGAGCTGCAGGAGCGCCCGCGCCGCGCCGCGTGACGTCGATCCGCGCGCCGTGCCGTAGCCGAACCGCTCGATGATGCCGGCAATCCACTCGCCGTCGAAGTTCTCGCTGGTGATGACGACGATACTGCGGCGGCGGAAGTAATGGGTGGCGGGAAGAATGCGGCCGTGCCAGAACGCCATGATCGGCTGGCGCCCGCTGCGAATCACCGCGTCGTAGTACTCGTCGCCTTCCGAGCGCCAGCGCAACGTGGACGTCAGAAGCGCCGCGAGTGGATATCCAAGAACGGGGATCAGTCGCGCCTGCGCGCGCTTGACGACGGAGGCCCTCCAGTCGGACTCAGCCAACTTTTTTTCACTGGCGGCAGGCGCGACTGTCACGTTCGCGGCAATTTGCTGCTGACGAACGTCATCAGATCGACGAATTGAGTGTCGGCCTGCGCGCTCGCCTGCGCCCCCTTCAGCATGATCGAGCAGAACGGGCAGGCGGTGACGACGGTCGTTGCGCCGGTGTCGCGCAGCTGTTTGAAGCGGACGTCGCTGATGCGCGAGCCGGGCTCTTCTTCCTTGTCGGCGAACAACAGACCGCCGCCGGCGCCGCAGCAGTACGGGTTGTCGCGGTTCCTGACCGGCTCCCTGATGTCTGCGCCGAAACGTGTGAGGAGCGCGCGCGGCTCGTCGACCGTGCCGCCGTAGCGTCCCAGGTAGCACGGATCATGGAACGTGACCGTTTCGGCGCCGTCCGCCGAGCTCTGCGCGCGGCCGCGCGTCAATTCTTCGACGAACACCGACGAGTGGACCACGTCGACCCGGTAACCGAACTTCGCGTAGTCGCTGCCGATCGTCTTCACGCAGTGCGGGCACGACGTCAGGATCGTCTTCGGCGCGGCGGCCTTGAGATCATCGATGTTGGCCGTCGCCAGCTCCTGATACATGTATTCGTTGCCGGTGCGCTTGGCCGGATCGCCGTTGCAGCGCTCCTTCGCGAGCACGCCGAATCGGATGCCGGTGGTGCGCAGGATGTCGAAGAGCGATCGCAGCGATTTCTGGAAATCAGCGTCGAACGAGCCGGCGCAGCCGAGCCAGACGAGCACCTCGTGCTTGGCCGCATCGAACGTGTCGAGGCCGGCCGATTGCACGAACTTCGCGCGCTGGTCGTAGCCGAGACCCCAGATGTTGCTGCGGCGCTCGAGGTTGTTGTACATCGCGCCGAGATACTCCGGCGCGTCGCCGTTCGACACGAGGCCGCGCCGCGCGCCGATCAGAATCGGCAGGTGTTCGATGCCGACCGGGCACTGGTTCTCGCAGGCGCCGCAGGTCGTGCACTGCCACAGCACGGTCTCGCTGTAGATTTCACCCAGCTTCGCGTCCCGCGTGCCGGCGACGAGCGCGTCCTGCGTCTGCAGGATGATCTTCTTCGGGTTGAGCTCCTTTCCCGCTCCCCACGCCGGGCAGTTCACCTGGCAGCGTCCGCACTCGACGCACGTGAATGCATCGAGCACCATCTTGCTGCCGAGATCCTTCAGCGTCTCGAGGCCGACCTGTTCCTTCTCGAAGTCGAGATTGGGCAGGTTGCCGAGCTCCGGCGATTTCAGGAACACGGTGATCGGCGACACCACGAGATGGAAATGCTTCGACGCCGGAATCAGCGCGAGGAACGCGAGGATCACGAGCGCGTGGATCCACCAGTTGACGGTCGCGGCGGTCGTACCCTCCTCGAGGCGAAAGGTGAGGAGAAACGTGACCATCAGCGTCGTGATGAAGAGCGCGATGACGATCGACTCCAGCGACACGTGGTCGCCGAGCGCGATCGGCCGGACGAATGCGCGCCGGATCAACAGATAGATGATGCCGACGAGGACCGCCGTGGCGAACGGCGTCAGCATCAGACGGTAGGCGTGGAACCATGCCGTTCCCCTCAAGTCGACGATTCCGAGGCCGTACAGGAACTCGACCGTCGTGTAGCCGCCGAACGCGACAAAGCCCCAGAACACGAACGCGTGCATCAGCCCGGTGAGCGGCCGCTCGCGGATCGTGCGGACCTGCAGCAGGACGTCGCGGACGAAGCGCTGGATTCTGAAAGGGAGATTGTCGACGGCGAAGGTGTTCGGCGCCGCGGCGATCAGCTGGACGCGTTTGGCGACCTGCGCCGCGAACGCGCCGACGAACGCGAGACACAGGAGCCAGAACGCGACTGTGGCCATACCACGAAACCACGAAACCACGAAACACGACACCACGAAACACGACACCCCACGAAAGAAATTGGTTTCGTGGTTTCGCGTTTTTCGTGGTTCTACTGCTTCACTGCCTCGATGATCGCCGGTACGATCTCGAACAGATCGCCGACGATGCCGTAGTCGGCGATCTCGAAGATCGGCGCGTCGGGATCCTTGTTGATGGCGACGACGGTGTTCGAGCCTTTCATGCCGACGAGATGCTGAATGGCGCCCGAGATGCCGAGCGCGACGTACAGCTTCGGCGCGACGGTCTGTCCCGAGCTGCCGACCTGACGCTCCATCGGCAGCCAGCCGGCGTCGCAGATCGGACGCGACGCCGCGATCTCGGCGCCGAGCGCCTCGGCCAGCTTCTTCGCGATCTCGATGTTGGTCTGTTCCTTGATGCCGCGGCCGACCGACACGATGCGCTCGGCCTGCGAGAGATCCACCGCCTGCTTCGCCTGCTGGAACGGCGCCTCGGGCTTCTCGCGAACCGCTGACGCGTCAACGTTCACCGACAACGCGCGGACCGGCGCGGCAGCCGATCCCTTCGCGACCTGATCGACCCGAAACGCGCCGATCTGAAACGTGACGAAGTGCGGACCCGATCCGAGCGGTACCACGTCGGCGGTCAGCTTCCCCTGGAACATCGGCCGCACGAAGGCGATCTCGCCGCCGGCTTTGATCGCCGTCACGTCGGTGATGATGGCGCGGTCCAGCCGCGCGGCGAGCTTCGGCGCGAAGTCGCGAGTTTGGTACGTGTGCGGCAGCAGCACATACGTGGGCGACAGTTGAGCAATCGCATCCTGCAGCGCCGCGGTGTAGCCGTCCGGTGTGTACGGCTCGAGGGCCGCGTGCTCGACGGCCACGACTTCCTTGACCTGCGCCGACGCCAGCTCGTTCGCCACGCTGGCACCCTTCGAGCCGGGCACGAGCACGGTGACCGGCGCGTTCGACGCGCTCGCGAGCTGCTGCGCGCCGACGATCGTCTCCCACGTCGCTCGATTCAGTTTGCCGTCGCGCTGCTCGGCGATGACGAGGATCATTGGAGGACCCTCGCTTCATCGCGAAGCTTGCGCACGAGCTCTTTGGCCGCTTCGGCCGGTGAGCCGCCGATGATCTGCGTCTTCTTGCCTTTTTCGGGCACGTAGAGACTGACGATCTTCTGCTTGGCGCCGCCGCCGGCGGGCGCTGACGCCTTGCGGATCTCCTTCTTCTTGGCCGCCATGATCCCTTTGAGCGTCGCGTAGCGGAGCTGGTTGATCCCGCTTTGAATCGTCAGCACCGCGGGCAGCGGCATCGCGACCCACTGAAACCAGCCGCCTTCCAACTCACGTTTGACCCGCAGACGTCCGCCTTCGGCCTGGACTTCCATGATGATGGTCGCGTGCGGGAGGCCGAGCTTCTCGGCGAGGATCACGCCGACCTGCGCGAAGCCCTGGTCGTCGGACTGGAGTCCCGTCAGCACGAGATCGAACTGCTCGTCTTTCATCGCCGACGCCAGCGCGTTGCAGGTGACGAACGCGTCGGCGCTCGCCAGCCCGTCGTCTTCGACGTGGATCGCGCGATCGGCGCCGCGCGCGAGCGCTTCGCGGATCACCTGCCCGACGCGGGCCGGCCCGGCCGAGCAGACGACGACCTCGCCGCCGTGCTTCTCCTTCAGCCGCAGCGCCTCCTCGAGCGCGTAGGCATCGGGCTCGTTCATCTCGAAATTGGCGTCCTGATCGCGAATCCAGGTTTTTTCGTCGTTCAGGCGGGGGTGCCACTCGCGGCTGGGCACCTGTTTGATGCAAACGGCAATTTTCATGTCGTCATCTGGCCGTCACTCAGCGTCGAACCGCTTGAACATGAGCGCGGCGTTGGTGCCGCCGAAGCCGAACGAGTTCGACAGCGCGTACTCGATCTTGAGCGGACGCGCCTTGTTGGCGACGTAGTCGAGATCGCATTCCGGGTCGGCGCAGTCCAGGTTGATCGTCGGCGGCGCAAGCTGATGATGGACCGCGAGAATCGCGATGCCCGCCTCGAGCCCGCCGGCGGCGCCGAGCAGGTGGCCGGTCATCGACTTGGTCGACGACACGGCAACCTTCCGGGCGAACTCGCCGAAGCAGCGCTTGATGGCGATCGTCTCCACCTTGTCGCCGTGCGGCGTGGAGGTGCCGTGGGCGTTGATGTAGTCGACCCGGGATGGCTCGATGCCGGCGCTCTTGATCGTGGCGCGCATCACGCGAAACGGTCCGTCGCCGTCTTCGGACGGCGCCGTGATGTGGTACGCGTCGGCGGACATCCCGTAGCCGACGACCTCGGCGTAGATCCGCGCGCCGCGGCGCCGGGCGAACTCGAGCTCCTCGAGAATCACGACGCCGGCGCCCTCGCCGATGACGAAGCCGTCGCGATCCTTGTCAAAGGGACGGCTCGCGCGCGCCGGCTCGTCGTTGCGGGTCGACAGGGCGCGCAGCGCGCCGAAGCCGCCGACGCTCATCGGCGTGATCGCCGCTTCCGATCCGCCGGCGATCATCACGTCGGCCGCTTCGCGGCGGATCATCTCGTAGGCGTCGCCAATCGCATGCGCGGACGCCGAACACGCGGTGCACGTCGCCGTATTGGGTCCCTTGGCGCCGTAGCGGATCGAGAGCTGGCCGGCCGCGAGGTTGATGATCGCCGAGGGAATGAAGAACGGTGAAATCTTGCGGGGCCCGCCGTCGAGCAGCGCCTTGTGCTCGCGCTCGATCGTGCCGAACCCGCCGATGCCCGATCCGATCGAGACGCCGACGTTCGGCGCCGTCTCGGGCGTCACCGAGAACTGTGCGTCATCCATCGCGAACTGCGACGCCGCGATCGCGTACTGGATGAAGGGGTCCATCTTCTTGACGTCCTTCTTCTCGATGAAGTCCAGCGGCTGGAATCCGCGGACCTCGCCGGCGATGCGCGTCGCAAACTGCGAGGCGTCGAACTTGGTGATCGTGTCGATGCCGCTCCGGCCTGCGCACAGGGCCGCCCAGTTGGACTCGGTGCCGATGCCGAGCGACGACACCAACCCTATGCCGGTGACGACGACTCGCCGTCTAGTGGTCATGTCACTTCTTGGCCTTGGCGTGCGATTCGATGTACTCGACGGCTTCCTTCACGCGCGTGATCTTCTCGGCGTCCTCGTCGGGAATCTCGATCCCGAACTCCTCTTCGAACGCCATGACGAGCTCGACGGTGTCGAGGGAGTCGGCGCCGAGATCGTCGACGAACGAAGCATCCGGCGTCACTTCTTCCTCGTCGACACCGAGCTGCTCCACGATGATGCTCTTCACTTTGTCGGCTACAGCCACTTCGTCCTCCTACATGTACATGCCGCCGTTGACGGCGAGCACGTGCCCTGTAATATACGCTGCCTCGTCTGACGCAAGGAAGCACGCCGCCGCCGCCACGTCGTCGGCGCTGCCGAGACGTCCCAGCGGAATCTGCGCCGCCCAGTCGACCTGGCCCTTCTCGCTGAGCGTGCGCGTCATGTCGGTCTCGATCATCCCGGGCGCGATCACGTTCACGGTAATGCCGCGCGACGCGACCTCGCGGGCGAGCGCTTTCGCGAAGCCGATCAGTCCCGCCTTGGACGCCGCATAGTTGGTCTGACCGGCGTTGCCCATCTGGCCGACGACCGAGCTGATGGCGATGATCCGCCCGCCGCGCTGCTTCAGCATCGGACGCATCGCGGCCTGCGCCAGGACGAAGGTCGCGGTGAGATTGGTGGCGATCACCGCGTCCCAGTCATCGCGCTTCATGCGCATCAACAGCTGGTCGCGCGTGATGCCGGCGTTGCTGATCAGGATGTCGAGCCGGCCGTGCTTCTCGACGATGCCGGCGGGAACCCGTTCGAGCGCCGTGGCGTCGGTGACGTCGAGGGTGAGCGGCTCGGCGCGATGACCGCGGCCGGTGATCTCAGCCACACAGCCGGCCGCATTGTCGGCGCGCGCCGCCGCGACGACGGTTGCGCCCTGTGCCGCGAGCCGCCCTGCAATCGCACGCCCGATGCCGCGGGACGCGCCGGTGACGAGCGCAACCTTGCCGGAGAGGTCAAGCATCGGCGATCGGCGAATGACGGCTGGCGATGGCGCTCTCCACGGCGGCGAGATCGTCCGGGCTGCCGAAGCTGACAGTGATGGCGTCGCGATGGATCTTCCGCACGAGTCCGCTCAACACCGAGCCCGGACCCACCTCAACATACGTGCTGACGCCCTCAGACGCAAGGCGCTCGACGACCGACTGCCACTTCACCGGAGACGCGACCTGCTCGATCAACGCCTCGATCGCCTCGCCGGCGCTGCGCTTCGGGTGCGCATCCACGTTGGCGACGATCGGCACGCGCGGCTGGGACGTCGTGAGCGCGCGCAACTCCGGCGCGAGCCGCGCCTCGGCCGGCCTCATCAACGCCGTGTGAAAGGGCGCGCTGACGTTGAGCGGAATGACGCGCTTCGCCCCAAGTGCTTTCGCCCGCTCGCCAGCGCGCCTCACCGCATCGCGCGCGCCGCCGATCACCACCTGGCCGCCGCCGTTCAGATTCGCGGCGCTCACCACCTCGCCCTGCGCCGCGTCGGCGCATGCGATCGAAATGTTCGCCGCGTCGAGCCCGAGAATCGCCGCCATCGCGCCCTCGCCGACCGGCACCGCCTCCTGCATGTAGCGGCCGCGGCGGCGCACGATGCGCAGCGCGTCGGCGAACGCGAACGTACCGGCGGCGACGTTGGCCGAGTACTCACCGAGACTGTGGCCGGCGACGTAGGCCGGTTGCAGGCCGCGGGATTCGAGCAGCCGATAGGCGGCAATGCTGACGGCAAGAATCGCCGGCTGGGCATTCTCGGTCAGCGTCAATTGATCATCGGGACCGTCGAAGATGACGCGGCTCAGCGACTCGCCCAGCGCGTCGTCGGCTTCCTGGAACGTCGCGCGGCAGATCGGATACGCATCGGCGAGCGTTTTGCCCATGCCGACCTTCTGGGAGCCCTGTCCGGGAAAGATGAAGGCAATCACTGGTGAGACACCGTCGCGGTCGCGATCTCGCGCTGAACGCGCGCGATGAACTGGTTGTCGGCGAATCGATACGCCATGGCGACCGCGTTGCGCACCGCCTTCGCGCTCGATCGTCCGTGGCCGACGATGGTGATGCCGGCGACGCCGAGGAGCGGCGCGCCGCCGTACTCCGAGTAGTCGACGCGGCGCCGGAAGCGGCGCAGCGCGCGCCGCGTCAGCAGCGATCCGACGCGCATCGTCAGCGTGCTCGACAGCTCCTCTTTCAGCAACCCTTCGACGACCTCCACGAGCCCTTCGCTGATCTTCAGCGCGACGTTGCCGGTAAACCCGTCGCAGACGATCACGTCGGCGTCGCCGCCGTAGACATGACGGGCCTCGACGTTGCCGGTGAAGTTCAACGCCGCGCCTTTGAGCAGGCGGTGAGCTTCGCGCGTCAGCTCGTTCCCCTTCGTCTCCTCCTCGCCGGTCGACAGCAGCCCGACGCGCGGCGCTTCGATGCCCAGACCGACGCGCGCGTACACCGTGCCCATCACCGCGAATTGCAGCAGATGCTGCGGCCGGCACTCGACGCTCGCGCCGACGTCGAGCAGAATCGCCGGACGGGTGAGCGTCGGGATCGTCGCCGCGAGGGCCGGCCGATCGACGCCGGCCACCATGCCGAACGCCGCGTGCGCCGCCATGACCGTGGCCCCCGTGTGTCCGGCGCTGAAGAGCGCCGACGCTTCGCCGCGCGCCACCACGTCGGCGGCGACCCGGATCGACGCGCGCGGCTTGCGCCGCAGCGCCGTCACGGGCGACTCCGCCATCGTCACGACCTCGTCCGCGTCGACGAGGCGCAGCCGGCTCGAGTCGATGTCGGGATGACGTTGGAGCTCGGTCTCGAGCACGCGCCTCGGGCCGACGAGGACGACACCGAGATCGAAGTGCCGCGCCGCCGCGAGCGCACCGTCGACGACGGGAGCGGCGGCGAAGTCGCCGCCCATGGCATCAACGGCTACCCAGATCATGCGTCAGGGCCGAGAGGACTGCGCCGATGGCTGAAGGCGAACCGCTATTCCTCGTCAACGGCACGCGCCTGGCGACCGCGGTAGTAGCCGCAGTTTGCGCAGACGCGATGCGGCAGCTTGGGCTCGTGGCAATGCGGGCACTCGCTGAGGCCCACCGCCTTCAGCGCGTCGTGCGTGCGGCGCTTGGCCGTCCGCGTTTTCGAATGTCGTCGTTTTGGATTCGGCATGATCAGCTCTCAGCTCTCAGCTTTCCGCTCTCAGCTTCTTGAGCGCGGCAAAGCGCGGATCTTCCCAACCGGTCTTGCAGTCGCACGCGCCGCGATTGAGGTTCGTGCCGCAGCTCGGGCACAGGCCGCGGCATCCCTCGCCGCATAGCGGTTTCATCGGCAGCGAGAGGTAGAACTGCTCCCGCATCAGTTGTTCGAGATCGATCTCGTCGTGCTCGTAGAACGCCGTCGTCAGATCGTCTTCTTCGATCTCGCGTTCGCCCTCGCCCCTATTCAGTGCGCGCGGCTGATATCGCAGATCGAACTCGGCCGCCACCGGCGAGGTGAACGGCTCGAGACAACGGCTGCAGGTCAGCTCGAGCGTCGTCTCGACGGTGCCGGCGAGCCGAAACTGCTGCTTGTCCTTGTCGATGTCGAACGCCAGCGAAACCGGTGCAACGATGCGAAACCCTTCTGGCTCGGGACCAAAGGCCTCGGGCGCGTAGACCTTCTCATAGCGCTCGCGCGCTGTCCTGATCTTGCCCAGATCGAGCCGCATGGAACCATCCAATATAACCCGAAACCGGGGAGTTAGTCTGCCTCCCAGGGTTTCGGGATGAAGAGCTCTTCGAAGAGGCGGACGGCGTAGCGATCGGTCATGCCGGCGATGAAGTCGCGCGTGGCGACGTCGAGACCATCCGCATCGATCGTGCGGCGATCGAGGAACGCGTCGGGCCGCTCGCGCACTTTTTCCCACAGCCCGCTGAGAATGTCTGTGGCCTTGCGGAACTCCGCCGTCGCGGCGGTGTTCTCGTACACCGCTTCGAAGAGAAAGCTGCGCAGCGCGAGCACGGCGTCGAGCACGCGATTGCTCATCCGAATCTCGGTCAGGTTGCCGGCGAGCGTTTCGGTGACGACGTCCTTGACGAGCGTCGCGATTCGTGCGGACGACGTCTGGCCGAGAATACCAATCGGCTCGCGTGGCAGGCGGTCGGCGCTGAGCAGTCCTGCTCTGACCGCATCGTCGATGTCGTGGTTCACGTAGGCGATGAGATCCGCGACGCGCATGATCTGCCCTTCGATGGTCGCCGCGCGCAGCGCGTCGGCGACGCCGACCGGCGCGCCCGACTTGCCTTTCGAGTGCTTCGCGATCCCGTCCCGCACTTCCCACGTGAGATTCAGTCCGCGGCCGTCGTTCTCGAGGACGTCGACGATGCGGAGGCTCTGCTCGTAGTGGTTGAAGCCGCCCGGCATCAACCGATCGATCACGCGCTCGCCGGCGTGGCCGAACGGCGTATGGCCGAGATCGTGGCCGAGCGCGATCGCTTCGGTCAGCTCTTCGTGCAGCCGCAGGACCTTGGCGATCGTCCGCGCGATCTGCGACACCTCGAGCGTGTGCGTCAGGCGGGTGCGGTAGTGATCCCCGGTCGGCGCGAAGAACACCTGCGTTTTGTGCTTGAGCCGGCGAAACGCTTTGCAGTGGATGATGCGATCGCGATCGCGCTGAAAGGCCGGACGGACGTCGTCTTCGGCCTCGGGACGCAGGCGGCCGCGCGAGTCGGCGCTCCTGGCGGCCTGGGGTGCGAGGATGTCGCGCTCGCGGGCCTCGAGCTCCTCACGAAGCGTCATCCTGGTGGTGCTTGGAGTCACGGGTGTTCAGTCGATGCCGTGGGCTCGGGGCGGACACATGGGTCCGCCCCTCCACCACCCTGATATCGATCGTGCATGGCCCCTGTATCGCGCCTGACCCATGTGTCGGCCGCGCATCGGCCTCTACATGATGTCACGAAGGAAGCTCGTGCCGTGGGCGAGTCTGCCGACGCCGAATACCTCAGCTAGCGTCTGTCCCACGTCGGCGAACGACCGCCGCGTGCCGAGATCCACGTCGGGCCGGACGTGAGTACCGGTGACCAGCAGCGGCACGTACTCGCGCGAGTGATCGGTGCTCGGCGTCGTCGGGTCATTGCCGTGGTCCGCCGTCACGATCAGCAAATCGTCGTCTCGGAGGCGCGGCAGCAGCGCGGTCAGCCGCCGGTCGAATCGTTCGAGGTTGCGCGCGTAGCCGTCCACGTCGTTGCGATGGCCGTACTGCGTGTCGAAGTCCACGAGGTTCGCGAAGATCAGGCCGTCGTCCACCTCTGTCATTTGACGTTCGACGTGATTCATTCCCTCGTCGTCGCTGGCGGAATGAAACGACGCGGTGATGCCGCGGCCGGCGAACAGGTCGCTGATCTTGCCGATGGCGACGACCGGCAGCGACCGCGCCTTCACCCGATCGAGGAGCGTCTCAGCGGACGGCGGCAGCGCGTAGTCGTGGCGATTCGCCGTCCGCGTGAAGTGACCGGGCGTGCCGACAAACGGCCTCGCGATCACCCGGCCGACACCGAGTCCTTCCGCGACCAGTCTGTACGCGATCTCGCACACGCGGTACAACTCCGGAATCGGCACGACCTGCTCGTGCGCGGCGATTTGAAACACGCTGTCGGCGGAGGTGTAGACGATCAACGATCCGGTCCGCATGTGCTCGGCGCCGAGCTCGTCGATGATCTGGGTGCCGGACGCCGCTTTGTTGCCGATGACGCCGCGTCCCGTCTGTCGCGAGAACTCGTCGAGGATCTCGGTCGCGAATCCGTGCGGAAAGAGCGGAAACGGCCGTTGAAGGACGATTCCCATCAGTTCCCAGTGTCCAGTGACAGAGTCCTTCCCCGCCGACGCCTCCGCCATCCTCCCAAACGCCCCCGCGGTCTGACCGCGGTCTGACCCCAGGTCTGACCCGGGTCTGACCCCGGGTCTGACCGCGGTCAGACCGCGACTCTCAGCGTCGGGCAGACAGCCGAGGCGATCGAGGCCGAGGGTGCAGAGCGTCGGCACGTCGAGGCCCACCCGCCTGGCGATGTTGCCGATCGTGTTGCTGCCCTCGTCGCCATACGCGGACGCGTCCGGCAGCTCGCCGATGCCGACGCTGTCCATGACGATGACGATGGCGCGCCTGAAGGGGGATGGCGCGCTCACGCAGCTCTACTGATGCGAGAAGTAGTTGGAAACCGGCCTCGGCGTTTTGATGGCCGCGATCGCATGCTTGAAGATCATGTGATCGGTGCCGCTCTGATCGAGCACGAGCGCGAACCGATCGAAGTTCTTGATCCGCCCTTCCAGCTCGGTGCCGTCCATCATGCGAATCGTGATGGTCAGCTTCTCGCGTCGGACGTAGTTGAGGAAGACGTCCTGAATGTTCGGCTGCGCGTGGGCAGTTTTCGAGTCGGAGGCGGGAGCCATCAGCGCGAAGTCTCCTGAAGCCGCGTGTCGATCAGGCTGGTCACGGCCGCGATCGTCGACGACGATTCGCCGGGACCGTCGAACCAGACAAGATTAGGCTCTTTGCGGAACCAGATCAACTGCCGCCGCGCGTAGCGACGATTCTCTTGCGCAATCAGCGCGCGCGTCGCCGCCTCGTCGCGGAGACCGTGCAGGTGCTCGAGCGCCTGTCGATAGACGAGGCCGCCGAACGGGCGCGCGGTTTCGGGAATCCCACGATCGAGCAGCGTGCGGATCTCGTCGAGCAGCCCGCGCTCGAACTGCTGATCGACGCGCCGCGTCACGCGCTCGGACGTCGCCGCCGCCGGCAGGCGCAGCGCGATGGCGATGACGTCGACGTCGGGAAGCGGCGACGCCGTGTCGGCAAAGTGCGCCGTCAGCGGTCGTCCGGTCAGAAAGTACACCTCGAGCGCGCGCACCAGCCGCTTGAGATCGCGCGGCTGAATGCGCAGCGCCGACCCGGCATCCACTCGCTTCAGCATCCGATGCAGAAAGGCGACGCCGCGCCGCTCGGCGATCGACTCGAGCCGTCGCCGCAGCGCCGCGTCCTTGCCCGGTCCCGGAAACAGGCCGCGAGTCAACGCGCGGTAATAGAAGCCTGTGCCACCGACGACCATCGGCAGGCGGCCGCGCCCGTGAATGTCGCGGACAACCCGCGCGGCATCGCGCGCGAACTGTGCGGCGGTGTATTCATCGGTTGGATCCGCGATGTCGATGAGGTGATGCGGGATTCCGCGGCGATCCTCAGGCGCGATCTTGTCGGTGCCGATGTCGAAGCCGCGATAGACCGCCGTCGAATCACAGTTGATGATCTCGCCGTCGAAGCGTTCGGCCAGGGCGAGCGCCAGCGCACTCTTCCCGGTCGCAGTCGGACCGAGAATCGCGACGAGCTTATTGGACACGCACGAGAACGTAGACGACGAAGACGAGCAGGAGGATGAGAAGCCCGAGCTGCTGCGTGCGCGTCACCGCGGTGTTTCGTTGTAGAAGAACGTGACGGTGAAGAACGCGCGCTCGGACGGATACTCCGGCGGCAGCGGCTGCGTCGGGTTCGACGCGGCGAGCGCGCCGAACGCGGCGTTGTTGAACGCGTCGATCGGACACGGTCCAACGACCGTGACGTCGGTGAGCGCGCCGTCCTTGTGGACGTTGAAGGTGATGACGACGTGGCCCTTCATCGACATCGCGGCGTAGGGGATGAACCAGTTGCGCTTCACCTGCGCGATGAATCGGCGAATCCACGGCCCGAACTCGACGCCCTTCGTGTCGAACTGAATCTCGGGGCCGAACTGCCCCCCGCCGCCGCCTTGATTCTCGAACGATTCCGACTGCACGTAGCGCTGCAGATTCCGCAGCGCATCGCCGAGCGATCCGCCTGTCGTCGCCGATCGGCCGTTCGCGCCGGTCGGCGTGTTCTGCGTGGTGTTCGAAGGCAATTGGAGCGTGGACTGCGATTCGGGGACCTTGGGCGCCGGCGTCTCGGCTTGCTGCGGTGTTTGGTTCTTCGCGATCTGCCCAGCGGCCGAATCGGGCGCTGCTCCGCGCCCGCGCGCCGCCTCGCGCCGCTGCAACTCTTCGATCGTCCGCTCCGTCGAATTGCCGCGCGAGTACGGCAGCGGATTCTGCGGGCGCTCGGCGCGCCGCGGCGCCTGTGCCTGACGGTTGAGGTCCGACAACTCCGCGCGGTCCGGGGCCTTCGGCGCAGGACGATCGAGCTTCGGCTGGACGAACACGAACCGCTGCCGGTCCGGTTGAGCCTGCTGCAACACGAGCGGTTTCACCACCGGCGCCGCGAAAATCTTCGGAAACCATTTCGGCGACAGGATGAGGAAGATCAGCATCGTGAGGTGGAAGATGATCGTGAGGAGTACCATCTCGAGCCGCGTCAGCGCGCGGCCGACCGGATAGATGTCTGGTCGGTAGTCCTCGAAATCGAAATACATCAGCGACTTATCGAGTATAGCAGCCGTGCCCGAGCTACGGGCGACCGGGCGGGCGCTCGGCCGTGTAGAGACAGACGCTTCCCAGCGTCAGCCGGACGGCGTTCACGGTTTCGAAGCCGGATTGTCGCAGAATTTTCACGAGCTCGTCCGGAGCGGCAAACGCGTCAATCGAGGCCGGCAAGTAGCCGTAGGCCGCGTCGTGCCGCGATACGGCCCGGCCGATGCGCGGCAGCACGTGCTTCAAGTACCACCCATACACCGACCGCCATCCCACCAGCGTCGGCACGGCGAACTCGAGAATCGCGAGGCGGCCGCCCGGTCTGAGGACGCGGTGCATTTCTGCGCACGCCGACGCGACGTTCTCGACGTTGCGGATCCCGAAGGCGATCGTCACCGCGTCAACCGACGCGGCGGGCAGCGGAATCCGCGTCGCGTCGCCGCGGACGAGCGCGAGGCGCCCGCGCAGTCGATCCCGATCGCGCTTCTCCGCCGCGACGCGCAGCATCGCGCCCGCGAAGTCGACGCCGACGACGGTTGCGGCGCCCGGTCGTGCGGTCAGCGCGGCGATTGCCAGATCGCCGGTCCCGGTGCAGAGATCCAGCACCCGCTCGCGGCCCGTCAGCGCGAGCGACCGAATCGCGCGCGTGCGCCAGGTCCGATCGATGCCGCCGCTCAGCAGATGGTTGAGGAAATCGTAGCGAGGCGCGATCGCGTCGAACATCCCGGCGATCCGCGCGGGCGCTTTCGAAATCGAGTCGTCGTTGGCTGCAGACACCGCCGTTCAGCGTACTCCGAAGCGATCTTCTTGACACGTCGATGCGGACCCACGTGTCCGCCGGGCCGACCTCGGTGTCAACGCTGCCAGGGTCCGTACAACGAAGCGACCAGCACGAGCAAGTAGAGAATCCCAACGTAGCCGTTGAGATCGAACGCGCGTTTGACCTGTGAGAGATCGTCGGCGCGGACGAGCGACTGTTCGTAGACGAGAAGCGCGGCGACGATGGCGACGCCGGCAAGGTAGATCGTTCCGAGCGGTGCGACGAAGGCGAGCGCGATGAAGCAGGCGACGGCGATCGCGTGCAGCAGACGAGAAATCGCGAGCGACGCGGCGACGCCGAAGCGAACCGGAATCGACCGCAGACCGTGCGCGCGATCGAAGTCGAGATCCTGGCAGGCATACAGAACATCGAAGCCGCCGACCCAGGAGCCGATGGCGAGCGCAAGCAGCCACGGCTCCCAGCCGCCGCGACCGCCGACGGCGAGCCAGCCACCGACGGGCGCGACTGCCATCGCCAGACCGAGGAACAGCTGCGTCCACGTCGTGTAGCGCTTGGCCAGCGAATACCAGAACACGATCGCGAGTGCGACCGGCGACAGCGCGAGGCACAACGGATTCAGCCGATACGCAGCGTAGACGAACACGACCGACGCGACGACGACGAACGCAGTCGCCTCACGCTGACTGATAACGCCGCGCGGCAGCTCGCGCGCCGCCGTCCGCGGGTTCAGCGCGTCGAGCCGCGCGTCGGCGATCCGGTTGAAGCCCATCGCCGCGCTCCGCGCCGCCACCATCGCGACGACGATCCAGCCCACAGTCGGCCAGGTTACCCCGACGTGACGAGAAGCGAGCAGCGCGCCAGCGAGCGCGAACGGCAGCGCGAACACCGAATGGCTGAACCTGACGAAAGAGGCGTACGTCGCTGCGCGACCCAGAATTGCGGATTGAGGATTGCGGATTGCGGATTTATTGGGGATTGGTGGATTGGGGGATTGCGGATTCATTGATGATTTGGGATTTGCCACCAATCACTCTTGTCGCGTCAGGTGAATCGCCGATCAATCCTCAATTCGGCGATCAATCGTCAATCGCCATCAATCGTCAATCGCCATCAATCGTCAATCGCCAATCTACAATAAATCCGCAATCCCCCAATCACCAATCCCCAATAAATCCGCAATCCGCAATCCTCAATCCGCAATCCTCAATCCGCAATCCTTAGTCCGCAATCCTTAGTCCGCAATTTCAGGGATCCACCGAATCTGTTGGGGCTGAATGCCGGCGGCCACCAGGTATTCTTCCACATCGATCGTCAGCGGCGGAATCTCGACGGCGAGCAGCCGCGCGCGTTTGCCCGGCTCGATGGTGCCGTAGTCGCCGTCGAAGCCGAGCGCGCGTGCGCCCTGGCGCGTCGCGCTGTCGATCAGCGCCGACGCCGGCACGTCCGGGGCGAGCGCGCGCATCGTCGCGAGCTCCGCGAAGAGGTTCAAGTCGGGCGAGCTGGCGAGGCTGTCAGTGCCGACGGCCACGCGGACGCCGGAGTTGTAGAAGTCGGCAATCGGCGGCGCGCCCGCGCCGGTGTGGCCGTTGCTCCGTGGACACGTGACGAGGGTCGCGCCGCGCGCGGCCAGGCGCTCGAGGTCCTCGGCGGTCATCTGCACGCCGTGGACGGCGAGCACGCGCGCATCGAGGAATCCGCTGTCGTCGAGATACTTCACCGGCGATCCGCCGGGCGGGACCCACGCCGGATCCCAGACGCCAAGGTCCTCGAGGAGACGGCGCCAGGGACCGCCACCGCTGCGGATGAACTCGAGCTCCTCAGTCGATTCGGCGAGATGGACGCTGCTCGGCGCGAACGGATCGCGATCGATCGCCTGCCGGATCGCACGAAACACGAGCGGCGCCACCGAGTACGGCGCATGCGCCGCGAGCGACGCGCGGACGCGGTCGGTCGGCACGAGGCGGTTCAGCTCCTCCCAGGCGGTGTCGACGAAGCCCTGCGGGTCCGGAGCATTGAACCGAATCAGCTCGTAGAAGACGACCGCGGCCAGCGAGCTGCGCGTGAGCGGTGCGAAGGTGACGAGCGTGTTGCTGATGTCGCCGACGATCGCGGTTCCACACGCGAAGGCTTCGGCCAGCGCGCGATCGATGGCGTCGAGAATCTCCGGCGACTGTGGGTCGGGCCGCCGCCGGCGCGCCGCCATCACCTCGCGAATCCAGGTGACGAACTCGG
>Ga0075435_100000828_pt1 | contig 19282 bp, 14 predicted proteins | sample RhiMethybrSRZTD4_FD_75302 | JGI IMG/M metagenome (GOLD analysis project Ga0075435, IMG submission 75302) | Populus rhizosphere microbial communities from Tennessee, USA - Rhizosphere MetaG P. TD hybrid SRZTD4 | ecosystem: Host-associated > Plants > Roots > Rhizosphere > Soil | place: USA...
CCGCGAGCCCGGCCAGGCCCCGTTCGGTGACGAAGAGATGAAGGTCAAAGTCCGCGGCGGCCGCGTCGTCGACATGTCCAAGTCGATGCCCGCGGATGAGGCGGATGGCGAGAACCTCGGGATCGTGAAGTTCGGCCCGAAGAGCGCGCCGCCCCTGGTTGGCATCCTCGACCGGATCGTCGGCGAGGGGCGTCTGCGTGAATGGGCGCCATCGGCGTTCCGCGAGTTCGCCCAGGAGCGCCCGCTCTACGCGCTCGGGACGCGCGGACTGCCGTGGATCGAGATCGACTTTCCCGAAGACTACCAGCGCGCGCTGCGCGAGGTGCTGCCGGCGATCGATGGCGAGGAGCACGATCGCCGTCCGGCGCGTCCCGCGATCGAGGCAGTCCGGGGGCTCTGATGCTGCCGCAGTCCAACGCGCGGTTCGTGCCGCTCCAGCCGGACAGCCCTTCCGGGCCCGCCATGCGCATCGTCGCGATCGGCGGCGGCACGGGGCTGCCCAACGTGCTGCGCGGGCTGCGCCCGGTCGTGTTCCGCGACGGCGCCACCGACGCCACGCGCGATCGGCTGATCGCCATCGTCACGACGTCGGACGACGGCGGCAGTTCCGGACGGCTGCGGGCGGACATGAAGATCATCCCGCCCGGGGACATCCGCAACTGCCTGGCGGCGCTGACCGAGGCCCCGTCCGACTTCGCCGACGCCTTCCAGTACCGGTTCGGCGGCAGCGACGGCCTCAACGGGCACGCGCTGGGGAATCTGCTGATCGCGGCGCTCGCCGACGTGACGCAGGACTTCGCCGCGGCGGTCGAAGCGGCGGCGCGCATGCTCGGCGCGTGCGGTGTCGTGCTGCCGGCGACGTCGGAACTGATCACCCTCGTCGCCGAGTTCGTGGACGGCCGCGTGCTGAGCGGGGAAACCGCGATTGCGCAGGCAGGGGGCACGATTGCCCGGCTCAGCCTGCTGCCCGAGCGTCCGACGATTTCGCCGAAGGTGATCGACGCGATCCTGCGCGCCGACGTGATCGTGGCCGGCCCGGGCAGCCTGTACACCAGCATCCTGCCGCCGCTGCTGGTGCCCGACGTCGCCGAGGCGATCTGCACGTCGCGCGCGATGCGGATCCTGGTTGCCAACCTGATGACCGAGGCGGGCGAGACAGACAACTTCACCGTCCTCGATCACCTGCTGACCATCGAGCGGCACGTGGGCCGGCAGCTGTTCGACTGCGTGATCTACAACACCACGCCGGTGCCGGAGGCGCTCGCGGCGCGTTACAAGGACCGCCGCGCCACGCCGATCGTCACGGGCAATTTCGAACTGAATGCGCTCGAGCGCTTCGGGGTTCGCGCGATCGGGGTGCCGCTGGTGTCGGAACACCCGGCGGGCAAGATCCGCCACCACCCTGATCGCCTGGCGTCGGCGGTTGTCGCCCTGGCGCAACGGAAGCTCGGCGCGTGGCGCGCCCGCGCGGAGGTCGGAGGCATCTGAGATGTACGAACGGTTCTATCAGCTCCGGGAGCGCCCGTTCGCGCTGAGTCCGGATCCCGAATACCTGTATCCCAGCCGGGTGCACCAGGAAGCGCTCGACTACCTGCGCTACGGCCTCGAGAGCCAGGCCGGGTTCATCGTCATCACCGGCGAAATCGGCTCGGGGAAGACGACGCTGCTGCAGTCGCTGCTGCGCAATCTCGACAGCCAGACGTCGGTCGGCCGGATCGTCAACACGATGCTGGAGCCGCGCGAGCTGCTCGAGACGATCATGATCGACTTCGGGCTGGACCCCGCGGGCAAGAGCAAGCCGCTGATGCTGCGCGACCTGTCGCAGTACCTCGTCGATCAGCGCCTCGCGGGACGGCTCGTCCTGCTGGTGATCGACGAAGCGCAGAACCTCGGCCTGCCGTCGCTCGAGGAGCTGCGGATGCTCTCGAATCTCGAGACCGAGAAGTCGAAGCTGCTGCAGATCGTGATGGTCGGACAGCCGAACCTGCGCGACAAGCTGGCCGCCCCCGAGCTCGAGCAGCTGCGCCAGCGGATCACGGTGAGCTATCACCTGCCGCCGCTCGACGCCGAAGAGACGTGCAACTACATCAACCACCGGCTGCGCCGCGCCGCGCTGGCGACGCCGCTCGAGTTCCCGCGCGAGGCGACCGATCTGATCCACGCGCGGAGCCGCGGCGTGCCGCGCATCATCAACGTCATTTGCGACGCCACGCTCGTCTTCGGCTACGCCGAGGAGCGGTCCGTCTTCGATGCAGCCATGCTCAGCGAGGTGCTGACCGAGCTCGAGGTGACGGGCGTGCTCCCCGCCGAAGTCAAGGATACGAAGGAAGCGAAGGATACGAAGGACACGAAGGATACGAAGGATCGGCCGGCGGCGGTCGCCATGCCGGCGATCAGCGCCACGGCCGCGGCCGTGGCTGCAGCGCCGGCCCTGGCCGCGGCAGAAAGCGCGGCGCGGGCCGCCTCTGCGGCGTACACCACCGCCGCGGTCGCGGCGATCGAGCAGCGCGAACGCGCGCTGCGGCAGCGCGAGATCGAGCTGGCCGAGCAGCGCCGCGTGCTCGCCGAAGAGTATCGGCTGCTGCGGCAGCAGCATGCGGCGCAGGCGGCTCCCGCCGCCGAACCCGTCACCGCCGGTTCACACGGTCATGTGCGCCTGCACGTCGCGGGCGCCGGTCCCACCCGCTTCGACACGGTGCGTGTCGAGAGCTTCTGGGACCGGGTCAAACGCATTATGCTGGGCGTTTCAGCTTCCTAGGAGAAGACGTAGATGGCAGCGTTAGCGGACACTCTTCGTGAAAAGATTCGGACCCGCCGCGCCCGCACCGGCGTGGTGGGGCTCGGCTACGTCGGCCTGCCGCTGGCGGTCGAGCTGGGCAAGGCGGGCTTCCACGCCACGGGCATCGACCTCGACTCGCGGAAGGTGCAGGCCATCACCGATGGCCGCTCCTACATCCCCGACGTTCCCACCGCCGACGTGCAGGACCTGCAGCGCAAGGGGCTGCTCGACGCGACCACCGACTTCGCGATCGTGCGCGAGCTCGACACGATCAACATCTGCGTGCCGACGCCGCTGCGCAAGACGAAGGACCCCGACATGTCCTACATCGTCTCGGCGGTCGAGGGGATCGCAAAGCACCTGCACCCGGGCATGCTGATCGTGCTCGAGTCGACGACGTATCCGGGCACCACCGACGAAGTCGTGCAGCCGATGCTCGAGGCGACCGGCCTCAAGGCGGGCGTCGACTTCTTCCTGGCGTTCTCTCCCGAGCGCGTCGATCCGGGCAACCCGACCTTCCAGACGCACAACGTGCCGAAGGTCGTCGGCGGCTTCACGCCGACCTGCTCGCAGCTCGCCGGGGAGCTCTACGGCACCGCGATCGAGACGATCGTGCCGGTGAGCTCGACGCGCGTCGCCGAGATGGTGAAGCTGCTCGAGAACACGTTCCGCGCGGTCAACATCGGCCTGGTCAACGAGCTGGCGCTGATGTGCGACCGCATGAACATCAACGTGTGGGAGGTGGTGGACGCGGCCAAGACCAAGCCGTTCGGCTTCATGCCCTTCTACCCCGGCCCCGGCCTGGGCGGCCACTGCATCCCGATCGACCCGTTCTACCTGTCGTGGAAGGCGAAGCAGACCGGTTTCGATCCGCGCTTCATCGAGCTGGCCGGGCACATCAACGGCGGCATGCCGCACTACGTCGCCGACAAGGTCGCCGAGGCGCTGAACACGCGGCGCAAGGCGGTCAACGGCTCGAAGATCCTGATCGCCGGCGTCGCCTACAAGCGCGACATCGACGACATGCGTGAGTCTCCGGCGATGGACGTGATGGGCCTGCTGCTCGCGCGCGGCGCCGAGATCGCCTACGCCGATCCGTGGGTGCCGGAAGTGCACGGACGCGAATGGTCGGGCGGCTACGACGTCAAGGCGGTGGACATGACGCGCGGCCAGATCAGCCAGTACGACTGCGTCGTCATCGTCACCGACCACAAGGCGTTCGACTACAAGGCGCTGGTCGAGGAAGCGGACGTCATCGTCGACACGCGCAACGCCATCAAGGGGTCCCATCCCAACGTCTTCAAACTGGGCGCGCCGCGCGAGGCGGCCGCCACGGAGGGTGACAGGGTCGCCATCGCCTGAGGCGTGACGACTCCCATCGGCCATGACCGTACTGTTCTGGATCTCGGCGCTGATCGTCGGCTACGTGTATGTGGGCTACCCCTGCCTGCTGGCAGCGTGGGCGCGCATCGCGGATCGCCGTCCGCGCCGCGCCGCGTTCCAGGACGGCGCGTGGCCCTCGATCTCGATCGTCATCGCGGCGCGGAACGAGGCGGCCCGCCTGCCGGCGCGCGTCGCCAACCTGCTCGAGCAGGACTACCCGGGACGCCGCGAAATCATCATCGTCTCCGATGGATCGGTTGATGCGCCGGAGCGCGCGCTGGCGCCGTTCGGTCCCGCGGTTCGGCTGATCGACGTCCCCGCGGGCGGCAAGCCGCTCGCGCTCAACGCCGGCGTCGCCGCCTCGACGGGCGACGTCCTGGTGTTCGCGGACGCCCGGCAGCGGTTCGCGCCGGGCGCCCTGGCCGCGCTGATCCGCAACCTCGCGGATCCGACCGTCGGCGGCGTCACCGGCGAACTGGTGCTCGACAGCGAGCGCGACACCGTCGACACGACGGTCGGCGAGGGGCTCGGCCTCTACTGGAAATACGAGAAGTGGCTGCGCCGCAACGAGAGCCGCGTCTGGTCGGTGCTCGGCGCCACCGGCGCGATTTACGCCATGCGCCGTGAGTGCTGGACCAACCTGCCGGCGGCGACGCTGCTCGACGACGTGCTGGCGCCGATGCGCGCGGTGCTGAACGGCTGCCGCGTCGTGTTCGAAGCGGACGCGATCGCCTACGACCACGCGTCGGCGGATGCGGCCACCGAGTCGCGCCGCAAGCGGCGCACGCTCGCCGGCAACTACCAGATCCTGGCGCAGGAGCCGCGCCTGCTGCTGCCGGTCGTCAATCCCGTCTGGGTGCAGTACATGTCGCACAAGGTGGGACGCCTGGTGGTGCCGTGGGCGCTGGTCGGGCTGTTCGTGGCGACGGTGGCGCTGGCGCGCGAAAGCGTGCTGTATGCGCCGGTGCTCTTCGCGCACGGCGTCTTCTACGGCCTGGCCCTGGCGGGGGCGCTGTTCCACGCCCGGGAACGCTTCGCGCGCGTGGCCTTCACCTTCGTGATGCTCAACCTGTCGGCGGTCGCGGGCCTGGCCGCACTGCGCCGTGGGCGTGAGGTCTGGCGCTGATGGAACGCCTGGCCTTCGGCGGCGGACAGCGCGAGGTGGCGCGGGCAGCGGGTCCGGACAGCGCCGGTCCGACTTCGCGGCCGGTCTCGGCCCAAGCCGCGTCGGCGGGACGCGCGGCTCCCCTGCCGCCGCGCGCTTCGGCGCGACGCGCGGCACCTGCGGAGCCGCGCGACTGGGCGTTCACGTGGACGCTCGTCTTTACGGCCATCCTCTTCCTGCGGCCGCAGGATGTCTTCCCACCGCTCGAGGTCCTGCACCTCGCGGAACTGTCGGCGATTGCGGCGCTGACGGCGCTCTTCGTGGGCCGGCTCGCGCGGCAGCAGGCGGTCACGCGGATCTCGCCGGAACTGATCGGCGTCCTCGCCTTCGGCGCGGTCATCCTGGGCACCGCGCCGTTCTCGATCTGGATGGGCGGATCGATCGGCGTGTTCACCGACCAGTACTCCAAGGTCGTCCTCGTCTACCTGCTCGCCGTCAACGTCATCGACTCGCCGCGACGGCTCGAGCGGCTGACCTGGCTGCTCGTGCTGGCGATCGGATATCTCGGCTTCCACGCGGTGATCGACTACGCGCGCGGCGTCAACATGATCGCCCGCGGCACCCGCGTCGTCGGCTCCGTCGGCGGGATCATGGGCAACCCGAACGACATGGCGCTGAACATGACGGTGTTCATCCCGCTGGCGGCGTTCACGGCGCTGCGTCCGGGCCCGCCGCTGAAGCGCCTCGTCGCGGCCGGCTGCGCCATGTGCATGGTGGGAGCGATCGTCGCCTCCGGCTCGCGCGGCGGGTTCCTCGGCTTTGCCGCGATGATGCTCGTGCTGGCTGTCTTCGCCGCGCGTCAGCGGCCGGCAATGGTGATGGCCGGCGCGCTGATCCTTCTGTGTGCCTTGCCGCTGGCGCCCTCCAACTACTGGCGCCGCATCTCCAGCATCACCGACGACAGTAAGGACGATTACCAGTCGAGCGCCGCGCGCAAGCGGCTCTTCGGCGAGTCGTTCGACGCGTTCGTCCAGAACCCGATGACCGGCGTCGGCGCCGGCGAGTTCAAGGACTGGAATCCGGAGAAGCGGATCCAGGCCTGGCAGGAAAGCCATAACGTGTGGCTGCAGGTCGCCTCGGAACTCGGCATCTTCGGCTTTGCCGTGTTCCTCTACCTGGTCGGACAGGCGTTCCGGGCGGCGTTCCAGACGCGGCGCCTGTTGAAAAAGCTGCGGCCGTCGAGCCGCACCGGACGCGGCGCCGCGACCGAGGCCGCGGGACCGCTCTCCGACTACGACACGGCGCTGTTCGACGCGCATTCCGCGGCGATGATCGCGTCGCTGGTCGGCTGGTTCGTGTGCAGCTTCTTCGCCTCGGTGGCCTACAGCTGGACCTTCTATTACCTGCTCGCGCTGGCGGCGACGCCGCGCGAGATGCTGAAGCCGCTGGTGCCGGCGGGCCGGGCCGCGCGCCAGGCGGCCGTCAGGCAGGGGGGCGCGGTGCCCGCCGCCGTCGAGGTGCGGGCGTGAGCCTCAGCCTGTTGACCGGCGCCGTCGAGTCGGCCCGGCGGTTCGATCGCGCCATCGGCCAGCGCAGCGGCCGCCGCTCCATCCTCGTTGACGCGCGCACGCCGGTGAACTTCACCATGGTCGCGCCGATCTATCGCGCCCTCGCGGCCGACCCGCGCGTGACCTTCTCCTTCACCGCCAGCGAAGAGCCCGCGCGCCTGCGCGACATCTATCGCGAGGCCCCGGCTGACATACGACTGGTCCCGACGTCGGCGGCGCGGCTCATGCGGTTCGACGCCTATCTCGCCTCCGACTTCATGTGGCAGCCGCTGCCGCGCGGCACCTGCCGCATCCAGATGTTCCACGGCGTCGCCGGCAAGTACGGATTCGACGCGCCGGCGCGCTCGATGCGCGAGTGGGATCGCCTCTTTTTCGTCAACGAACGGCGGCTGCGCAACTTCGTCAAGGCCGGCGCGATCGATCCCGACAGCCCGGCCATCCGGCTGATCGGCTACCCGAAAGTCGATCCGCTGGTCAACGGCACCTGGTCGCGATCGACGGTGCTCGCATCGCTGCAGCTCGATCCCGCGCGTCCGACCGTGCTCTACGCGCCGACGTGGTCGCCGGCCTCGTCGCTGAATGCCATGGGCCGCGAGCTGATTCCGGCGCTGCTGGCGACGGGCGTGAACGTGGTCGTCAAGCTGCACGATCGCTCGCGCGACGTGCGCATGCGCTACTCCGGCGGCGTCGACTGGGTCGAGACGCTGCAGCCGGTGCTGCGCGCGGGACGCGGCGCGATCGCCCCCGGGCACGACATCAGCCCCTATCTCGTGGCCGCGGATCTGATGATTACCGACCACAGCTCGGCCGGCTTCGAGTACTTGCTGCGCGATCGCCCGCTCGTCAGGATTCATCGCCCCGAGCTGATTCGCGACGCCAACATTCACGCCGACTACGTCGAGCTGCTGGCCTCGGTCTCGGAGTCGGTGACCACCGTGGCGGAGACGCTGGCCGCCGTCGAGCGCGGCCTGGCCGCGCCGGACGCCCTGTCCGAGGCCCGCCGCGCGGTCGCCGCAGACCTGTTCTACCGGCCAGGCGGAGCCACCGCGCGAGCCATCCGCGGCCTCTACGAGGCGATCGACCTCGATCCGGCGCCTGCCCTGGTCACGAAGGAAGTGGCATGCCGCTCGTAAGCGTGATCATGCCGGCCTACAACGTCGAGCCCTATGTCGGCGACGCGATCCGATCGGCGCTGGCGCAGACCTTCACCGACTTCGAGCTGATCGTCGTCGACGACGGGTCCAAGGATGGCACCGCGAACACGGTCAGGCAGCTGGCGCGCCAGGACCGGCGCATCACGCTCGTCCAGCAGACCAACTGCGGGCTGGCCGGGGCGCGCAACTCCGCCATGCGGGCGGCGCGGGGCGAGTATTTCGCGCTGCTCGACAGCGACGACCTGTGGGATCCGGAATTCCTCGCGGTGCAGATCGCGGTGCTCGCGGCGCGGCCGGAGGCCGATATCGTGACCGGCAACGCCTGGTACCTCGGCGGACCGAAGCACGGCCAGGTCGCGCGGCCCTATCCCGATCCGCGACCGGACCCCGATCTCGCCGGGATCATCGGCGACGAGTGGTCCGTGTTCATCATGTCGGTGTTCCGGCGCCGGGTCTACACGGAGATCGGCCCCTTCGACGAATCGATGCGCAGCAACGAGGACTACGACTTCTGGCTGCGCGCGGCGATCGCCGGCTGCACCTTCGTCCGCAACGATCGTCCGCTCGGCCATTACCGCGTCCGCAGCGACAGCCTGTCGGCGAGCAACGTGCGGATGCTGCGCGGCATTCTCTGTGTCTACACCAAGCTGAAGGCCCAGATCGCCGGCCGGCCCCGCGAACTGCAGATTCTGCAGCGGCAGATCACCCGCTTCGAAGGGGAGCTGCTGGCCGCGGAAGCGCGCCTGGCGATCGAGATCGCAGACTTCGACGCGGCGCGGCAATACCTCGCGGCGCTGCACCAGCGCCGCGGCGGCGCCTCGCTGCGCTTCGCCCATTTCCTGTCCCGGTGGGCTCCGAGCATGCTGACCCGCGCGCTCCGCTTGCGCCGATCGCGTCCCGAGTCGGCGGATCGGGGTGAACCCCACGCCGGCCCGGTGACGCCATGAAATACTCCGTCGTCATCGCGACCTACAACCGCGCCGCCGACCTGCGGGCGACGCTCGGCAGCCTCGCCGGGCTCGAGTCCGACGCCGCGTGGGAAGTCATCGTCGTCGACAACAATTCGACCGACGACACGCGCACGGTGGTGCACGAGGCGGCCGCGGCCTTCCCCGTGCCGCTGCACTATGTCTTCGAATCGGCGCAGGGGCGCAGCCCGGCGCTGAACGCCGGCATCCGGCGCGCCGCCGGCGACATTATCGTCACCACGGATGACGACGTGCGCGTCGCGCGCGACTGGCTGGACCGCGCCGGCCAGGCCCTCGACCGCCTGCAGTGCGACTACGTCGGCGGCCGGGTGCTGCCGATCTGGGGCGCGCCGCGCCCCGCGTGGCTCTCGCATCGCGGCGGCAAGCACTGGGCGGTGATCGCGCTGCTCGATTACGGCGATCAGCCGATCGAGTTCGGCGCGCGCGTGCCGCTGGGCGTGAACATGGCGTTCCGGCGGTCCGCCTTCGATCGCGCGGGATTCTTCGATCCGCAGACCGGGCGGAAAGCGGGCACGCTACTGGGCCAGGAAGTGCGCGAGTGGTGCATCCGCGCCCGCGGCGCAGGCGTCCGGGGATTCTACGCGCCCGAGCTGGCGCTCGAACACATCATCCCGGCATCACGGCTGAACAAAGCCTACTTCCGCCGCTGGTTCTACTGGCGCGGGATCAGCCGCGCCATGCTCTACGGGAAGTGCGGCCTCGACATGGAGGCGCCGGAGCGGACGACGATCGACTTCCGCACCGTGCCGCACGTGTTCGGCGTGCCGCGATACCTGTATCGGAAGGCGCTCGTGACCGCCGCCAGCGCCTTGTGGAAGACGCTGCGCGGCGATGCCATCGGCGCGTTCGAGGACGAAGTGTGGGTGTGGTTCTTCGCCGGGATCGTCAGGCAGCGCTGGACGGATTCCCGCTCGTGGTGGTCCGGCCCCGAGGCCGCGATTTCCGGCGGATGATCAGCGCCGCGCCCGTGCCGAGCAGCAGCAGGCTGGCCGGTTCCGGTGTCGGGCTGGCGGCCGGATCGGCAAACGCGAACGTCACGCCCACCACTCCGAAGCCGTCGCCGAAGCGCGCGACACGCGTCGTCGCGGTGCCCTGCCCGACGAGCGAGAAATCCCCGATCAGCTGTTGTCCCTGCGTCGTCAGCGCGAACGCGTTGACGATGCCGGCGAAAGTGAAGGGGGCCTGGAGCTCGAAGGCGTCGCCGCCATTCGAGGGAATGACGCTGTCGGCAGCCGCGAAATGGAGCCGCCCGTTCGAATTCGAGCGCACGAAATCGTACGCGACGCCGTCGAGAGTCGCCGGTCCGAACGCATTCGAGAAGAACGGGTCTCGAGTGCCGCTGATGGTGGCGCCGGCGGCGCAGGGGTGGGTCTGGGCGCAGGATTCGACGACCCCCGTGAAGATGTCGACGGCGCTTCCCTGCAGAAAGAATCCGCCCTCGCCGTTGAGGGAGAGGGACACGCTCCGGAACGAGTCCCTGAAAGGCACATACGCGCTCAGTGTAAACGTCCCGCTGGTGATGGTGATCGGGTCCGCCGCGGCCCATGAAGGCGTCAGCAGGGCCAGCATTGCCGTCACAGCCAATACGACTCTCGCCTTGAGCATGCCGGGTGTCTCCTTCGGTAATCGGTTAGGGGAAACGGCGACGGCGCTTCCACGCAGCGACCGTTTTGCGCCGCGTGCGGCCCGCTCCTGCAATTCGGCGGACCTCGGCGATTACCTTGCATCTGGCACGAACCGGAGACGCATGGGATGGTGAACACGCTGATTCGCCGCGCGACCCCGGCGCTGCACAAGCTCGACCACGCGGTCGGCCGGTTGCAGCGTCAGCGCTCGCTGCTGGTCGAGCTTCGAACGCCTGTCTACCATGCGGTGCTGGGACCGATCGTCGATGCGTTGGCCGGCGAACCGCACCTCCAGGTGTGGTACACGAGCGAATACCCGGATCGCATCCAGCCGCTGGTGCCGCGGGGCTCCTTTCTGACGCACCGTGAAGTGGAGTGGCGGCGGTTCGACGCCTACATCAACGGCGATCCCTGGGCCGCGGCGCGGCTGCGGCGCTGCGCCCACCGCGTCAACTTCTTTCACGGCGTGGCCGGCAAGTACGATCTCGACAATCCCGCGGGGCTGCCGATGGGATTCGAGTACTACACCTACGTCGCGTTCATCAATCGCGACCGGATGCTGCGCTACCTGCAGGCGGAGGTGGTGACGCCGGCGCAGGCCAGGCTGGTCGGGTATCCGAAGCTCGATCGGCTGGCGCGGCGCGAGTACGACGCGGCAGCCATCCGCGCGTCGCTGGGACTTGCCGGCGGCCGCACAACGGTGCTCTACGCCCCGACGTACTCGGAAGCCTCGTCCCTGCACCTGGCCGGAGAAGCGATCGTCCGGACGCTGGCTGAGGAGGGCTTCAACGTCATCGTGAAACTGCACGATCGATCGCTCGACACGGATCCGCGGTACAACGCCGGGATCGACTGGCGATCGCGCTTCCAGGCGCTCGCCGCCTCGCTGCCGGGGCGCGTCGCCTTTACCGAGTCCGCGGACGCGTCGCCCGTGCTGGCCGCCGCCGACGCGATGGTGACCGATCACAGCTCCATCGGCTTTGAATACCTGGTGCTCGATCGGCCGCTGATCGTCTTCGACGCGCCGGATCTTCCTCGCGCGGCGCGCGTCAACCCGGAGAAGGTGCAGCTTCTCCGCAGCGCCGCCGACGTGGCGCGCACGCCGGTCGAAACGGCGCGCGCAGCACGGGCGGCGCTCGCCGTCCCCGACCACCTCTCGGCGCCGCGCCGGCGCATCGCCCGAGAATTGTTCCACGAGCCGGGGTCCGCCACCGCCCGTGCCGTTGACCTGATTCGCAGCGTGCTTGGAGCCGGCCACGTGGCGACCGCGGCGGCATCGAATGATGGAGCGGCGTCGTGAGCTCGCTCGACGCCACCGTGCTGATCGCCACGTACAACCGCGCGGCGCTGCTCGATCGGACGCTGGCGTCAGTGCGCGATCTCCGGGTCGCGCCCGGCCGTACGTGGGACGTGATCGTCGTCGACAACAATTCGACCGATGACACGCGCGCCGTGGTCGAGCGGCAGGCACAGAGCTTTCCCGTCACGCTCACCTATCTCTTCGAGTCACGCCAGGGGCGCTCGAGCGCGCTCAACGCCGGCATCGCTGCATCGCGCGGGACGGTCATCGCGATGACGGACGATGACGTCCTCGTCGATCCCGGCTGGCTCGAGGCGGCATGCGATGGGCTGCTGCGACCGGACGAGCCGGCGATCGCCTATGCCGGCGGGCCCGTTGCGCCGTTGTGGGAGAGTCCGCCGCCGCGCTGGCTCGATCTCAGCCGCGGCGATCTCTGGGGCACGATCGCCATCCAGGACCACGGACGCGATCCGTTCGTCTACGAGCACCGCAAGAAGGTTCCGCTCGGCGCCAACATGGCCGTCCATCGTTCCCTGTTCGATGCGGTCGGCGGCTTCCGCGCCGACCTGGGACGAACCAGCAGCAAGCGCGTGCTCGGCCAGGAAGTACCCGAACTCCTCGCGCGCGCGCGCGCAGTCGGGCTGCGCGGCTTGTACATCCCCGCGATGCGCGTGGACCATCACATCCCCGCCGCGCGGCTCACCCGGGGGTACTTTCGCCGCTGGTGGTTCGGAAAGGGGGCGTCGCGCGCGACGCTCGAACGGGATCGGCCGGTCACCGAACTGGGCGTGAACCTGCGCACGGCGCCGCACGTCTTCGGCGTGCCGCGCTACATGTTCCGCTGTGCGCTCGACGACCTGACCGCATTCGTCGGCTGCCTGATCAGCGGCCGCGCCGCTGACGCCTTCCGGCACGAGATGATGCTTCGCTACTTCGCCGGCTATCTCTGGATCCGTGCCGGTCGCGGGTGAGCGCGGCGGCAAGCTCATCAGGATTGCTCACGGGTATTTCCTGGCTCAGCGGGGCGGGCCCTGATTTGCAAGAGGTGTCGGGAGCCGCCAATGTCGGAACCTGTGACCACACTGACCGCCCCGCCCTCACAGACGAGCCGCTTCCTCCGCAACGTGATCTGGAGCTGGACCGGGGTGGGCATCAACATCCTGCTGGGCCTGTTCCTGTCGCCGATCCTCGTCCGGAAGCTGGGCGTCGCGCAGTACGGCGTCTGGGTGCTGCTCTTCTCGACGATGGACTACCTGCGGCTGCTCGACTTCGGTCTGCGCGCCGCCGTGATCAACCGGTGCGCGCGTCAGAATGCCCAGCAGGACTGGCGCGGGGTCAACCAAACGATCAACACCGCGATCCTGTACTTCCTGGCCATGTCGGCCATCGGCTGTGCCTTCGCGCTGCTCTTCCGCGGCCCGGCGATGACGCTGTTCAACATCGAGCGGGCGCTGCAGGACGATGCGCGGCTGCTGCTGGTCATCATCGCGTTGTCGATATCGGCGCGCCTGATCTTCTCGCCGGTGACGGCGGCGCTCGAAGCGCTGCAGCGGTACGACTTGATCAACCGGGCCTACATCGGCAACCTGACGGTGCGCGCCGTCGGATCGCTGGCGCTGCTGCTCTCCGGCCATGGCCTCCTCTCGCTCGGCTATCTCGTGCTCGCCGTCGCGGTCGCCGAAGACCTGTGGAACCTGCTCAGCCTGCGGCGCGTGTTCGCCCACCTGCACCTCTCGCCGCGGTTGATCTCCCGCGACGCCTTCCGCGCCCTCGTCGACTACGGCAAGCATTCCTCGGTGCTGAACGTCGCGAGCATGGTTGAACTCCAGGTGCCGGCGACGGTCCTCGGATCGATGTGCGGGCCGACGGAAGTCGCGTTCTTCGCGGTGCCGTGGCGCCTGCTGATGTACACGACCGAAGCGTTTACCAAGGTCGGGCAGATCACCGCATCGGTCACCGCGGAACTCGACGTCAGGCGCGATGCGCGCAGCGTCTGGGCCATGGCCGTGGCCACCAACCGCAATTGCCTGGGCTTGTTCATGCCGCTCGCCATCTTCCTCTGCGTCTACGCGACGCCGTTGCTGACGGTCTGGTTTTCTCCCGAAGTCGGGCAGCGCAGCGGCGCCGTCATGCCGGTCCTCGTGGTGCCGTTCCTGCTCGCGATCGCCGCGCAGTTCAACTCCGGCGCCGTGCTGATGGGGCAGGCGAAGCTCCGTACCTACGCGTGGAGCCTGGTGGCCGAAGTCGTCCTGATGATTGTGGTCTCGCTGATCGTAGCGCCGCGCTACGGCGCTTACGGCGTCGCGTGGGTCGTGGCGGTCTCGTTCACGTCGATCCGCGGCGCGTTCCTGGCCGTGCTGCTGTGCCGCGCCAACGGATTCTCGATTGTCGAGTACCTGCGCGCCATCTACGCACGGCCGCTCCTCGCCGCGGTGCCGGTGGCGTTGATGGCGGCGGCATTACGACTGACCGTCCTGCCCGGCCGGAACTGGTTCGAGCTTCTGACGTCGGCGGGCCTGGTCGCCGGCAGCTACCTGGCGCTCGCGTTCTTCACGGTGATCGAGCCGGACGTCCGCGCCCGCCTGCTCGCGCGTGTGCCGTGGTCGAGCCGGACGCTCAGCACTCTGCCCTGAACACAAAAGGAGTGGGACCCTCGCGGGCCTCCACTCCTTTTGTGGCTTCGCCGGCTTCCAGCCGCCAGTGCTCCCCAGCCTGGCTTCTGGTCGGCTAGTTGCTGGCTACTTCACTTGGAAGGTCGTCATCACCGGCCGGTGATCGCTCGGCATGTAGCCGTTGGCGTCGCGCGTGTCGAACACCTGCGACTGGACCACGGTGAGGTTGGCGGACGCCTTCGAATAGTAGATGTAGTCGATGCGGCCGTTCTTCGTTTCGCCGTTGTTACCCGCGAAGGCGTACGCGCTGCCCTGCCCGGCCGCCACCGTCCACGAGTCGTTGAAGTAGTTGTTGAAGTAGGCAATCGACGACTGGTCCGGCCACGCATTCATGTCGCCGGTCAGGATCTTGTTCTCCGGCTCGGCGGCGAGGAGGCTGACGATCTCCTGCGCCTGCGTCAGCCGCAGCGTCTGGTCGTAGGGGTCGATGTGCGTGCCGACCAGCGTGATCTTGCGCCCGTTCCAGGTGATGGTGGCCTGGCCCAGGCTGCGATCGGCGTTGTGCACCAGCTCGTAGCGACTGGTGTTGTCGAAGGGCACGGTCGAGAAAATCAGGTTGCCCTTTCCGTTCGACGCCCACTGCCCCCATTCCTGCGAATACAGGTAGTACCAGGTCTTACCGGTCTTCTGCTGGAGCAGCGCCTTGTAGACCTCGGGCTGATCCTGGTTGCCCCACGACGTGAACTTCTCGATTTCGTTGATCGTGATCACATCAGGGTTGAACTTCGCCATCCACGTCGCGACGCGGTTCGTGTCGTAGACGCCATCGGTACCGAAGCCGCCGTGATGCAGGTTCCACTGCAGCACCTTGAGCGTCGCGCCCGTCGTCGGCGCGGGCGCGGGCGCCGGCGCGGGAGCCGGTGCGGGGGCCGGGGGCGGCGCGGTCGTGGTTCCGCTGACGCTCGACACCTGCACCCAGGCGCCGAGGCTGGCGATGCTCGTATCCATGACCAGCGGACCGGTCACCGCCGTCTTGCTCGTGTAGACCAGCGTGTCGTTGCGGTAGTACTTCACCGTCGTGCCCTCGATGGCGATCTTGAACACGTCGGCCGTCGAGTACTTGCCGTCGAAGCGATAGTTGCCGTTCTCGCGAACCTCCCACGCCGTTGCGCTCGTGAAGCTGAAGGCGTAATTGATCGCGGCGTAGCTGGTGCTGGCGCTCGTGTCGGTGCCGAGGCCGGCGAGGAGGCGCCCTCCCGAAACCGTGAACGAGACCGAACCGCTCGTCAGCGCCTGCGCCCCCACCGCACCAGCGTCGAGGCAGTCGCCGCAGCCGCTCGTGTTCTTGGTCACCTTCGCGCCGGAGGCCGTGGCCTTGACCGCCGACGTCCACGCGAAGCCGGTCGTCGGACTGGTGCCGGTCGCAGTGGTCGTGGTCGTGGTCGTGGTGACGGCGGCGTTCTCGGCGAGAATCGTCGCGTCGTTCTTGACGACGCCCGGCGCCTTCGCCAGGTAGGTGACGGGCGACAGCACGATCTGATCGATCGAGAGGCCGTCCTCGCGCGCCTGCACCCTGATCGTCTGCTGCGTGCCGGTGAAATAGACGTTGTCGCCGAGCACGCCGAGGCCGTACCCGTTGTCCTGCCAGCCCCAGCCAGACTCGCCCGCGCCCGAATCCTCTTCGAGGCTGTACATCATCGCCGACGTCGTGCCGATTCGATAGATGGCGCTACCGGCCGACGTGGTGCTGCCGCTGAACTGCACGAACACCGAGTCGTTGGTCCAGGAGTTGTTCTGCGCCTTGCCGCGTATCCAGAGGTGATACGCGCGGCCGGCTTCGACAGTGAACGTCAGCTCGAAGTAGTTCGAAGGCGCGGCCAGCGGAGTGACGAGCTTCGCCTGGCCGGCGTCGGGATTTGCCAGCCGGACTCCGTCGGCGGCGGTGGTGTCGTTCACGAGGCTCCAGGCGCCGACCTTGGCGCTGGCGCTGCGGGCGTGAAGCACGATGTCGCCGGTGCCGGCGACCGCGGTGGACGCGCCGACCGCGAGAACGAGGGCGCCCATGAAGAGGATCCGTACAGAGTTCGAGATGCGCATGTTGATCGAAGCAGCCTCTGTCTAACGGTTGATAAGTGCGAAACACCTGGCACACGCCCATCCCGTCGGAATGGTCGAGCATTCGAACGCATGGCGTGCTTTGCTAGGTTTGGGTAGTGACGGCCGGCACCGTCACCCCTCTTAAGGCAAGGAACTGACCAAAACGTAAAACGGCTGAATTACTGGGAAAATTGATCAGCGCATGGAAACCCGACTCAGCTACGGAACTGGTGGACAACTGAGCCGTTTGTAGGAAATACACAGCTCTACAATGAAACCTCGGCCAAACCTGCGTGTAGCGAAATACCGCTCAGTTGCAATGAATGACAGTTCGGTAAGAAGGCCTCTACATACTGCTCACGTTGTTCGTCGCGTGTAGCAAGTTCCTACAAATCCCAATCGCTACGGGCGCGTCATTTGCAGAGCTCAGGTACGTCAATGGTGCGCCGACTCAACATTGCGATTGTCGCGCCGTCGATGGGCATCCTCGGCGGGCAAGCTGTACAGGCCGCACGGCTCCTCCGATCGTGGCGCGACGATCCTGAGATCAACGCGTGGCTCGTGCCAATCAACCCGGTGCCTCCCGGCCCGTTCGGGGCCGCGGTCAGAGTCAAATACCTTCGCACGCTGGCCACCCAGCTGATCTACTGGCCGCTCCTGATCAAGGAGCTGCGCAAGGCCGACGTGGTGCACGTCTTCTCCGCGTCGTACTTCTCGTTCCTGCTGGCGCCGCTGCCCGCCGTCCTGATCGCGCGCCTGCTCGGCAAGCCGGTGGTCATGAATTACCGGAGCGGCGAGGCGCCCGATCACCTCAAGCGATCGCGCGTCGCACGGGCGACGCTGCGCGGAGTGGATCAGAACGCGGTCCCCTCGCGTTTCCTGCACGACGTGTTCGGCGCCTACGGCATCCGCTCGGAGATCATTCCCAACATCGTGGACCTCGAGCGCTTCCGCTTCCGGCGGCGCGAGCACCTGCAGCCGCGGCTGCTGTCCACGCGCAACTTCGAGCCGCTTTACAACCTGCCGTGCACGCTGCGCGCGTTCCGGCTGATCCAGGATCGCTATCCCGAGGCGCAGCTGACGCTCGTCGGCAGCGGCTCGCAGGACGCGGCGCTGCGCCGCATGGTCGCGGATCTGCGCCTGGCGCACGTGACCTTCGCCGGCCGGGTGCCGCCCGAGGACATCTGGCGCTACTACGCCGAGGCCGACATCTACCTGCAGACGCCCAATATCGACAACATGCCCTCGTCAGTGCTCGAGGCGTTCGCCAGCGGGTGCGCGGTCGTCGCCACCAATGCGGGCGGGGTCCCGGCGATTCTGACCGACGGCCTTCACGGGCTGCTGGTCAACTGTGACGATCACCAGGCGGCGGCCGACGCCGTGTTCCGCCTGCTGGACGACTCCGTACTGGCGCAGCGCCTCGCCGGCGCGGCGTTCGACACGTGCGCGCGCTACCAGTGGTCCTCGGTCCGCGCGCAGTGGGTCTCCCTCTATCGGCGCATGGTGAGCCCGAGCGCCATGGCCGCTCCGACGCCTGCATGAACCGTCCCGGTGTCCTGGCGCGTGTTGCCGCGATGGATCGCGACGAACTGCGGGTCCGCCTGATCGAAGCCATGCGGAAATACGCCGGCCGCGTCGAGTACTCGATCCGGCCGCCGCAGTGGAGCCGCGGCCGGATCACCCGCATCCTGGACCGCGGCGCGGGACCCGAGGTCGCCCGCGCCATCGACGCCGCCCGCCGCGGCGACTATCTCGGCGCTCATCGCGCGCTCGGGGCGCATTTTGAAAGCCGCGCCTCGCGGTGGCCGCTGCAGGCGGCCCGCCGCCGCGCGCTGGTGGACGAGATTCTCCAGACCTTTCCGCACGCTGCCGCCGACGCGCGCCGGCTGGCCGATCGCATCCTCGAAGGCCGGCACGACCTGCTCGGCTATCGCGACGTCGCGATCGGGAATCCGCCCGACTGGCACGCGGATCCGGTGCACCACCGTCGCACGCCGGCCGGCTTCTGGTCGGAAGTGCGCTACCTCGATCCGGCGAACGGCGATCACAAGGTCATCTGGGAGACCAACCGCCATCAGTACTTCTGCCTGCTCGGCGCCGCCGGCTGGCTGACCGGCGATCGCCGCTATCGCGATGGTTTCATCCGCCACCTCGAGGACTGGCTGCACGCCAATCCTCCGCTGCACGGCGTCAACTGGTCGAGCATGCTCGAGCTCGCCTTCAGGGCGATGTCGTGGACGTGGGCCATCGAGTTCTTCTGCGACGGCGCCGCGCAAGACGAGACGCCGTGGCTCGTCGATCTGCTGATCGGGCTGGATCGGCAGCTCACGCACGTCTCGCACAACCTCTCGCGATACTTCAGCCCCAACACGCACCTGAGCGGCGAAGCGCTCGGGCTCTATGCCGTGTCGTGCGCGCTGCCCGAACTGCGACAGAGCCATGCGCGCGCGGCGCTGGGGCGCGACGTGCTAGTGCGGCAGGCCACCGCGCAGGTGCATCCCGACGGGGGCCACGCCGAGCTGTCGGCGCACTATCACCGCTACTCCACCGACTTCTACCTGCTCGCCACGATAGTGGCGCGTGCGAGCGGCGACGCCGCGACCGACACGCTCGAAGCGTGCGCGCGCCGCCAGAGCGCCTACCTGCGGACGCTGGCCGACGACGAGGGCC
>Ga0075435_100000829_pt1 | contig 19277 bp, 17 predicted proteins | sample RhiMethybrSRZTD4_FD_75302 | JGI IMG/M metagenome (GOLD analysis project Ga0075435, IMG submission 75302) | Populus rhizosphere microbial communities from Tennessee, USA - Rhizosphere MetaG P. TD hybrid SRZTD4 | ecosystem: Host-associated > Plants > Roots > Rhizosphere > Soil | place: USA...
GGCTCATCGCATCCTGGAGCTGTAGCAGGTTCCAAGGGTCCGGCTGTTCGCCGGTTAAAGCGGTACGTGAGCTGGGTTTAGAACGTCGCGAGACAGTTCGGTCTCTATCTGTCATGGGCGGAGGAAATTTGAGGGGTCTTGACCTTAGTACGAGAGGACCGGGTTGAACGAACCTCTAATGTACCGGTTATCCTGCCAAGGGTAGCGCCGGGTAGTTACGTTCGGAAGTGAGAAACGCTGAATGCATCTAAGCGTGAAACACTCCCCAAGATGAGATTTCCCAGGGCATAAGCCCTCTGAAGGCTCCTGGAAGATGACCAGGTGATAGGCTGGGTGTGGAAGCGTAGCGATACGTGGAGCTAACCAGTACTAATCAGCCGTGAGGCTTGACCATTAATTCTTTTGCACACGCGAGTGTGCTTTGTGCGACGAAAGAACTACCGTTTGCAGGATATTCACTTGTCCGCTCTTTGACATAGTCTGGGACGATCCACCTTCGCGCCTCCGGCGCTTCGGTGGACAGGCCCCCGCCATACGGTGGGCTTGTCCCCCGTAGCTCGCGTCAGCGAGCGGAGGGGGAACCCCAGGCAAACATCTTCAATTTCCCGGTGGTCATAGGAGAGAGGTCACACCCGTTCCCATTCCGAACACGGAAGTTAAGCTCTCTACCGCCGATGGTACTGCGTGGGAAACTGCGTGGGAGAGTAGGTCACTGCCGGGATTATTTCGAAGGCCCGTCGCCAATCGCGACGGGCCTTTTTTTTTCATTATCCGAGGGGCTTCGCCCCTCGGACTCCCCTGCACGCTCACTCGTTCGCCGCTGCGCCGGCTCGCTCCGTTCGCGTGGCTCGCTCGCGGCGGTCGCTCGCGCTAGCGGCTGCGCTCACTCGTCGAACCCCGGCCGCACCGTCCCGCGCGCCGACGGGAACCGTCCCTCGAGCTCCCGGATCACCCGCCGCAGGTGCTGCCGCAGGTGCCCGACCCGCGGATCCTCGTCATCCAGCGCCAGCACCGAGAGCGCCTCGTCGGAACGATCCGCGCAGAGCAGCGCCACCTTCGCGCTGAGGCTCGCGTCCCTCGCCGCGCCGCCGTCCGCCGCGCGCACCGCCTGGGACGCCGCGATGACCGCGCGGTAGATCTTCGCCGCGATGAGCATGTGGAAGCGGATCACGACGTCCAGCGGCGTCGGGCCGCCGGGCCGCCACGGCACCTCCAGCGAGATGTCGCGGCGCGAGACGAGATACGCCGCCGTCAGCATCACGTAGCGGCGGCCCAGCCGCTCGAGCGGATCGTCCACCGGCACGATCGTCGCCGTCTCGCGCGGGTCGTGCCGCAGCAGCCACTCCAGCACGTCCGGCACCGCCGTTCCCTGCGCCTCGTGCTTCGTCTTCAGATCGCGCATCGACTCGTACATCGCCTCCGCGACGTCATGGTAGATGTCGCCTGACGATCCTCCGGCCGGCCGGCAGCGGAACGCCAGGCAGCGAGCGGTCAGCGGACAGTAGTCGCACCACTGATCGCAGCCGTCGTAGACCTGCGGGATCAATGTCGGATCGAGCACCGCTTCCACGAATCGTTGATCGGGCATAGCACGCTCCTTGAGGCCCGATCGAAGTGGCAACACGAGTACCGCGCGATTTACCGGGCATTTCCCCGCGGTGTTCCGCGAAGGTCGCAGAAGCGTCGACGAACGCGGCTGGCCGCGGTACGCAGATCCTGGCTGGCGTGTGTGCCGCGATGGTATCCTCCGGCCCCATGAAGTCCTACCTGATGACCACCGGGTCGTTGTTCGCGCTGGTCGCCGTCGCCCACCTGCTGCGGACGATCGCGGAGTGGTCGCGCATGCCCGATCCCGGCTTCCTGCTCGAGGGTCCCGGCCTCGGGCTGATCGCGGCGGCGCTGAGCATCTGGGCGTGGCGGCTGTTCCGCGCGTCGGGCGGAGCGCGCGCGACGACATGACCCGGCTGCTGGACGCCGCCGCGATCGCGACGTTGTTCACGCTGGCGGCGCACGTCGGGGCGACGGGTGCCACGACCGCAACGCAGCCCGCCGCGCGGACACAGATCGTGCTGCTCGGCACCGGCACGCCGCGCCCCGATCCGAAGCGCTCCGGCCCGGCGACCGCGATCGTCGTGAACGGCACCGCCTACCTGGTCGACGCCGGTCCCGGAGTCGTCCGCCGCGCGCAGGCGGCAGTCGACAACGGCATCAAGGGGCTCGCCGTCGCGTCATTGCAGACCGCGTTCATCACGCATCTCCATTCGGATCACACCGTCGGTTTGCCCGACCTGATCTTCACGTCGTGGGTCCAGGGACGTCATGTGCCGTTGAAGCTGTACGGCCCGCCGGGCATATCCGAGATGGCGAAACACATCCTGCTCGCCTGGCAGGCGGACATCGACATCCGCACGAAAGGCCTCGAGCAGCGCGATGCCACTGGAGCGACGGTCGAGGCGCACGACGTGAAGCCCGGACGGATCTACCAGGACGCGAATCTCGCGGTGACGGCGTTTCCCGTGAGGCACGGCGACGTGCCGGCATACGGCTATCGTTTCGACACGGCCGATCGATCGGTCGTGATCACCGGCGACACCAGCCCCAGCCCGGAAGTGATCGACAACTGCCGGAAGTGCGACGTGCTGATTCACGAGGCGTACGCCGAAGACTACCGGCCTGCCGACATGGCGGGCTGGATCGAGTACCGCGCCAAGCACCATACGACCACGACCCAGCTCGGCGAACTCGCCGCGAAGGCTCAGCCGGGGCTGCTGATCGTCTATCACCGCGGCATTGGTCCGGCGGGACGCGAAATCTCCGACCAGCGCTACCTGGAGGAGATTGGCCGCACGTTCAAGGGACGCGTCGTCATCGGCCAGGACCTCGAGGTGTACTGAACCGGCTCGAACCTGCTAGGATCCGGGGTCGTCCAGGAGGTTCCATGGCCCACACCTATGAAGAGCTGAAGACCAAGACGGTGGCGGAGCTTCGCGAGATCGCCAGGGACGCGGTGCAGGGCGCGTCGCAGATGAACAAGGATCACCTGCTGCCCGCCTTGTGCAAGGCGCTCGGCATCGACACGCACGAGCATCACACCGTGCACGGGATCGACAAGACGACGGTCAAGGCGCAGCTGCGGGAGCTGAAGGCCGCGCGCGACAAGGCGCTCGACGCGCACGATCACCATCAGCTGAAGTCGCTGCGGCGGCAGATACACCGGCTGAACCATCAGATCCGCGCGCACATGGACTGACGGTCGGCATGCGCAGGTTACGAATCTGCCTGATCGGGGCCCTGGTCTTCGGCGCCGCGATCGTCACGCGCGGCCAGCCCGCGGCGCAGCCCGCCGCAGGCGCGCGCATGAAGGCGCTCGTCGGCGGCACGCTCGTCGACGGCTTCGCCGGCCCGCCGATCCAGAACAGCGTCATCCTCGTCGACGGCGACAAGATCTCCGCCGTGGGACAGGTCGGCACGCTCGCGGTGCCGAAGGGGGCCGAGGTCATCTCCACCGAGGGGATGACCGTGCTGCCCGGGCTCTGGGACATGCACGTCCACACGATGATCGTCGGGCACGCCGACTACGATCACTGGGACAAGGCCTACTTCTCGCAGTTCGAGTCGGTGATCATGCCGGCCGCGGCGAAGCAGCTCCTGCTCGCCGGCGTCACCAGCGCACGCGATCTCGGCGGCCCGCTCGAAGCGAGCATCAACGTCCGCGATCGCATCAACGCCGGCAAGATTCCCGGCGCCACGCTCTACGTCTCCGGTCCGTTCATCCAGCACGAGCCGTATCCGAACACCGAAGCGTACCGCTGGGGCGTCAAGGGGCCGGACGACGGCCGCGCGAAGGTCAAGAAGATCGCCGACGCCGGCGTCGACGTCGTCAAGCTGATCGACCAGGACCAGATGACGATGGAGGAGGTGCGCGCGGTCGTGGACGAGGCGCATCGCAACGGCAAGCCGGTCGTCGCGCACTCCCATCGGCCTGAAGAGATCCGCCGCGGGCTGATCGCGGGCGTCGACTGTTTCGAGCACACGGGGCTGGCGACGGCGCCGGCGTACCCGGACGACATCATCGCGGCGATCCGCGAGCGCACCGCGAAGATGTCGCTCGGACCGCTCTACTGGACGCCGACGATCGAAGGGCTGCTGAATTACGAATACCTTCGCGACAACCCCGAGGCGCTCGACGACCCGGCGTGGCACGAAGGGCTGCCCGAGGCGATCGTGGCCGACATCCGCAAGTCGCTCGAGCACCCGGACCGGCTGCCGTACTTCCAGCTGACGGCGGCGCGGCGGCCGACGCTGGCGCACAAGTTCACGCAGCTGCGCGAGGCGGGCGTGGTGCAGTTGATCGGCACCGACAGCGGCATCCCGATGAACTTCCACACGCATTCGACCTGGCGCGAGCTCGACGCCTGGGTGAACGTGCTCGGCGTCGATCCGATTACCACGATTCGCGCCGCGACCTACTGGCCGTCGGTGGCGATGAAAGTGGACGCGAAAGTTGGTACAGTGAGCGCGGGGAAGTACGCCGACATCATCGCGGTGCGCGGCGACGTGCTGCGCTATATCTCGCTGCTCCAGCGGGTGGACATCGTGATGAAGCACGGCGCGCGCGTGAAGTAGCGATCGACGAAATTACACTCGGATGACGGAACAGTCATCTGTTAGATGACCGAAATCGCAAGATGATCGCGTTTTTCGCCGTGGCTCGACTGGTACATGCCTTGCGGTGCGTCCGGGGTTCTTAGCAACTCGACTGCGGCGGAGGCTCATCATGCAGAACGGCGCGCACATCGGACCCTCACTCGTCATCAAGGGAGAAATCTCGGCTCGCGAACCGCTGTCCATCTCCGGACGCGTCGAGGGCTCCATCGAAGTCACCGGTCACATCGTGACGGTCCAGTCCGGCGCGCACGTCGGGGCCGACATCACCGCGGCGGGCATCGTAATCGCCGGGGCCGTGAAGGGATCGCTGACCGCCGAGTCGCGCATCCAGCTCCGCGCCGGCGCGGAGGTCGAAGGGGACATCGTGGCGCCGCGGATCGCCGTCGAGGACGGCGCGTTCGTGCGCGGCAAGGTGCAGGTCGCCGGGCACGATCGCGTCACGCTGGTTGCGTGATCTGCCACGGATGAACACGGACAAACACATTTATCCGTGATCTACGTCGGCAGCGCGGGATGGAACATCCCGCGCGCGCACAGGGCCCGTTTTCCCGACCAGGGTTCCCAGCTTCAGCGCTACAGCGCGCGGTTGAACGCCGCCGAGATCAACACCTCGTTCTACCGGCCGCACGCCGCCGCCACCTACGAACGGTGGGCGGCGTCGGTCCCGGCCGGGTTCCGCTTCGCGGTGAAGATGCCCAAGGCGATCTCGCACGAGCGCGGCCTGGCGCGCTCGCGTGAGCCGCTCGAGCGCTTCCTCGGCGAAATCGCCGGGCTCGGATCGCGGCTCGGCCCGCTGCTGCTGCAGCTTCCGCCGAAGTACGCGTTCGAGGCGCGGCGCGTGGGGCGGTTCCTCGACCTGCTGCGTCAACGCCACACCGGCCCGGTCGTCTGCGAGCCGCGGCACGCGACCTGGACGAGCGACGCCGCGGTCCGCCTGCTGGTGAAGTTCCGCGTCGCGCGCGTCGCCGCGGATCCGCCGCGTGCCGCGGGGCTGCACACGCCCGGCGGGTGGCCAGGCGTCCTCTACTACCGCTGGCATGGATCGCCGCGCCCCTACTTCTCTTCCTATTCCGGGGAACAATTGGCCGCACTTGCGGTCAAACTGTCGGAGGCCACCGTGGACGCCTGGTGCATCTTCGACAACACCGGATCGGGATCCGCCGCCGGCAATGCGCTCGACCTGCGGGCGCACCTGGGTGCGATCTAGGGTTCCCGCCATCGGGATGGTGGGGCTGCTCGCCGCGTCGGTCGCGGCGGCGCAGTCACCGGCGCCGTCCTACCGCATCGATCCGCTGCCGCGCACGGCGGCGGAACTGGCCGCACGTTTCACGCCGCCGCAGATCGCGATCCTCGAAATGCTGAACCGCCGCGATCGCGCGCACCTGACGCGAACCGATCCGCCGGTGCCGGGCCTGGTCGTCCCGACGACGTGGTCGGACGATCCGCTGGTCTACAGTCCATTTCCGCGCGAGTGGCCCGCGGCGGCCGACGCCGCGAAAGCGATCCTCGTCGACCAGCCGTTCCAGGCGTTCGCGGCCTACGAGAACGGACGGCTGGTGCGCTGGGGCCCGGTGAGCACCGGGCGCAAGGAGACGCCGACGCCGGACGGCACGTTCACCCTGACGTGGCGCGCGCGCAGCCGACGCAGCACCGACAACGAGGACTGGCTGCTCGAGTGGTACTTCAACTTCGTCAACGAGCGCGGCGTCTCGTTTCACCTGTTCGATCTGCCCGGGTATCCGGCGAGCCACGCGTGCGTGCGGATGCTGCTGCGTGATGCGCAGTGGCTGTACGGGTGGGGTGAGCAGTGGACGCTGGAGCCGGGCGGCCGCACGGTCGCGACACCCGGCACGCCGGTGACGATCCTCGGAACGTATCCGTTCGGCGCGCCGCCGGCGTGGCTGTCGCTCGACGCGCTGGCGTCGCCGCGGCCGCTGACTACTGGCCGTGCGCCGGCGCTTCCTTCCGCAGCGGCGGCGGCAGGTAGCGATCGATGAACCAGTCGGGATAGCCGCTGTTCTTCGGCCCGGCCAGCGCTTCCTTCGCGATCTGATACGTGTAGCGATCGTCGGGCGCGGCGTCCTCGAGCACCGACGCCGACTCGTGGAGCAGCGCGTTGCGCCGCTCCTGCAGCGCCGGCAGATCGATGGCGTTGTCGTGCATCTCGGCGAGCAGCGCGCGGTACTTCTCGCAGACCACCCACATCCGCGCCGCGCTGACGCGATGCCCGTAAATGCGCGGCTGCTGGTTGAAGCCGACGTAGGCGGCGCAGGCGGCGAAGGTCGCCGCCGCGAGGATCGCGAACGCCAGCTGCCAGGCGTAGCCGTTGCCGACCGCGATCGCGCCGAGGCCGGCGGTGATGCCCGAGAGCGAGAGCAGCGCGATCTTCGCGTACGAGGTGAATCGCGTCAGCCGCGCCGCGGCCTCGGCGTGCCCTTCGTAGGCGGCCAGTGCGCTGCCAAAGCTGAGACGCACGTGCTCGACGAGCGTGAGCTGGAACATGCCGGAAACGGGGCAAGGACTGCGCCACCTCAGCGAGCCCGTCGTCATTGGCGATTCCGCCGTTGGTCGCCGATCCGTGCGTCAGCGGGGGAGACACGCCGTGAAATTTCTGGATGGTCCGTCTCGGGCCGCGCCCATACCGTTTCGGGACAAATCGATAGTCCGTGCGTGCACCGGACCGTTACCGTCGGTCCAGGGAGGCGGACATGCGCGTACTGAGGATCGCAGGGACGGTCTTGCTGTGGACGCTGCAGGTGCTGGCGGCGGCGGGGTTCATCGCGATCGGGCTGGCGAAGTTCGGCAGCCCCGCATGGGCACGCAACTTCGCGCGATGGGGCTACCCGGACGGGTTCTACATGGTCATCGGCGCCCTCGAATTGATCGGCGGCGCGCTCCTCCTGATCCCGAGGCTGACGTCGTACGCCGCGGCCCTGCTCGGCACGATCATGGTCGGCGCGGCGGCGACGCTCCTGCTGCACAACGAGACTGCGCACCTGTCAGCGCCGCTGGCCTGGCTCGGCATGCTGATCGTGCTCGGCGCCGCGCGGCGGCGGCGGGCGTGGCGGCCCGCCTCACGGCCACTGCCGATCGCCGCGAGCCAGGTATAAGCTGCCGCTCGTGCGTGCGCGACTGCCGGAGCTGGGACGTTACTGGCTGGCGGCCGCGTGCTGCTTCACGGCCGCGGCGTTCCTGTTCGTCGGCCAGGTGTGGATCGACTACGCGTACGCCGGCCGGCGTCTTTCGTGGGGCATCGCGCTCGCCGTCGCGCTGGTCGATTGGGAGCTGTGGACGCTGCTTGCGCCGCTGGTGCTGTGGCTCGCGGCGCGCGTCCCGATCGCGCGTGGACGGCTGGTGCGGGCGCTGGCGATTCACATTCCTGCCGGAATCGCGCTGACCGCGATCAAGCTCGCGCTCGAGACCTTCATCGTCATGTCCGTGATCGGGCCGGGACGCGGTCCGTTCACGCTGCTGAGAATCCACCTGTCGCTGGCGGTGTACTGGGCCATGGTTGCGGCGGTGCAGTACGCGGCGCAGCGCCGGGTCGCGCGGGAGCGCGAGCTGCGCGAGGCGACGCTGCAGGCCGCGCTCGCGCGGGCGCAGGTGGAGGCGCTGAAGATGCAGATCCATCCGCACTTCCTCTTCAACACGCTCAACGCGATCGCCGGCCTGATGCGCGAGGACGTCGAGTCGGCCGACGTGATGATGGCGCAGCTCAGCGATCTGCTGCGCGGCACGCTCGCCAGCGAGGGGCTTCAGGAGGTGCCGCTGTCGGAGGAACTGCGGCTGCTGCGCGCATACCTGGCCATCCAGCAGACCCGCTTCGGCGATCGGCTGCGGATCGACATGGCGGTCGAGCCCGGCTGCGACGAACGGCTCGTGCCGACGCTCTTGCTGCAGCCGCTGGTCGAGAACGCCATCCGACACGGCTTCGCGCTGACGCCCGGCCCGGGGTCCGTGGCGATCCATGCCACGCGCGCGGACGGCCGGCTGCGCATCGACATCGCGGACGAGGGCGCCGGTCCGCCGGAACCGCTGCGCGAGGGTTACGGCCTGCGGAACACGCGCGCGCGGCTGCGCGCGCTCTACGGCGACGCCGCGTCGCTGTCGATCTCGCCGCGGCAGCCGCGCGGTACGCTCGCGCGACTGGAGCTGCCCGGGCGTCCCTCATGAGCGTGCGCGTGCTGATCGTCGACGACGAGCCGATTGCGCGCCGCCGGCTGGAGGCGCTGCTCGCCGGCGAGCCCTCGGTCGAGATCGTCGGCGAAAGCGAGGACGGCGAGTCCGCGCTGCAGGCGATCCGCCGGCTGCGGCCCGACCTGGTCTTTCTCGACGTGCAGATGCCCGGCCTGGACGGCTTCGACGTGATCGAGCTGCTCGGCCGCGACGAATGCCCGGCGGTGATCTTCGTGACGGCCTACGACCAGTACGCCATGCGCGCCTTCGACGTGCACGCCGCCGACTACCTGCTCAAGCCGTTCGATCGCGCCCGCCTGCGCACCGCACTCGCGCGCGCGACCGCACTCGAGGCCGCGGACGGCGGGCGGCTGCACGCGATCGTCGACACCGTGCGCGCATCGCAGCCGCTGCGCCGTTTCCTGGTCAAGACCGCCACCCGCGTCTACGCGGTCCGCGCCGACGATGTCGAGACGATCGAGGCGGCGGGGCATTACGTCGAACTGCGCACCGGCGCCGGTACTCACCTCGTGCGCGACAGCCTCTCGGCGATCGAGCGGCGCCTCGATCCGGCGCGCTTCGTCCGCGTTCACCGATCGACCATCGTCAACGTCGACAAGATCGTCGAGCTGCGGCCGGCGTTCCACGGCGAGTTCGAGGTGGCGATGACGAGCGGCCGCCGCCTGCGCTGCAGCCGGACCTATGCCGCGGACCTCACGCGAGTCATGCAGTCGTAGCGTTATCCGCGGCGGCCGGGCAGGTCGAAGATGTGGATCGACTGGTCCGTCTTGCGGCAGCCCTTGCGGTAGGTGCGCTTCGAGAGGTCCGAAACGAGCACGAAGCGCGTGTTCGAGAGCCAGCAGAGGCCCTCGAGCGTGCAGTAGCGCGGATTGCCTTTCTTCGTGCGCGGGAATTCGTAGATGCGCCCGTGCCCGTGGATCGTCCAGGTGCCGCGGCGGAGGCGGCCGATCCACAGCTTCGAGTCCATCTGCGAGATGACCGCGATGCGATCCCCCTTGAGCGAGACCGCGGAGTAGTCCTCGAAGTCGACCGTTTTCGGCAGCTTGATCCTGGCCAGCGAGATCCACATCGAGCCCTTGCGCGTCAGCACGTGGATGCGGCCGCCGCCTCCCTTGCGGCCTTCCTTGCCGGCGCGGCAGCGATTGCCTTCGCAGAGCGCGAGCAGGTATTCGGTCCCCTTCCAGCTGACGGTGGCGAGGCCCTCGAGGCCGGTGTTGCGCTTGGCAAACGGGATGTCGACCCAGCGGCGCCCCTTGAAGGTGCCGTGCTCGTCGCACTCGTCGATGAGCGGCTTGTAGCTGCCGTCGGCATGCTTCTCGGCCTCGATGAGCAGGTAGAAGCGGCGGTTGGCCGCACTGTAGGCGATGTCCTCGTAGCCGTCGCCGGCGCGCCGCCGGCCGAACCAGCCGTGGCGCTTGGAGGCGGGCGAGAGGCTGCGATCGATCCGCGCCACGTGGCGGACGTTGTCGAAGATGACGTAGAAGTCGGCGCCCCTGGCGATGACGCCGCTCGCTTCCAGCACGCCGCTGCCCTTCGGCGGGGCAATGAGATCCACGAGCCTGCGCTCCTTGACCAGCCGGAGTTCCTGTCGCGCCATCGAGCCCCTTCCTAGAAATGCAGATTCAATCCCACCGACAACCCGATCGCCTCGACGTCGGGGTTTCTGCTTCGTCCCTTCAGGCCCCCGTTCGAGAGGTGCAGCAGCTGCAGCGCCGTGACCAGGTGCGCGCGCCCGTTCAACCGCAGCAGCAGGCCGCCGCCGCCGATGGCGAGATAGTTGTAGCGCGTGCCGCGCGTCGGCGCGGCCACCGCGGTGTGCGAGATGCCGACCTCTCCCTGCAGGAACGCCGCGGTTCGTCCGCGCTGCAGCACGCGCCCGCGCACGCCGATCGTCAGGCCGAGGACCACGCCGTCCTCGCCGCGCTGCGAGACGTAGATGAACTGCTGGTTCATGCGCAGCACGAGGCCGTCGCGCAGGCCATACGTCAGCCCCTGCTCGAGACCGTACATCTCTTCGTGCGACGCGTTGTAGTTCCACGCTTCGAGCGCCGCCTGCCCGGCGAACTCGAAATGCCAGCGGCCGCGCGCGAACGGTGAGCCGGGGGCGGCCGGCGCCGCCGCCTGCGCCGCGGCGCTGCCTGCCGCCGTGAGAACGAGCAGAATTGCGTGGAGTATCGTAAGGCGCATGTGGCGTGCCGCGGTCGTCTTCGCTGCTCTCGTGTCGTCATTGGCGCCCTCGAGTGCCGCGGCCCAGGACCACGTGACGCTCCGATCCGACATCCTCTTGTACGGCGACAACACCGAGTTCCGCAACCCCTTTCGCGAGGGGGAAACGATCTTCGGCGCCGCCGCGAGAGTCTATGCCGAGCTCGAGCTGAATCCGCGCGTCAGCGTGTCGCTCGGCGCGTTCGGCAACCAGCGGTTCGGATCGGAGGACGCGTTCGAGCTGGTGCGGCCGGTGATCGCGATGGCGGTTCGCGGACGGCGATCGCGGTTCACGTTCGGCACGCTGCCGGCCCTGTCGGTGGACCTGCCGATCGGCCCGGATCGCGGCGGGCCGCACGGCCTGCTGCCGCCGCTGCAGCGCGAGACGCTGTCGTTCGACCGGCCCTACGAAGCCGGGCTGCAGTGGGACTTCACGGGGACGCGGCTCACGCACAGCATCTGGATCGAGTGGCAGCGGCTGAACACCGCCGCGCACCGGGAGCGCTTCGACGGCGGCGCGAACGCCGAGCTGGCCGTCTCGCCGCACGTCTCGATCCCGCTGCAGCTGCACGTCGTGCACGAAGGTGGGCAGCTGTTCAACGCCGGCCCCGTCGCCGACAGCGCCGCCGCGGCCGCCGGCGTCGCGCTCCACGGTCCGGCCGGACCGCTGCAGAAGCTGTCGCTGGAGCTCTTCGGCGCCGCGGCGCGAACGGTCCCGGATCGCGAGCGGCCCAGCCTCGATCGGTCAGGGCCCGGCTTCTTCGGCCGCGCCGCGGCGGAAGCGCACGGCTGGCGCGGGCATCTCATCATGTGGCGCGGCCGCACGTTCATCAAGGACGAGGGGGATCCCAACTATCTCTCGCTCCGCCGCGACGGCCACGTCTACGGCGGCGTCCGCGACTACGCCGAGGCCGGCCTCGCGCGGCGCTTCACGCTCGCCGCCGACGCGGCGCTCGAGGTGTCCGGCCGCGTCCATCGCGTCGAGGGCTTTTATGAGTACTCCTACCGCGTGCTCGCCATTGCCACGCCGCACTGGCGGCTGCGGTGACGCGGGGTGCGGGGTGCGAGGTGCGGGGTGCGAGGTGCGGGGGAAGGCGAATGGTGGACATTGGAACGCTGCAAAAGCGGCGATAGAATGCAACCCCTCATGACTCGACACACCCTGATCGCCCTCTCGTTCGTCTTCTCCGCGGTGCCGGTTGCCGCGGTGGCTCAGCCGCCGGCCGCGCCACCGGCCCAGCCGCAGCCGGCCGCGGAACGGCCGCAGCGTCCGCAGCCGCAGATGGATCCGGAACGCGCGCGGCGGCTCTACGTCAGCGCCGATCCGAAGGATCACGCGGCCGGCACGAACTTCCAGCGCGACATCGACGAAAAGAAGAAGATCGACGAGCGCTACGCGCAGATCACCAAAGGCGTCGTCGACTTCCAGAAGATTACCTACCGCAGCGGCGTCGGCGATCTCGACATTCCCGCGTATCTGTTCCAGCCGCTGAAGAAGCGCGGCGCGAAGGGACACGCCGCGATGGTGTGGATCCACGGCGGCGTGCACGGCAACTGGGACAACCGGCTGTGGCCCTTCGTCAAGGAAGCCGTCGATCGCGGCTACGTCATCATCTGTCCCGAGTACCGCGGCAGCACCGGGTATGGCGAGGCGTTCCACAACGAGATCGACTACGGCGGCTACGAGATCGACGACGTGCTGAGCGCGTTCGATTATCTCAAGACGCTGAGCCACGTCGATCCTGAACGCGTCGGCGTGATGGGATGGAGCCACGGCGGCTACATCACGCTCTTCAGCGTGTTTCGCGACAAGACGCCGTTCAAGGCGGCGGCGGCGATCGTGCCCGTGACCAACCTCGTCTTCCGCCTCTCGTACAAGGGTCCCGGCTATCAGCGCAGCTTCGCCACGCAGAAGCGCATCCAGGGACTGCCGTTCGAGAAGCCCGAACTCTACATTCAGCGATCGCCGCTCTACAGCGTCGACAAGCTGCGCGTCCCGCTCCTGGTGCACGTCTCCACCAACGACGAGGACGTGAACTTCGTCGAGGACCAGCAGATTGTCGATGCACTGCGCGCGCGCAAGCCCGATCTCGCCGAAACGAAGATCTACGTGAACCCGCCAGGCGGGTACGCCAGCGTCGGCCACACCTTCAGCCGACGCGTGAACATCGACACGCTCCAGCGCGAAGACTCTCCCGAGCAGATCGACAGCTGGAACCGCGTGTGGACCTTCTTCGACTGGAATCTGCGCCCCTACGAAGATCGCTCGAAGCCGTCGACTGCTTCGAGTTCTAGCCGCTAGAACTTGTCCTGCCCTCGCGCGAGCGAGGGCGGGACCGCACCTCGCCGCCGCACCTCGCCGCCGCACCTCGCGCCTCGCCCCCCAGGCCCGACGCCGCACACGATGGTGCCGGGCCCCCCACGATCGGGCCATTCTCCGCTCGCCCTCCCCGCCCGTATCCTCCCGTGCGATCCGGAAACCACAAAACGGGAGGTGTGTCTTTATGCAGTGTCCATCGCCACCGCATCGCGGGAGATCCCCGCACGCGGATTACTGGCGTGGCGCGGCGCGCTGGTCGTTCGTGCTCGCGTGCGGCCTGTTGCTGATCCTGATCAGCGCAGGATCCGCGCGGGCCAGCACCACGTCGCCGCTCGTAGCCGCCGTCGACAGCATCGCCGCCGAGCAGGCGCTCGGCGCGGCTGAATCCCCACTCGCTTCCCAGCCCGATCAGGTCATCGACCGCCAGCCGGTCCGCGACTCCAGTTCCCCGGAGCCCGCCGACTCACGTGACCTCATCGACGAAGAAGACGACGACCGGGATGACGACGACGGCGCCCAGGATCCGCGCGATCCGCTCACGTTGCATCTCAGCGTCGACGAAATCCTCGGCCAGCGGTGTCCGTCCCGCACAGCCGGGGCGCCGCTCTCGCCGGACGGAAGTTCACTCGGAACCACGTACTTAACTGAGTCGGTCAGGAGGTTGTGATGTTGGCATCACCCCGCAAAGTTCCCCGTCCGTTCAAAATCCTCACATGTCGTCGTACTCCTTCCGCCCGCCGCTGGGCGATCGTGGCCATGCTCGCCATGATGCTCACCAGCAACGGCGCGCCGCTGTTCAATCCGATCGGCAGCACCCTCGTCCACGCGCAGGTCGGCCAGCCGGGTTCGGCCGTCGGCTTCGTCCTCAACGCGGGCGACCTCCGGTTCATCTTCAGGCAGATCCAGCTGGCGCAGGCGCACGCGGCTGCGTTCCGGACCAATCCGAATGCGTCGCCGCGCGACGTCAGCCCTGAGCTGCAGGGAGACCCGCGCATCCCGTTCGGTCTGCGCACCGTTGACGGCCGGTGGAACCATCTCGGGCCGGATCAGGTCACGTTCGGCGCCTCCGATCAGCTCTTCCCGCGCCTGGCGCCGGCGCAGTTCCGCACCGCGGAAGCCGGGACGAGCTATGCGAACAACGCCAGCGTCACCGACGCGCAGCCGCGCATCATCAGCAACCTGATCGCCGATCAGACGGTGCGCAACCCGACCGCAGTGCAGGTCTCGACGGACCAGAACTTCGGCACCCTGCCTCCCGCGGGAGAGCTCGGCACGCTGCCGATCGGCAACGTCGCGCCCGACGTCGGCCTGTCGGCGCCGTTCAACAGCATGTTCACGTTCTTCGGCCAGTTCTTCGATCACGGCCTCGACCTCGTGAACAAGGGCGGTAACGGCATCGTGACCGTCCCGCTGCAGCCCGACGATCCGCTGTTCGGCATCACGCCGGGGAACATCATGGTCCTCAGCCGCGCCACCCACGTGGTGGTCAACGGAGTCCTGGAAGCGATCAACCAGACGACGCCGTTCGTCGATCAGAACCAGACCTACACGTCGCATCCGTCGCACCAGGTGTTCCTGCGCGCCTACGAGCGAATCACGGTGGGTGGCCTGCTGACGACGCAGCCGACCGGCAGACTGATCGACGGCAGCGACCCGTTGAACCCGGGCGTCAACGTCGGGAACATCGGCAGCTGGCGCGAAGTCAAGGCGCAGGCCGCGACCCTGCTCGGCATCCAGCTCGTGGACACGGACGTGTTCAACGTTCCGGTCCTGGTGACCGATCCGTACGGCCACTTCGTTCCCGGCCCGACCCGGGGCCTGCCGCAGTTCGTGCTGAACAACGGCGCCACGGTCGAGGCTGGCGCGGGAACCAGAGCCGCGTTCACGGCCACGCCCATTCCCGCAGGTACTGGCGCCGGCAGCCCGACGGCCGGCCGCCGCACCAACCACGCGTTCCTCGACGACATCGCCCACAACGCGGTGCCGGCCGACGGGAACGGCAACCCGCTGACCGCGGATGGGAACAACACGATTCAGCCGATCACGCAGCCGCCCACGCCGGGCACCTACGACAACGAGCTGCTCGAGGCGCACTTCTGCACCGGTGACGGCCGCGGCAACGAGAACATCGCGCTGAGCGCCGTTCACTCGGTGTTCCACGCCGAGCACAACCGGGCGCGCAACTCGATCGACACCCTGCTCAACACGCCCGGGTTCCTGCCCGCGGCCGAAGTGCAGGCGTGGCGCGACGTCGATCCCGGATCCGGATGGGGCTACGGCGAGCGCCTGTTCCAGGCGGCGCGCTTCGTCACCGAGATGCAGTACCAGCACCTCGTGTTCGAGGAGTTCGGGCGCAAGGTCTCGCCGTCGATCAACGCGTTCATCGGCGACGGCATCAACATGCAGTCGCAGCTCAACCCGGCGATCAGCGCCGAGTTCGCGCACCAGGTCTACCGGCTCGGCCACTCGATGCTGACCGAGACGATCGCGCGCACCCGGCCTGACGGCACGGTGTTCGACATCGAGCTGCTCGACGGGTTCCTCAACCCGGTCGAGTTCAACAACAACGGCGCCGGCGGCCGCTACACCGCGGCGCAGGCGATGGGCGCGATCTTCCAGGGGGGCACGCGGCAACTCGGGATGGAAATCGACGAGTTCGTCACCGAGGCGGTGCGCAACCGCCTGGTCGGACTGCCGCTCGACCTCGCCGTCCTGAACCTCGCGCGCGGCCGCAGCGAGGGCATCCCGGCCCTCAACGTGCTCCGCACGTCGCTGTACCTGCAGACCGGCGATCCGCAGTTGATGCCCTACACCGACTGGACGCACTTCGGTTCGGAGATGAAATACGGCGGGGCGTCCCTGTCGAACTTCATCGCGGCGTACGGCATCCACCCGACGCTGACGGCGGCGGGGAACAACGTCGCGGCGCGGCGGACGGCGGCGGAAGCGCTGCTGGACAACGCGGCGTTCATGTTCGGTCCGGCGGCGCAGACCGGCGTCGACCGCATCGACCTCTGGATGGGCGGCCTCGCCGAGCGCGTCGCCCCCTTCGGCGGCCTGCTGGGATCGACGATGAACTACGTGTTCGAGCGGCAGCTCGAATCGCTGCAGGACGGCGACCGCTTCTACTACCTGGAGCGCCTCGACGGCCTCAACTTCCTGTCGCAGCTCGAAGGCAACTCGTTCGCCGAGCTGATCAAGCGCAACAGCACGCTGAGCGGCGTCTCCGCCGACGTGTTCGCGCGCCCCGGCCTGGTGCTGAACGTCGGGACGATCGTCGTCCTCACCCCGACGCCTCACATCGTCGACGATCCGACGACGCCGGACGTGGACGAGGCGGCGCTGGCGGCGAGCGGCGAGCTCGTGCTGCTGGCCAACGGCACCCAGATCCGCTACCTCGGCCCCGAGCACGTGATCTGGAACGGCACCGTCAACGGCGACAACATCGTGTCGAGCGAAGGTGACGACACGCTGACCGGCGGTCCGGGCAACGACCGCATGGAAGGCGGCGCCGGCAACGACAACCACATCGGCGGCGACGGCGACGACATCCTGACCGACACCTTCGGCGACGACGTGATGAAGGGCGGTCCGGGCAATGACGCCATCGCCGGCGGCTCCGGTCCGTTCGACCTGCTGCAGGGCAACGAAGGCAACGACTTCATCTTCGCCGGCAACGACGAGTCGGAAGTCTTCGGCGGCCCGGGCAACGACATCATCTACATGGGCGCGGGGCTGAGCGAGTCGGTCGGCGGCGCCGGCGACGACTGGATGGAGGGCACCAACGCGCCCGCCAGCATCGCCATCGGCGACGACAACAACCAGTTCCAGAACGACCCGAACGGCGGCAACGACATCGGCATCGCCGGTCCGGGCGACATGGACTTCGACATGGAGGGCGGCGACGACATCATGGTCGGCAACGTCGTCCCGACGCACCGGTTCGAAGGCATGCTGGGCTGGGACATGGTCACCTACCGTGGTGAAACCGTGTTCGTCGACGCGGACATGCTGATCACGGGCGCGATCGCGGTCAATGCGCCCTTGAACGAGAATCGCGACCGGTACGACCTCATCGAAGGTCTGTCGGGCACGAACTTCAACGACCTGCTGCGCGGCGACAACCGCCTGGCGGCGGACCTGATCAACGACGGGCTGACCGGCGTCACCAACGGCCACGTGCTGACCCAGGCCAACCTCACCCGGATTGCGGGCCTGAATGTGGTCGTCGCGGGTGCGCTGACGGTGGACACCGACGGCAACGGCGTCGCCGACGCCTTCGCCGGCGGCAACATCATCCTGGGCGGCCCCGGCAGCGACCTCCTCGAGGGTCGCGGCGGAGACGACATCCTCGACGGCGACCGCTGGCTGAACGTCCAGTTGAGCGCGCCCAGCCCGACGGTCGCGGGCCGCACGCTGCTCTACAACAGCATGAGGCTCGGTCCGACCAACTGCGTCGGCCTCGTGCCGGCGTGCAACGCAGCCGAGCTCCGTCCGCTTCGCGCGGCGGTGTTCGATACGGTGAACCGGGTTCCGGTCACCGCGATCCAGATGGTCCGCAGCATCGTGGTGCCGGCGCCGGGCGCTGACATCGACACGGCGGTCTTCTCCGGTCCGCTGGCCAACTACACCATCCAGGTGGAGGGCGCCGGTGTGGACCGCGTGCTGATCGTGTCCGACACGACCGGTGTCGACGGCACGGATCGGATCCGTCGCGTCGAGCGGCTGCAGTTCACCGACACGACCGTGAACACGGTCGGCATCGGCGGCGTCACCGTCCCGAACGTGGCCGGCCTGTCACAGGCGGCGGCGCTCGCGGCGATCGACACGAACTTCACGCCGGGGACGATCCTCAGCCAGAACAGCCGGACGATTGCGTTCGGCACGGCGATCGGCACCGATCCCATCGCGGGATCGACCGCGCCGGCCAACAGCGTCGTGAACCTGATCGTGTCGCTCGGGCCGATCATCCCCGACGTGCACGACATGACGGTCGCCGACGCGGCGATCGATCTCGCGGTCGAAGGTCTCGTCGTCGGGACCCTCTCGTTCGCGAACGACGCGGACTTCGCGGCGGGCACGATCATCACGCAGAGCCCGCTGCCGGGCGGCGTCATCGCGCCCGGAGGCGCGGTGAACCTGGTCGTGTCGCTGGGTCCGGCGCCCGTGGGCGTCGTGCCGAACGTGGTCGGCGTGCTGCAGGCATCGGCGGATGCGTCGATCGTCGCGGCGGGCTTCACGCTCGGCGCGGTGACGTTCCAGAACAACGCGACGATCGCCGAGGGCGCGATCATCAGCACCAATCCCGCTCCGGGCACGTCGCCGGCGGCGGGCAGTGCCGTGGCGAGAGTCGTCTCGCTGGGCACGAACGGGCTGGTGGCGGCCTTCGCGTTCGACGAGACGAACGGGAACGTCACGACCGCCCGCGATTCGTCGGTCGTGGCGCGTGACGGCACGATCCGTCAGGCGGTGCGCGTGCCCGGCAAGTTCGGCACGGCGCTGTCGTTCGACGGCGTCAACGACTGGGTGACGGTCACCGACGTGACCGGCAGTCCGCTCGATCTGACGACGGGCATGACCCTCGAGGCGTGGGTCAACCCGACGCAGATGAGCGGCTGGGAAACCATCCTGATGAAGGAGCGCGGCATCCAGGGCGAGGGCCTGCTGGCCTATGCGCTCTACGCGCATGACGGCGCGGCCGGCACGACCGGCGCCGGGGCGAGACCGGCGTCCTACCTCCGCACGGATCCGGTGGCCTCGACCACCGATCGGCGTGTTGCGGCCAGCACCGGTGTGCTGCCGCTCAACACGTGGACCCACATCGCGTCGACCTACGACGGCGCGAACTTCCGCTTCTACGTCAACGGCGTGCTCGTCGGCACGACGG
>Ga0075435_100000845_pt1 | contig 19133 bp, 17 predicted proteins | sample RhiMethybrSRZTD4_FD_75302 | JGI IMG/M metagenome (GOLD analysis project Ga0075435, IMG submission 75302) | Populus rhizosphere microbial communities from Tennessee, USA - Rhizosphere MetaG P. TD hybrid SRZTD4 | ecosystem: Host-associated > Plants > Roots > Rhizosphere > Soil | place: USA...
GAACACCAGGGGTGACCGGCTATCGAGGCAGAGTGCGTGGGCCGTGATGCGGTCGGTAGCCGAGAAAGCCGGCATCACAGCCGACGTATCGCCGCACACGCTGCGGCACTCCTACGCGACCCACCTGCTCGATGGCGGGGCGGATATCCGCGTCGTTCAGGAGCTTCTGGGTCACGCGTCGGTCACGACGACGCAGATATACACCCTGGTAACCATCGACCACTTACGGGAAGTCTTCCTCACTTCACACCCCCGCGCGTATTAGTGTCGTGTCGACATGTCGAGTCGTCCGCAAGAGGAGGCAGAGTGCAGGAACGCGACGGGGGTGGCGAGGCCGGCCCTGTTGTCGCCGGACGTAAGGTCGCCGGGCCCCATGTCCGTGGATCCAATGTCCCCGGGCCCAATGGGCTGGCATCCTCGCGCAGCGTGGTGGCAGATCTGACCAATCAGCACTATTTAGACACGTCGGACTTCGAGGCCCTGTTTCGTGAGGAGCAGGCCTCCCTGGTCGACGAGAAGTTCGTGGTGCCGCCGCCACCGGATGGCGTCGCACAAGCGGATCCCGAACCACTGATCGGCCCCACCGGGCGACCCTGGCCAGATCTGCCTACGCCACCGCCGCTGACCGAGCACGGCCCCGCCCTGATCATCGCCATGTGCAACCAAAAGGGAGGGGTCGGAAAGACCACGACGACGATCAATCTGGGCGCTGCGCTCGCCGAGCTTGGCAGACACGTGCTGCTCGTGGACTTTGACCCGCAAGGTTCTCTCTCGGTCGGTCTCGGGGTCAATCCCCACACCCTTCCCGCCAGCATCTACAACCTGCTCATGGGCCAGGGAACCTCGATCGATGACGTGATCCGCGAAACCAACGTGCATGACTTGGACATCCTGCCCAGCAACATCGACTTGTCGGCAGCGGAGATTCAGCTGGTCTCCGAGGTGGCGCGCGAGCAGACCCTGCTGCGGCTGCTCGAGGCGGTGCGGAGCCGCTACGACGTGATCCTCATTGACTGCGCGCCCTCACTGGGGCTGCTGACGATCAACGCACTGACGGCGGCGGACTGGGTGCTGATGCCGCTGGAATGCGAGTTTTTCGCCCTGCGGGGTATTGCGTTGCTGACCGACACCATCGCCAAAGTGCAGGACCGCCTCAATCCACGGTTGGAGATCTTGGGAATCCTCGGCACCATGTACGACCCGCGTACGCTGCACAGCCGTGAGGTGCTCGAGAGAGTCGTTCAGGCCTTCGGCGACCAGGTGTTCCACAGCGTCATTCGACGCACTGTGAAGTTTCCCGAGACGACGGTGGCGGGGGAGCCGATCACCACCTACGCGCCCACATCTCCAGGCGCCGAGGCGTACCGCAGTCTGGCTCGCGAGGTGCTGGCACGATGCCGCGTGGCTTAGCAGTGGCCCTGGCCGCATCCGAGCCGCCTGTCGAACGTCGCGGTTCCGGTCGGATCCGCCACGAAGAGAAGATCACTGTCTACATCAGCGCCGACGAGCTCTTGGCGTTGGAGCAGGTGCGGTTGACGCTACGCGCACATCACGGCATCGCCGTTGACCGCGGGCGGATCGTTCGCGAGGCTATCGCCGCAATGCTTGCCGATCTTGAGGCGAACGCCGACGACTCCGAGCTGCTCCGCCGGCTTGCGACATCGTGACCCTGACTGTGTCGAGGGGAGTCCGGCAGAATCCAGAGCTCTCTGACCATGTCGGGCTCTCGGCCGACGCAGCAGAATTCCAGGTTCACCTCGACAACTTCGACGGCCCTTTCGACCTGCTCCTGCAGCTGATCTCACGACACAAGCTGGACATCACCGAAGTTTCGCTGTCGCAAGTGACCGACGAGTTCATCGCCCACATCAAGGCCGCAGGCAGCGCCTGGGATCTGGATCAGACAAGCCATTTCATTGTCGTCGCCGCGACGCTGCTGGACCTCAAGGCGGCCCGCCTCATACCGTCCGGCGAGGTCGAGGATCCCGAGGATCTGGCCTTGTTGGAGGCGCGGGATCTACTCTTCGCCCGACTGCTGCAATATCGCGCGTTCCAGCGGGTGGCCCGGTACGTTGCTGCGACTCTGGAGACGGAGGGCCGCCGCTTCCCCCGAGATGTCGGAATCGAACCGCGCTTCGCCCGACTGCTGCCTGAGGTGACCATCTCCGTCAGCCCGGCCCGTCTGGCGGCGCTGGCCGGGAAAGCGATGGCACCGAAGGAGGCCAGCGTGCTGTCGCTGGCTCATATGCACGCCCCTGCGGTCAGTGTCCGCGAGGAGGCGATGGTTGTGGTCGACCGGCTACGCAGGCAGCGCGCGATGACCTTTCGGGCCCTGACCAGCGACTCGTCAACCATGTTGATTACCGTGGCGCGGTTCCTCGCGCTACTGGAGTTGTTCCGCGACAGCGCCGTGGCGTTCGAGCAGTTGACTCCGCTAGGCGAACTCACGGTTCGGTGGACCGGCGGCGATGAGCAAGACTGGATGATCTCCGACGAATTCGACGAAACCACCGACACCCGCGAGATGGATGAATGAGCGATCAGATTGACAGCGCAGCGAATGTTGCGGGGGCCCTGGAAGCGCTGCTGCTGCTCACCGCCGAGCCGGTGACAGAATTCGAGCTGGCGCATGCTGTCGGTGTGCCCGAGTCGGTCGTCGCAGAGACGTTGGCGGAGCTGGTTGCCTTCTACGACGAGACCGGCCGGGGCTTTGAGCTTCGCCAGGTCGGCGGGGGCTGGCGGTACTACACCCGCGAGGAGCACGCGGACCTGATCACCCAATATGTGATGGAGGGCCAGCAGGCCAAGCTCTCCCAGGCAGCACTTGAGACGCTTGCGGTGGTCGCCTACACCCAGCCGATCTCTCGAGCGCGGGTCTCGGCTGTCAGAGGCGTCAACGTTGACGGTGTGATGAGGACTCTCCTGGCCCGAGGGCTGATCGAGGAGTCCGGTCATGATCATGAGTCCGGCGCTGTGCTGTTCGCTACGACCAGCTACTTCCTGGAGCGAATGGGCATGAAGACGCTGGACGATCTGCCGCCGCTGGCCCCGCAGCTACCTGAGGTGGATGAGTTGGAGGCCGAGCTGGGTCAGCTCGCAGAGGCTGCGGCGAGCTCGACGCATCCGGATTCCGAGCCCGGCGAGCTGCCGCCTGAGCCTGCTCAAGAACCCCCTCGGTGAGCGAACCTGCGGCGGGCATACGTCTTCAGAAGGTCCTTGCCCAAGCTGGCATCGCATCTCGCCGGGCGTGTGAGGCCTTGATCAGCGAAGGCCGCGTGGAGGTGAACTCCGAGGTCGTCACGGAGCAGGGACGCAGAGTTGACCCCGAACGTGACGTGATTCGAGTCGACGGCGCTCGCATTCCGCCGCCGCGGCGGCACCTCTACCTGGCACTGAACAAGCCTCGCGGCGTGGTGGTCACGATGGATGACCCGGAGGGCCGCCGCACTGTTGCCGATCTGCTGGCCGAAAGCGCCGAGCGCCGGACCGGAACGCCGGGAATGAGACGTGCGGTCAAGAACGAGCGGTTGTTTCACGTTGGCCGGCTGGATACCGACAGCGAGGGTCTGTTGATCTTGACCAATGATGGGGAGCTGGCGCACAAGCTGGCGCACCCCTCGTACCAGGTGCCCAAGACCTACATCGCCGAGGTGACGGGGCAGGTCAGCGCCCAAACCATGAGGCGGCTACGGGGTGGCATCACCCTCGAAGACGGACCGGTAAGACCTACCTCGGTCAAGATCGTCTCCAGCGTCGGGGAGAAGACCCTTCTCAAGATCACATTGCAGGAGGGTCGGAATCGCATCGTGCGCCGTACGATGGAGGCGGTCGGCCATCCGGTCCGCAAGTTATCGCGGATCGGAATCGGACCGGTTCGGCTCGGAAACCTGAAGGTTGGGGAGTTCCGAGAGTTGACCCGCGAGGAACTCGGCGGGTTACTGGACCTGACCGGTGGCTGACGTGGCGGAAGGACTGGCTCGTACGCAGAGGAGGGCAGTGGACCGCAGAATCTTTGGACTTGAGACGGAGTACGGCGTCGCGTGCACCTCTGGCGGCACGCGACGGCTGACTCCGGACGAAGTCGCACGCTACCTTTTCCGGCGAGTTGTGACCTGGGGGCGGAGCAGCAACGTCTTCCTGCGCAACGGCTCCCGGATCTACCTCGATGTCGGCTCGCATCCGGAATACGCGACGGCCGAATGTGACGATCTCGTACAGCTCATCAACCACGACCGCGCCGGGGAGCGCATTTTGGAAGACCTCATCGTCGACGCCGAACATCGGCTGGCGAGCGAGGGGATCACCGGTGACATCTACCTGTTCAAGAACAACACCGACAGCCATGGCAACTCCTACGGCTGCCACGAGAACTACCTGATCTCCCGAATCGGAGACTTCTCCAAGATCACCGACGTGCTGGTGCCGTTCCTGGTCTCGCGGCAACTGATCTGCGGCGCCGGCAAGGTGCTGCACACCGCCCGCGGGGCCGAGTACAGCGTCAGCCAGCGCGCCGAGCACATCTGGGAGAGCGTGTCCTCGGCGACCACACGCAGCCGGCCGATCATCAACACCAGGGATGAGCCGCACGCCGACCCGGAGCGTTACCGACGCCTGCATGTCATCGTCGGCGATTCGAACATGAGCGAGACGACCACGCTGTTGAAGGTCGGCAGCGCGGAACTGGTGCTGCGGCTGATCGAGGCCGGCGTTCCGATGCGGGACTTCACGCTGGAGAACCCGATCCGTGCCATCCGCGACATGAGTCGTGACCGATCGGGGCACGTGAAGGTCGCTTTGTCCAACGGCCGGCGGATTTCGGCGCTTGAGTTGCAGACCGAGTACTACGAAAAAGTCTCAGAGTTCGTACGCCGCGAAAGTCTCGGCACCCGCATCGTCGATCGGGTGCTGGATCTGTGGGAGCGGACGCTGCGGGCGGTTGCGGAGGACAAGCTCGCGCTGATCGACACCGAGATCGACTGGGCGATCAAACTCAAACTGCTCGACCGGTACTCCGCCAAGCACAAACTCGGCTTCGCCGATCCCCGGATCGCCCAGCTCGATCTGGCATACCACGACATTCGCCGGACCCGCGGAGTGTTCTCCTTGCTGGAACAGCGCGGGCTTGCTGCCCGCGTCACCACCGACCCGGCCATCTTCCGGGCCAAAGCCGTGCCGCCGCAGACCACGAGGGCGAAGCTCCGGGGCGACTTCATCCGTGCTGCGCAGGAGGGCCGTCACGACTACACCGTCGACTGGGTCCATCTGAAGCTCAACGACCAGGCGCAGCGCACGGTGCTGTGCAAGGATCCGTTCGTCGCCAGTGACGACCGGGTGGAGCGCCTGATCGCCTCCATGCGAGGTTAGCTCATACCTAAGAAGCTCATTGCTGGAGCCTGTACCCTTCTCCGGTGCCTTCTTCTCCGGTGAGAGCCGCGGTCGTTCTTGGGCTCGCCTCCTCGCTGCTGCTTCTTTTTGGCTGCAGTAAGGACAAGCCAGCGGAGACACCTCCGGCATCTCCGTCGGCGTCCGCTACCTCTCCTTCGGCGACGCCGAGCAAAGCCACTCCCTCTGCAACGCCCACGCCAAAGCCCAAGCCGATCAAGGCCTCGAACAACTTCGACAAGGTCAGCGTCTCAGGTGCGTTCGGAGAGGCACCGAAGGTCAAAGTCGACTCGCCATGGGCAATCGACAAGACCCGGACAAAGGTGCTCGAGCCCGGCAAAGGCCCTGTGGTCGGCGAAGGCCAAAGCGTCGAGGTCAATTACTACGGAGTGAACGGGCGGACCGGCAAGAAGTTCGACGAGTCGTTCAGTAGAGGACAGCCGATTGCGTTCAGCTTGGCGCAGGTCGTTCCTGGATTCAGCAAAGGTCTGGTAGGACAGCGCCAGGGCAGCCGAGTGCTGATTGCCATGCCGGGCAAGGATGGCTATGACGCCATGGGCGGTAACCCGCAGGCCGGAATAAAGGTCGGCGACACGTTGATCTTCGTTGTCGATCTGGTCGACGTACAGCTTCCCGGCCCGGAAGGCGCAGCCGTGCAGCCCAAGGAAGGCCTTCCGACCGTGACGGACAAGGGTGGTCGGCCGGAGGTCACCATTCCCGAGTCCGCTCCGCCGACAAGCCTCCAGGTGCAGCCGCTGATCAAGGGCAAGGGCAAGAAGGTCGGTGCGAACGACACCATCACGTTCAACTACATGTGGGTGCGGTGGAGTGACGGCAAGGTCTTGGAGCAGACTTACGGGGGCAAGGCAGCCACCACGGAGCTGTCCGGTTTGCTTCCAGGCATGGTCAAGGGGCTGACCGATCAGACGGTTGGCAGCCGCGTACTCCTGGTCATTCCACCAGCAGACGGCTACCCCGACGGCAACGCGACACCGTCAATCAAGCCAGGCGAGACTTTGGTCTTGGTGGTTGATCTGCTCTTTGCACAAGGTCCTCAGTAGTAACGTCAGCCCTTGGGTCTCGAGCAGGTCGATTCGTTCAACCATCGAGCAAGGTCGTGGCGTGTCGGCCGGCGGCAGCCGCCGCGAGAAAGTAACCGGGATCGTCGTCGAAGCCACGGCCCATGCTGAAGAGCCGGATGGGTGATGCTGCGAGCACTGCTCTGAGGCCGCTGAGATCCACCATCACCAGGCGGTGCCGCGAGAGCTCGCTTAGGCCGGCGGCAATCGCTTCGGCCAGCTCGGCCATGGCGGGGGAGCCGTCGCCGGCGAGGTCCGGAATGGCAATATCGGCCGGGCAAAGGGCAACGCGTCCGTACGCAGTAAGGCTGTGATGGGAGACACCCCGGTGCCGCTCGCGGGAGTCGGCTCCAGAAATCCGCAGACTGCCGATCGGCCGGCCGCCGAGGATGGCGGCAGCGTTGACAGCCTCGCCTGCCGTCACACCGGAGAATCCCCAGCGGGTCCCGGTGCCGAGGTTTCCCGGGCCCTGGGCCACTACGACGAGCTCGGCGTCCAGCGCAAGTCGTGCCGCGAGCAGACCAGAGTGCAAGGTGACCGCCTCAAGGTCGCCGCCAAAGGCCTGTCCGACAGTGACTGTTCCTGCCAGCAGTCCACTGGCGCGAAGCTCCGCCACCGATTTGGAGAATGCGAGCGGCAATGCGCCCTGATCACTCATCACGTAGACGACTCTCGTGCCAGGACGGTCGTGCGCAATCGCCAGCAGGATGGGCGCGAGTGCTGAATGCAGATCTGCGACGACGACCGGCATGCCGTCGATCGAGTCAGCGTCGGCCAGGAGTTCGTGATGAGCCGAACCCTGTTCATCGGCTCCTGCCACCATCGCCTGGAGTGGTAGGTAACGCGCTTTCACGAGGTGTCCTACTGGCTGCGGCGGCTGTGCAGTCACCCGGCCCGCGGCGTCCAGCACGGCGATGACCAGGGCATAGCCGCCGGTGCCCAGTCCGCGTTCCAGCGCCGCGACATTCAGCAGGACCCGATCACCGACTTCCGGTACCGCCACGAGATCGGTGTATGCGAGGGCGAGGACCTCCTCCTTGCCGGCGTCACGCCGCGCCACGCTGAGCTCCACAGCCCCCTGCCACGCCGCACGCAGCGCGGTGACCGTGCCATCAGCCCAAATGATCACGTGCCCGACCTTAGACCCTGGAAAGTTGACGCAAGTGCGACGCGGCGCTGCGAGCTCACCCGGAAACCTCAACGCAGCCGTTCCGCTCGGGTGAGCTTTTCAGGGAGTACGACCCATGGCGGGCGCGGCAGACGAGCAGGATCGAAGCGTTCGAGCATTGTGGCGAGCGAGACTGGCTGGCCGGGCGACGCCAGGTCCAGCGAGTCCCCGATCAACCGCAACACAGCGCTGGGCCCTATGCCCTCAGCGGCCAGCTGGCGGAGCGTCACGGCGCCGTCCCGCTTGGCCAGCGGCTGGCCTACTCCGTTCACTGCAAGCGGGACGTGCGCATAGCTGGGAGGGCGGTGGCCGAGCAACTCTGCGAGATAGGCCTGAGTGGCCGCTGCCGGCAGCAGATCGTCTCCGCGTACCACCTGGTCGATCTCGGAATACGCGTCGTCCACGACCACCGCGAGGTTGTAGGCGGGTACGCCGTCATTGCGTCGGAGCACAACATCTTCGACCTCCGCCGTGACCTCTCCATGGAACACGTCACGTATGGTCTGCCGCGCGCCATTGGCCCGCAGTCGCAGCGCAGGTTGCCGGGCGAGCTTGCGATCCCTCCGCTCGGCCTCAGTCAGATTCCGGCACGTTCCGGGATATCGGGCGATGCTGCCGTGCGGTGCCGAGGCAGCCTCGGCAATCTCGCGCCGACTGCAGAAGCACTCATACGTCTGGTCAGCGAGGGTGACCAGCGCCTCCTGATATGCGGCCAATCGCAGCGACTGCACCACCGGCTCACCATCGAAGGTGAGGCCCAAGGCGGCGAGATCCGCTAGCTGCTTCGCTGCGATTCCCGGTCGCACGCGCGACGCGTCAAGATCCTCGATGCGAAGCAGAAAACGACGCCCGGTCGATCGCGCAAACATCCACGCCAGCACTGCGGTGCGCAGGTTCCCCAGATGCAGATCACCTGTTGGGCTGGGTGCGTAGCGCCCTGCGCCCTTGCCTAAATCGGGCTCCGCACGACCATCTGTCGTGCTGATCGCCGAGCCGGCCGGGATATCAAACATGTGCTGGTACCGTGCTCATCGACGCCCCGGTGAGAAAGTGATCGCACGCCATGGCACCCCGCAAGACCGAGAGAATTCTCAACCTCACCATCTGCTTGCTGGTATCAGGCCGCTATCTTCCCAAGAGCCGGATACGTGAGGCGGTCGAGGGTTACCACAATCTCAGCGATGCCGCCTTCGAGCGCACCTTCGAACGCGATAAGGACGAGTTGCGCTCCCTGGGGGTGCCGATCGAGGTAGGCAGCTTCGACCCACTCTTCGACGATGAACCTGGCTACCGCATCCTGTCCTCGGAGTTCGCCTTGCCGGCGATCGACCTGGACGCCGAGGAAGCCGCTGTCGTCGGAGTCGCCGCCCGCGTCTGGCGGCACGCGAGCGTGGCCGAGTCCACCAGAAGCGCCATCAGCAAGCTGCGTGCTGCAGGTGTGGAGCCGGACGCGTCGCAACTTGCTTTTCTGGAGCCGTCGGTACAGGCGTCCGAGCCCGGATTCGAGGTGCTGTGGAATGCGGTGCTGGACCGCGCCCGGGTGGGGTTCACCTACCGTGACGGCAGCCCACGGACGCTCGAACCTTGGGGCTTGACCTCGTACAAGGGCCGCTGGTACGTCATCGGTCGCGATGTCGACCGAGACGCGACCCGGATGTTCAAGCTATCCCGCATGACCGACCTGCCACGACGGATCTCCCGAGCGGGCTCGTACGAGGTGCCTGCCGATTTGGACCTGCGGAGGCTAGCGCGAGCGCTCGCTCCACGGGAACCCACCGAGACAGCGCTGCTCGCCATTCGCGCTGGCAAGGCCCCCGCGTTGGCTCGTCGCGGCGAATCGGCGACGTCTGATCTCAGACTTCCAGCGGGCTTCGCGGTATACGCGGTCGGCTTTGGCGATCTCCACTCGGCGGCAGAGGAGATCACCCAGTACGCCGCCGACGTGGTGGTTGTGGAACCGGCCGAGTTGCGCGATCTTGTGGTACGCGGCCTGACCGCGGTCGTTGAATCGGTGGCCGCGGCGTGACTTCTCGAGCCCAGGTGCGACGACTGCTCAGCCTCGTGCCCTACCTGCGGGAACACGACGGCGCGGCCATGGCCGATGTCGCCGCGGCCTTCGGCATCAGCCTCAAGACGCTACGCGAGGACCTGAGTGTGCTGTGGATGTGTGGCATGCCCGGGCTCACTCCCGGCGACTTGATCGACATCGACATGGACGCTGTGGACGGCGAGGGTGTCATCCACCTGAGCAACGCCGACTACCTGACTCGACCGCTGCGGCTGTCGGCAGATGAAGCACTTGCCCTGGTCCTGGCGCTGCGTACGCTGCGCGAGGTCGCTGGACCCGGTAAGCGTGATGCCGTCGACCGAGCCTTGAAGAAGCTTGAGGCTGCCGCCGGAAACGTCCCAACGACCGACCAGGCCACGGTCGCGGTGACCGCCGCGCGCGATGACATCCAAGCCCGGGTGAACGACGGGCTGCAGCGCGGCAAACGGCTGGATCTCACCTACGACGTTGCCTCTCGGGCGGAGACGACGCGACGCATGGTCGATCCCCTGCGGGTCTTCGTGCTCGAGGGGTATGGCTACCTTGAGGCCTGGTGCTACTCCGCCAACGCGCTCCGGACCTTTCGACTCGATCGGATCGCTGCCGTCGAGGTCACCTCGATCGATGTGGCAGCACACGACGTCAAGCTCAAGGATCTGTCCACTGGATGGTGGGAGGCTCTCAAGGACGCTCCGCTGGTCACGCTCGAATTGCAGCCATGGGCGGCCTGGGTGGCGGAGTACTACCCGACCGAGTCAGTCTCGGCTCGGCCCGGCGGCGGCCTGATCGTCTCGTTGCACGTAACGGATCCAGCGTGGCTACGCAGCCTGCTGCTGCGGCTTCAGGGTGGGGCGCGCGTCCTTGCGCCGGAGGGTGCCGGGAACTCGGCTGCCGAAGCCGCGCGCGAGGCTCTCGATCAATATGCCGTGCTACTCGGGTCCACCGCCGGTTCTCGCTAGCCACTGTCCCTAGGAGTTCCTTCGTGCGCTTTGCTGCATCAGCCGATGCCTACGACCGCTTCATGGGCCGGTACTCGATCCACCTGGCACCCACTTTCGCCGACTTCGCCCAGGTCTCATCCGGCCAACGCGTACTCGACGTCGGCTGCGGGCCTGGCGCGCTGACAACCGAACTGGTGACGCGCCTCGGGACGTCGTCGGTAGCTGCGGTTGACCCGGCGGACCAGTTCGCCGTCGCTGCCCGAGAGCGGCATCCAGGAGTTGAGGTGCAGGTCGCTGCCGCGGAGGAGTTGCCGTTCAGAGACGATGAGTTCGATGCAGCGCTCGCCCAGCTCGTCGTCCATTTCATGGAGAACCCTGTGCGTGGATTGGCCGAGATGGCGCGCGTCACCCGCGACGGAGGACGAGTCGCGGCATGCGTCTGGGATCACGCGGGCAAGCAATCCCCACTCGCGCCGTTCTGGGACGCGGTGCATCGGCTCGACACTGCCGCGCCGGATGAATCCGGGATGGCCGGCGGACATCAGGGACATCTCACCGAGCTACTCACCGAGGCGGGCTTGACAGCCGTAGCGGAGGAAGCAATACCTGTTCGAGTCGAGCACGACACCTTCGTTGCGTGGTGGGAGCCGTTCACTTTCGGAGTCGGTCCCGCCGGCGCGTACCTCTCCTCGATCGATGGGGCTCGTCAGGCCGCCGTACGGGGTCGCTGCCTGGCCGCCCTCGGTCCTGGGCCGTTCACCATCCAGGCTCGCGTCTGGGCCGCGCGAGGGTCCGTCAGCCGCGGTTAGTTTCGTGTCTCGCCAAGTCTCTCGCAGGCACGACACTGGCGCGCGATGCGTGCATCGGGAGATATCGTTCAGGAGTGGTCTGGATCATCGTGTTCGGGAGCATTGGCTTGGCGGGCGTCATCATGCTCATCAGTTACGCGGTGTGGCTCGCGCACAAGGCCAGCGACCTCTTCAGTGAGCTCGACATGTTGGCCGGTCGGGCTGACGAACTAGCCGAACTGTTGAGCCAGATCAAGGTTCCGCAACGTGTCTACTTCGCCGACTGGCGCAGTGATCGCACGATCTCCTCACAGATTGACGGGGGATACCCGACGTAGGATGACTCCGAAGCACTCCCCAATATCGGGGGCAATGGGGGTCGTTCCCCGGCTCGACAGCGTTGCAGGAAAGAGGAATCATGACTCCGCTTGTACTCGGCCTTGGGGTCCCCGAGTTGTTGATCATCCTGGCTGTCGTGCTGCTGCTGTTCGGTGGCGCCCGGCTCGCCGGTCTGGGGAAGAGCACCGGGCGCGCGCTCAGGGAGTTCAAGGAAGAGACCAAAGGTCTCAGGTCTGAGGAGAGTCAGCAGCAGCCGCCCAACCCAGCACCTGGAACCAACACGCCGGCTGTGACCGACTACCCGCAGCCGCCTCAGGCCAACACCACATCGCAACCCCAGAGCAGCTACCAGCAACCCCCGCGTGCCAACCAAGATCCCTCCGGCACCGACCGGCGTAACGACGCCTGAGGCGTACCCAGAGTTGCCGTGTCTTTGACGATCAAGGGCCGGCCCATCCACTTCAGCTTGAAGTGGCTCAAGCCGCCACCCGTACCGCCCGACGGCACGATGACTCTGTTCGAGCACCTGCGGGAACTGCGATATCGGCTGGTCGTCTCGATACTTGCGATCCTCGTGGGGATGATCGTCGCGTGGTTCTTCCGCTATGAATTGCTGGACATTCTGCAGCGGCCATACTTCCAAGCCATTGACGCCCTGAAAACCAAGAATCCGGATTCGACCACGTTGTTGGTCAACATCAACCTGACCTCGCCGCTCGCCCTGTCTTTGAAGGTCTCGGCACTGGCAGGGCTGATCCTGACGGCACCTTTCTGGCTCTACCAGCTCTGGGCGTTCGTGGTCCCTGGCTTGCTGGCGAAGGAAAAGAAGTGGGCGCTGATCTTCATCGCCGCCGCCACGCCGATGTTCGTAGGCGGTGTGATCGTCGCCTACGTCGTCCTGCCCAAGGCCATTACGGTGCTATTGAGCTTTACCCAGTCCGGGGTGAGCAACCTGCAGGACATCAACGCGTACTTGTCGTTCCTGTTGCGCCTCATGGTGGTCTTCGGTCTTGGCTTCCTCATACCGCTCGTCGTGTTGATGTTGAACATCGTCGGCGTGATCAAGGCGAAGCAGATGGCGAAGTACCGGAGTCTGGTGATCTTCGGCACCTTCGTGTTCGGTGCTGTGGCGACGCCGTCAACTGATCCGTTTTCGATGCTTGCCGTCGCCCTGCCGATGGCGCTGCTGTTTTTGGGAGCCGAGGTGATAGCGCACGTCCTGGACCGTCGCAAGGCGCAGCGTGCAGCGCTTGCTGGCGATGATCTGATCATTCAGCGCAGCGTGGCGGACGACAAGGCGCTGCGCGAGCTCTCCGAGGGCAATGACGACGGGCTCGAGCCTCGGAGGTGACGCGCCAGATCAGATTGGTGGTCAACCCGTCCGCCGGAAAGGGCCGTGCGCTGGAAATGCTCCCGCAGGTCGCCGGCACGCTGCGGGATGGTGGCGCGGATCTGGCGATCCTGCTGAGCCGTGACTTCACCGAGGCGCAGTCCATGACGCGCGGTGCCATTGCAGACGGTGTGGACGTGCTGGCTCTGATGGGCGGCGACGGGATGATGCATCTCGGCGTCAACACCTCCGCCACTGCTCACTTGTCGGGCGGCAGCCGGACCACGCTGGGACTGATCCCCGCCGGGACTGGCAACGACCTGGGCCGTGGCATCGGTCTCGACCCGCAAGACGCTGTCGCAGCAGCGAGGGTCATTGCCGCTGGGTATGCCCGCTCCATTGATCTTGCTCGGGTGCAGGACACCTATGTGGGTGCGGTACTCGCGACCGGCTTCGACGCGCTGGTGAATCGTCGGGCCAACCAGATGCCCTGGCCGCGCGGTTCGATGCGTTACGCAATGGCGACCATGGCCGAGCTGAGGGTGTTCTCGCCCCTGCATTACCGGCTCACCCTGGATGGCCAAGTACGGGAACTGGACGCCATGCTGGTGGCCATTGGCAACACCAGGTCGTACGGCGGCGGAATGCTGATCTGTCCCAAAGCCGACCCCTACGACGGTCTGCTGGACGTCACGATCATCCACCCGGTGGGGCGGCTGAAATTGCTGAGGCTGTTCCCCGAGATGTACTCGGGGAAGTTCGTACGGGATCCATGCGTGGAGCAATTGAGGGTTCGCGAGGTGACCGTCGAGGGGCCCGGGCTCGTCGGATTCGGTGATGGCGAGATGATCGCCGCTGCGCCGCTGCAGGTCTGCTCAGTGCCACGCGCGGTGCCGGTTTATGTGCCACACGTGTAGTTGAGGAGCTTCTCGCAGGCCGACGCTAGGAGCTTGCGCTTAGTTGCGGGGTAACTTGGGCCGCACTATGGCCGACCCGTCGATCGACCCCGTATCGCCCGACTCTGAATCACTCAGCCCGGCCGAGGCGTACACGCGGTTCAGGCAGCGGCAGACCTCACCCTTGCTCGCGGCGTTCGCTGACGGGTATCCCTTTGCCTTCGACGACTATCAGCGAGAAGCATGTGCCCACGTTGAGGCTGGCTCGGGAGTGCTGGTGGCGGCACCGACCGGCGCCGGCAAGACCATCGTCGGCGAGTTCGCGGTTTTCCTTGCGCTGAGCAATGGCCGCAAATGCTTCTACACGACACCGATCAAGGCATTGTCGAACCAGAAGTACGCCGACCTGGTTCGACGGCACGGCGCGGGCAATGTGGGGCTGCTCACCGGTGACACGTCGGTCAACTCGGAGGCGCCGATCGTGGTCATGACGACCGAGGTGCTGCGGAACATGATCTACGCGAGGTCGTCCACCCTGGCAGATCTCGGATACGTGGTGCTTGATGAGGTCCACTACCTGGCAGACCGTTTCCGGGGCGCTGTGTGGGAGGAGGTCATCATCGGCTTGGCGGACTCGATACAACTGGTCGCGCTCTCGGCGACGGTGAGCAATGCGGAGGAGTTCGGCGAGTGGCTGTCCGAGGTACGCGGCGACATGGCAGTCGTAGTCTCGGAACGACGGCCGGTGCCGCTGTACCAGCACGTCCTCGTCGGCCAGACCCTCTACGACCTGTTCGCTGATCTTGCGCCGACCGCGCGTGAAGTTCCCGGGGAAGCCAAATCCGATGTGAACCCAGTGTTGATCAAGATCGCTCGGGAGGAGTCGAGGTTCGTCCGCGACGATGCCCGCCGCCCCCGCGCCAAGAGCGGCCGGGGCAGGCGAACAGTGAGTTATGGCAGCGGCGCGTACGGTGGCGCCGCGCACCGATCGCGTTACGAGGGCACCGGCCGCCGGCCGCGCTCGCTCCGCGTGCCGAGCCGACCCGAACTGGTCGAGCTGCTCGACGATGAGGCACTCTTGCCGGCGATCGTCTTCATCTTTTCCCGCGTCGGCTGCGATGCGGCGGTCCGACAGCTGCTTGAGTCAGGGGTCCGGCTCACCACAACGGCGGAGCGGCAGCAGATCGCGGCCATCATGGAGCGGCACGTTGTCGGACTTTCAGACGGCGATCTGCGGGCACTCGACTACGACCGGTTCGCTGAGGCGCTCGGCAGGGGAGTGGCGGCACATCACGCCGGCATGCTGCCCACATTCAAGGAGTGTGTCGAGGAAGCTTTCGTGCGCGGGCTGATCAAGGTCGTCTTCGCTACGGAGACGTTGGCCTTGGGCATCAATATGCCCGCTCGGTCAGTGGTGCTGGAGAAGCTGGTGAAGTTCGACGGCGAAACTCATGCCGATGTCACGCCAGGGGAGTACACGCAGCTAACCGGTCGGGCAGGGCGCCGCGGAATCGATGTTGAGGGTCATGCGGTTGTGCTGTGGCAACCGGGGCTGGAGCCTCGCGCCGTGGCGGGCCTGGCCTCACGGCGTACCTATCCGCTCAGGTCCTCTTTCTCCCCGACCTACAACATGGCGGTCAATCTCGTTGCAAGCGTTGGACGGGAGCGTGCCCGTACGCTGCTGGAGCAGTCGTTCGCGCAGTTCCAGTCCGACCGCTCTGTGGTCGGTGCGGCGCGCACCTTGGCCAAGAACGAGCAGGATGTCGCAGCCTATTGGGCGGCAGCGGAGTGCGAGCTTGGCGACTTCGGCGAGTACGCGCGCCTGCGTGCCGAGATCGCCGACCTCGAGGCGGCCGCCGCACGCGGGCGGCGTTCGGACCGTCGTGCCGAAGCGCTGCAGACGCTGTCGATCTTGAAGCCGGGCGACATCATCCGGATTCCGAGTGGCAAGAATCAAGGCTGGGCGGTGATCATCGACCCGGGCATTCGTCATGATCATCTATCGCCCAGACCGCTGGTGCTCACCGAGGAGCGCCACGTACGGCGGCTCTCGCTCACCGACTTCCCCACACCGCCCCAGGTCGCTGGCCGGATGAAGATCGGCAAGCGCTTCAACCCGAAGGATCCGGCTTCTCGGCGCAACCTCGCAGCGGCCCTCCGGGCTCGCCTTGGAGAGATTGATCTTGATCGCGAGGACCAGCGGCGGGATGGTGTCGATCCGGAAACCCTTGCGCAGATTGAGCAACGTCGCACGGCGTTGCAGCGCCATCCCTGTCATCGCTGCCCCGAGCGGGAGGTGCATGCGCGGTGGGCCGAGCGGGCGCTGCGGCTGGAGCGGGAGACTGCCCGGCTGCAAGCCCGGTTGAAGGCTCGCAGTAACACGATCGCCAACCACTTCGACAAGATCTGCCTGGTCTTGGAGTCGCTGGGCTATCTCACCGGAGACGGCGGTCGCGACGTCAGCGAGCACGGCAGGATGCTGGCGCGGATCTATGCGGAGCTGGATCTGGTGACCGCCGAGTGCATGCGTGCGGGCGTCTTTGAGGGTCTGACCCATCCGCAACTGGCTGCGATCTTGGCTTCGCTGGTTTTCGAAGCCCGAAGAAGCGACGAGGCTGGTCACCGCCCGCGGATGCCCGACACTCGGAGCAACGCCGCGATGATCGAGGTACGCCGGATCTGGCACGAGGTGTCGCTGGTCGAACGTGATGCCAGGTTGGAGCGCGCACCCGAACCAGATATCGGCTTCAGCGAGGCGGCGTACGGCTGGGCGGCCGGCCGCACCCTATCGGCCGTGCTGCAGGGCAGCGATTTCACCGCTGGAGATTTCGTCCGCTGGATTCGCCAAGTCGCTGATTTCGCTGGACAGATCGCCGACGCCGCCGGTCCTGGTGATCTTCGCGAGACCGCCCGCCTCCTGGTTCGCTCGATGCGGCGCGGCGTGGTCAGCTACGCCCCCGAGATCGACGCCGACGAAGGCGACGACCTTAGTGGCGCCGACCTTCCGTGACTCGGTGTCGCAACGAACGTGCATGTCCGCTTCAGTCACGATGCACACGCTGCAACGCGTGCATCGCGTCAGGAACGAACGTGCAGGTTCGTTTCGTCGGCACGCTGTCAGGAGGCCGGGCTGACGGTCGACATATTGAAGTCAGGCACCCTGATGGTCGGCATGATCGTCCGGTTGAAGTAGTCGTTCCACTCGCGGCACAAGGTCAGCTCGGCAGCACCGATCTCGGTGATCCGGCCCAGGAGTTCGATCGGTGATTCGTTGAAGCGGAAGTTGTTCACCGCCCCAACCACTTCGCCGTTCTCGATCAGATAGACCCCATCGCGAGTGAGTCCAGTCAGCAGCAGCCGCTCCGGATCGACCTCGCGGATATACCACAGGCAGGTCAGCAGCAACCCACGCCTGGTCGTCGAGATCATCTCCTGGAGGCTGGCGGTGCCGCCCCCGTCCATGATCAAGTTATCCGCGGGAGGTGTCGGTCGCGCAGCGGTCTGGGCGGCATGCCCGCGATTGCGGATGAGCTCGTGCAACACACCCTTGTCGATCCAGCTTGTTGCATTGATCGGCAGGCCGCCGTCGAACGCCCACGATGTGTCGTCGAGGGAGGACGTGAATGCGACGAACGGGATCGTTTCCACTCTCGGATACCGCGGATCGGACAGCACCGTGATCGGAAGCTCCGCGAGTCGCTGACCGATCTTGGTCGCACCATCGCCTGCCGCGTAGACGTTGCGTCCCTCTTCGGCGTCGCGCGCATTTGCCGTCCAGTACGCATAGATCATCAAGTCGGCGATAGCACCGGACGGCAGCAGCGTCTCGTAACGCCCGGGAGGCAGGTCCACCTTTGTCGAGGCCCAGCCCAATCGGGTGTTCAGTTCCTCTGTCGCCTCGGCAACGTCGACGTCGAGGAAGTCTCGGGTGGTACGTCCCAGCCAGGCTGATGCTGCGCGATCGGCCGCCTTCGCGTTGAGCTCGAGCCGGCCGGTCGGCTGTACGCCGCGCCGCCGAAGGCCGGTACTGCTGCCCAGATATGTGGTTTCCACGGCATGCTCGGCGAAGCCGAACAGCTGTTGCCGCGCCGCCTCGGCTCGCTCGAATGCATCGCCGAGGCCCTTCGCCAGCTCATCGAGTACCTCAATGCTCGTTGTCTCAGGAGGCTCTGGCCACGAATCCTCGTGAGCGTAGTTCTCCACCAGCGGCGCCGCGTCTTCAGCAGGCCGTCCGGCGCGCGCCAAGCTTTCGGCCGCGGCGACGACGGCGCCGACCTCGTCCCCTCCGGCAATCTGCTGGCTTACGGTGCCTGCAGCGGTTCCACCCTCGACCGCAGCAATTGCGGTCACTGTGAGGCTCCTGCTGCGCATCTCTCCATTGCTGATCAAGCCATTGTTCGCCCAACGCAGGTTGGCCTCGGTGCGCTCGGTCACCCAGGCGACAGATGGCAAGGTCGCAACGTTGACCGCTCGCTCCACCAGATCCTGCGGCGCCATGCTCACTGCTGCGCTCCTTCGGCTTGAGTGTTCAGCACATTGACCCGGCGGAACAACGCAGACGGGCAGCCATGCGACACCGGCGCGATTTGCCCGGGCTGCCCCTTCCCGCAGTTGAAGGCACCGCCCAGAACGTAGGTGTCGGGATTCCCGACGGCTTCCATGGAGCGCCAAAAATCGGTTGTCGTGGCCTGATAGGCGACGTCTTTGAGCTGGCTGGTCAACCTACCATTTTCGATCTTGAAGAACCGTTGCCCGGTGAACTGGAAGTTGTAGCGCTGCATGTCGATCGACCACGACTTGTCGCCGACGATGTAGATGCCGTCGTCCACGTCGGAGATCAACTCCTCGGTGCTCGGGCCGTTCGGCGCCGGCCGCAGCGAGACATTAGGCATGCGTTGCATCGGGATGTGGCCTGGAGAGTCCGCGAACGCGCAGCCGTTCGAGCGACCGAACTCCTTCTCGGCGGCCATTTGCCGGTTCAGCTGATAGCCCACCAGAATCCCGCCTAAGATCAGATCGAACTGCTGCTGACCGACACCTTCGTCGTCGTAGCCGATGGTTGCCAGACCATGATCGACCAGCCGATCTCCGGTGACATTCATCACTTCGCTGCCGTATTGCAGACTGCCCAGCTGGTCGAAGGTAGCAAAGGAGGTCCCTGCG
>Ga0075435_100000846_pt1 | contig 19132 bp, 23 predicted proteins | sample RhiMethybrSRZTD4_FD_75302 | JGI IMG/M metagenome (GOLD analysis project Ga0075435, IMG submission 75302) | Populus rhizosphere microbial communities from Tennessee, USA - Rhizosphere MetaG P. TD hybrid SRZTD4 | ecosystem: Host-associated > Plants > Roots > Rhizosphere > Soil | place: USA...
CAGCCGTGTGCAGGTCGCCGGGATGTCGAGGCCGCTCAGCGCGCGGTCGTCGATCGGGCCGTCCTCGATCGAGGTGGCATCCACGACGTCTGCGGGGCCGATCAGCGACGAGAGGCGCAGCGCGTCGGCGGCGTCGCCCCCCTCGATGAAGTGGAGAGGCGCGTCGACGTGGGTGCCGGTGTGCACCCCGAAATCGAGCTTGCTGATGTTCGCGGCCGCCCCGTCGGCGAGCGAGGAAACGCGCTCCAGCGAGATGGCGGGATCGCCCGGGTAGTGCAGCATCCCGTCGCGGATCGGTACCGAGATGTCCCGGATCTCCACGACCGGCAGTCTCGCAGGCGGAGCATTTACCGCGACGAGGCCTGGGCCGTCTCCTCCTCGATCATCGGGTGCGCGCAGTGGTCGACCGCGACCAGCATCTCCTCGTCCGGCAGCCGGCGCAGCGCAAGCCCGAACCCCTCCGAGAACGTCGGGAACTGCTGGATCGTGTCCCTCAGTACCGAGAGCGGGATCTCGGCTCTGATCGCCAGCACCGCCTGGTGGATCCACTCGCCTGCGAGCGGCGCCATCGCCCAGGCGCCGACGAGCACGCCCCGTTCCCGGTCGGCGATGACCGCGAACGTGCCATTCGGGTTCTCCTGGTACGTGTACGGCCGTGCGATCGTCGTCGGCAGGTCGATCACGGCCGAAACGGCGTCGATGCCCTGCTCGCACGCCTGCGCCTCGGTCAGCCCGACCGACGCGATCTCGGGCTCGGTGAACAGCACGCGCGGCACTGCTCGGTAGTCGGCCTTTGCGGGCCGGCCGAGGATGTCCGCGCACGCGATCCGGCCCTGGTACTTCGCGACGTGCGTGAACTGCGCCTTCCCCGTGCAGTCGCCGATCGCCCAGATGCCCTCGCCCGCGCGACAGCCGCCGTCCACCTCGATCCCGCGAGGGCCGGGTTCGATGCCGACGTTCTCGAGCCCGAAGCCACGGGTTCGCGGCCGACGACCCACCGCCACGACCACGATCTCGGCACGGACCTCGTCGCCGCCGTCCAGCGTCACGACGCGGTCGCCGTCGCCCTCGCGCCGCACCGCTGTAGCCATCGGGCCGATCCTGAGTTCGATGCCGTCTTCCTCGAGGATCTCGGCGAGACGCTCGCCAACGGCCGGGTCCTCGCGCGCCGCCAGCGACGGGCCGATGATGGTGCAGCGGACGCCGAACCGCGCCAGGAACTGGGCGATCTCGACGGACACGACACCGCCGCCGATGAAGGCAGCGCTCTCCGGGAGTTCGGAGATCGCCGTCGCCTCGCGGTTCGTCCAGTAGCCGGCCTCGGCGAGTCCCGGGATCGGTGGGATGACCGCCTCCGCGCCCGTTGCGACGACGATCGCGTCGCACTGGAGCGTGCGTCCGTCCGCCCCCACGCGTCCGGGGCCGACGATCGTGCCCGGCGCCTTGACGACCGACACACCGCGCGCCTCGTAGCTCGCGATCCGGCGCGTGTCGTCGTGGTTCGAGACCATGTAGTCGCGGTACACAGCCAGGCGCTCGAAGTCGAGCCGCGGCGTCTCAACTCCGGCGGCGCGCGCGCACTCACCCTTCAGGTCGGGCGCGCGCAGGAGCGTCTTGGACGGGATGCAACCCCAGTTGGTGCACTCGCCGCCGACCAGCTCTTGCTCAACGAGAGCGACGCGCTTGCCCGCCTTCAAGAGCGTGCTCACCGCCACCTCGCCGCCGGGGCCGGCGCCGAGGACGACGACGTCGAAGCGGTTCTCCATCTTCCTGCCTCCTCTCCTACATGGACGTCGTAGTCTCGCGTAGGGTGCGACCTCAATGAACTTCATCTCGCGCGGATTCCGGGGCAGACGCCGCGACGACGCACCCGCTGGACGCGTCCCGCCGGGCCAGTACCTGACCGACGACTTCCCCGTGCTCTCCGCGGGGCCGACGCCGCACACGCCGCTCGACCAGTGGAGCTTCACCATCACCGGCGAGGGAATCGAGCCTGCGCGTTGGAGCTGGGACGAGTTCCGCGCGCTGCGGAGTGAGCCCGTGACCGTCGACATCCACTGCGTGACGAAGTGGTCGAAGCTCGACACGACCTGGGAGGGCGTCAGCGTCGACACGCTGCTCGAAGCGATCGAGCACGACGCCAGATACGTTCTCGCCTTCAGCGACGGCGGCTACACGACGAACCTGCCGATCGAGGACGTCACGGACGGCAAGGCGTGGGTCGCGTTCGCGTACGGCGGTGAGCCGCTCGAGCCCGAGCACGGCGGCCCGGCACGCCTGCTCGTCCCGCATCTCTACTTCTGGAAGAGCGCGAAGTGGGTGCGCGGCCTCAACCTCCGCGACGACGACGAGCCCGGCTTCTGGGAGTCGAACGGCTACCACATGTACGGGGATCCTTGGCGAGAGCAGCGGTACTGGGGCGACTGACCTGGCAGCTCGCCGAGGTCGTCGATACCACCGACGAGACCGCGACCGTCCGCACGCTCTTCCTCGACGTTCCTGCGTGGCCGGGACACCTGGCCGGCCAGCACGTCGACGTCCGGCTGACGGCCGACGACGGCTACCAGGCGGAGCGCAGCTACTCGATCGCGACGCCGCCCGGCGAGGCGCCCGCGATCACCGTCCAGCGGCTGGAGGACGGCGAGGTGTCGCCCTATCTGGTGGACGAGGTGCGCCCGGGCGACCGGTTCGAGCTTCGCGGGCCGATCGGCGGCTACTTCGTCTGGGACTACTCGCAAGGCGGGCCGCTGCTGCTCGTCGCCGGGGGCTCGGGAATCGTGCCGCTGATGTCGATGCTCCGCCACCGCGCGGCGTCCTCGGATCCGGTTCCGACCCGGCTCGTGTACTCGGCTCGAACGCTGGAGGACGTGATCTACCGTGACGAGGTGATGGCGCTGGCACGTGAGTCCGAGGGCGTCCAGCTCGTCCTGACGCTGACGCGGTCGACGCCGCCGGGCTGGAGCGGCCACACGGGGCGGGTCGGCGCGGACCTCCTCCGCGAGACCGACTGGCCCGAGGAGCAGCGGCCGCTCAGCTACGTCTGCGGCCCGACGAGCTTCGTGGAGGCGGTCGCCTCCGGACTCGTCGCGCTCGGCCACGCGCCCGAGCGCATCCGGACGGAACGGTTCGGAGGAGCCTGATGCAGCGGCTCGACGGGAACGCGATCGGCGGCCTTCTACTGGAGATCTTCGGCACGGAGATGACGATGTCCACCGGCGTCTGCGGCACGTGCGGCGCCACGGGGCCGATCGCCGAGCTACACGTCTACGTCCGCGCCCCGGGCGCCGTCGTTCGCTGCGCTCGGTGCGAGGCGGTGCTGATGAAGATCGTGCGCGCCGGCAACCGCGCGTGGCTCGACCTGCGCGGCCTGCGGTCCCTCGAGCTGAACGTCTAGGGCCGTCCGGCGTTCGCGGGCCCACTTCTCGTGGTGTCGCCGCGCCCAGTCCTCCCTCACCCTGCCGAGGGTCATTCCGCGCAGCGCGTGCCGCGTCGCGGGGTGCACGAGGGAGAGGTAGAGGTGGCCGGCCACGATCAGAACCGACAGGTACATGAGCGTGTCGTGGAGGAAGACGGTGCCCGGAAGCCGGAAACGAGTGTCGCGCTCGCCGTACCAGAGCAGCAGACCGGACAGGAAGAAGAGCACCGCGAACGCCGCGGTGACGATGGCGTTCAGCTTCTGGCCGGCGTTGAAGCGTCCCTGCGGCACCTCGGTGTGGCCTCTGAGGAAGCGGCGATCGTCGCGATCGAACAGGTCGATCTCGCGCACGGTCTGCGCGAGAGCACGCCGGTTCCCCAGCACGACGATCAGGAGGATCGCGCCGGCCCACGAGATCCCGGTCCAGAAGTGGACGTCCTTGACGAACGGCCGCCGGCCGACGGCCACCGAGAGCGACGGGATGTAGAGCACGAGCCCCGAGCCGAGCAGCACGAAGAAGGCGCTCGCGTGCACCCAGTGCAGCAGCCGCTCCGTGACGGTGAACCGCTCGACGTACCTAGAAGAAGCCGTTGGACCTCCCGACCCAGGCGTCCACGTCGTAGCCGCGCTGCTCCCAGTAGCCCGCGCCCGGCCGGCCGACGACCTCGATTCGCTCGACCCACTTGACGTTCTTGTAGCCGTACATCTCGGGGATCACGACGCGTACGGGGGCGCCGTGCTCCCGCGCGAGCGGCTTTCCGTCCATCTCGTACGCGAGCATCACCTGCGAGAGCCCGACCTGCTGCAGCGTGAGGTAGTCGTCGTAGGGCTTCTCCGCCGACACGAAGTGGAGCGCATGTGCCTGCGGCAACGGCTGCGCCTCGGCGAGGAGGTCGTGGAAGCGAACCCCGCCCCAGCGAACGCCCTTCACGATCCAGCCGGTCACGCAGTGGAACGTGGAGACCTGCTCCGCCTTCGGCAGGGCCAGCAGCTGGTGGTACGAGAGCTCGACCGGGCGCCGCACCAGCCCGTCGATCCTCAGCCGCCACGTCGCTGGATCGAACGACGGCATCGTGTCGGCAACCGTGTAGATCCGCCAGCCGCCCGACGGGATCAGCCTTGTCAAGCCCGTCGCGTCCGAGACCGGGTTCGTCACACGGCTCGTCACGTGCGAGATCGCCCTGCCGTAGAAGAGCGTGGCGACGCCGGCGCCGACGATGCCGATGAAGCCGGCTCGGCCGAGGCGCCTCGCTCCGACGTTTTCCTTCGGCTGTTCCACGTCCTTCTACATGTGCGCCATGCCGGCGAACAGTTTGCCGCGCAGGTCGCCCGGGTGTCCCTTCGTATCCACGAATACCCAGTATGCGCCCGGTCTGGATTCCAGGTGCTCGAGCGTCATGGCAGACGCGCGCGTGCAGCCCTTCTTCGTGTAGCGCTTGCCGAGCCGAATCACCACGGTCTTCTTCTGGCCGGCGTGGACTGAAGCGCCGGTGATGCCCTGCGTCGAGGGCAGGTCGAACGTCCAGCACAGCCGGCCCTTCTTCGCCTTGACCTGCAGGTTCACGACGCCGTGCTCGCCCATCCCGGACAGACGAGCAGCGAGCTCCGGATGCATCTGTGCGGCAACCGCTGCCGGCGCCGCCAGGGCAGCGACGACCACCGCACCGACCACAACACGCCTCAGACGCATGTCCTGTCCTTTCTCTCGATCGTCCAGGAAGCCCGGTCAACGTACTGAGGCACGGGTGTGGCGCCTATTACAAGATCCTGAATACTGCGTTCGAGGCTACGAACCGTGAAGGAACGCCGTTACGGCGGCGCGGCCGGTGTTCGTCTCCGCTCGGAGCTGGGTCCCGTGACCGGATCCGCGAACGACGACAAGCCGTCCGGCCGGCGCGAGGCGCGCCTCCTCGAGTGCCCAGGGCATTGGAGTCGAGAGATCCCGATCGCCCGCAAGCAGCAAGGTTGGCACGGCCGGAAGTTTCCTCGCGCCCGGCTGGGGCGGGGAAGGCGTCGGCGGCCAGTACAAGCACGTCTTGACGAAGCCGTTGTCGCGCGCGACTTTCCGAGTGAACGGCCAGATCGCCTTTACAGCCACTCGGGCGACAGCGCGTGAAAGCGCCCCGAGGCGCCGTGCGGTCGCGACCGCCGAGGTGCCCCACGGCATGCGCGTATCGGCGCAGAGCGTGCTTGCGTGGAGTCCCTGGCTGAACAGCTCAGGCGACGTATTGGGGTCCGGCCGCCATTCTTCGACGAGTTCCTCGAGCGAGCCCCACTTGCCGCGCCGGGCGGCGTGCAAGGCGGGGATCACTCGCGGGTAGCGCGGATTGGCCACGCTCATGGTGACGAGGGCGTCGAGCAGGCGTGTCTGGATCGACGGCCGCTTCCGCGCTACGGCTGCGAGATCGGCACCCGGATCCGTCTTGCAGCGCTGTGCGCGGCAGACGGCTCGGAGCACCCGTGCCGACGCGTGCGCGTCTGCGACCGACAAGGGATCGGCCGACCGGTGTGGCACGACCGAGTCGAGCACGAGACGGGCGACGTGCTGCGGATGCTGCAGGGCATAGCGCTCGGCGACAAACGTCCCGTACGAGACGCCGTCGAGGGTCATCTTCTCGACGCCGAGCGAGCGGCGCAAAGCCTCGAGATCTTCAACCGTCGCCGCCGTGCTGAAGAAACGACGCTTCGCGCCGATCGCCTTTGCGCAGCTCGAGACGGCCCCCTTGGTAGGGACCGCGAGGTCGCTACTGCCCATCTGCTGCTGCAGATCCGGGCAGCGCAACGCACCCGGGCCGGTGCCGCGCTGGTCGAACACGATCATCCGGTACCCGCTGGTCACGTTCCTGAGTCGGGACGAGACCCTGTGCGCGAAGGGCTCACCGGGCTGGCCCGGTCCGCCCGTCAGGAAAACGAGGACGCCGCGCGAGGCATCGACGTTCTGTCTGGCGACTCGCAGCGCCAACGTGCCAGCGACCGCGCCGCTTCGGTCGAGCGGGACAGTCAGCATCGAACAGGTAAACCCGCCCGCGTCGGGACACGCGTTTGCGGCCCTTGCCGTCGGCACGCCGGGGAGGCGGCCCACGGCGTCGCCGCCGAGCGTGGAAGCGGCGGCGGCAACGGACACGCACAAGGAGAAAGCCGCAAGACTCCTCCGCACATCGGGTTAGACGTGGGAGTAATGCGGTTTGATGGAGAAGGAGCGACCCGCTGGCGCTCCCCGGCTGGCTACACCCGGAACGGGCTCATGCCGAAGTGGACGGCGAGGATGGCAAGGCCGAAGTTGAGCGCCGCGAGCATCCCGCCCACGAAGACCGCCACGCGCCGGCCGGAGCTGAGCGCCAGGATGACACCGCCGATCAGGCCGGCGAGCAGGCCGAGCTCGAGCACCCGGCGAGACGTCGTGGCGCTCCAGGTCATGGCGACGACGAGCTCGAGGCCGGCGGAAACATCCAGAGCTTGGCCGGGGAAGGGAGGTTTCGGAGCTCGTGCCGGCGTTCCGGCCTGTAACCCAAGCGCAGGCGGCGAGACGATGCGAGCATGACCCCGATGAAACTCACCGAGCCCGCCGAAGAGCAGCGGCCCCGCCGCACCGGCTATCTCCCCATCGCCGACCATGGGATCATCGGCGACCTCCACTCCGTCGCCCTCATCGGCACCGACGGGACGATCGACTGGTACTGCCCGGAGCGCTTCGACGCGCCCAGCGTCTTCGGCGCCCTGCTGGACAAGGACAAGGGGGGCTACTACCGCATCACGCCCGTCGACGACGACTCGAGGTCGACGCAGTTCTACTTCCCGGACACGAACCTCCTCGTCACGCGCTTCCTGAGCCCATCGGGTGTCGCCGAGGTGATCGGCTTCATGCCGATCGCGGAGACGACCCCGGAGGAGCACCGGCATCGGCTCGTCAGGCGCGTGCTGGGCATCAAGGGCGAGATGCGCCTCAGGATCGAGGTCGAGCCGCGCTTCGACTACGCGCGCGCGCCGCACGAGACGCACGTCGACGAGCGCGGCGCCGTGTTCGACTCGGACGCGCTGATGCTCGGACTCTCGTCTCCGGTCCCGCTCGAGCGCACCGCGGCCGGGGTTCGTGGCGAGTTCACGCTCGGACCCACCGAGTCGGCATCGTTCGTCCTGGAGGTGCTCCGCGGTACCCGTGACCGCATCAGCTACACCGAGGAGGACACCCGCCGCCTGTTCGTCGACACGATCGCCTTCTGGAACCGCTGGCTCGCGAAGTCGAGTTACCGCGGCCGCTGGCGCGAGATGGTGCACCGCTCGGCGCTGACGCTCAAGCTCCTGACCTACCGGCCCAGCGGGGCGATCGTGGCCGCTGCGACCACCAGCCTCCCGGAGCAACTGGGGGGCGAGCGCAACTGGGACTATCGCTTCACGTGGATCCGCGACGCGTCGTTCTCGCTCTACGCGCTACTGCGCCTCGGGTTCACCGAGGAGGCGGAGGCGTTTATGGGCTGGCTCACCGACCGCTTCCGCGGCCCCGATGTCCAGCACCCCTCCGGGCCGCTGCAGATCATGTACGGGATCGATGGGCGCGAAGACCTGACCGAGGAAACACTGGACCACCTCGAGGGGTACCGCGGCTCCGCTCCCGTGCGCATCGGGAACGGCGCGGCTGACCAGGTGCAGCTCGACATCTACGGCGAGCTGATCGACTCGATCTACCTCTACAACAAGTACGGCACGCCGATCTCGCACGACGCCTGGCAGGACGTGCGGCGCATCATCGACTGGGTCGCCGACAACTGGGACGGCCTCGACGAGGGTGTCTGGGAGACGCGCGGTGGCCGGCAGAAGTTCACGTACTCGCGCCTGATGACGTGGGTCGCGGTCGAGCGGGCGATCCGGATCGCGCGTCAGCGGGGGCTCCCGGCGAACATGGCCCGCTGGCTCGAGATCCGCGACGCGGTCTACGAGCAGATCATGGCGCGGTGCTGGGACCCGGGTCGGCAAGCCTTCGTCCAGCATCAGGACACGACTGTGCTCGACGCGTCGGTGCTGCTGATGCCGCTCGTGAAGTTCATCTCCCCGACGGATCCGCGGTGGCTTTCGACGCTCGATGCGATCAAGGACGAGCTCGTTTCCGACAGCCTCGTCTACCGCTACAACGCGTCGGCCTCACCGGACGGCCTCGAGGGGGAGGAGGGGACGTTCTCGATCTGCTCCTTCTGGTACGTCGAGGCGCTAGCCCGAGCCGGCCGAGTGGACGAAGCACGGCTGGCGTTCGAGAAGCAGCTCACCTACGCGAACCACCTCGGCCTCTACTCCGAGGAGGTCGGGCCGACAGGCGAGCAGCTCGGGAACTTCCCGCAGGCGTTCACGCACCTGGCGCTGATCAGCGCGGCCGCGAACCTCGACCGGCAGCTCGGTTAGCCGAGCGCCGTGTGCTTGAGGATCGCCTGGACGCGCCGGTCGCGCAGGTCCGCCGAGTAGCGGAGGATGTGCTTCGGCTCGCCGAAGAGCGCCGTCCACTTCCCGAACGGGATCGTCGCGGCTTTCACGACGCCGCAGTTGCAGCGTGCGTGCGCCCGGTTGCCGTCCGCCGCCTTTGCGGACGGGAAGATCTTCGCCGTGTGGGCGTAGCACGCCTTGCAGGCGCACGTCCCGTTCGGGCCGTCGCATACGCCGGCGGCCGGGTCGAGGCGGTAGACCTGCTGCACCTTTGGCGAACTCGCGGCGCGGGCGACGGCCGGTAGCGCGACGCTGACCAGGCCGGTGCCCGCGCCTGCGAGGAACCGCTCACGTGAGATGCGTTGCTCGGTCATCGGTCGGCCTCGGTCAGGGGAGCCGCCATGATCCCTGGGCAAGTTATCCCAGACGCCGCCGCGCTCCCGCGCGGCGCACGAGCTGCCTCGGGTAACGCCTCCCGACGCCCCCGCCAACCACCGATCCGACGGCTTCCTTGACCGAGTCCGCTCGACCTCCCCGTCTGTTCGTGCGAACTGCAACAGTCTCTCGCGCGGGCGCGGCAGTGTCAAGAGTCGGGCTAGCCTTGGAGCCGTGGAGATGCCGGAACTGGGCAAGGCCGTCCTCGAGGAGGAAGTCCTCGAGCTCGAGGACGCCGAGCTGTGGGAGGAAGACGGTGCCGATCACACCGGCTGGTTCTGCGTCCGCACGGATCCGTTTCCGTGTCCCGCCGCCGGTTGCAGCTTCGTCGCGGAGTTCATGACCGCGGCGCATCTGATCCTCGTCTGGGAGGAGGTCGACGATCCGAACCTGCTCCGGCACGCCCAGCGGGCGAAGGACGTGGGGCGCAATCCGCGGGTCGACCAGTACGAGCCGGGCTTCGGCCCGAGCGCGTCCTACTACGCGTGGGAGGCGGCCGGCCGCCCGGTGCACGGCATCCGCGGCAAGTAACGGCGTGATCGAAGCGCACTTCGGGGAGAGCTCCCCGTTCTCGGTCGGCGTCGAAGAGGAGCTGATGATCCTCGACGCGCAGACGCTCGAGCAGGTGCCGAGGGTCGACGCCTTTCTCGGCGACGAGGGGTTCCACACCGAGCTCTTCGCCTCCGTGGTCGAGCTGAAGACGGGCGTCTGCGCCTCCGCCCGGGAGGCGGCGGACGAGCTACGCGCGCTGCGCGAGCACGGCGCGTCGATCGCCGAGCGCGGCGGGCTTCGGCTGGGCGCCGCCGGGAGCCACCCGCTCAGCGACCCGGAAGCGCAGGAGATCGTCGACCTCGAGCGCTACCGCACCTTCGTCGAGTACGCGGGCGTGTCGGCCCGCCGTCAGGGCGTCAACGGCCTGCACGTGCATGTCGGCATGACGAGCGCCAGGGCGTGCATGCACTGCCTGGAGACGACTCTGCCCTGGCTTCCCGTGCTGCTCGCCATCTCGGCGAACTCGCCGTACCTCGCCGGTCGAGAGACCGGGCTCGCGTCCAACCGAGCCGAGATCCTGGCTGAGCTTCCCCGGAGCGGGGCGCCGCCGCCCTTCCGCGCGTACCACGAGTGGGAACTCTTCGTCGAGCGCCTGGTCCGACTCGGGCTGGCGAGCGACTACACCCTTCTCTGGTGGGACGCGCGACCGCATCCCCGCTTCGGGACGCTCGAGGTCCGCGTGCTGGACCAGCCGACGTCGCTCGGCCGGACCGCCGCATTCGTCGCGCTCGTCCAGGCGCTATGCGCGTCGGCGTTCGAGTGGCCGCCGCGGCCGTACGACCCGGCTGCCCGCGCGCTCTACCAGCAGAACCGCTGGGCTGCGCTTCGGTTCGGGCCAACCGCGCGGCTGGTCCACCCGGACGGCGATCGGGCCGAGGGCGCCGTCACGCTCGCAGCGGAGCTCGTCGACCGAGTGCGACCGGCCGCTCGCTCGCTCGGAACCGAGTCGTTACTCGACGCGCTCGACCTGCACGCTTCGGAGGGAGACCGTCAGCTCCAGGTCGGCCGCGCGAACGGGCTACAGGCGGTCTGCGCCGACCTCGTTACCCGGTCGCTAGCATCGGCGGCGTGATCACGACCGAGACGATCACCGTCACCGGCATCCGCTGCGAGCGCTGCGTCAGCCGGCTTGCCGCGACGCTGCAAGGACACGACGGCCTCGAGTTCGCGAGCGCGAACCTGATCGGCGAGGTCACCCTCTCCTGGGACGAGGATCGGACCGACCGCGAAGCCTTGCTCGCAGCGCTCGCCGACGGCGGATTCCGAGAGACCGCTTCCGTCTAGCTCGCGTCGCGACCCGATTCGGAGAGGCCGCCAGTCGCGGTCGGCGTGCCCTTGTGACCGTCGTGCGGCCCTGCTCCCGAGGACACCTCCTTCTGTACGCGCAGCCGCTCCTCCTCCGCTGACGAATCGGTGTAGTCGCGCGCGTCCTGCTCCGCCCCCCTCGTCGGGTCTGTCGGCGTGACCTCCCCGTAGCCCTCGGCCCCGGGCGCGTCGACGTCATGGCCGAGCCCGTAGTACGCCGCCACCGCCTGCCTGTCGACGGTGTCCGAGTCCACCTTCGGCGCATCCGCCAGGAGCTCGCGCGAGATCGTCGCGCGCACGACACCTTCGCGGTCGTCGACGTTCGTGAGCGCGCGCGGCAGCGGCCGGCGATGCTTCAGGAGCAGCCCGCGCTCGACGATCAACACGTCGCCGTCGACTCCGGCGATGTGGCCGGCGTTCTTGCCGTCGCTCGTCTCTACCTTGTATCCCTGCACGTCGTCCTCCCTTTGTCCGCGTGCAGGTCCGCTACCCGATTCTCGCGTGGAATAAGCGTGCCGGCGCCCTCGTTTGACATCGAGATGTCGTTGTTACAGTGGCCGGGTGAGCGAGTCGCGCACAGAGCCGCAGAGGCTGGCGCAGGCGGCGTCGGATCGCGTGCGGTTCGAGGAAGAAGCGATCGGCCTCGCCGATCAGGTCTACCAGGTAGCCCGCAGGCTGGTGGGGACGCGCGAGGAGGCCGAGGATCTGATGCAGGAGACGTACGCGCGCGCGTTCCGCAGCTGGCGCTCGTATACGCCCGGGACGAACATGAGGGCGTGGCTGCTTCGCATCCTCGCGAACCTCAACATCGACCGCGGGCGGCGGCAGCAGCGCACCCCGTCGTCCCAGCCGCTGGAGGAGGGCGACTACTACCTCTACAACCGGCTCGAGTCGTCGAGCTCGGAGAACGTCGACGAAGAGCGCGTAATCGAGCGGCTCTCGCAGGACGACGTGGTGACGGCCCTCTCGGAGGTGCCGCATGACTTCCGTGACGTTGTCGTCCTCGTCGACATCGGTCAGTTCTCCTACCAGGAGGCAGCACAGATCCTGGACATCCCGGTCGGCACGGTCATGTCACGCCTGCATCGAGGAAGGCGTATTCTCAAGAGGAACCTCGCCGAGGGCGTTGTAGCTGAGACCTGATGGGGACGCGCTTCGATCTCGATCCGTGTGAGGCCTGCGAGGAGCTCTTGCAGTCGTACATGGATCGTGCGCTCGACGAGGACGAGCGGCAGGAGGCTCAACGCCACCTCGACGCGTGCGCGTACTGCGCCCGGCGCTACCGCTTCGAGGAGAGCCTGCGCACGTTCGTCCGGCGCGTGGCGGTCGAGCCGATGGCACCCGAGCTCAAGCTGAAGCTCCAGTCGCTCCGCACCCCGCTCACCTAGATCGGGTAGTCGACGTCGCCGGGGGCGCCGAGGTCGTCGCACGGCACCTCGGTCGCGGGGAGCGCGCGGAGGCCCTCGTCGGGGACGTTCGCCCAGGCCGATCGGGCGACCAGCAGCGGGTGGCTGCGCGCGCCACCGTAGCTCGCGGCGAGGATCTCGCCGCCGTCTTCGCGCCAGCGGCCGACGACACGATCGATCGTGGCCGGGTTCAGGTTCGGGCCGTCCGCAAGCAGCACGACCGCGGCCTCGGCGGTCGCCGGCAGGGCCGCGAGCCCACAGCGGAGCGACGCACCGGGGCCGCGGTCCCATTCGGAGCAGTGGACGGTGCGCGCGTCCGTTTCGACGTCGTAGGCGCCGAGCACGACGACGATGTCGTCGAGCGCCGGGCTCTGTCGCGCGCGCGAGAGCACCGCGGGGAGGAGAATGCGCTGCTTCGGCGACCCGAACCGCGTCGCTGCGCCGGCCGCGAGAATCACTGCGGCGATCACGGCATCATTCTCACCCGCGGTCGTTGTGATCAGCTGTAGCGCGCATGTCCGCCCTGGCGCTATCCCTCGCACTCGCAGCCGCATTCGTGCACGCGTTCTGGAACCTGCTCATCGCCGGGGCGCGCGACACGCAGGCCGCGACCGCGGTCGCGCTCGCAGTCGGCGCGCTCGTCTTCGCGCCGGTCGCGGCCGCGACCTGGCGGGTCGAGCGCGGAGCCGTCCCGTTCCTCGTCGCGTCCGCCGCGCTGGAGCTCGTCTACGTCGCGCTACTCGCCGCGGCGTACTCGAGATCCGAGCTGAGCCTCGTCTACCCGCTCTCCCGCGGGCTCGCGCCAGTGATCGTTCTCGTGGTTGCGGTGGTCGCACTCGGCGCCGCGACGAGTGTGTCGCAGCTCGCCGGTGTGCTCGTAGTGGTGGCCGGGGTGCTTGCCGTCCGCGGCCCGCGTGGCCGAGCCGACCGCCGCGGCGTCGCCTTCGCCCTGGCGATCGCCGGGACGATCGCCGCCTACACGCTCGTCGACAACTCCGGCGTCGAGCACGCCGCCGCTCTGTCCTACTTCGAGCTCGCTCTCGCGCCGACCGCCGTCATCTACCTGGCCGCAATGCTCGCGCGCCGAGGCGGTCCGGTACTCGCCGCCGAGGTCTCGCTCCGAACGATCACGGCCGGCGTCGCCATGTTCGGCGCGTACGGGCTCGTCCTCGTCGCACTGCAGCACGCGCCGGCGGCGCCCGTATCGGCCGTCCGCGAGTCGAGTGTCGTGATTGCCACGATCCTCGCCGCCCGCGTCCTGCACGAGCGCGTGACGGCGTTGCGCCTCGCGGGCGCGACACTCGTCGTCGCCGGCGTGGCGCTGCTCGCGATCTGACTAATCAACGGAGCTAGCTGATGCTGACCGACTCGACGGCGACCCGCTCCGTCGGCTTCTGCCCGGCGTCGCCCAGCTCGCCGATCGCGAGCACGACGTCGATGCCGTCCGTCACGCGGCCGATCACGGCGTAGTCGGGCGGCAGTCCGGCGTCGTCGGCGGTGACGACGAAGAACTGGCTTCCCGCCGTCCCCGGCGGATCGCTCCCGGTCTTGGCCATCGCGACGACGCCCTGCTCATACGTCGTCTCCGCGGCGGGCGGATCGACCGTGGAGTAGCCCGGCCCGCCCGTTCCCGTGCCGGTCGGGTCGCCGCCTTGAATGACGAAGCCGGGAACGATCCGGTGGAAAACGGTGCCGTCGAAAAACCCCTTGCCGGCGAGCTCGCGGAACGAGGCGACCGCCCGCGGCGAGGCGGTCTCGTCGAGCTCGAAGGTGAAATCGCCGTGCGTCGTGTGGACAGTCGCGGTGGCCATCCGAGGACCCTACCGCGGACTCGCCTTGCCCATCACGAGCGGGCGTACGAGCCGCGGCGACTTCGGCAGCGTGCCGCGCTCGAGCCGGTCGACTGAGAGCGGCGAGGCCTCGAGCGCGGCGACCGTCTCCCGGTTGCAGTTGCAGCCGTCCGCGACGTGGCCCCACACGCCGTTGAGCCGATCCTGCCAGCGGGCGAGCCGCGGATCGTCGGCGCGAACGTGCTCCGCGAAGAGAAGCGTCCCGTTCGGCTTCAGCACCCGGCGCACCTCCGCGAGCGCCCGCGACTGGTCGTCGACCGTGCAGAGCACGAAGGTCAGGACGACCGTGTCGAAGGAGGCGTCGTCGAACGGGAGCGCCTCCGCCTTCCCGGGGACTACCGTTGCCTCTCGGCCGCCCTCGTTCAGCTTCATGCGGATCCGCCGCGCGAACGGCTCGCTCGGCTCGAGCAGGACGAGCTCCTCGACGGTCTCCGGGTAGTGGCGGATGTTGGCGCCGGTGCCGGCGCCGATCTCGAGCACCCTGCCATGCGCTTCAGAAAGCAGCGCACGGCGCTTGTCCCCGAACTCGCGATCGGTCCGCTCGGTCATCCGGTCGACGAACCAGGCCTTGAAGTCGCCGCGGCTCACTCAGCGACCGCGTCGAGAGCGCGGCGAACGAGCGGGCGGGCGAGATCGACCTTGTACGCCGTCCCGGGTAGCGGTGTCGCGTCGTCGAGCGCGTCCTCTCCCGTCAGCAGCCACGGAATCGGCGCCACACCTGCGAGGGCCAGCCGAGCGTCATCGCCGAACCGCGCGGCCGCGACACCCACGAGCGGAAACGCCCAGCGGCGCCGGTCCATGGCTTTCAGGTACGTGCTTGCGTCCGGACCGGGCACGAGCAGCTCGAGGATCAACTCGTCTGGTGCCAGGGTCGTCGTCGAGCGGTCGTCTTCGGTCGGGAGCCGGTACAGCTCGGCGGCCGGAAACTCACGTCGGTCGGTGCGAATGCGGGCGTCGAGCGCGATCAGCGCGGCCGCAGGATCCGAGGGGTGCGCTGAGGCGCAACTCCCGTTTGCGAAGATCGCGTGCTCGCGATGCTCACCTGTCCGCGCGAAGCAGCGCTCGCCGCCGCGGAGCCAGCACGGGTAGTCGAGCCGCCAGTACCAGCAGCGCGTCGCCTGCAAGAGATTCCCGCCGATCGTCCCCATCGAGCGCAGCTGTGGCGACGCGGCGAGCCGGCAGGCCTCGCGGAGCGCAGCGGGGATTTGCGGGTCGGCCTCGAGCTCGGCCAGCGTCGTGCCCGCGCCGATGACCCCGTCGTCGACACCGCGCGGCACCACGCCGCCCAACTCCACGAGCGTGTCGGCCCGCACGAGGCCGTCGTGCAGGAGCGGCACCAGCTCGGTGCCACCCGCCAGCGCGACGGCGCCGTTTCCGAGAGAGGAGACGGCGTCTGCCGTCGACTCAGGCCGTCGTAGCTCCAACCGGTTCCCGCCGTCGTTGTTCGGCCTCACGGAGCGCCCGCAGCATCTCCTCGCGGCTCAGCGGCAGCGACCGCACGTCCGCGCCGGTCGCATCGCGGATCGCATTCGCGATCGCGGCGGCGGTAGGGATGATCGGCGGCTCGCCGAGGCCCTTCGAGCCGAGGTTCGTCAGGTGCTCGTCCGGGATGTCGACGAGCTCGGAGACGATCTCCGGCACGTCGGCGATCGTCGGCATCCGGTACGCGTCGAGCGTCTGGTTCAGAACATCGCCCGTTGCCGGGTCGAGCAAGCGCTCCTCGGAGAGCGTGTGGCCGATCGCCTGGATGATCCCGCCCTCGACCTGGCTCGACGCGCCGAGCGGGTTGATCACGCGCCCGACGTCGTGGATCGCGGCGACGCGCTCGACGCGCACCTCACCGGTCTCGACGTCGACCGCGACCTCCGCGACCTGGACGCCGAACGTCAACACGCGCATTCCGGCCGGGTTCGGCCCGCGATTCCCGCGCCCCTGGATCTGTCCCTCCTCGAGCAGGCCCGTGATCTCCTCGATCGGCCAGGAGCCGCCGTCGGAGGAGACGATGTGCCCGTCGCGGAGCGAGAGGACCCGCCGCTCGACGTGGAAGCGCTCCGCCGCGAGCTCGAGGATCTGCTCGGCGGCATCGGCCGCGGCACTGCGCACCGCAGGCCCCATGCTCGGCGTCGTCGACGAGCCGGCGGAAACCGACGCGTACGGCCCGCGCGCGGAGTCCCCGAGCGCGACGGTCACCCGCTCGAGCGGCAGGCCCAGCTCCTCGGCCGCGATCTGCGCCATCGCCGTCCGCGTGCCGGTGCCGATGTCCTGCATGGCCGTGACGACTGACGCGCGGCCGTCGCCGCCGACCCGGACCCAGGCGTACGAGGGAGGGCCGCCGCCGCCGTACCAGGTCTGGCTGGCGAGGCCCACGCCGCGCTTCCACGACCCCTCCGAGCGCGCCCGGACCTCGTGCCGCCGGGCCCAGTGCTTCTCCGCTCGGCGGTAGCACTCGGCGAGGTTCTTGGACGAGAACGGCCGGCCGTCGACGAGATCCGCGTCGGCGTGGTTTCGACGCCGCAGCTCGAGCGGATCGAGGTCGAGCTTGGCCGCGAGCCCGTCGAGAAGGCACTCGAGCCCGAACGTGCCCTCGACGAAGCCTGGGGCGCGGAACGCCTTCATCGGTGGCGTGTTCAGCTTCGCGCCGTACTCGACTGTGCGCACGTTGTCGCAGGCGTAGAGCATCTGCATCGGCCCGGCCGTCGACGCGAGCCAGCCGTCCCAGCCGAGTGAGGCGACGAACTCGCCGCCCAGCGCCGTCAGGGTGCCGTCCGAGCGCGCCCCCGCGACGAGCCGCTGAATCGTCGCGTTGCGGTTCCCGGCGTCGAGGTTCTCCTCGCGCCGTGTCAGCGCGCAGCGCACGGGGCGGCCGGTGAGACGCGCCAGCTCGGCCGCGATGTAGGTGAAGTCGCCGGGCCCGTTCTTGGACCCGAAGCCGCCGCCCATGAACTCGCAGACGACGCGCACCTTGTCCTCTGGCAGCCCGAGCGCAGCGGCCACGTCGGCCCGCACGCCCCAGATCCACTGGGTGGACGTATAGATGGTCAGCGTGTCGCCCTCCCACTGGCAGACGGACTGGTGCGGCTCCATCGAGTTGTGGAGGACTGTCTGCGTCCGGTACTCGGCCTCGACGACGACGTCGGCCTGGGCCAGCCCCTGATCCAGGTCGCCGCGCTCGTAGTTTGTCGGCTCGGCGAGAAGCGAGCCCCGCGCGACCGCTTCGTCCGCGTCGAGGAGCGGCTCGAGGACCTCCCACTCGATCTCGATCACGTCGAGTGCGGCGCGCGCCTCGGCGAGCGAGTCTGCGGCAACCGCCGCGATGCCGGCCCCCCGGTACGACGGCTCGCGTGTGAGGCCGTTCAGATCGTCCGGCCCGAGCACGCCGCGGACGCCTGTCGCGCGCCGCGCCGGCTCCAGATCGAGCCGCGTGACGCGCGCGCGAGCGTGCGGGCTGCGCAGGACGGCCGCGTGCAGCATGCCGGGAAGCCGTACGTCGGCCGTGTAGCGCGCCTGGCCGCTCGCCCGGAGGCGGCCGTCGACCCGGGGCGCCGGGCGCCCGACGACCTCGCGAGGGCCTGTGGGCCACTGGTCGAGGACGTCCTCGTCCACGACGACCCACTGCTCCTCGTAGCGGCCCTCGACCTCTTTCTCTGTGCGTATCAGTCGCGCCACGTCAGGATTGCCTCCTCGATCTTCGGATAGGTGCCGCAGCGGCAGATATTTCCGGCCATCTGGTGGCGGATCTCGTCGCTTGTAGGCGTCGGGTTCGCCGCCACCAGCGCCGACGCCGACACGATCTGGCCCGGCGTGCAGTAGCCGCACTGCAGCGCGTCTGCGCGGACGAAGGCGTCCACGAGCGGGTGGTCGCGGAGACCTTCGATCGTCGTCACCTCGTGCTCGCCGACGGTGTGAACGAGCTTGATGCACGACAGCGTCGGCACGCCGTCGACGAGGACCGTGCAGGCGCCGCAGTGACCCTCGCCGCAGGCGACCTTCGTGCCGGTGAGCCCGAGATCGTCCCGAAGCACGCCGGCTAGCGTGCGCCCGACGGGCACGTCGAGGCGGTACGACTCGCCGTTGACCCTAAGCTCGTACATCCGATGTCACTGCCCAGATATCCGCCAGATGAATCAGCCGAAACGTCGCCCTCGTCAACTGACGCAGCTCCTGTGGGTCGTCGACCTCAGGGATCGTTCGCCAGAGGTCCCGCGCGCCGACGAGCAGCTCTTTGATCCGGTCCAGCTCCGCCGGTGCTCCGTTGCGCTCGGCGGTGGCGTTCAGCGCGAGCCCGAGCAGGCCGATCGTGTCCGGCTGCCGCGTCCAGAGCAGCGATGTCGCCATCGAGAGGTACTGGTGGATCCGCGCGAGCACCAGAGGCCGGGCGAACAGCTCGGGGCCGCGCGGCGGTGAAGGCTCGAGAGGCGGCTGGCCCGCCGCAATCCTCGCCACGTTCTCGCCGATCACGAGCCGAACCTCACGCTCGTCGAGGCCGGACGCCTTCGCCGCCTTGATGGCGATCAGGAGCGACGCCGGCTCCTGCCCGTAGGGGTAGTCGGACGCGAACAGGATCTGCTCCGGCGAAACCTGGCGGAACAGGTCGAGGAGATCGACCGGGCTCCACACCGAGGTGTCGAAGAAGACGCCGGAGCGGCGTGCGAACCGCTCCGCGAGACCGGCGAGGTCGGCGATGCCGGCGTGGGCGATGATCAGTTGCGCATCGGGATAGAGGTCGACGAGCCGAGCCAGCTCGTCGGCGATCGGCGGCA
>Ga0075435_100000849_pt1 | contig 19122 bp, 13 predicted proteins | sample RhiMethybrSRZTD4_FD_75302 | JGI IMG/M metagenome (GOLD analysis project Ga0075435, IMG submission 75302) | Populus rhizosphere microbial communities from Tennessee, USA - Rhizosphere MetaG P. TD hybrid SRZTD4 | ecosystem: Host-associated > Plants > Roots > Rhizosphere > Soil | place: USA...
GCCGCCGCCGCAGGCGACGGCCATGCTCACCGCGAGCGCGCATACACCAAGACGCATGCGCTTAAACTTAAAACCAAAAACTGAAAACTGAAAACTAGTTTTTGATTTCAGTTCTAAGTTCTAACTTCTAAGTTCTAAGTTCTCAGGATCTACTGCTGTTCGGCGACGACCGCGTGCTCCGGCCGCTCCGGCTGCTCGTATGCCGGAACCTTGCGAAGCATTTCGCTTCTGATCGGGAGGATGAACGAAAAGCGGTAATCGCCCTGCATACGGCCGATCGGGATGCCGACGAGATCGCCGTGCTGGTTCAGCACGCCGCCGCCGGACACGCCGGGGTGGCCGTCGGTGAGGCACGTTACCAGGCCGTTCTGCGTGCGCTGGCCGACGTAGCCGGTCGAGAGGATGATGCCCTTGGAGTAGTCGTTGCCGAGACGGAAGATCGGTTCGGCGAACTCGTAGCCGAAGCTCGCGTCGACGCGCAGCGCCGGCAGGTCGAGCTCCTTCGTCTTGATGATCGCCCAGTCGCCGTTGTGCACTTCGACGTCGGCGTCGCCGGCGTCGACGAGGCGCGCCGGAACGTCCTTGCCGCGATACACGATCTTGATCGACGTGATCTTTCTCGGCGTCCGGTCCTCTTCTTCTTTCAACGCAACGACCGCATGCTTCACGGTGATGAAGTAGCCGCGGCCGAGATATCCGGCGGTGCCGTAATTCGTCTTGCCGTTGCTGTCGGATGAATACAGCTCGACGAAGCTCGATCGGCGCTCGCGCAGCAGGCTGACCGGCAGGAGCCCCATCTCGCTCTGCAGCTCCTGCTTCACCTCGGCGACAATGCGATCGCGCGCCGTCACGGCGGCGTCGGTGGGGGTGGCGTCGGTCCCGCTGTCCTTCGGACGGGCGGTGTGGCTTGCGGCGCCGGCGGTGGCAACGGCCTGTTCGGTGTGCTTTGCTGCCTTACCGAGCTCGCTGCGCACTTCCGCCCGGATCGCGTCGATCTTCGCGTCGTAGGCGCGCGCGGTGAGCACCTGGGTGCGCCGCTCGTGGAGCATGCCGAGGGTGAAGCACGAAACAGCCGTGGCTGTGACCGAGGCGAGGAAGATGAGGCGGCGAGTGGTCATTCCATACTCCAAGTTCGGCAGCTAAACCAGCCTCGCGCCGGACCGCGCGGAACGCGCGTCGCGGACGAGCCCTTACAGCTTTGCGCTCTCGCTTCGCCCCTTGACGCGGACGGCGAAGACGAGATGGCCCTTTCGCTTGGAAAAAGCGCTGAGCTATTTTTTCAGTTGTTCGTTGGAGCGAACAACGCCAGTGTAACACCGCCTGCCGGGCTGTCAAGCGCCATACCGTGCAGGTATGACGAAGTTAGCGTTTTTTTATCCCGCGAGTCAGTCCCCAGCCTGACAGGAAGATGGCGACCCCCACCGCGAACAGCCGTGGGCTCGGCCCGAGCGGTCCGGCCATGAACAGATCTACCAGGAGCAGCCACATTCCGACGAGCTGTGCAAACCGACCGAGATAGTAAAGCGTCCGCGTCACGACCGTTCGGTCCCGCCTCTCCCCTGGTCCAGCCCTTCCCGCCCCTCCCGCCTTTAGATCCGCTCGAAATTCTTTTCGATCTCGCGCCGCGTCAGCCGCAGCATCACCGGGCGGCCGTGCGGACATATCGTCGAGTACGCCGTCGCGCGGAGTTCCTCGAGGATATGCGTCATCTTCTCGTAGGTCAGCGGGTAGTTGGCTTTGACCGCGGCGTGACACGCGGTGGTCGCGGCGATGCGCTGCAGCGCGTCCTGCACGTGCGCGCCGCGATCGAGCCCCTCGAGATCCTCCGCGAGCGCATGGAGCGCTTTCGAGCTGTCTTCCGTTTTCAACAGCGCCGGGAGTGCCGTCACTTTTATCGTCGCCGCGCCGAAGCTCTCGATCTCGAACCCCAGGCGTTCGAGCTCCGACGCGCGGTTGACGAGCGCATCGTGCGCCGACGGCGCGAGATCGAGCACCATCGGCACGAGCAGCCGCTGCGACTCCAGCCGCCCCGCCGTCAGCTTCTCCATGACGCGCTCGAACAGCACGCGCTCGTGCGCGACGTGCTGATCGATGATCGCCACGCCGTCCGCGTCGACGGCGATGATGAACGTGTCACGGAACTGGCCGAGGGGAATCATCGGCTTGATGTCGTACGCGGCACCGGTCCGGCTGAAGCCGGGCACTGCCGGATCAACTGTCGATGACGACACGGGCGCTTCCGTCGTGTCCGTGCTCAGGCGGACGTCCTCGGGCAGCCAGCGTGTCGGATAGCTGCCCCCGGCAAGCGTGCCCGGCAGCGTCGCCGCCACCGGCTGCGCCGGCCGCGGCGTTTCGGGACGCAGCTGCAGCTGCGGTGCGGCGCTCTTCCCGAGCGCATCCATCAGCGCGCGGCGCACCACCTCGTGCACGAGCGACTGCTCGCGGAAGCGCACTTCCGCTTTGGTCGGATGCACGTTCACGTCGACCGCCTCGGGCGCCATGTCGATGAACAGATGCACCTCGGGGCTCCGCTCCTTGATCGACGCGGTGCTGTAGGCGTCGATAATCGCGTGCGCGATCGTGCGGTCCTTCACGATGCGGCGGTTGACGAACACGTTCTGCGGTCCGCGCGTCGGCCCCTGCTCCGCGAGCGCGGCGACGAAGCCGGTCAACGTCACACCGCCCGCCTCCTTGCGGATCTCCATGAGGTCGCCGCGCTCGCCGTAGATCTGAAAGAGTCGATCGCGCAGCGACTGCGCGGGCGGACACTGCAGCACCGTTCGGCCCGCGCTCGTCAGCCTGAAGCCGACATGCGGATGGGCCAGACCGAGCTGCGTCACCACTTTCGACACCTGCGCCGACTCCGCGCCGTCCGACTTCAGAAACTTCCTGCGCGCCGGCAGGTTGTAGAAGACGTCGTTGACCTCGACGATCGTCCCCTCCGCGGTGCCGACCTCGACGACCGATGCGATCGCGCCGCCGTTGACGCGGATCTCCGTGCCGCTGACCTCGCCGCGCGCGCGCGTTCGCAGCACGAAATGCGACACCGACGCAATCGACGGCAGCGCCTCGCCGCGGAACCCCAGCGTGCGGATCGCCGCGAGATCGTCGGCGCGCCGGATCTTGCTCGTCGCGTGCCGCTCGATCGCCAGCCGCGCGTCCTCCGGTCCCATCCCCTCCCCATCGTCTTCGACGCGGACCTGCTTCTTGCCGCCGAGCTCCACGTGGATCGCGAGGCGCGTGGCGCCGGCGTCGATGGCGTTCTCGACGAGTTCTTTGACGATGGATGCAGGACGCTCGACGACCTCGCCGGCCGCGATCTGATTGGCGAGATCAGGAGGCAGGCGGCTGATTTTGCCCATGGCTGTCCACGACCGTCAGAGTCACACAGTCTTCTCCGCCTCCGTGCCCTCTGTGCCTTCTCTGTGGTTTCAAATCCATCTCTTTCTCCGGAACGCCACCAGCATCCCGACGATCATCACCAACATGATCGCCGACACCCACCAGAACTGCACGACGTCGCTGCCCGGAAAGTGCGGGAGCATGACGTTCATGCCCCAGATGCCGGCCAGCAGCGTCGGCGGACCGAAGATGGTGGCGACGACGGTGAGCACTTTCATCACCTCGTTGAGTCGGTTGCTCGTCGCCGAGAGATGCGCGTCGAGAATGCCGGTGATTCGATCCTGAAAGATCGATGCATCGTCGACGATGCGCTGCAGGTGATCGTAGACGTCGCGGAAGCGGAATGCCATCTCCGTGCTGATGTCGACGAAGTCGCGCCTGGCGAGACGGGCAATGACGTCGCGCTGCGGCGTCGTCACGCGGCGGAGCGACGCGACGTCGCGCTTCTCGTCGAGAATCGCGCGCACGAGCGCGGGCGTCGGGTTGTCGAAGACCCGCTTCTCGAGCTCGTCGAGCCGATCCTCGAGCTTCTCCACCTCGGGCCGATAGTGATCGACCATTGAGTCCACGATCCGATGGAACAGCGCCATTGCACCCTCGCCCAGGATTTTCTGATTGCGTGTGGCGTGGTCGCGCAGGTTCGCGATCGAAGTCGAATGGCCGTCGTGAACGGTGACGAGGTACGTCGGGCCTATGAAGAAATCGACGTCGTGCGACGCGAAGCCGTGCTCGCCGGCGTGAAAATCAATGCCGTGCAGCACGGCGTACAGGTAGCCGTCGTACGCCTCGATCTTCGGGTACTGCAGTGCGCTCATCGCGTCCTCGACCGACAGCGGATGAAACGCGAAGGTGTCGGAAAGAATGAGCGACTCGGGAATGGGCGGCGCGGCGAGGTCCACCCACAGGATCGCGCCGGACGCCGGATTCAACCACGCACGATCGATGCTCGAGACCTGATCCGTCTGCCCGTTCCGGTGCACGAAGACGGTGATCAGTCGCCCACCTTCACCGACAATGCGGCCTGCGCCGCGGCGAGCCTCGCCACCGGAACGCGGTACGGCGACGCGCTGACGTAATCGAGGCCGACCTCTTCGAAGAAGTGGATCGACGACGGGTCGCCGCCGTGCTCGCCGCAGATGCCGAGCTTCAAATCGCTCCGCGTCTTGCGTCCGAGCTGCACGCCGGTGCGCACCACCGAGCCGACTCCTTCGGTGTCGATCGACGCGAACGGATCCTTCTCGAGGATCTTCTTCTCCTGGTAAATGCGCAGGAACTTGCCCACGTCGTCGCGCGAGAAGCCGAAGGTGAGCTGCGTGAGATCGTTGGTGCCGAACGAGAAGAAGTCCGCCTCGGACGCCACCTGATCCGCGGTCACGGCGCCGCGCGGCACTTCGATCATCGTGCCGACGAGGTATTTGATCGTGACGCGCTGTTCCTTCATCACGTCGTTCGCGACGCGATCGACGACCGCCTTCTGATCCTTCAGCTCTTTCACCAGGCCGACGAGCGGGATCATGATTTCCGGCACCACCTTCATCCCCTCTTTGTTCAGGCGGCACGCGGCTTCGATGATGGCGCGCGTCTGCATCTCGGTGATTTCCGGATACGTGATGCCGAGGCGGACGCCGCGGTGGCCGAGCATCGGGTTGAACTCGTGGAGCTGCTCGACGCGCTGCAGCAGCGTGCGTTTCTCCTCGAGCTCTTTCCCGTTCTTGCCGCGCGCCTCGAGCTTCGCGATGTCGACCATCAGCTCTTCACGCTTCGGGAGGAACTCGTGGAGCGGCGGATCGATGGTCCGGATGGTGACCGGCATGCCGTGCATGCCCTTGAACACGCCGTAGAAGTCCTCGCGCTGCAGCGGCAGCAGCTCGTTCAGCGCCTTGCGCCGATCGGCTTCGTTGTCGGCGAGGATCATGCGCTGCACGATCGGAATCCGCCCCTCGCCGAAGAACATGTGCTCGGTGCGGCACAGGCCGATGCCGCGCGCGCCGAACGCGTAGGCGAGCTCCGCCTGATCCGGCAGGTCGGCGTTCGCGCGGATGCCGAGACGGCGGTATTTGTCGGCCCACGACAGGAGCTGATCGAATCGCCGGTAGATGTCCGACTTCTTTGCGTCGAGCGTACCGGCCAGCACCTGCAGGATCTCGCTCGGCTTCGACGCGACGCGGGCGATCTTCATCTCGCCGGTCAGGCCGTCGAACGACACGTAGTCGCCTTCCTTGACCGTCTTTCCGTTGACGCGGAACTTCTTCCCCGGCTCGTCGATCTCGAGGCCGCCGGCGCCCACGACCGACGGCTTGCCCATCTGACGGCCGACGACCGCGGCATGGGACGTCATGCCGCCGGTCGCGGTGAGAATGCCCTGCGACACGAACATGCCGTGGATGTCGTCCGGCACCGTCTCGCGCCGAACGAGAATCACCTGCTTGCCCTGCTGCGTCCACTTGACGGCGTCGTCGGCGGTGAACACGACCTGGCCGCTCGCAGCGCCGGGCGATGCCGGCAGCCCTTTGGTGGCCGTCGGAATCTTCTTCCACTCATCGGGATCGAACCCCGGCGCGAGCAGCTGGTTCAACGACTCCGGATCGACGAGCAGGATCGCCTCTTTCGGCGTGACCAGCTTCTCCGCGACGAAGTCGGTCGCGATCACAACCGCCGCATAACCGGTGCGCTTGCCGCTCCGCGTCTGCAGCATGAACAGCCGCTCGTCCTGGATCGTGAACTCGAAGTCCTGCACGTCCTTGTAGTGTTTCTCGAGGCGTGTCGTGATCTCGCGCAGCTGCTTGTACGCGTTCGGCATCACGCGTTCGAGCTCGCGAATCGGCTGCGGCGTGCGGATGCCGGCGACGACATCTTCGCCCTGCGCGTTGATGAGGAACTCGCCGTAGAACTCCTTCGCGCCGGTCGCCGGACTGCGCGTGAAGCCGACGCCGGTAGCAGACCGGTCGCCCGTGTTGCCGAACACCATCATCTGGACGTTGACCGCCGTGCCGATGTGGTCGGGGATGTCGTAGATGCGCCGATACTCCTGCGCCCGCGGGTTCATCCACGAGCGGAACACCGCGTCGCGCGCCATCTGCAGCTGCTCGTGCGGATCCTGTGGAAACTCACGGCGCGCGCGATCGCGTACGACTTTCTTGTAGCGCTCGACCACGTTGCGCAGCGCGTTCTCGTCGAGATCCGTGTCGACCTTCGCGGCGGCCGACTTCTTCACGGCGTCGAACTCGTGCTCGAACGCGTCCTTCGGAATCTCGAGCACGACGTTGCCGAACATCTGGATGAAACGCCGGTAGCTGTCGAACGCGAACCGGCCGTTGTTCGTGCGGCTCTTCAGCCCTTCGACCGACTTGTCGTTGAGCCCGAGATTGAGAATCGTGTCCATCATTCCGGGCATGGAGAACTTCGCGCCGGAACGCACCGAGACGAGCAGCGGATTTTCGGTCGATCCGAGCGTCGCGCCCGCCGCCTTCTCGAGCTTCTTCAGGTTCTCGGCGATGTCTCGATCGATCGACGACGGGATCTTGCCCTTCTCCTGGTAATAGATGTTGCAGACCTCGGTCGAGATCGTGAACCCCGGCGGCACCGGCAGCCCGGCGTTCGTCATCTCAGCCAGCCCCGAGCCCTTGCCGCCGAGCAGATCTTTCATGTCGCGGTTGCCGTCGGCTTTGCCGTTGCCGAAGAAGTACACGTACTTGTGCGACTTCGCATTGGCGTTCGGCTTGCGGCCCTGAGTTTTAGGACTCGCCGCTGCGCTTTTTGCGCGTCGCGAAATCGATCGCGATTCGTGTTTGGCCGTATCTCGCTTCGCTGTCGTCTTCTTCGCCATCGACGTCTCCGGATAATCTCGTTGCACTAACCTGACTGCGCGAACGCGGACGGATCACCGACCCGCGACACCGCGTCCTTGAAGTCGTACAGAATCGAAAGCCGCGCCAGCTTCAACCGTTCGTCCGGCACGATCACGCGCACTTCGTCGAAGAAGCGCGCGATCTGCGGCTGGATCGACGCGAGCGCTTCGATCGCCCTCGACGGATTCTTCGAGCTGAGCGCGGAATCGATATCGGGGCCGACGCGATCGAGCGCCTGCCGGAGCGCCATCTCCGCCGGCTCGCGCAGGATGTCCTGCTGCGTCTCACGCGGCGTGCGGACGTTCACCGACTCCCACTCCTGCTCGAGGATCTTCTTCGCGCGCTTGTGCGCCTCGGCGGCCGACTTGAACACCGGCGTCCCGACGATGCGTTTCCACGCCTGCGCCAGCGCAAACAGAACGGCGACGTTCGTATCCTCCACTCGCGCCACGTCGCCGGTGACCACCTGTACCTCCTCGTGCTGGAGGCCGCGCGCGTGCATCAGGTGACGCAGACGATCCATCATGAAGAATCGAAATGCGTTCGCGTCGTCGCTGCCCGGGGGCGGCAAGGTGATCCCCAGCTCGTGCGCCGCGCGTTCGACGAGCGGCCGCAGCAGCGGCGCCGTGTCGATTCCGGTCAGCGCGTCGAGGTCGACGAGAATCCGCATGATGCCGTGGCCGGCGCGGCGAAGCCCGTACGGATCGCGTGAGCCTGTCGGACGCTCGTTCGCCTTGAAGAACAGCCCGACGATGGTGTCAAGCTTGTCGGCGAGCGACACGGCCGCCCATGCGGCGGCTGCTTTCCCGAGCTGCGCCTTCGTCGGCGGCGCGTCGCTCTCCACGCCGACCGGCAGGTAGTGGAAGTAGATCGCCTTCCAGATCTCCTCGGGCAGCCCTTCTTCGCGCGCGTAGATGCCGCCCATCGTGCCCTGGAGCTCGGTGAACTCGCGCACCATGTCGGTCGTGAGATCCGCCTTCGCGAGTCGCGCGGCCTTCGCCGCGTGCGTCGCGGTCGCCGGATCGGTATCGAGCGCCTCGGTGGCGATCCAGGCCGCGAGCCGCTCGATGCGCTCGGCCTTCTCCTTGTACGTCCCGAGCTTCCTGTGGAAGAGCAGCGTGGCCAGCCGATCGATCCGCGATTCGAGCGTCGTCTTTCGATCCGCTTCCCAGAAGAACCGCGCGTCCCGCAGCCGCGCCGTCACGACGCGCTCGGCGTTGCGCGCGATCGTGCGCTCGTTGTCCGGCTCGGTGTTGATGACCGCGAGAAACGCGTTCTTCAGCCTGCGATCGTCGCTCTCCACCGGAAAGTAATGCTGATGATGAATCAGCGTCGTCGTCAGCACTTCGTCCGGCAGCTCGAGGAACTCGAGTGAGAACGTGCCGGCGACGACCGACGGGTACTCCACGAGATCGGGCACTTCCTGCAGCAGCCCCGACTCGTTGTGCACCGTCCGGCTGACGCGTCCCTGCAGGCGCTGTGCCTTCGCGTCGAGCTCGCGCGCGATCTTGTTGTGGCGCTCGCTGCGCTCCAGGATGACGAAGTTCTCGAGCAGCCGCGCGCGGTACTCGTCGAACGATCGCACTTTGATCGCTCGCCCGGCCCGCCCGCTCGTCGTGAGAAATCGATGGCCGTACGTGACGGCGCCGGTTGGCACGTCCTGCACCTGACCGGTCTGCGCCGCCGACGTGCGCGCGATGGTGAACGGCACGACGCGGCCGCCGTACAGGAAAAGAATCCAGCGAATAGGCCGCCCGAACAGCAGCTCGCCGCGGCCGTCGTCGAGCGTCGCGTCCCAGCGCATCGCCTTTGGAAACGCGAGCCCGCGCAGCGTGCCGCCGAGCACGTCGGGCAGGACGTCCACAGCCGCCTTGCCGCGGAGGCGTTTGCGATACGCGAGATATTCGCCTTTCGCGGTCTGGATCCGTTCGAGCGCCGCGACGTCGACGGCGTGCTTCGCGGCAAATCCCGCGGCCGCCGGCGTCGGCGAACCGTCAGGCTTGAAACCGGCGGAAACGGGCGGGCCGTTCACGACCTCTTCGAAGTCCGTCTGACGTTCCGGGACCCGCGCGATGCGGACCGTGAGGCGCCGCGGCGTGCTGAACGTTTCGGCCGGCGACTCCGGCGCGAGACGACGGTCGCGCAGCTGTGCGGCGATGATCTCCCCGATTTGATTCGTGAGCGCGGGCAGCCAGCTGGCCGGCAGCTCCTCGCATCCCACTTCGAGCAGCAGCTCCCGATCCATCATCCACCTCCGCTCGCGCTCTCAGCGCGAGCTGCGGCGGACGCGTCCGCGGCCGCTGGCATGTGCGCGTCGCCGCCCGGACTTGCGGGCAGCGAGCCGGTCTCTTCCACGTACGCCTTCGCGATTCCGACAGCGAGCTGGCGGACGCGCAGGATGTACGCCGTGCGCTCGGTGACGCCGATGCTGTTGCTCGAATCGAGGATGTTGAAGATGTGCGAGCACTTGAGCGTGTGCTCGAGCGCGGGCCAGATCAACCCTGATGCGAGCAGCGCCTCTGCGAGCCGGTAGTACTCGTCGAAGAGCCGGCGATGGAACGGGCCGAACTCATTCGGCGGCAGCGCGACGCCACTGTTGAACACGTACTTCGACTGTTCGATCTCGTCGCGGAGCCGGACGTCGCGATACTTCACGCCCGGGGCCCACTCGAGATCGTAGACGCTGTCGACGCGCTGCAGGACCATCGCGATCCGCTCGAGTCCGTAGGTCAGCTCAGCGGATACCGGCGCGAGCTCGATACCGCCGGCCTGCTGAAAGTACGTGAACTGCGTGATCTCGAGACCGTCGAACATCACCTGCCATCCGATGCCCCAGGCGCCGAGCGTCGGCGATTCCCAGTTGTCTTCCTCGAAGCGGATGTCGTGCTGGCGCGGGTTGATGCCGCACGCCTCGAGGCTCTCGAGGTACAGCTGCTGCACTTCGTCGGGCGACGGCTTGAGAATCACCTGAAACTGGTGATGCTTGAACAGCCGGTTCGGATTCTCGCCGAAGCGGCCGTCAGCGGGACGGCGCGACGGCTGCACGTACGCGACGTTCCAGTGCGCCGGCCCGAGCACTCGAAGGAACGTCTCGGGATGCATGGTGCCGGCGCCGACCTCGACGTCGAGCGGCTGCTGCAGCGCACACCCGCGCGACGCCCAGAACTCCGACAGCTTGAGAATCAAACCCTGAAAGGTCATTCGGACCGCTTACCGTCTCATCTCCCGCAACACTCTCACCGACTTCAGATTCTTCTCGAGATGCATCTCGATGAGCGCACGATGCGCCGCTTCGAGCTCGCGCAGCGTCGAGCGCGACACGAGAATGTCGCGCAGCGCGAACGGGCTGACGTTCCGCGCCGCCGTGAGAAACGCGCGCGCGTCGTCCGACAGCCGCGGATCCGGTTCGTAAACACCCTGCAGTCGCAGCAGCCAGAACTCGAAATACCGCGCCAGCGGCTCGATCGGCACGCCGCCGGCCATCGCATCCACCATCGAGGCGCCGAGACGGAACAACGTCTCGTTCGGGTCGGCCTCGGGCGCCCATTCGTCGATCAGCTCGGCGAAATATCCCACGTAGCCGAGCGCATCGCCGTCGGCCGCCGCGAGCGGCGACCGCACCGGCTCGACATAGTTGAGGTGCACGAGCTCCCGGCGTTCGCGCTCGACGTAGCCGACGCGGCCGCACGTGAGCGGCTCGAGCGCGCCCCCGAACCGCCGCCGGCTCTGGCGCGCGTTCTTCGCGACGCCGCGCTTCTTGCCGCGATCCCGCGTGAGGAACACCACGATGGCGTCCGACTCACCGAGCTTGTAGGTCCGCAGAATCAACGCGTCGGTGGTATACAGCGGCATCCAGAGGCGGGCTACTATCCTACTTCAGACCCATCTCATCCAGTACGCGTTCGTCTTCACGCCATTCCGACTTCACCCGCACATGGAGATCCAGGAACACGCGCGTGTCGAAGAACCGCTCGAGGTCCTCCCGCGCCGCCGTTCCGATCCGTTTAATCATCTCTCCGCCGCGTCCCACGACGATCGGCTTGTGCGATTCGCGATCGACCAAAATCGTGCAGTAGATCCGCAGCAGCTTTCCCGAGTCGTCCGGCTCCTCGAACCTGTCGATGACGACGGCGCTCGAGAACGGAATCTCCGCATGGGTGAACTGCAGAACTTTCTCACGCACGATCTCGGCGGCGAAGAACCGTTCCGGCTGATCGGTGAGGAAATCCGGTGGATACAGCGGCTCGCCCTCGGGCAGACGCTCGAGGATCGCGCGCTCCAGACGATCGACGTTGTCTCCCGTCGCGGCCGACACCGGGACGATCTCGGCGAACGTGCCGAGCTCGCTGTACTGCTGGATGATTGGCAGCAGCCGCACCTTCTTGATCAGATCGATCTTGTTGAGGATGAGGAACACCGGCGCGCTGACGTCCTTCAGCAGATTGAGCACGAACCGATCGCCTTTGCCCGGCGGCTCGGTGACATCGACCACGAGGCCGAGCACATCGACTTCGCGCATCGTGTCCACTGCCGCGTCGACCATCCGCACGTTCATCCGGTGCAGCGGCCGATGGATCCCCGGCGTATCGAGGAACACGACCTGCGCGTTGTCGTAGTTCCGCACGCCCAGAATCCGATTCCTCGTCGTCTGCGGCTTGTCCGAGACGATCGCCAGCTTCGTGCCGACGAGCCGATTCAGAAGCGTCGACTTGCCGGCGTTCGGGCGGCCGACGAAGGAAACAAAGCCAGACTTCATGGGGATATAACACAATTTGGAATTTGGAATTTGGAATTTGGAATGCGTACGCCGATTCCACATTCCAAATTCAATTCCAAATTCCAAATTCCAAATTCTAAATTCCTCACACCAGCCTCGATTTCTCTTCGACGTCCTCCGGGCTCTCCGCCGTCGAGAGCTTCGTGATCCTCACCTTATTAATGCGGCGCCGCTCGGCATCGAGGATCTCGACCCCCAACCCATCGATCTCGAAGCGCTCACCGACGTTGGGCACGCGGCCGATCTGCGCGAGCAGGTAGCCGCCGACGGTCTCGAACCCTTCGCGCTCGATCTGCACGTTCAGCCGGTCGGCGAGCGCGCCGATGTTCACCTTGCCGCTGAAGATGAAGCTGCCGTTGCCTTCGTCGACGATCGGCTCCGACTCGACGTCGTACTCGTCGCGGATTTCGCCGACGATCTCTTCGAGGAGATCCTCGATCGTCACCAGTCCCGCCGTGCCGCCGTATTCGTCGACGACGACCGCGATCTGCGTCTGCTGCCGCTGGAACTGCTTCAGCAGTTCCGGCACGCGCTTGGTCTCGGGCACGACGACCGCGGGCCGCAGCAGGCCGGTGATCGGACCCGAGTCGTCGGATGCCTCCAGCGCGACGAGATCCTTGACGAACACGAACCCGGCGATGTTGTCGAGGCTCTCGCGATAGACCGGAAACCTCGAGTACTCCTGCTCCCGGAACAGCACGCGCACGTCGGCAATCGACGCGGAGTACGGGATGGCGACGATGTCGGGGCGCGGCGTCATCACTTCGCGGACGAGCGTGTCGCCGAAATCGACGATGCTCTGCAGCAGGCGCCGCTCCTCGGTTTCGATGAGACCTTCCTCGGCGGCCGTGTCGATGTAGGCCTTCGCGGTTTGGTTCGCCTCCTCGGCCGCTTCTTCCGGCGCGACGGTTGCGGACGCGTTGCGTTTCGCCGACACGACCGATTGCGCGATGCGGCGCGTCAGCGGTCCGAGCAGGCGGCCGATCGGCGCGAACGACGGCAGCAGGATCTCGAGCACCCGCTCGGGATCGCGGCCGACGATCAACAACGGCAACAGCTGCTCGCAGATGAACACGAACGCCGCGATCGAGAGCAGTACCGCCACGAACGTGTGCGCGCCGTCGATCCCGACCACGCGCGCGATCAGCACGGTCGCCGCGCCGGTCACGATGCCCAGCAGCAGCCGGACCGGAATGAAGAGCAGCAGCGGATCGTCGAGGTAGTCGCCGAGATGTCCCGGCCGTCCGCTGCGCTCGGCAACGAACCGGAGCGGCAGCCGCATCAACGTGCTGAACGCCGCGTCGATGGCCCCGAGGTACACCGCCACGCACGCGAGCAGGAAGATGGCGAGCGGAATCATGATTCCGCGGCCCGTTCGATGAGGCCGCGGCGCAGCCCGCCCTTGCGCCGCAGCCGCGCCTCGACGCGGCACATCCGCCCGTTGTCGCGTTCGTGATCGTACCCGAGCAGATGAAGCAGCCCGTGCAGCGCGAGGAGCCGCAGCTCGTCACGCTCGCTGTGCCCCGCGTCGCGTGCCTGCCGCCGCGCCACGCCGCGCGCGACGACGACCTCGCCGAGGTAACGCGTGACCGCGGAGACCGCTGACGACGCAGAGGTACCTTTGCTCCGTGTCCTCCGCATGCTCCGTGGTGGCAAGCTGATGTCGGCAGAGAAACTCAGCACGTCGGTCGCGTAATCCTTGCGGCGGTACGTGCGGTTGAGCGCGCGCATGCGCGCGTCGCTGACGATTGCGATGCCGATCGTGCCGCGCGCCGCGGCCGGCGCGACGCGGCGCAGCCACGCGGCAAGCCCGTTCGCGCGCAGCCGGCGGCCGCGCTCGTCAGCCACCACCACGCGCAGGCGTTGGTGCGCCTCGTCCATCGCGGTCACGTCCGGGCGGGCGGATGCCCGCCGCCGCTGCCGTTCGTGAACTTCTCGTAGGCCCTGACGATCTGCTGCACGAGCTTATGGCGGACGACGTCGCGCTCGTCGAAGTAGACGAAGTCGATCCCCTCGATTGCACTGACCACCTTCATCGCCTCGACCAGACCCGAGGTCCGTCCGGCCGGCAGATCGATCTGCGTCACATCACCCGTGATCACGGCTTTCGCGCCGAATCCGAGACGCGTGAGGAACATCTTCATCTGCTCGGAGGTGGTGTTCTGCGCCTCGTCCAGGATGACGAACGAATCGTTGAGCGTCCGGCCGCGCATGAAGGCAATCGGCGCGATCTCGATCGTGCCCCGCTCGATATAGCGCGCCACCCGCTCGACGTCGAGCATGTCGTACAACGCATCGTAGAGCGGCCGCAGATACGGATTCACTTTCTCCTGCAGATCGCCGGGCAGGAAGCCGAGCTTCTCGCCTGCCTCGACGGCCGGCCGCGCGAGGATGATGCGGCTCACTTTCTTGGCCACGAGAAACGCCACGGCCTGCGCCATCGCGAGATACGTCTTGCCCGTGCCCGCGGGTCCGATGCCGAAGACGATGTCGTGCTGATCGATCGCGTCGAGGTAGCGCCGCTGGTTCACGGTCTTCGGCGCGACGCGGCGCTTCCCCGCCGGCGTGAGGCTGCCCTTCAGAAAATGATCGCGCAGGTCCACGTCGTCGTTCTGGGCGACGAGATCCGACGCGGTCTTGACGTCCTTGTTCGAAAGCTTGTAGCCGTCGCGCATCAGCGACGACAGCTGATCGACGATCCGGTCGACTTTGTCGAGATTTGGCGATTCGCCTTCGACGAGCAGGTCGTGCCCCTGCGTGCGGATGCGAACGTTGAACAGCGCTTCGAGATGCTTGAGGTTTTCGTCGTACGAGCCGAACAGCGTCTCAATCCCTTCTTCGGGGACGGTAATACGTTTCATCAGGGTCAATTCTGGGTCTTCAAATGGAGTTCACGCAACTGTCCGGCATCCACGGGCGACGGGGCGCCGGCCATCAAATCGACCGCATTTGCGGTCTTCGGAAACGCGATGACCTCGCGTATGGATGACTCGCCCGCGAGAATCGCCACGATGCGATCCACTCCAAGCGCGATGCCACCGTGCGGCGGCGTCCCGTACTCGAGCGCCTCCAGGAAGAAGCCGAACCGGTCCTTCGCCTCTTCGTCGGTGATGCCCAGCCGTTTGAACATGCGCACCTGCAGCGCCGCGTCGTGAATACGGATGCTGCCGCCGCCGATCTCGCTGCCGTTCAGCACGAGATCGTACGCCTTCGCGCGCACGCCGCCCGGATCGCTCTCCAGCTTCTCGATGTCCGCGTCGAGCGGCGAGGTGAACGGGTGGTGCATCGAGTACCAGCGCTGGTCCTCCTCGTGATATTCGAGGAGCGGGAAATCGGTGACCCACAGGAACTCGAACGCGTCGGGTCTCGCGAGATTCTCTTTTTTCGCGAGCGCGAGTCGCAGCTGACCGAGCAGCTTCGACGTGGCGTCCGCCGGGCCGGCGGCGAGCAGCAGCAGATCGTTGGCGGTCGCGCCGGCCTTCTCGAGCGCCGCGCGCAACGTCGCCTCGGTCAGCGCCTTCACGGAACTCGTCGGCGGCTCGCCGGGCCGCACCCAGATCAGCCCGCTGAATCCCATCTGCTTCGCCAGATCGACGAGGACGTCGATCTGGCTGCGCGTGTATTTGTTGCCGCCGGGGAGCGCGATGCCGCGCACGACGCCGCCCTCGGCGACGATCTGCTTGAACACGCGGAACTCGGAGTCGCGGAACACGTCGGACAGATCGCGGATCTCCAGTCCGAACCGCAGGTCGGGCTTGTCCGACCCGTACTTCGCAATCGCCTCGGCGTACGGCATGCGCCGCATCGGCGTCGTCACGTCGCGGCCGATCTCCTTGAGGATCTGCCGCATGAGCGGCTCGATCAGCGCGTACACCGATTCCTGCCGCGCGAACGACATCTCCACGTCGATCTGCGTGAACTCGAGCTGGCGATCGGCGCGCTGATCCTCGTCGCGAAAGCAGCGGACGATCTGGAAGTACCGATCCATGCCGGAGATCATCAGGATCTGCTTGAAGATCTGCGGCGACTGCGGCAGCGCGTAGAACTCACCGGGATGCACGCGGCTCGGCACGAGGAAGTCGCGGGCTCCTTCGGGCGTCGATTTCGCCAGGATCGGCGTCTCGATTTCCCAGAAGCCGTTCGCGTCGAAATATTTTCGCACCGCCATCGTCACGCGGTGACGCAGCCCGATGTTGGTCTGCAGCCGCGGACGCCGGAGATCGAGGTAGCGGTACCGCAGCCGCACGTCCTCGGACACCGGCGTGTCCTCGACGATTTGAAACGGCGGCGTCCTCGCTTCGTTCAGGATCCGGATGTCGCGTGCCAGCACCTCGACCTCGCCGGTCGCGAGCTTCGGGTTGACCGTGTCCTGCGACCGCCGCTGCACCGTTCCGGTGACGCCGATGACGAACTCGGAGCGCAGGCGCTTGGCGACCGTCATGAGCGCGTCGTTCTCGCGCACGACCAGCTGCGAGATGCCACCGCGGTCGCGGATGTCGATGAAGGTGACGCCGCCGAGATCGCGGATGCGATGCACCCATCCGAGCAGCACGACGTCGGCGCCGACGTCGTCCGCGCGGAGCGCGCCGCAGGTGTGCGTACGGGTGAGATTGCCGAGCGCTTCAGCCATTGAGTCTCGATATCACAAACGCCGCGGCATCAGCGCGCGGCAGTGCCGTTTGATCGCCGGTCCGCAGATCTTTCAGCGCCACTTCGCCCCGCTGCTGCTCGTCGTCGCCGACGACGGCGACGAACGGGACGTGCCGCGACGACGCGTACTTGAACTGCTTCCCGAGCTTGTCCGGCTCGGGATAGACGTCGACGCGGAGCGGTCCGCGCCGCAGCTCCGACGCGAGCGCCACGGCGTCGGCGCGCGAGTCCGCGTTCCACACGGTCACCATCACGTCGACATCTCCGCGCGCGACCGTCGCCGGAAACATGTTGCGCTCCGTCATGACGACGATGATCCGCTCGAGCCCGAGCGAAAAACCGCAGGCGGGCACGTCGCGGCCGAGGAACATGCCAATCAGATTGTCGTAGCGTCCGCCGCCGCCGAGGCTCCCGGCGAGGTCGGGCACCGTCACTTCCATAATCGCGCCGGTGTAGTACGACAGGCCGCGGGCCAGGCTCGGGTCGATACGAATGCGGCCGTGCGCCGGCGTCCCGTCGCTGAGGCGCACGATCTCGTCGAGCGCGTCGACAGCCGGGGGACCGGCGTGATGATCGCGCACGAACTCACGCAGCTTGTCCAGCGGACTGCGGCGTCGCGGATCCTCGGCGCTCAGGCCGCTGAAGAAGTCCAGACACGCCCGCGTCGCGGACGCATCGACGCCGCGCGCGAGCAGCTCCTTCTCGACGCCTTCGGGGCCGATCTTGTCGAGTTTATCGAGCGCAACGAGCGCCTCGCCGTGCAGCCGCTCCGGGATGCCCGCACACTCGAGCAGCGCGGTCAGCGCACGCCGGTGATTCAGCCGGACGGTGAACTCCTCGAAGCCGAGGCGGGACAGCACCTCGCACACCGCCGACAGCAGTTCGACCTCGACGAGCACAGACGACGACCCGATCGCGTCGATGTCGCACTGATAGAACTCGCGAAAGCGTCCGCGCGCGGGCCGATCGGCGCGCCACACCGGCTGAATCTGGTACCGCTTGAAGAATTTCGGCAGCTCGTTCTGATACTGTGCGATGACGCGCGCCAGCGGCACGGTCAGATCGTAGCGGAGCGCGAGATCGGCCTCCCCCGTCTGCTCGTGCTCGCCGCGCTTGAGTATCTTGAATATCAGCTTGTTGCCTTCTTCACCGTACTTGCCGAGCAGCGTCTCGATGTTCTCGAACGCCGGCGTCTCGAGCGGCGCAAACCCGTAGCGCTCGTACACATCGCGTACGACACCGATGACATATTCGCGCCGTCGTATGTCGTCGGGAAGGAAATCGCGGGTTCCGCTCGGTGGCTTCGTCGTCAACAGTTCGCATCAATTATACCCGCCGCGTCTCAGCGGAGCCGCGCGCGTGCAGCCGTGCGAATGTCCGGCGGCGTGTCGCGGCCGGCGGCGAGACGCCGGTACTCGGCCTGCGCGCGTGCGGTCGCGCCAGCCTTGTCGAGTGCGCGCGCGAAGTCGAGGCGCACGTCATCCGCATCCGGACGCACCGCGAGCGACCGATCGAATTCGCGCACGGCGCCCTCGGCATCGCCGCGGGCGAGCAGGATCGCGCCGAACGCGGCGTGCGCGTCGGGATTCCCGGGGTCGAGCTTCAACGCCTCGCGCGTCTCGCGATCGGCTTCGTCGAGACGCCCCGCAGTCATCAGTACACGGGCGAGACCGACGCGCAGCGGCGCCCGCGACGGGCTGATGTCGACCGCGATCCGCAGATCGCGGAGCGCTTCGTCGGTATGACCTTTCGCGGCAAGCAGGCCGCCGCGGAGATTGTGTGCGTCCGCGTCGCGCGCGTCGATCGCCAGCGCCGCGTCTTCCTCTTCGAGCGCGCGATCCGGATCGCCGAGACGCGCGTAGCAAATCGCGATGCGATGATGGGCGTCGGCGCTGGTCGGCACGAGCTCCGCGTACGCGCGGTACGTCGCGGCGGCGTCGCGGTAGCGGCCGACGGCGAACTGTGCGTTGGCGAGCACAACGGCCGCGAACGCGTTCTTTGGATCGCGCGATCGCGCGTCGCCGGCGATTGCGATCGCCTCCTCGAATCGTCCGGCCTGACCTGCAGCGTTCGCGTCGCGCAGACGGTTGAAGACGCCGATCATGGCCTTCGGATCGGCGCGCGGCTCGTCGTCGTCCGTCGCGGCGACACCCGCGCTCGATGCGCCGACGTAGCCGAGCGCGGCGAGCTTGGCGGCCGTGTCGCCGTCGATCTGACGCTCGCTCATCGCGCCGCGGCGGCCGCCGGTGAGCGCCCGCAGCGCCTGACCGAGCGCGGCGGCGCGCGCCGGTTCGCGATTCGCAACGTTGGTGCGCTCGCCGGGGTCCCGGGACAGATCGTACAGCTCGGGCGTCGGCGCATCGATGTACTTCCAGCGCTCGTCCTGAATGGTTCGAAGCGGCGCCCAGTTCATGTACAGCAGCGGGAAGTACGTTTCGCCATACA
>Ga0075435_100000851_pt1 | contig 19081 bp, 14 predicted proteins | sample RhiMethybrSRZTD4_FD_75302 | JGI IMG/M metagenome (GOLD analysis project Ga0075435, IMG submission 75302) | Populus rhizosphere microbial communities from Tennessee, USA - Rhizosphere MetaG P. TD hybrid SRZTD4 | ecosystem: Host-associated > Plants > Roots > Rhizosphere > Soil | place: USA...
CGGCGGCGCGCTCGCCGACCGACGAGGCGGCGGACCTCGAGCGCCGCGCCGCGGAGCAGCTGCTGCGCATCGGCAAGATCGACGAAGGCGTCGCCGTGCTGCGCACGGTACTCGGTCGCGTCGGTTTGAAGATCGCGGCGACGCCGGCCAGCGCACTGCTGTCGATCGCCGCCCATCGCGCGCTCATCGGACTGCGCGGCCTCACCTTTCAGGAGCGTCCGGCCGACGATGTGCCGCCGGCGATTCTGCGGCGGCTCGACGCCTGCTGGACCGCGGCCGTCGGTCTGTCGATGGTCGATACGATTCGCGGCACCGACTTCCAGCAGCGCAACCTGCTGCTGGCGCTTCGCGCCGGCGAGCCGCGCCGCGCCGCGCTGGCGCTCGCGATGCAGATTCCCAACACGTCGTTCGGCGGCGGCGCGCGGCGTCTCGCGCGGACTGAACGGCTCGCCGAGACGGTGATACGGCTCGCCGAGCGGATGGATCATCCGCACGCGCTCGGCTACGCGACGATCAACGTCGGGATCGCGTACCGGCTGCACGGCCGCTATCGCGACAGCTTCGAGCAGATCGAGCGCGGCGCCGCGATCCTCCGCGACCGCTGCACCGGCGTCTCCTGGGAGCTGGAAAGCGCCCGCATCATGATGATGGAAAACCTGCTGTGGCTCGGCCGCTGGAACGAGATGTTCGAGCGCCTGCCGGAATTCCTGCAGGAAGCCGAAGCGCGCGGCGACGTCTACGGCGCGACCTACGTCGGCGTGCGCATTTTGCCGCTGCAGTGGCTCGCGCGAGATCGGCCGCGCGAAGGCCGCGACGAAGCGCGGGACGCGATCGCGCGATGGTCGGCGCAGGGATTCCACCTGCAGCACTACAACGCGCTCTTCTCTCAGGTGGATGCCGACCTCTATTCCGGCGACGGCGCCGCCGGCCTCGATCGGCTCGCGCGGAGCGCGCGCGATCTCAGACGATCGATGCTGATGCGCCTCCAGGCCGTGCGCATCGAATTCCTGTTCCTGCGCGCGCGGGCGGCGATCATCGCGGCGCTCCAGGGTCAGACCCGGCTGCTCGGTGTGGCGATGCGCGACGCCGAGGGTCTGGAACGAACGCGCGCGCCCTGGGCGCAAGCGCTCGCGTGCCTCGTTCGCGCCGGCGTGGGCTCGATCGCCGACGATCCGCGACGAGTCGCCGCACAACTGGCCGACGCCGAAACGCGCCTCGCCGCGCGCGATCTCGCACATCTTGCCACGGCGAGCCGTCGCTGCCGCGGCGAGATCGTCGGCGGCGCGGAGGGACGCGCATTGTGCGAGGATGCCGATCGCTGGTTCGCCAACCAGCAGGTCGCCAGTCCGCACCGGATGGCGCGATTGCTCGCGCCCGGCGCGTGGTCGCGATAAGGCGCAGAGGCGAGGAGCGGCGCGGCGCTACGGCGTGGACGGCGGTGAGGTGACGGCGATCGTGATGTCGCTTCTCGTCGACAGCGAGCCATCGTTGGCCGTCGCGCGCATGACGTAGGTGCCCGGCTGCTGAAACCGCGCGGTGATTGCCGCCGCGCCGCCAACGACCGGTGTCGAACCGGTCGGTTCGAACGTCACCTTCGCGGGTCCACGAATCTGCATCCACGAAATCGTGAGGCCGCGCGGCCGCGACGGGGCGTTCGAGTTGGTCTGCGCCTGAATCCGCGTCGCGTCGGTTGCCGTCGGACGTCGCGGCGCCGATTCACGCGGCTTCGGGAGCCCATCGTCGGTGACCGCCGCGGTGAGCTTCAACGGCTCGCCAACGATCGCACCCGCCACCGGCGCGATCGTCACCGACGGCGGCTTATTCGGGTCCTCCTGGCCGGGATTCAGATTGCCGCGCGTCATGATGATGCGCTCGGTGATTTCTTCCACCGGATTGGTCAGCTCGCCGTACGCTTTCTCCGTTTTGCCGTTCGCGGTGATCGTCCAGGTCATTGTCTGCTTGCCGAAATCTTTCGGCACGCGGACGCGATAGACCCAGCCCTGACGCCGCGGCAGAAAGTACGTCGGCTGGCCGCGGTCCGGGCCGCCCGGCTCCACGCTGTTCGCCGGCCCGGCCGGAATTGCGAGCTGCTCCTCCCAGTTCCGATTGAAGTAGCCGAAGACCAGATCGAAGCTGCCGTCCGGATTCTTAATCCACCCTTCGAAGTACGGAACGATGTCCTGTCCACTCGCCCACTTCGTCTGCGGGATCGCGGTCGGCAGCTGCCCGCCCTGAGCGAAGGCGTGCGGCGCGAGCGCCGGGCCAAACGGCTGCGCGAGAAGCAGCGCGACGATCCATTTATTCATGCGTCGTCTTCTTCCGCGCTTCGATGCGCTGCTGGTAATCCTCCTCCTCGATGTAGAAGAGGCTCACCCACGCAAAGCTCATCTCGTCGATCGTCCGCTGACCGTAGCCGACCCAGTTCCGCGGGTTCGGGTTGTACTTGTTCGCGGCTGTGTTGTCGTGCCACGCGGTGATGTGAATGATCGTTCCCGCCGGCAGGATCGGCTGCACCTCCTCCGCGTACGGATAGGTGATGTGCCAGCCGAACTGATAGTTGCTGACGCAGCTCAGAGTCTCCGTGCGTGCCGGGCCGGGCCGCGCGGAGTCGGGTCGAATGTCCGGATAAATCGCTTCCATGCACTGCGCCTTGCCGCGATTGTGCATGTGCGGCTGGAACGCCGAGATGACCGCAGGGCGCGGCAGGCGGAAGTATCCGTCGGTGCGCGAGATCTCGCCGGGTGGAATGTCGAGATCGGCGTTGTCGCCCATGTGCTGCGTGAAGGCGACGTACTTCGGCACCTGTCCCTTCGGATAGAGCTTGAATCCGATCGAGACGTTGACGAGCGCCTTCTCACCGCTCGGGTGGAGGTGCAGGTTGAAATGGATCTTCGATCCGGCCTTGATCAGACGGCCCGAGTTCTCCGGGAAGATGTCGCCGTTCTTGCCGAGCGCGTACTCGTTGAAGAAGAAGCCGACCGGATCCTCTTCTTCGTCTTCGATCATGTTCGCGGTCGCGTGGTGAACGACCTTGAAGCTGTACGGCTCGGGCTTGGTCTCGACCGCCGCGATGTACATGTCTTCTTTGAATTCAGGATCGACGTCCACGTCGTAGAACTCGTCCGGTCCGTTGGCGCGCAGTTCGTACGGCTTCGGCAGCGACACGATCATGTCCGGCTTGCCGATGTGCCACTTGTCGACGTCCGCGAACACGCGCGGCCTGGGCATGTCGCCGGGATTGCCCTGCGGCGCGCCCGAATCCACCCATTTCGTGATCGTCGCGATCTCGGCGTCGGTGAGCGACGGATCATCCTTGAATTTCGTGATGCCGATGTGCCGATCGATGTACCACGGCGGCATCTCGCGCGCGACGACCTTCGCCTTGATCGATCGCGCCCACGGGCGCACATCCTGGTAGGTCAACAACGACATCGGTGCGATCGCGCCGGGACGATGACAGTTCTGACACGACTTCTGGAGAATCGGCGCGACGTCCCTGGTGAAGGTCACAGCTGTCGATGCCGGTGCTGACTGCTGCGCCGACAGCGCGGGCAGGACGACGCCGATCGCGAGAACCGTGAAAGCCGCACGCTTCATGATCGTCTCCAGGCAGTCCTGAAGGGCTGCGCTACCGCTGCACGGGGCCCGTCAACTGCGCTACTGATTCGGCAAACGAAATGCTAACAACTCACCCGGGTAATTGCCACCGCTGATCGCCACGACGATGTACTGCTTGCCGTTGTAGAGATAGGTCATCGGCGAGCCGCTTTGCGGTGCCGGCATGTAGACGGCGCCGACCTCGTGTCCGTCGCTCTTGTCGTAACCGCGGAGCATCGCGCCTCTGGCACCCGTCGACGTCGTGGTCAGGCGCGGCTCGCCGGCGATGACGAGCGTCTTGGTCACGACGACGCCGGTGTTGCCGGCCTGGCCGGTGCGCGGGATCTTCAGGCCTTTCAGCGCCGGATGATTCCTGACGTTGTCCGGCGTCTCACCGTGCGGAACCTGCCAGCGGATTTCGCCCTTGTCGAGATCGATCGCGCTGATGCGGCCATACGGCGGCTTGACGAGTGGAAGACCTTGAACCGTCAGACCGCCGCCGCCACCTTCGGCCGCCGCGGGCGCGGCCGATGCGCGCGCCGCCGCCGCCGCGCGATCCGCCGCCGGCGCATCGGCGCCGGCGCCGCCGCCCGAGCCGAGCGTGGTGCGCATGCCGGTCGCCGCGGATCCCTGGACGTAGTTCAAATCGATCTTCGGATCGTTGGGCGGCACGAGCCCGAGCGCGGTCGCGCCCGACAATGAATAGACGTAGATGCTGTGCGTTTCGGGATCGAACGAGCCGCCCGGCCAGTTGGTCGCGAACGATTGCATGAGCATCGCGAGCGGACCATCGACCTTGCTGACGACGGGCGGCGTGAAGATCGGACCGATCTTGTATTTCGAGACCAGCTTCACCGCTTCCGCGCGCAGCTCCGGCGTGAAGTCGATCAAGTTGTCGACCGAGATACCCTGGATGTCGTACGCAGGCGGCTTGGTCAAAAACGGCTGCGTCGGCGAGTACCATTCACCTGGCACATCGCCTTTCGGCACAGGCCGTTCTTCGATCGGCCACACGGGCTGACCGGTCACGCGATCGAACACGTAGAGGTTCGCCTGCTTCGTTGGCTGGGCGACGGCTTTGATCTGTCTGCCGTTGACGGTAATGTCGGCGAGAATCGGCGCGCACGGGATGTCGAAGTCCCAGATGGGATGGTGCACGAGCTGATAGTGCCACTTGCGTTGCCCGGTTCTGAGATCGACCGCTACGAGGCTCTCACCAAACAGGTTGTTCCCCGGCCGATGACCGCCGTAGTAATCGCCGGTCGGCATTTCGACCGGCAGGTAGGCCATGCCAAGCTCTTCGTCGACTGAAATCTGCGCCCAGACACCGGTATTGCCGGTGTACGTCCAGGAATCTTTCTCCCACGAGTCGTTCCCGTATTCGCCGGGAGACGGGATCGTGTGGAAGATCCACAGACGCTTGCCCGTCCGCACGTCGAAGCCGCGCACGTAGCCTTTGACGTTCATGCGGCTGCGCGGCACGCCGCCGGACTTGTGCGCGGCCCCGACGATGACCACGTCACGCGCAACGGCAGGTGTCGCGTGCAAACCGATCTCGCCGGTGACGAGATCGATCTCCTGGTCGTCGTCTTTTTTCAGATCGACGACGCCGTGATCGCCGAAGCCCGCGACGGGGATGCCGGTCTTGGCATCGAGCGCAATCAATCGGTACCCGGGCGTCACGTAGAGAACGCGCGAATCGTTGGCGCCGTCGGTCCAGTAGGCGAGGCCGCGGCCGGACAACTGCCGCGGCGCGTTGGCGCCGCGCGTGCCTTCGCGCTCGCTGTGCATCCACACCATCTCGCCGGTCGCCGCATCGAGCGCGACGACGGCGCGGCGCGTGCCGCCGGTCGAATAGACCAGACCACCCGCCATCAACGGCGTGCCTTCGAACTGATACTCGGGCCGCGGACCGAGCGAGTCGGTCTTGAACCGCCACGCGAGCTCGAGTTTGCTGAAGTTCGTCGCGTTGATTTGATCCAGCGGCGAGTACCGTGTGTTGCCGATGTCTCCGCCGTAGTGGCGCCATTCGCCGTTCTTCGCGCCTGACTGCCCCGCGATCGAAATCGTCAACGAGGCCACGACCACGCTTGCAACCGCTAGAGTCCTCACGAAGAACCTCCTTATTTCACAGTGAAGGCGACGGCTTCCTTCGCCATCGATCGCGTCAACCGATCGCGCACGGTGACCTCGAGCTCGTACTGGCCGGGTGGAAAGGAATGCAGCGACACCGACTGACTCGTGAACGCCTGCGTCTGCCACGGCTCGGGCTGCGGCAGATCGTTGTCGGTCAGGTGCTGCGGCGGCGTCCGGTTGAACAATCGCCGGGCGCCGTTCGCGTTCTCGAAGAAGTTGTACTCCGCGGTCAAATCGGCGTCAGGCGCACCGTAGTTGCAGATCTGGTAGACGACGGACAGCACGTCGGTGGCGGCAAAGGTTCGGGTCGCGACCGGCAGGACTTCGGCGTGACCGAACGTGTACGGATGCTCGACTTGAAGCGCTGGCGACAGCGGCGCTTTCAAGGTGTTGATGGCACTGACCAGCATCAGACTGCTGAGCGCGAGGCGGTCGTTCCAGTAATCGGGAATCGTCATCGTGCGCCGAAGGATCACCGGGCTGCTGCTCTTCTGACGCGCCCGGTCGAGCAGCGCGACGTAGACATCGTATTCGCCCGGTGGCAGCGCGAGCGCGCGCTCGACGAGACGCGAATCGCCGCCAGGCGGCGACTTCAAGTCCAGGAAGTAGTACTCCTCGTACGGAAACACGTACGGATCGCGCTCGCGCGTCTCGGTGCGCTTCTTCGCGGCTTCCGCCGCCGCCTTCTGCTTTTCGTAGTCGCGCTGCTGCAAACCGAGAATCGCCGAGGCCTCGGCCGGCCCTTGCACGGAACGGCGGCCTGAACTGGCGGCCGGTCCGCCGATCGGCATCTCGCCGGGCCCGATGAAGACCGTCTCGCGCCGCGGCGGCGGCGCATCGCCGCCGCGCGCCAGCCAGTCGCGAACCGCCGAGTGTTCTTCAGTCGTCCGGAAGCCGTCGTGCCGCGACACGGCGCGCACGTACATCGCGGTCGATTTGAACGTGTCACCGTTCGCCGCCAACGTCAGCCTGAACGGCACGTACGCGGTCTGATCGCGCGCCTTGAGGATGTGGTTGTCCCACGTGAGCGAGGCATCGGCGTCCGCGTCGCGCTGCTGCGCGACATCGACGGCGTTGATGAGCGCGACCAGCGCCGCGCGCTGACCGGGATCGAGCGGCTTGCGGCGGGGCGGTTCGGCCGCGCGCAATGCGGTCGACAGGGTCGACGGGGCCGAACACGCAAGCACGATCGCAATCGTGACCAACCGACGGCCGCGCATGGCGTTTCTCCGCGCTTACCTTACCGCGGGTTCTTGTTCAATTGGTAGGTTTTCGACGTCCGCCAGCGCGTCGTACGCCGTCAGGTCCGCCTGCAGCGGCGTCACCGAGACATAGCCGTCACGGACCGCCTGGTAGTCCGATCGGTCGTGCGGCTCCCATTCGTTCTGGCCTTCCTCAATCCAGTAATAGGCGCGCCCCTTCGGATCGTGCCGCTCGGCGACCGAGGTCACGTGATTGCGTTTGGCCTGCACGGTCACGCGATAGCCTTTCGGCTGCCCTTTCGGGACGTTGAGATTCAGGAAGATGCGCGACGGCAGCGGCTTTCGCAGAATCGCGTCGGCCATGGTTGCGGCCGCGCGCGCGGCGTAACTGAAGTCGTAGGTGCCGCGCGTCGCGCGCAGCGACACGGCGAGGCTTGGAATCCCGAGCAGCGCGCCTTCGAGCGCGCCGGCGACCGTCCCCGAGTACGTGATGTCGTCGCCGAGGTTGTAACCTTTATTGATACCCGAGACCACGAGATCCGGCAGGCCCTTGAACACCTGCGTCACGGCGATGTTCACGCAGTCGGTCGGCGTGCCGTCAACCGCGAACGTGTATGCATCGATGTGCTCCAGCCGGAGCGGATGGCGCAGCGTCAGCGCATGCCCGATCGCGCTCGCTTCCGCGACCGGCGCCACAATCGTGACCTCGCTTCGCGAGTCGACGGTACGCAGCGCGTCGGCCAGCGCATGAATGCCGTCGGATCGGTAGCCATCGTCGTTGGTGACGAGAATCCGTCGCATGAAGAAACTTGATTATAGCCATCGCGTCGTAGGGCGCCCCTTTCAGGGCTGCCCTACCGCCCGCCGGAAAGGTTCGGCCTGCGAGTGATCAGCGTCTCTCGTACGGAGCGACCGGTCCGTTCGGGACGACGGACACCCAGATCCGATCGCGATCGCCGCTCGTGGAGCGATAGACGGTGAAGCCGCGATATTGACCGACTGGCGTGAAGCGATCCGGCGTGTACGGCACCGCAGAACCGGCGCTGTACCAGCGGTTGCCGTCGAAATCGAGCCACACACCGTCGGTCGCGCGCGGTCCCGGAATCGTTTCCAGACGCGTGCGCGTCGCGCGAGCGCGCTGTGGGATGTCGGCGACCTGATTGCTGATCGGCGCAGGTCTCGGCACGATGGATCCGGCGGTTCCGACGGGACGCTCTTCGATCGCGGGCGGTCCCGGTGCGACCGGCGTTGCCGTTGAATACGTCAGGGGATTAGCGGCGTTCGGTGGAGGCGCAACGAACGATGCCGGCCGGCTGCCGCTCGTCCCCGCGAGCTCGCGAATACGCGGCCGCTCGTACACGCGCATGCGTCCGCGTCCCACCGGGACGTAGACGAGACTCCACGGCTCCAGGGTCGTGTCGGCAAACATCGGCACGCCTTCATACACGCCGATTTGCGTCATCACCTGGCCGTCGAACTGACGATACTCGCGCGTCGGATAAAAACCGAGTCCCTCGAGAACGATCGGCTCGCTGTTGGCCTGCCATGACGCGTTCGCGGCGTTCACGTCGGGCGCGGGCGTCCGGAACGGAGAAACCTGAGCATTTCCAGTTTTGGGCAACAGCACAGCCACAGAGAGCACGAGGCTGGCCACGGGAACGCGCATATCGACCTCCAGTCGCCGAGGTCTCAACCTGCGTGCCAGCGTACAATAGAAGCGATTCATGTCAACACTGGCTGAAGTGCTGGCGCGTGAAACGCGCGAAGGCGAGTTGTACGAGGTGAGGCCGGACGGCCGACTCCGCTGCTACGCCTGTGGCCACTGCTGCCCGCTGCCCGAAGGCGCGGTTGGCGTCTGCAAGGTGCGTTTCAATCAGGGCGGCCGTCTGCTCGTGCCCTGGGGCTACGTCGGCGGCGTGCAGTGCGACCCGATCGAGAAGAAGCCGTTCTTTCACGCACATCCCGGCGCGCTCGCCTACAGCTTCGGGATGCTCGGGTGCGATCTGCACTGCGCGTACTGTCAGAACTGGGTGACCTCGCAGGCGCTGCGCGATCCGAACGCGGTCGCGCCGCCGCTGAAGGCGTCGCCGGCCGATCTCGTGGCGGATGCCCTGCGGCAGCGGGCGCGCGTGATGGTGAGCACCTACAACGAGCCGTTGATCACCAGCGAATGGGCGGTCGCGGTCTTCAAGGAAGCAAAAGCCGCCGGCCTGACCACCGGCTTCGTGTCGAACGGGAACGGCACGCCGCAGGTCCTCGAGTACCTGCGGCCGTGGGTGGACCTCTACAAAGTCGATCTCAAGAGCTTCGACGACCGCCACTATCGGCAACTGGGCGGACGCCTCGAACCGATCCTCGACACGATTCGTCGGCTTCACGCGATGGAGTTCTGGCTCGAAATCGTCACGCTGCTGATCCCCGGTTTCAACAGCTCGCGCGACGAATTGTCGCGGCTGACCGCGTTCGTCGCCAGCGTGTCGCCTGACATCCCGTGGCACGTGACGGCGTTTCACGCCGACTACAAGATGACCGATCCTGAAAACACGACCGCGGAAATGCTGCTCGAAGCCGCGGACATCGGCCGCGCCAACGGCCTCCGCTACGTGTATGCCGGCAACCTTCCCGGACGCGTCGGCGATCTCGAGGACACGCGCTGCACGTCGTGCCAAGACATCCTGATCGCGCGCTACGGGTACTACATCCGCGAGTACCGCATCACACCCGAAGGGCGCTGCCCTTCGTGCGCGGCCACCGTCCCGGGTCGCTGGAGCAGGCGATTCGACGGCCAGATCGCGTCGCGTCCTTTCATTCCCGGCAGCCACCGTTTTACAATCCTCAACTCGCGATGAACGATCTGTACGGCCGTCCACTGCGCAACCTTCGGTTGTCGGTCACCGACCGGTGCAACCTGCGCTGCGAATACTGCATGCCGGAGGACGACTACGTCTGGCTGCCGCGCGAGGACGTCCTGCATTTCGAAGAGATCAGCGCCCTCGTCGATGTGTTCCTCTCGCTCGGCGTCGACAAGATCCGCCTGACCGGCGGCGAGCCGCTGCTCCGCCGCGATCTGCCGGCGCTGGTCAGGATGATCGCGTCCAAGCGCGGCTTGAACGATCTCGCGCTGACCACCAACGGCGTCCTGCTCGCCGATCAGATCGACGCGCTCAAGGGCGCCGGGCTTGGCCGCATCACCGTCAGCCTCGACACGCTTCACCGCGACCGCTTCAAGACGCTGACGCGCTTCGATCAGCTGAACGCCGTTCACTCCGGCATCGCCGCCGCGCATCGCGTGTTCGGCCGCATCAAGATCGATACGGTCGTCATCCGCGGCGTCAACGACGACGAGCTCGTCGCGCTGATTGAGTACGGCAAGTCGGTCGACGCCGAGGTCCGCTTCATCGAGTACATGGATGTCGGCGGCGCCTCGCGCTGGTCGCCCGCCCGCGTCTTCTCGCGCCGCGAGATGCTGGACACGCTGTCGCACCACTACGGCGCGGTCGACGCGATCGCGGATCCCACGTCGTCGGCGCCGGCCGATCGCTACGCGTTGGGGGACGGGACGACGTTCGGAATCATCGCGTCGACGACGGCGCCGTTTTGCCGGACGTGCGACCGCAGTCGCCTGACCGCCGACGGCATGTGGTACCTGTGCCTGTACGCGACGCGCGGGATCGATCTGCGCGCACCGCTTCGCGCCGGGGCTTCGGTCGACGAATTGAAAGAATTGATCGCCGGCGGCTGGCGCGCGCGCGGCGATCGCGGCGCCGAGCAACGCCTGGCGCTCGGCGAACGGCGCGCCTTCGTTCCCGTGCAGGATCTACTCAGAAAAGATCCGCATCTCGAGATGCACACGCGCGGAGGTTGAGCGCAGGCGCTACGGCAGGTCTGCTTCGAAGCGGCCGGTCAGCAGCAGCGATACCGCCTGCAGCAATCCCTTCACGCTGCACGGCTTGTCGAGATACGCCTCGTCCTGCCACAAGGTCACCTTCTCCTTGAACAGGTGATCGCTGAATCCGGTGAGATACAGAACCTTCAGCGTGGGATCGTTCTGACGCAGCCGCCGGGCGAGCTCGTCGCCGGTCATCTCCGGCATCATCAGATCGGTGACGAGGATGTCGAACGGGCCGCTCTCCGCGGTGACCCTGATCGCCTCCGGACCGCTCGCAGCGGTCGTGGTCCGGTAGTCGGCCTGACGAAGGACGCGGTCCACAAACCGAAGCACGAGCTCCTCGTCGTCAACCACGAGCACCGACTGCGGCGTCCGCACCGTTTGACCTGCCCGCGCGCGGTTCTTGATGAGCGAGAACGCGCTCATGACGACCGTCGTTGTGTCGACGGTCGCGGCGCTTCATCCGCAAGCTGATGACGTTCGAGCCGGCGGTAGAGCGCGCGCCGGCTGATGCCGAGCACCTTCGCCGCTTTCAGGCGATTGCCTTTGACCTGGCGGAGCACATCGAGGATGTGCTCGCGTTCGATCGTGTCGAGCGGCGGCGGCGCGTCGGCCTCGCGATTCGCCGGCTGGCCGGCGCGCGTGCGATCCGCCAAGCCCGCACCGTCGCGTCCGAACGCGCCGGCGAGCTCGCGCTCCGAGATGGTCCCGCCCTCGGCCAGCATGCATGCCCGCTCGACGACATTCTTCAGCTCGCGCACGTTGCCGTCCCAGCGCGCATTGAAGAGCAGACGCTCGGCCGCGTGCGTCAGGCCGTTGATCGGTTTGCGCATGCGGACCTCGCAGTCGCGCATGAACGCCGCCGTCAGGTAGGGGATGTCTTCGCGGCGATCGCGCAGCGGCGGCAGCGTGACGTCGACGACGTTGAGACGGTAGAAGAGATCGTCGCGGAAACTGCCCGCTGCCACTTCCGTGCGAAGGTCGCGGTTGGTTGCGGCGATCACGGCGACGTCGACCTTCTTCATCTGAAGCGAGCCCACGCGCTGGACTTCACCGTACTCGAGCGCGCGCAGCAGCTTCGCCTGAACCGACAGCGGCAGTTCGCCTACCTCGTCGAGGAACAACGTCCCGCCCTGCGCCGCTTCGAACAGACCCGGCTTCGCGTCGACGGCGCCCGTGAACGCGCCGCGCACGTGGCCGAACAGCTCGCTCTCGAACAGGGTCGCGACCACCGCCGAGCAGTTGATCGTGACGAATGGACGATTCCGCCGCGGGCCGGCCTGGTGAAACGCGCGCGCCGCGAGCTCCTTGCCGGTGCCCGTCTCTCCGCTGATCAACACGACCTTCGCATGCGGCGCGAGACGCTGAATCATGCTGAACAGCTCCTGCATGACCGGACTGCGGCCCATCATTCCGCAGAACTCGAGCTCACGCGCCACCTGGCTTTCGAGCGCGACGACCTGCGCGCGCCGTTCGAGCTCCTCCCGAATCTCGACGAGCACTTCCCGCAGCCGATCGAAGTCGAACGGCTTGGTCAGGTACTCGCGGGCGCCGAGTTTGATGGCTTTGACGGCACTGTCCACTGCCGCGTGCGCGGTCATCAGGATGACCTCACAGCTCGGAACCGCGGCGCGGATCTGGCGAAGCAAATCCAGGCCGTTCACATCCGGCATCCGGAGATCGACCATGGCGAGATCGGCGGGCTTGCGCATCAGTTCGTGCATCGCCTCGCTGCCGTTGCCGCAGGTCACGACCTCGAAGCCGAGCTTTGCGGCCAGCCGCTCGACCACCCGCAGGACTGGCTGATCGTCGTCGACGACCAGGAGCAACGGATGAAGGTGCGCACGTGGCAGATTCATGTTCGAGGCACTCCGGTCGTAGAAGGGGCGGATCGCGCGCGCCTCGGGCCCGTTTTCGCAGGCCAGTAGTCGTGCGGCGGGCATTCGACCAAAGACGTTGACGAAATATGCCGCGAACTTAACCGGTTTCGTGCGTCAATCTCACCCATGTCCGGAGTCCCTGTGCGCTTATGACCGCGGAGGTGTGCGAGTCTGGGCGCAGCCGCACACCATATCGGCGTGAGCATAACGGATTGTTAAACTTCGGGCCATCGCATATGGCAATTTTTTTGCGATAAAGAGTCGCACCGTCCAAATGACCACGCTGAACTCGGTTCTCATCGTTGATGATGAACCGGCGGTTCGAGACATCATGTCGCGCTGGGTAACCTCACTCGGCCTGCACGTGAAAACCGCCGCGACTGCGGATGAAGCACTTGCGACGTTGCGTGGACGCCACTACGACATGGCGGTCATCGACGTGATGATGCCGGGTCGCGACGGCCTGTGGCTCGCCAGTCAGCTCGAACGCGAACACCCGCACACCGCCGTCGTCATCGCGACATCGGATACCTATCTCGTGGAGAGCCGCGCGGAGAATCCGGAGGTGGCCGACCGTCCGATCGCCGACTTCCTCGTGAAGCCGTTTCATCGGGATCGCTTCGCGCTCGCCGTCGATCGCGGCCGGCAATGGCGGAAGCAGAGCCTGGAGGAGCTGCAGTGGCATGCGCGGCTTGGCTTCGAGGTGCGGGACCGGACCGACGAGATCTCGTCGCTCGTTCGCGAGCGCAGGATGGCCGGCGTCCCTGAAATCGATGCCCTGCTGGCCATCACGACCGACCGTGTTCCCGAGACGATGGCGCATTCGGAGCGCGTCGCGCGATACGCGCAGTCGGTTGGGCGCAAGCTGCGGATCGACCATGCCACGACCCCGCTCCTCGACATCGCGGCGAAGCTGCATGACGTCGGAAAGGCGGCGATGCCCGAGGCGCTCCTCACCAAGCCATCGCCGCTGACCGATGGCGAGGTGACGATCATGCGGCGTCACGTCGATGCCGGCGCCGAGATCCTGATGTCCACCGCCACGTTGGCCGAGGCTGCGCCGATCGTGCACGCCTCGCACGAATGGTTCGGTGGCAACGGATACCCGCTGAAGCTCGCCGGATCGGCGATTCCGTTGGCGAGCCGGATCATCAGCGTCGTGGACGCATATGACGCGATGACACAGGATCGTTACTACCGAACGCACCTTTCTTCGGCCGACGCGACGGCCGAGTTGCTCCGAAGCTGCCCCGCGCAGTTCGATCCGGAGATCGTCGACGCGTTTCTCGCCGTTCTCGGCGGCAACTAAACGGCCCATCGCTTTCGCCCGTTTCGCCGATTCTGGGACCGGCTCGTCCCACGAACGAACACTCTCCCGGCGGCGGCGCAAGAATTTCTCCTTTCCTAAACGGTTCCGATATAATCACTTACACCGTTAGCACTGTCTGGCCTCGGGTTTGCCCTGCGGAAGACACGATCGTTTTCGCTTTCGATTCCGTCTAAGGTTCCGTTCACGCAACGCACCACAAAGACAACAACCATGGATATTGCTCGTCCGTCCAATGCCAGGAAAAAGCGGATCCGCCAAATCATTTATGGCGGGGTTCTCCTCCTCGCGGTCGCGCTCGTCAGTTACGGGCTTTCGCGGCTGAAGCCCGCAGCGCCGACCGTCGAGCGCGCGGTCATCTGGCCCGACACCGTGAAGCGGGGCCCGATGATTCGCCAGGTCCGCGGCCTCGGGACGCTGACGCCGGAAGACATCCGTTGGATTCCAGCGACGACGCAGGGCCGCGTCGAACGGATCATCCTGCGGCCCGGCGCTCAGGTGAAAGCCGGGAGCGTGATTCTCGAGTTGACCAACCCGACGCTCGAGCAGCAGTTGCTGGACGCCGAGTTGAAGCTGGCGGCGGCCGAAGCGGGATTGTCGAACCTGAAGGTGCAGCTGAATAACGATCTGCTGCAGACGCGCGCGACCGCGGCGAACATCGACGGCGACTACCAGAAGGCGCAGATGAATGCCGAAATGAAAGAGGCGCTCGCGAAAGATCAGCTGGTGTCGGAGCTCGAGTTGAAGCAGGCCAAGGTGGACGCCGAGCAGCTCAAGGTTCGGAGCCAGATTGCGAAGGAGCAGCTCTCGAGCAAGGCCGCATCGACGGCGGCTCAGATGGCCGTGCAGCAATCAGCGGTTGATCAGGCGCGCGCCCTGCTGCAGCTCACGCGGCAACAGCGCGACGAGTTGAAGGTGCGGGCCGGCCTCGACGGGATGCTGCAGCTCGTGCCGGTGGAAGTCGGTGCGCAGGTCGCGCCGGGCACCAATCTCGCGCGCGTCGCGAATCCCAGTCGCCTCAAAGCGGAAATCAAGATCGCCGAGACGCAGGCGAAGGATATCCAGCTCGGTCAGAAAGCAGAAGTCGACACGCGCGTTGGCGTCGTCGAAGGCCGTGTCGCCCGCATCGATCCGTCGGTGCAGAACGGCACGCGGACCGTTGATGTCACCTTGGTCGGCGAGCTGCCGAAAGGCGCGGTCCCCGATCTGAGCGTGGACGGCACCATCGAGCTCGAACGGCTGAACGACATCCTCTTCATGGGCCGTCCGGCGTTTGGTCAGGATCAGAGCGTCGTTGGCCTGTTCAAGATCGGCCAGGATGGCAGCACGGCGGAGCGGACCCAGGTGAAGCTCGGTCGCAGCTCGGTCAACACGATTGAAGTGCTCTCGGGACTCAAAGTCGGCGATCAGGTGATCCTGTCCGACATGTCGGCATACGACGCATACGACCGGATTCGATTGAAGTAGAGGAGATCACATGGCTGAGAACGGGCAGGCGCTGATCAAGCTGGATGGCGTGACGAAGGTCTTCTTCACGGACGAAGTGGAGACCCACGCACTGTCAGGGATCCATCTTCAGATCAACAAAGGTGAATACGTGTCGATCGCCGGACCATCGGGATGCGGCAAGTCGACGCTCCTGTCGATCCTCGGCCTGCTCGACTCGCCCACGGAGGGACAGTACCTGTTGAACAACCGCCCGGTCGCCGAGCTCCCGGCGTCGGAGCGTGCGCGCGTGCGCAACCGCGAAATCGGCTTCATCTTTCAGAGCTTCAACCTGATCGGCGACTTGACGGTGTTCGAGAACGTCGAGCTGCCGCTCACCTATCGCGGCATGAAGGCGGCCGAACGCAGGCAGCGCGTCGAAGCCGCGCTCGAGCGCGTCGGCATGGCGCATCGCGCGAAGCACCTGCCAAGCCAGCTCTCGGGCGGTCAGCAGCAGCGCGTTGCGGTGGCCCGCGCCGTCGCCGGCGAACCGCTGATCCTGCTCGCCGACGAGCCCACCGGCAACCTCGATTCGCGCAGCGGCGAAGCGGTGATGGATCTTCTTCGCGAGCTGCATCGCGCCGGCGCGACGATCTGCATGGTGACGCACGATCCGCGATACGCGCGCCACGCCGATCGCAGCATCCATCTCTTCGACGGCCGCGTCGTCGAGGAACGGATGGAAATGGCGGTTACCGAATAGACGCTCGAAGGGATTTGGGATTCGGGATTTGGGATTTGGCTCTCCCGAATCCCTGATCCCAAATCCCAAATCCCTTCCATGTTCACAGACTTCCGCCAAGCGCTCCGAACCCTCATCAAATCTCCCGGCTTCAGCGCGATCGTCGTGATTGTGCTGGCCGTCGGCATCGGCGCCAACACCGCCATCTTCAGCATCGTCAATGGCGTGCTGCTGAAACCGCTGCCCTTCCCTACCGCCTCGCGTCTCGTCTCCGTCAGCGGTATCGTCCGCGGCGAGGAAGAGAACAGCGCGTCGTTCCCCGACTTCAGGGACTGGCGCGCGCGCGCGAAGACGATCGACGCGATGGCGCTCTACACGGGATACGCCGTCACGATGACCGGCAACGGCGAACCGGTCTCGCTCGACGTGGCGGTGACGACGGGCGACCTGTTTCCGATGCTCGGCGCGCCGCCGCTCCTCGGCCGCACCATCGACGCAAAAGACGACGAGAAAGGCGCCGAGCCGGTGGTGGTGCTCTCGGAGACGACGTGGGCGAAGCGCTTCGGGCGGCGGCCGTCGATCGTTGGCGAGGCGGTCACGCTGGCTGGCGTGCGCTGTACCATCATCGGCGTGATGCCGGCGGAGTTTCAGTTTCCCATTCAAGTGGAGCCGATCGACGCGTGGCTGCCGGTGAACGCCGTGCAATTCGTGGCGCAGTTCGTCGATCAGCGCGGCGCGCACTTCGCCCGAGCGATCGGCCGGCTGGCGCCGGGCGTGAGGATCGAGCAGGCCAGCAGCGAGATGGAGACGATTGCCGCCCAGCTCGCGAAGGAGTATCCCGCGTCGAACGCGGCCCGGACCAGCGCTCGCGTTCGTTCGCTGCAGGATCGACTGGTCCGTGAATACCGGTTGGGTCTGATCGTGCTGCTCTGCGCAGTTGCGGCCGTCCTCCTGATTGCGTGCGCCAACGTCGCGAATCTCCTCCTCGCGCGCGGCACGGTGCGCCACAGGGAATTGGCGATTCGCGCCGCCATGGGCGCGCCCCGCGCGCGGTTGATCCGTCAGCTGCTGACCGAGAGCCTCCTGCTGGCGGCGGCAGCGGGCGTGATCGGCGCCGTCATCGCCTTGTGGAGCGTCGAAGCGCTCGTCGCCGCGAGCCCGCTCGCGATTCCGCGACTGAAGGCCGTCACCGTCGATCGCGGCGTGCTGCTGTTCACCACGCTCGTATCGATGGTCACCGGATTGCTCTTCGGTCTGGCGCCGGCGCTGTATCTGTCGCGCGCCGATGCCGGCGATGCCTTGAAAGACGCGGGACGGGGATCGAGCAGCAGCCGAACAGCGCGCACGCGACAGCTCCTGGTCGTCGCCGAGATCGCCTTGTCGCTCGTGCTGCTCGCGAGCGCCGGTCTCCTGGTTCGCAGTCTCGTCGCCCTGCAGCACGTGGATCCCGGCTTCGTGGCCGAGCACGCCGTCACCGCCGGCATGCTGCTCCCTGACGCCCGGTATCCTGACGCGACCTCGCAGACTGGCTTCTACAGACGGCTGCACGAGGCGATCGGCGCGCTGCCGGGTGCGACGGCGAGCGGCATCGCCACGATCCTGCCGCTCAGCGGCAGCGACATGAACGTCGGCTTCACGATCGTGGGCCAACCGCAGGAACCGGGCACGCGACGGTCGGCGGCCTACTTCGCGGTGAGTCCCGACTACTTCAAGGCGATGGGGATCCGGTTCGTCCAGGGCCGGACGTTCACGCCGGCTGACAATGAGACGAGCCCGCCCGTCGCCATCGTCAGCGAGGGCTTCGCGCGGCGCTACTGGCCCACGGAGAATGCGCTCGGGAAGCGAGTCAACGCCGGCGTCAACAAACAAGGACCGAGCGAAATCGTTGGCGTCGTCGCCGACGTGAAGCAAATCGCACTTGCCGAGCCGCCAAAGCCGGCTCTATACACGCCGTTTCCTCAAACGCCGTGGCCTTTCCTCGCGATCGTGGTTCGCACGCCTGGGGATCCGGCGGCGCTGACCGGCTCGCTGCGAGCGATCATGCAGAAGCTCGATCCCGATCAGCCGCTCGGCGATGTCAAGACGGTCAGCGAGTACGTGGCGAACTCGGTGGCCACGCCGCGTTTCACCGCGACGCTCATCGGAGGGTTTGCGACGCTCGCGCTGCTGCTTGCCGGCTTCGGGCTGTTCAGCGTGATGGCGTACTCGGTGGCGCAGCGCCGGCGTGAGATCGGCATCCGCATGGCGCTCGGCGCACAGCCGGCGGATGTGCGATCGCTGGTCGTGTCGCAGGCGCTCCGGCTCGGTGCCGTCGGGCTGGCGGTCGGCCTTGCCGGCGCGATTGTGGCGGCCCGCGTCATCGCCGCGCTGCTCTTCGGCATCAGCCCGACCGATCCGTTGACGTTCGCGAGCGTCTCGGCCGCGCTCCTCGCCGTGCTGGTGGCGGCGGCGTATCTACCCGTGCGGCGCGCAACACGCGTCGATCCGATGGTCGCTTTGAGAACCGAGTAACCCATGCTCACTTCATTACGTAATGTTGAGAAGTCCTATCCGCATGGCGTCGGGCGCACGTATGTCCTGCGGCGCGTGAACGTCGACATCAAGGAAGGCGAGTTCGTCTCGATCATGGGGCCGTCAGGCGCCGGCAAATCGACGCTGCTGCACATTCTCGGCATGCACGACAGCGCGTGGTCGGGCGAGTACTACTTCATGGACCAGCCGGTCCATCGTCTCAGTCCGAAACAGCGTTCGGAATTGCACAAGAAGCACATCGGCTTCGTATTTCAGAGCTATCACCTGCTCGACAACCTGACGGTTTACGAGAACCTCGAGATTCCACTCTCGTATCGCAACGTCAGCCGGAAAGATCGTCAGAGCATGGTC
>Ga0075435_100000857_pt1 | contig 19032 bp, 17 predicted proteins | sample RhiMethybrSRZTD4_FD_75302 | JGI IMG/M metagenome (GOLD analysis project Ga0075435, IMG submission 75302) | Populus rhizosphere microbial communities from Tennessee, USA - Rhizosphere MetaG P. TD hybrid SRZTD4 | ecosystem: Host-associated > Plants > Roots > Rhizosphere > Soil | place: USA...
TTGGTCTGTTGTTGCTGCTGGCGGTTGGAATACCGGTCGAAGGTAACCCACTGCACTTTCATTGGACGCCGATGGCCGTGATCGCGCTTTTTTATTTGGCTATCGTCGGCTCAGTGATCGCGTTTTTACTGTACTACTGGCTGGTGCTGAACATGGACGTCACGAAGTCCATGTTGATCGCATTGGTGACGCCGGTGGTCGCAGTGATTTTGGGCATGATCGTCTTAGACGAACAGATCGGCTGGCGCACCTTAATTGGCGGCACCATGATCATCACCGGCATCGGCTTCATCGTCATTCGTTGGCCACAAAGAGGCACAAAAAACACAAAAGAATTTCAGACGAGTGCCTGAACTCCTCGAACTTGCGCGGCCAGATAGGCTTCGACTGCGAACTCAACCAGTGGTGCTTCGTCTGGTGAGTAATACTCGGGCAGCCGGCGCAATTGAACGATCTGTGGTGACAGTAACCAGAAGCCGCCAATCTCTGCACCGAACTGATTGTGCACCGCCAACTCGAGTGCCGTACCATGTACCACGCGCAGGTATTTCGCCGCCGCACTGTCTATATTGACCGTGCAATCCGTCAACGCAAACCCAATAAATTCCACCTCATTTTGTGACTCTTGTGCCTTTTTGTGGCCTAACTCAGGCGGCATATTTTCGGATTAGCCCTTTCACGACGCCCTGGATCTGAATCCTCTCCGGCGTCTTGATGAAGATCGGCTTGAACTGTGGATTGGCTGGCTCGAGTCGAATAAACTCAGGTTCACGATAAAACTTCTTCACCGTTGCGTAATTGCCATCGATGAGCGCGACCACCATCTGGCCATTCTCGGCAGTTTTTTGCGAAACCACGATGATGATGTCTCCATCCTGAATATTTTCCTCAATCATGGAATCGCCACGTACGCGCAGAGCGAAAGTGCGTCCGTGTCCCTGCAGGTCTTTCGGCACGTCTATGGTGTCGTGACTCAGAATTGCTTCGATTGGCTGGCCTGCGGCTACAGTCCCCAGTAAAGGAATGTCATTGTCATCATCGTCACCACCACCCTTTTGTTGAACGATTTCAATCCCGCGGCTAACGTTCGGAATGCGTTTTATCAGGCCTTCACGTTCGAGAGCCAAAAGAATGGCGTGAACGCTGGCTGACGATCTCATCTGAAAGTGTCGCCCGATCTCCGCGATGGTGGGTGGTTCCTGGTTTGAGTCGATATATCGCCGGATGAACTCGTAAACTCGTCGTTGTTTGGCTGTTACGGGCATAGCAAACTCCCTCTGTCCTCACGTTAAAATACTTTCGGTTGACAACCGAAAATCTAGCGAACATTCTCGAACATGTGAGACGCGACGTCAAGAGGTTTTTTTGCAGGATCGGTGCTGTAGCGTTGGGGAGACCGCTACTGCATTGATTCTGTGTCGCGCCGTGACTCTAGCCCGGTGATCAATGTGCCCCTCATCGATCCGGATTTGACTGGGCTCTGGATCGAGGCGAAGTTGAACACCACCACCGGGCTAAAGCCACGGCGCGAATAAAAACCCAGCTCGAGTAGCGATGTGTCTACTTGATTACCTTTGAGAGCTTTTTAAGGTCATCGATAAAACGTCGAGACTCGAGCTGTCGCGTTTCATCGTCGGGAGCACGAAGGATTGAGGAGGGATGGACGGTCGCCATGACGTAGGGCGCGAGTGTTGAAGGAATAAATTCGCCGCGTTGTTTCGTGACTCGGAACTGCGGACCGAGGAGAGCCTGCGCGGCAGTGGCCCCCAAAGCAACAATCACGTCGGGCTTGATGAGAGCGATCTCGGCTTCAAGCCATGGACGGCAGGCGGCAATCTCCACTGCATTAGGTTTTTTGTGAATACGGCGTTTGCCGCGTGGCTCCCATTTGAAATGTTTGACAACGTTGGTGACGTAAGTTTGCTTGCGATCGATGCCTGCGGCTGCCAGCGCATCATCCAACAGACGTCCGGCTGGTCCAACGAAAGGTCTGCCCGTCAGATCTTCTTCGTTACCAGGCTGCTCGCCGACAAACATAACTCTTACGCGCCGGGCGCCTTCTCCAAAAACGGTTTGCGTTCCAGTTTTCCAGAGATCGCAGGCTTGGCAATCGGCGGCGGCTTCTTTTAGCGAAGAGAGCGTTGGCCGTGGCGGAATTAAATCTGCTGCGGAGCTCTCGGGTTTGGGTTTTGGCATGGCGATTCTCCTGGAGAACCGGATAGGTCCTTATTAGACCTATAAGGTCATATATAGGACCTATATCGCAATTACGCTGAGAGAATCTCACAATAAGAATGAGAGCTGCATTATCAAAAGCTGAGATTGCCGATCGTTTTGGCGATGCTTTCAAGCTCCATGAAAAGACTGTTGGCGAGACTCTCTCCACCGGCATTCCGGAGATCGATGCTCTAACCAGCGGCATGCCACGTGGAGCGATCAGCGAAATCTTTGGACCAGCCTCTTCGGGACGTACGAGTCTGATGTATTCAATGCTTACTCACGCAACTACTCACGAAGAGACTTGCGCACTGGTCGATACAAATGATGTGTTTGCCCCGACGGTCGCATCTGCTGCCGGCATGGATTTCGATCGTTTGCTGTGGGTTCGTTGTGCCGGAAATCTCGAGCACGCTTTTAAGGCCACGGATCTTTTGTTACATGCAGGCGGATTTGGGCTGGTGATCCTCGATATCGGCGACATCGCGGGAAACGAAGCACGCCGGATTATCTCCTCATGGTGGTATCGCTTTCGTCGCACTGTGGAAGATAGATCGACGGTGCTAATGGTAATTTCGGAAGAAGCTTGTACGCGCTCGTGCGCGGCGGTGACTCTGGAACTGAAAGGAGCGGCAGAATGGGCGCGAGGGAATCTTTTGCGCCAGAACGTGATCAAGGTGAATCGCCGGCGGCCTTTTACTCCCTCGTTCAACGAGCGGCAATTCAAGGCAGCGAGCTGCTAAGAAATTTCACTTCTTGACAGTCTTCGAAAATTTTCGCTAATCTTCGCTCATTGTGTTTGCCTGTATTCATGCTTCGGGAATACCTCTCAATCCCTCTCTACGAGAGTTTGCCTATAACTTTTCGCCCACCGTCGAAGAAAGCCGGCCTGGCATGGTCGTAATCGATATCGACGGTTGTGAGTTGCTATTCGGCTCCGCTTATCAACTAGCGAACGAAGTAGCCCGCCGAGCCTCAGCACCCCGCACGCAAGGTGGTTTGGGAAGCACGGTGAGCGTGGCTATCGCCGCCAATCCCGATGCTGCCATCCACGCTGCCACTCGCTTAAAAGGAATAACGTTTGTCTCGAAGGGCGAAGAGCTAACCTGCCTGGGAGAGTTTCCGGTCGATCATCTCGATCCTTCTCTGATCAATGTCGAGAAAAAAGTTGCGGATGAGATCCTGGAGACACTCAAGCTCTGGGGCGTTCGCACCTTTGCTGATTTTGCCTCATTGCCTGTCGCTGGTGTTTCGGAACGTTTGGGGCAAACCGGAGTAAAACTGCAACAACTGGCCGCCGGTAAAACTGAGCGACACTTAAAGATCGAGCAACCGGCGCCTGTTTTTACATATTCGATTGAGGTCGAACATCCACTTACTGAACTCGAGCCTCTCTCATTTGTCTTCTCTCCACTCCTCAACCAACTCTGCGCCAGTTTGAATGCGTATGCGCTTGCTACAAACGAATTGTGCGTTGAGATGCAATTGGAAGATCGGACCGTCCACCAACGCCGTCTGACTCTGCCTTACCCGATGCGCGATCATAAAGTGTTTTTGAAATTGTTGTTGCTGGACACAGAAATGCATCCCCCACAGTCAGCGGTGCGGTCAGTTTCAATTTCCTGTGAACCGGTAAAACCGCGTGTGTTGCAGAATGGATTGTTTGTGCCGCTGGCGCCGGCGCCTGACAAACTGGAACTCACGCTTGCGCGCCTGGCAAAACTTCTCGGTGAAGAAAATATCGGTTCCCCAACCCTGCTCGACACTCATCGTCCCGACGCGTTCAGCATGAAACGCTTCACGCTCGCGACTACATCTGATTTTCCTCGACGACGAGGGAAAAAAATTTCGAAATTCGAAATTCGAAATTCGAAATTAATCTTGGGTTTCCGCATGTTTCGCCCGCCACTGCGAGCGGTCGTCCAAACCAATCAGGGACGCCCTACACAGGTCAGTGCGTGGGGCAAACAGCGAAGTGTTTATGGAAAGGTCGTCAATCTTTCTGGACCATGGAGAACTACCGGCGATTGGTGGCGCGACGATCAATGGGCGCGAGATGAATGGGACGTGACGTTAGAGCGGCTGGGCCAACAGACTTTTTACCGCATCTATCGAGAACTCGATACTGAGGCGTGGTTTGTAGAAGGGAACTACGATTAGCCACAAAAAGGCACAAAGGTACAAAGCCACAAAAGGCACAAGTAAGTTTCATGGATTATGTCGAGCTACATGCGCGATCGGCTTTCAGTTTTTTGGAAGGCGCTTCTGTGCCTGAAGAACTGATTGCTGCTGCCCTCGAGTTGCAGATGCCGGCGATGGCTTTGCTGGATCGCGATGGAGTTTATGGCGCGCCGCGTTTTCATCTCTCCGCCAAAAGAAATGGTCTCAAGGCCCACATCGGCGCCGAGATCACAGTGCAAATTCCGAAGTCAGAAGCTCAAAGCTCAACCACCTGCTCCATTCCTGTTCTGGTAAGAAATCGGCAAGGCTACCAAAATCTTTGTCGCCTAATCACGTTGATGAAAATGCGTGTCCCAAAACACGCAAAGCCGGGCGAATGCATGGTCACTGCTGAAGAACTGGCCGCGCACGCTGCCGGTTTGATCTGTTTGACCGGTGGATTTGATGGACCAGTGGCCACTGTTCTGAGCCAACGAGATTCGGAGAACGAAAAGAAAGTACAAAAGATCCTCGAATGGTTGATAGAACTGTTTGGCAAAAAGAATGTGTACGCGGAGTTGCAGCGCCACTTCGATCGCGAGGAGGAGGCGCGCAATCATTTAGTCATCGAGTTGGCCCAGCGCAATCACCTGCCTTTACTCGCTACAAACGGCGTCTGTTTTGCGATCCCCGCGCGCCGGGAAGTGGCTGACGTCTTCACCTGCATTCGCAATCACGTGCGACTGGAAACCGCCGGACGGCTGCTGGCGCAAAACTCGGAACGATATCTGAAGTCAGGCGCGATGATGCAGAAGCTCTTTGCGGACTTGCCTGAAGCCATCGCCAATACTGTTGAGCTTTCATCGCGACTGAAGTTCACACTGGAAGATCTCGGATATGAATTTCCGAAATACCCAGTGCCGGCCGGTGAAACGATGACTTCCTACCTGCGCAAGCTCACAGAAGCCGGGGCGCGTTCCCGCTATACCGGTAACCGCGGAATGCCCACTTACGAAAAAGCACGACCGCAACTCGAACGCGAGTTGACACTGATCGAAAAGCTCAAGCTGGAAGGTTACTTTCTGATTGTCTGGGACATTGTCAGGTTTTGTAACGAGAACGGCATCCTGGTCCAGGGACGTGGCTCGGCGGCAAATAGTGCGGTCTGTTATTCACTCGGGATCACGGCCGTCGATCCCATCGGCATGGATTTGTTGTTCGAGCGTTTTCTTTCGGAAGAACGCGGTGAATGGCCCGACATCGATCTCGATCTGCCCAGCGGAGATCAACGTGAGAAGGCGATTCAATATGTTTACAGCCGCTACGGCAAATTAGGAGCGGCAATGACCGCAAACGTCATCACTTATCGCGGGCGCTCCGCCGCGCGCGAAGTGGGCAAGGCTCTCGATTTTGACGAAGACACGCTGGCACGTCTTGCCAGCCTGGTCCACACGTGGGAATGGAAAGATCCAAACGATTCGAGTGAGCGGCAGTTTCGTGAGGCCGGTCTTGACCTGCGCCAGCCACGCATCAGGAAGTTTTTTCAGCTTTATCAATTGGTGCAGGACCTGCCGCGCCACCTGGGCCAGCACTCGGGCGGCATGGTGATTTGTCAGGGACAGCTCGATTCAATTGTGCCGCTCGAGCCTGCTGCTATGCCGGGGCGTGTGGTGGTCCAATGGGACAAAGAGGATTGCGCGGACCTTGGGCTGATCAAAGTGGACTTGCTTGGACTGGGCATGATGGCGGTCCTGGAGGATTCGATCAAGTTGATTCGCGATTCTTACGGGGAAGAGGTCGATCTGGCCCATCTACCGCCAAACGACAAGGGCGTTTATCAGGCACTGCAAAAGGCCGACACTATCGGCATGTTCCAGGTCGAGAGTCGCGCGCAGATGTCGTGCTTGCCGCGACTGCGTCCGGCAAAGTTTTACGACATCGTGGTGCAGGTGGCCATCATTCGGCCTGGCCCAATCGTGGGAAACATGGTCCATCCTTACCTCAAACGACGGCAGGGTAGAGAACCTGTGATTTACGCTCACAAAGCACTCGAACCAATCTTGAAACGCACGCTGGGAGTGCCACTGTTTCAGGAACAACTATTGAGGATGGCGATGGACTGCGCCGGCTTTACCGGTGGCGAGGCCGAGGAGTTGCGCCGCGCGTTTGGTTTCAAGCGTTCTGAAGCACGCATGAAAGCGATTGAAGTGAAACTGCGGCAAGGCCTGACGCGAAAGGGAATCACCGGAAAGACTCAGGAAGAGATCGTGGTGGCTATCAGCTCGTTTGCCCTCTACGGCTTTCCGGAATCTCATGCCGCCAGCTTTGCGCTGTTGGCTTATGCGAGCGCCTATCTGAAATGTAATTACCTGGCTGCGTTCACGGCAGCGATGCTTAATAATCAACCGATGGGCTTCTACCAGCCTTTCACCCTCATTAAGGATGCGCAACGCCATGGTCTGAAGGTTTTGCCGATCGATATCACCTGCTCGGATTGGTTGTGCACGATTGAGAAAGAAGGAGAAGTTCCCGTGCTTCGTCTCGGCCTCAGATACGTGAAAGGACTGAGTCAGCAGTCGGGCCAGGCGATCGTGCGCGAAAGGGTCGTACGTGATTTCGCGGGTATCGATGATCTACGCAATCGCGTGCCTGAGCTGCGCAAGGATGAAATGAGAAAGTTGGCGGCTGTCGGCGCATTGAATTTTATTCAGGCTGCTGCTGGTCCAACGACAGCGAAACGAAAACCAAAGACTCACCGCCGCGATGCGCTATGGCAGGTTGAACGCGCAACACGCGCGGCGGGCGAGTTGTACGAAGAGCTACTCGAGAAAGACGACAACTCACCATTGCAGCAGATGTCTTTAAACGAACGACTAGACGCGGACTTTCGCGGGACTGGATTGACCATCGGCAAACATCCGGTCGCTTATCATCGCGCAGAGCTCAACAAGCTCAATGCCTTAAAAGCTATCGATATTCACAAGCTGCGCAATGGCACTTTTGTACGCGTGGCCGGTTGGGTCATTGCTCGCCAGCGTCCGGGAACGGCGAAAGGGTTCATGTTCATGAGCCTGGAAGATGAGACAGGCGTCAGCAACATAATCGTCACTCCGCAACTCTTCAACAAGTACCGGCTGGAACTGGTGGGCCACTCTTTTCTCTTGATCGAGGGAGCTTTGCAAAACCAGGACAATGTCGTTTCAATAAAGGCGAGCCACGTGAAGCCACTCTCGCTTGCTGTGACAGCCGCGCCCTCTCACGACTTTCATTGAAATCAATATATAAGACCTATAGGACCTATTGGACCTATTTTTTTGCTACGCGGGGCGGGCGGCTCGTCGAGGTGGGGATTCGATCAGTCCCTGAACAACCTGTGCTACTTGCGATAACGGTTTCGGCTTTCTCAGAAATGCGTCGGCGCCACAACGTCGCGCCTCATCTTCAATCTCAGCCGAACCGTAAGCCGTCAGCACGATTATTCGAGCCTGGGGGTTGTGTTTTCTGATGATCCTGATCATGTCAAGACCGTCATCACTGTTGGTCATTGTGAGGCGCAGGTCCTGGATCACCACCTTGTAGTTGGTGGCTCTGAGCAGCTTCTCCGCTTCTTCTAATTCACTCGCCGTATCAACTTTGTATCCCTGTAGCGAGAAGTACTCACTCATCGAGAAACAGATCGACTCTTCATCATCGACGACCAGCAGACGCGGCATCGGCAACTCATGCCTCTCGTCTCGACCCAGCCACATTTGTCTCAATTTGCCGGAGACCTTTTTTAGAGTTCCGAAACGGTTTTCCTTCACGGCACACACTAAGACAACTTAATTTTTAAGTCTTCAAACTTAGGCGAGGGTCGATACCAGGAGCACGTGTGCTTTGCTAGACGCAGCAGCACGCGCATCATGCGGAATTCTAAATGCGCCCGTCGAACTCATGCCGTTTACTCCGCACAGTAAACGATGAGATCAAGGTAGCGGTTCTATTTCAAACCGCAACCGCTACCCAACTAAAAGCTAGACAGAAATCGCAGCACGCACGTTGGGCCGTTGTGCGGCTGGAACATTAATTCGCCCTGAGATGCTCTGCGAAGCGGGTTTGGTAATGATGTAGAGCAGCACTTCGCACACTTCGCGCGTGCCTGTTCCGATCGTGTTGCCCTTTTCATCCTGAAGAGCGTAGATCCGACCGTTCGCGTCCAGGGGAAGAATCATCGGTTCAGCGTACATTTTTTAAGATACCCCTCGTTTACCCGGACTCTGAGACAGACCGCACTCCTGTTCTAAACCGGACAAGCTCAGCATCCTCCTGAGAGGCTGCCATATGGCACTCAGGTTAATAACCGATGCTTCCACAGCGGCGGGGCAAACGCGGCTGTGGAAACATGTTACTTTGAAACTTCGGGTTATGATTGACAATAGTTGGAATACGAAGTCGCTTCCACTATTTTCTTCCTAAACGCTTTCGCAAACCGGCAGCTATCCCGACTAAACCAGTTCCCAGCAGAAGCATAGTGGCCGGTTCGGGAACCGGACTGTGAGCCACGTCGCTGCCGACATTTGGAAACGCTGGATCAGAGACAGACTGAAACCGGACAAAAACTCCCGCTAAAAACTGCGCCTGAGTCAAGCCCGTGAAGTTTCCTGTGACGGTAAACGTCGCGGTTTGACCCTGGTTGATTCCGGGCGGATTGCCTCCCGCAAAGCTCGGTCCGGTGATAACAGCAAAATCCAGGACTGCTGTATTGAATTGCGGGACGTTGCCGGGACTATTGGTGACGGTCGGGGTGGCTGTGAAGTTTCCGCAGCTCCCAGCGCACGCGCCTGGGGTATTGGCTGTGATCGTTCCCGGCAGCTCAAAACCAATGCCGGTGATTGAGGATGTCACGCCTGCAACCAGCACGTTAGTTACTGAGAAAGTGATCGAGCCACTAGTTAAAGAGGTGATGTTGATAGTGGCCTGCAGATTCGGATCAGAATTACCGCTGACTGTAACCGTATCTGCTTTGGCTGTTCCGTGGGCCAGACTGAGAATGCCAAAAACAGCCAAGGCCGTTAGAAATTTGTTGACGTTCGAAAAGCTGGGCATTTCGTCTCCTTAGAGTGACAATGCTTTAATTTCCAGACCGCAGCTCTGGAAAACAGATTAATTGTTAAGGCTTGGATAGGAGAGCGAAGCGGGGCAAGTGCGCGCTCAAACATACCAGCCAGACAAGCTCTCGGTCGGGGCGAGAGAGAAATACACTTGGCACGTGCTCGGGCCTTAAGCAAAGCGTGGGCCATGAACTAACAAAAATCGCAACTGTCCAAAACCCCCACTTTTCAGACTGCTGTGAAGGAGTGGGCCAACTCAAAAGCCCCGAGTTGTCCAGTATTCAGACCCGGCGTCTAGACTTTGGACGGCGGAATCTGGTGTTTCTTGATTTTCTGATAAAGGGAGCTTCGGGGGATGCCGAGACGTTTGGCAGCTTTCTCTACTCGGCCACGCTCTTCCTGAAGAACCCGCTCGATATGCTGTTTTTCGAGTTCCTGCAGAGTCAGACGTGAATCGAAGTAAGGTGCGCCGACCTGCGTGTGGCCGTCGAAGTGAAGATCGTTAAGTGTGATCGTTTTCTGATCGCTGAGCAGGACCGCACGTTCGATTACGTTACGAAGTTCGCGGATGTTGCCGGGCCACGCGTAAGCTTGCAATGCCTGAATGCAGCCCTGGTCCAACCTTAGTTCTCCCCGGCCCAGGTCTGCCGAAATCTTATCCAGAAGATATTGGGCCAACGTTGGAATGTCTTCGATTCTCTCGCGCAGTGACGGAAACGACAGCGGAATCGTGCTGATACGAAAATAGAGATCGTCGCGAAAACGTTTTTCTCGGACGAGCTGTCCGATATCCTGGTGGGTTGCGGCGATGAGCCTGACATCCACCTGACGATCGCGCACGTCTCCGAGACGCCGGAAACGTTTCTCTTCGAGAACTTTTAGCAGTTTAGGTTGGATCTGTAGGTCGACGTCGCCAACTTCATCGAGAAAGATCGTCCCACGATGGGCCACCTCAAACAGTCCCTGCTTTGAAGCGATCGCACTGGTGAACGCGCCTTTTTCATGACCGAAGAGTTCCGTTTCGAGAAGTTCTCTCGTGAGACCGGCGCAGTTGAGATCGACAAAGGCTTCTTCAGCCCGCGGGCTTTTGTCATGTAGCCAGCGCGCCAAAACGCCTTTGCCCGTTCCCGTTTCACCAAGGATCAGTATCGGACTCTCGGTCGAGAGAATCTTGCGCGCCTGATCTGCCAACGCGCGGATCGCCGGACTGGTGCCGATAAACGGATCGACGGCCTGGCGCACTTGTCGCGATTTGCTCGCGAGTTGTTTGTGATAGTTGCGTTGCTTTTGGAGGAGACGTTGAAGTATTACGAGCAGCGTTGGGAGCTCGAGAGGTTTTGTCAGAAACTGTTCGGCGCCTTCCTTGATCGCTCTCACGGCGAGATCGATGGAACCGTGGGCGGTCAAAACCAGCAGAGGGATTCCCGCATCGATCTCTCGCAGTCGTGGCAGCAGATCGAGTGCCGTGCCGTCGGCCAGCATGTAGTCGGCTATAACTATGTCGGGTCGCGACGTGCGAAACAGGTGTTGCGCGTCCTGGCAGCTTTCGGCCTCTTCGATTTCGTAACCGTGTTGCTCCAGGAAATCACGAATACCAAACCTAACTCCCGATTCGTCATCGACCACCAAGACCTTGTTCCTGGACATTAAGAATCTCCCTCAGATGGGATGGGAAACCTGGCTATCATGCAGGCCCCACCCTCGGGATTGTTGCCCGCGATCAATTTTCCTCCGTGCTCCTGCATGATGCGCTGGGCGATTGCTAAACCAAGACCAGTGCCGCCGCGGCGTTTCGAGAAGAAAGGCTCAAAGATCTTTGGCAGATCTTCGGCGAGAATGCCCTTGCCTCGATCGTGAATCGCGCACTGCACCCATTCGGTGTTTCCGTCCGTGATTTTGCCTGCTTCAATCGTGACTGTGGTCTGTTGCGGCGAATGCTGAATAGCATTTTCGATCAGATTCACAAAAACCTTTGAAAGTCTCCGGCGATCGATCCTGATCTTTGGTAACGACTCTTCAATCTGGCTTTCAAGCGTAACCTGCGCGACGTCGGCCGCCGGCAAGCACGCGCGAATGGACCGCGCGATCATCTCTTCAATTGAGACCAGGTACAGCTCGCCGCGGAATGGCTTGCCATACTCCAGCAACTCTTCCATGAGGATTGTGAGGCGTCCGACTTCGTCGCGCAATACATTTGTGTAGCGAAGATATTCCGTGCGATCGCTGAACCTCGTCTCAAACGCATCGAGGATGGACGAGATACCGAAAAGCGGATTTCTGACTTCGTGGGCCACACCGGCGACAAGTGATCCAAGCAGCGACATCATCTCGCTCTGTCGCAACGAAGCTTCGAGCTCGGCGCGTTTAGTAATGTCCTGGGCGATCAAGATTGCGCGCTCGCCGACCGAGCCGAATTCGCTAATTTGATACAGCGTGATAGTCCAGGTTTTTCCAGTTGCAGCGTCCTTGACTTCTTCAGTTATCGGCGCCGGGTTAACGCGCAGGCTCTCTATTAACTCTCCGGCCTTTTTCCACGGCTGATTGGCGCCGAGCTCACTGACCTTTGTGTCGAGTATCTGTTCCGCGCCGATGCCGATGATCTGTTCTGCGGCCAGATTCGAGCGTTTGATCGTGCCGGTGAGATCGACAATTAGCACGGGAAAATCGATGGCGTTGAAAGTCTGCCGCCACTCCATCGCCGACTGCTGGAGCGACGTATGCAGTTGTTGCTGCTTCTCGTCGAGCAGCTTTCTTTCAGTGACGTCGTTGACGATTACCAGCCTGCTGTTTTTGCCGTCAAAAACTACCGGATGCGAGCTCATCTCGACGTAGATCGTTTTTCCCTCTTTTGTTCGATGACGCCACGGACTCGAGATCACGAGGTCGTTGGGATCGTGTTTGATCATTAAAGTCGGGATGTCTTCAAGGGGACGAACATCGTTGATAGTCATCGACAGAAATTCGTCTCGCGTGAATCCGTAGGTTCTGGTCGCGGCTTCATTGACTGCCAGAAACGCAAGCGTTTCTTCGTTGTAGACCCAGATTGGTTGCGGCGTCGATTCGAAGAGAAGACGGTAGCGCTCTTCGGAGTCCCGCAGTGCTTCCTCAAAGCGCTTTCGTTCAGTGACGTCGCGGGCGAGTCCGCGAAAGCCGATGGTCTCGTCGAATTTGTCTTTGATCGGTGAAACGATTAGATCGAGCCAGTGATCTTCGCCCGCAGCGGAACGCGCCACGAACTGATGGCGAAACTCGCGAGCCTCCTGCGTCAAACCGCCGGCAAAGCCATTGTTTTCGGGAATCACGCCGAAAACCGCGAAGAACGAATTGCCGAGGATCTCTTCCGGCTTTCGTCCCAAAAAGTTTTGTCCGGCCAGATTGATGCTCGTCAACTTGCCCGCGAGATCTTGAGTGAAAATCATGTCGCTGGCTTGTTCAACCAGAACTCGATAACTGGCCTCGACGCGCGAGCGTTCCAACAGGCGCGAGACTTTGGCCACAAGACGCGCCGAGTCAAACGGGATTTCGAGATAATCGTCGGCGCCCGCCCGCAGTCCTGCGACGACGCTTTCGGTATCTTTTTGAAGCGCGCTAACCAGAAGAATCGGGACGGTCTTCAACTCCGAATCAGCCCGAAGCTCACGGCAGAACTCCAGCCCGTTCATCCGCGGCATGGAAACGTCGCTGATTACCAGATCGGGGCGCTCACGTCTCGCCAGAGTGAGACCTTCAAGACCATCGTCGGCGGTCAGGACCGAGTAGCCGGCCTTATGTAGCAAACTGCCCATCAAGGTCAATTGGTCCGGTTCGTCATTAACGATCAGGACGGAATTGTCCTCGTGGCCGTTGGAAATTTCTATTCCTTGCACCAAGGCTCTACCTCAAAAGTGTTGCCGTATTTTGGTTGGAAGACCGGGGCGAACGGCTTACAAGCTGCGAAATCTAGGCGACTGGCATTAGTAAATGAATAAAGTCCCAGCCTTTTCTGGCGTTTAGAACTGCGGAGTATATCACACGCTTCGGCTGCTTTTTTGGTGTTTTTGTGCTTCTTTGCGGCTAATCGTTGCTCTTTGGGGCGCGGTAAACGGAAAACCTGTCCGCTGAATCCAAAGTTCATACTTACATAATCGAAAGCGGAGATATTGGGATGAATACTCGAACTTACAAAGTAGCAATCTTGCGAGCAAATATCCTTTTAAGCCTTGTCTTGCTTGTTTTTTCTTTCGCATCGTGCAGCGGGCAGAGCCATTTGATGAACCTGACCCCGACTCAGCAAGCACCGCCACCGGCTGCAACTACGTCCGTGCCTGGCGTGCAGACCTCTTATGCAGACCTGGTGAGTAGGGTTGCCCCGGCGGTCGTGACCATCAGGTCAACCGAGCGGGTGCGAGCGGCACAGCAGTTTCCCTTCATGGACGACCCGATGTTTCGGGAGTTCTTCGGCGACCGCTTCCCGCAGCAGCAACAGCCGCCCCAAAGAGTGGAGGGAGTTGGTTCCGGAGTCATCGTCAACTCAGACGGTTACATTCTCACGAACCACCACGTCGTCGATGGAGCAATCGAGATTAAGGTCGAACTCACAGACAACCGTACATTCACCGCCAAGTTGGTCGGCTCCGATCCGCCAAGCGACCTTGCGGTCTTGAAGATTGACGCCAAGAGCCTGCCGATACTTTCGCTCGGCGATTCTGACAAAGTGCGTGTCGGCGACCCTGTTCTGGCGGTTGGCAATCCGCTGGGCATCGGACAAACGGTGACCTCCGGTATCATCAGTGCAAAGGGTCGCGCTACTGGTTTGAGCGACGGCAGTTTTGAAGACTTTCTTCAGACTGACGCTGCGATCAACCGTGGAAACTCAGGCGGCGCGCTGGTCAACACCAACGGTGAGGTGATTGGCATCAACTCTCAGATTCTCTCGCCGTCAGGCGGAAACATCGGAATCGGCTTCGCCATTCCGTCAAACATGGCCAAGGCCGTGATGGACCAGTTGTTGAAGACTGGAAAAGTGCGGCGCGGAATGCTTGGCGTGACGATTCAGTCAGTCGATGCTGATATGGCTTCCAGCCTGAATCTGCCGGCCGCTCGTGGCGCGATCGTGACCTCAGTGCAGACTGGTAGTCCTGCTGACCGAGCCGGACTTAAGCGCGGCGACGTCATCACCGCCATCAACAAACAACCGGTGGTAGACAACAACAGTCTGCGCAACCTGGTTGCCAGCATGGCGCCCGGGTCAACTGCTGAAGTGACGGCCATTCGCAACGGACGCGAGCAAGATTTCCAGGTTGCGCTCGCCGAACTGCCTGAAAGACAGCGACCTGAAAGCGAAGAGAGCAGCAGCGGCGGCGGAACGAGCAACGAGAAATTCGGACTAACACTGCAAACTCTCACGGCTGAAATGGCTTCTCGCTATGGACTGGACGCTGACGATCAAGGACTGCTCGTCACGAAGGTCGATCCCGGCAGCAACGCCGCGGACGCGGGAATCAGGCAAGGCGACTTGATTCAGGAAGTCAACCGGCAACCGGTGCGAACGTTGGCGGAGTTTAACTCAGCGATTCAACGGTCAGGCGCACGACCGGCGCTCGTGTTAATAAAGAGACGCAACGTCGTCACTTATGTTACATTGAAGGCCGGTTCGTAGCTTCGCCACAAAGAGGCACAAAAGTCAGAAAAGACACAAGGGTTCCTTTTGGAACCTTTGTGTTTTTTTATTTCGTAATGTACGTTCCACCATTCGATTCGCGATGGAGGAAAAAGTATGCGAGAGTTCGATCGCAGGCCTTGGGGAACTTACACAGTGCTTGAAGAAGGGCGCAACTTCAAAGTCAAACGCATCGAGGTTCTGCCAGGCAAGCGACTCAGTTATCAGAAACACTCACAACGAGCCGAACACTGGGTCGTGGTGGAAGGAACTGCGAAAGTAACACTCGACGGCAAGGAGATCACTATTCAAACCGGTGAGGCGATCGACATTCCAATCGGCGCGGCTCATCGAGTGGAGAACCCGGGTGACGAGCTTTTGACGTTTATCGAAGTGCAGCGAGGAAATTATCTCGGCGAAGACGATATCGAACGTCTTCACGACGACTACGGCAGAACAAGTTGAGCCACAAAAAGGCACAAAGAGCACAAATATGGCAATAGCCGACACCAACACTCCCCAAGAGGAGTCGCAGAGCCTTTGGTCTGCGGTGAAGGAGTCCATTCGCGGCTCGCATCGAAACTACACCACCGGACCCATCGGACGCGCAATCCTTCTGCTCGCCGTTCCCATGGTTCTCGAAATGATCATGGAGAGCGTGTTTGCGGTCGTCGATATCTTTTGGGTGTCGCATCTGGGAACGGATGCCGCCGCCACCGTCGGCCTCACGGAATCACTACTGACTTTGATCTACGCGCTCGCCATTGGCTTGAGCATTGGCGCGATGGCGATGGTCGCCCGTCGTATCGGCGAACAGAATCCTGATGGCGCCGCACGTGCGGCGGTGCAGGCGATCGCCCTGGCATTGATCGTGTCGATCGTGCTCGGCGCTGCCGGCGCTCCATTCGCGTCGAAGCTGATGAAGCTTATGGGCGGCTCACCCTGGGTCGTTGAGCACGGTTCGGCGTTTACTCGAATAATGCTGGCAGGAAACGCGACAGTCGTTTTGCTCTACATGATTAACGCAATCTTCAGAGGCGCAGGCGACGCAGCTATTGCGATGCGCACGCTGTGGCTGGCGAACTGGATCAACATCGTGCTTGGTCCATGTCTGATTTTCGGTATCGGCCCCTTTCCAAAGATGGGAATCGTCGGCGCCGCCATCGCGACGAACATCGGCAGAGGAACAGGCGCACTCTTCGCATTCAGCAAGCTGATTCGATCCGGCGGGCGTTTCAACATCGAGCGCCGCCACCTTCGCATTGAACCCTCAATAATAGGTCGCCTTCTTAAACTCTCTGCGACTGGGACGTTTCAAGTCTTCATCGGCATGGCCAGTTGGATTGGCCTCGTGCGGATCATCTCGAGTTTCGGCAGCAACGCGGTTGCCGGTTACACGTTCGGCATTCGCGTAATCATTTTCGCGCTGCTGCCGTCGTGGGGAATGGCGAACGCCGCGGCGACGATGGTTGGTCAGGCATTGGGCGCACGCGATCCCGATCGTGCTGAACGCGCCGTCTGGAAAGCCGGCTTCTACAACATGATCTTTCTCGGTGTTGTCGGACTTGTGTTTATTCTGTTCGCGCCACGGATCATCTGGCTTTACACGGACGACCCCAACGTAAGTCATTATGGCGTCGATTGTCTGCGCATCGTGGCCTACGGCTTTCTGTTTTATGCCTATGGAATGGTGCTGGGGCAGTCATTCAATGGTGCCGGCGACACATGGACGCCGACGATTATCAATCTGTTTGTCTTTTGGCTGTTTGAGATTCCGTTGGCTTATGTGTTGAGCCTTGTCATGGGATGGGGCCCGCGCGGGGTGTTTGTGTCCATTACTATTGCATTTTCAACGTTGGCGGTGGTCAGCGCGGCGGTGTTTCGTCGCGGCCGCTGGAAGCAGAGAGTGGTTTGATCAATTAATGTGGTTGTCTATTTTGTAGGGGCGGCACTCTGTGGCCGCCCGTGTGAGGGAAAGACGGGCGGCCACAGAGTGCCGCCCCTACAATAACTTCTGAGTAGTAACTACGTACGAACAGTGTGTCGGGCTTTGCTACGTTTCTCCGCCACTTCTGAGTGTCCACCAATTTGTACGCTGCAATACAAAAGCATTTTGTCATTCTGACAAGGCGGCATCTGTATTGCTTCACTGAAGATTGCCAGATAGAGCAGGGCACGTTTGGGGTGCGGTGACTTGCCCAAGCTTCGGACCCGCCGATAAGCGACATGCCGTCGCCGTACTCCAAACGGACAGTTTATGGCAACAGTTTTGTGAAGAGCAGGAGGGACCTCATGGAGAAGATACTGAAGGGGAAGAAGGTGGCCATTCTTGTCGCCGACGGTTTTGAACAGGTGGAGCTGGCAGAACCGAAGAAAGCGTTAGAGGCGGCTGGGGCGACTACGGAGATCGTTTCGCCGGCGGAGGAAGAAGTGCAGGGCTGGAATCACGACGAAAAAGCGGACTCATTTAAGGTTGATATGCCCTTGAGCCGGGCACGTTCTGATGATTACGACGCATTGTTACTGCCGGGTGGTGTGAGAAATCCAGATCAATTGAGAATGATGACCAGAGCTGTCGAGTTTGTAGATGGGTTTTTTGCAACGGGAAAACCAGTGGCAGCGATCTGCCATGCACTGTGGACGCTGATTGACGCTGAGGTTGTTAAAGGAAGGACAATCACTTCGTGGCCGTCGTTGAAAACCGATTTAATCAATGCCGGTGCACGGTGGGTCGACAGGGAAGTAGTAGTGGACAACGGCTTAATAACCAGTCGGAAGCCTGCCGATATACCCGCGTTCAATAAGAAGATGATCGAGCAGTTTGCAGAAGGCCGATATTCGTGGCAGAGAGCCGCGTAACACGAGCAGGAGCAGCAGGCAGGGACACGAAGCATCAAAGTTTCGTGTTCCTGCTATCTGCCTCCTGCTCCTGTTTAATAGATCTTTTTGGCTGTGTGGCCCACCTTAACGACACCCGCCTGGACCACCTTCGCATTGATGCCGCGCAAGCACAGTTCCTTGCCTACTTCTGAATTGACAAACTTCATCGCATCTACGCCGAAACGCGAGACAAACTTATGACAGCCAGTGTGAGGTAAAGGGCTGACTTCGAGCACCGCTGAACCAATCGCCAAGCGCGATCCAGCCGGCAGGTTCGCTTTGCTCAGATCCATATCGATGTAAAGTTGGTCGCCTGCGAGTGGCCACCGATCTCTGTCCTGCGCGACGAGGGCGGTGACGCGCGAATTCATGATGTTGATTTGCATCTCGGGGTGTGGCGATCCATCGGGAGTTCTTGAACTAGGTCGTACGGTCCAGCTATCGCCCACAAGTCCGAGCACCGGATCCAGATCGGCTTCTTCCAGAACCTCTCGTTCGTTCACTATTGGCCGCCGCACAATTAACTGCACAACGCCTTCATCCTTCGGCGCGTCACGCAGATGGTCCAGCGCAGCCTCAAGCTCGTCCATTGTCAGGTGTTTCACTGTAGTCTCCGAGGTTAAAGGCATATAATCCGCAGATCACGCAGATAAAAATCCGGGTAATCTGCGGATGAAGTTTACAACTCTTAACAAATTTTTACCTACCCTTGACACAGCCCGGCGTGTCAGGGCGTATTCTCCACCGTGCAATGAAGTCCAAACGAGAAACCAATACCCGCTTTCGGCTCGTCCTTACGCTCGGGTTGGCGGTGATCTTGCCGGCGTTGACCCTCATCTACGTCAACTTTCAGCACGTAAAATCGATCCAGCGCGACAAAAAAATCGAATCACTAATTCATCGCGACCTGCAATACCTGCTCTCGATCTCCGCGAAGAAGATCAACGGCAAGGCCTATAAGCTTACTGAAGAAGCACGAAAATCCTTCCCAACTGACACTGACTCGGAGGACGAGAAACGAAGAAAGTTTGATCTCATTCTCTCTAA
>Ga0075435_100000858_pt1 | contig 19016 bp, 19 predicted proteins | sample RhiMethybrSRZTD4_FD_75302 | JGI IMG/M metagenome (GOLD analysis project Ga0075435, IMG submission 75302) | Populus rhizosphere microbial communities from Tennessee, USA - Rhizosphere MetaG P. TD hybrid SRZTD4 | ecosystem: Host-associated > Plants > Roots > Rhizosphere > Soil | place: USA...
CCGAGCTCGGCCGGCTCGAGTCGGAGGCCCGGGAGCTGCTCGCGCCGTCGGCCGATGCGACCCGCGGCTTCGACCTCGCCTTCGAGCTCGACATGCGCTACCGCGGCCAGGCCTACAACCTGACCGTGCCGCTGGCCGCCCGCCCGGTGACGGCCGAGACGCTCGCGGCCGCCGAGCGGGAGTTCGCCGACCAGCACCGCCGCCTCTACGACTACACGCCCACGGTCACCGAGACCGAGATCGTCACCCTGCGGCTGCGCGCGCTTGCCCGCATCCCCGCCATCGACTGGGCGGCGGGCGAGCGCGACCCGGTCGCCGCGTCGGCCGGCAGCCGGCGCGTCTGGGCCGGCGGCTGGAGCTCGTGGCGCACGGTGATGCGCGACGCGCTTGTGCTCGGCGACGCGCTCGGGCCGGAGACGATCGTGGAGCAGGAGGACACGACGGTCGTCGTGCCCGCCGGCTGGTGGGGCCGGGCCGGCGCCGCGGGCACGCTCGTGCTCGGCCGCGATGGGGAGGAGGCAGCCTGATGGCCGACCTCGACCCGGTCACCCAGGAGATCCTGGCGAGCGCCTTCCGGCACATCGCCGAGGAGATGGCCGTCGTCGAATACCGCTCGTCGTACTCCCCGATCATCCGCGAGATGCTCGACTTCAACTGCGGCCTCTTCACCGGCGACGGGCGCATGGTGGCGAACTCCGAACAGATCCCGGCCCAGCTCGGCCTCATGCAGTTCGCGCTCGAATCGGTGCTGGCGAAGTGGGGCACTGATGTCGCGCCCGGCGACGCGTTCCTGACCAACCATCCCTACATGGGCGGCACCCACACGCCCGACCTGCAGGTGTTCACGCCGCTTCACCACGACGGCGCGGTGGTCGCCTGGGCGGGCTCGATCGCCCACCACATCGACATCGGCGGCCGCTTCCCCGGCACCGAGAGCGCCCAGTGCACCGAGCTCTTCCAGGAGGGCCTGATCTTCCCCGCGCTCAAGCTGGTCGAGGCCGAGACGCGCGTGCGTGCGCTGTACGAGCTGATCGGGGCGAACGTGCGCGACCCGGCGTCGACGCTCGGCGACCTCGACGCCCAGCTGGCCGCCTGCAAGCGCGGCACCGCGCGGGTGTCCGAGCTCTTCGAGGTGCACGGCGCGGCACCCGTGCTCGCCGGGATGGAGTCGCTGCTCGAGATGACCGCCCGCCGGGCCGAGGCGGCGTTCCGGTCGTGGCCGGAGCGGACGGTCGCGGCCGAGGGGTTTCTCGACGACGCGGGGTTCGAGGGGACGGCGCCGATGCGCGTCGCGGTGCGGGCGCACGTGGAGGACGGCGTCCTCGTGGTCGACCTGTCGGAGTCGAGCGACCAGGTCGAATCGGGCATGAACGTGCCCATCTCGAGCGCCCACGCCGGCACGTTCTTCGCGGTGCGCGCGTTCCTCGGCCCCGACGTGCCCCAGAACGCGGGCCTGACCAGCCGCGTGCGCGTGATCGCGCGCGAGGGCAGCATCTTCAACCCGCGCTTTCCCGCGGCGCTGAGCGCGCGCCACCTGGCCGTACAGCGCCTCACCGACGTGCTGGTGGCGGCGCTCGGCGACCTCCTGCCGGAGCGCACGGTCGCGGCCAGCCATGTCTCGTTCCCGGCGCTCGTCTTCCAGGCCGTCGATCCCCGCTCGGGCCGGCTCACGTTGCTCGCCGACATCCTCGGCGGCGGCGGCGGCGCGCGGCGGGGCGTCCAGGGCGACGACGGGATCGACCCGTACTGCTCGAACTGCGCCATCCTGCCGGCCGAGATCGCCGAGCTCGAGTACCCGTGGCGGATCGAGCGCACCGAGCTCGTCGAGGGCTCCGGCGGCGCGGGCGCCGCACGCGGCGGGCTCGGCCTGCGGCGCGACTACCGCCTGCTCGCCGACGTCTCGGACGGCATGTACTACGTCGAGCAGACCACGCCCGCCTTCGCCGCGCGCGGACGCGAGGGGGGCGGGCCGGGCAGCCCCGGCGCGGTGTGGGTGCACCGGGCCGGGTCGGAGCGTCCCGAGACGCTCCCGGGCAAGGGCTACATCCACCTGCGCCGCGGCGACGTCCTGTCGCTCGTCGGCGCGGGCGGAGGAGGCTTCGGCGCCGCCGCAGGGGGCGGCGCCGAAGCGAACGACCACAACTCCAGGGAGGAACCATGACCGAGGGATCCAGCGGCGGGCGACGGGGGATGAGCCGCAAGAGCTTCCTGCAGGGCACCGCCGGCGCGGGCGCCGCCGGGCTTGTGATCGGGGGCGGCGTCGGCTACGCCGTCGGCAACTCGTCGAGCTCGTCGTCCGAGCCGTCGACGAGCGGCGGGACGAAGAAGAAGGGGACGATCAAGATCGGCTCCGCCAGCCCGATCACCGGCCCGTACGCCGGCGACGGAGAGCAGATGGTCCGCGGCCAGGAGCTGGCGCTCGAGGAGCTGAACGCGGGCGGCGGCGTCGCCGGCTATCAGCTCGAGCTGGTCAAGCTCGACACCAAGGACCAGTCCCCGGACGTGATGAAGACCGTCCTGCAGAACCTCGTGTCGCAGAACGTCGCGGCCGTGTTCATGCCGTTCTGCTCGTACACGTCGGTCGAGTTCCCGATCGTCGCCGCGAAGAAGGTGCCGACCTTCCACGTGAACACGTGGCACGGGAACGTCGATTGGGTGGCCCAGCACAACGCCACGAACATCTTCCAGGGCGACCCGAGCGAGCTCTCCTACGGCTCCGGCATCGTCAGCGTGCTGCAGTCGCTGATCGCCGACAAGACGTGGACGCCGCGCAACAAGACGACGTACATCGTCTCCTCGAACGACCCCTACAGCCTGAACATCGCCAAGAGCTACCAGTCGTCGATCAAGAAGCTCGGCTGGAACGTGCTCGGGTTCGATCAGTTCACGGTGCCGCAGGCCAACTGGGGCGGCGTGCTCGTGAAGGTCCGCGACGCCAACCCCGACGTGATCGTCTTCTCCGACTACGCGGCCGGCGACGAGGCGGCGTTCATCAAGCAGTTCGCCCAGAACCCGACCCAGTCGATCGTCTACCAGCAGTACGCCCCATCGATCCCGCAGTACCTGCAGCTGGCGGGCGCGAGCGCAAACGGGGTCATCTGGTCGACCGTCGTCGGCATCCTCCAGAACGACCCGATCGCTGGCCCGTTCATCGACAAGTTCACGGCCAAGTACGGCTCGTCGCCGGGGTTCTCGAACGCGGGCGACCAGTACGACCTGATGAAGATCTGGGCGCAGGCGGCCGGCTTCGCCGGCGACCCGTACGCGTTCGACAAGATCAACGCCTACATCAAGGCGACTCCGTACCGCGGCGTCTGCGGCGCGTACACGTTCGACCGTACCGGCCTCACGTGCATCCCGTACCCTGACGACACGCCCGACCCGTCGATCGGGATGCCGCACCTGACCTTCCAGATCCAGAACGGCAAGCAGGTGGCCATCTCGCCTTCCCCCTACACGACCGGCACGTTCCAGCTCCCGCCGTGGCTGCACTGAGCGAACCGGCACCGGCGGCGCCCGCGGCCCCGGCCGCGGTGCTCGAGGCCCGCGGCATCACCAAGCTCTACGGTGGGTTGCGGGCCGTCGACGGCGTGTCGTTCGCGGTCGCGCCGGGTGAGGTGCTCGGCATCGCCGGGCCGAACGGCGCGGGCAAGACCACGCTGTTCGACACGATCACCGGGCACACGTTCGCCTCCGGCGGCGACATCCTGCTTGCGGGCGAGCCGATCCGGGGGACGAAGATCCACCACCGCTGCCGGCTCGGCCTCGCCCGCACGTTCCAGCACCCGGTGGCGGCCGACACGCTGACCGTGCTCGAGAACGCCTACCTCGCGGCCAGCTTCCGCCGCGGCCGCACGGGGCGGCGGTCGCGGTCGGACGACGTCGCGGCGGGGCAGGCGGCGCTCGCGCGGGTCGGGCTCGAGGACAGGGCGACGGTGCCGGCGGCGCTGCTGCCGGTGTACGACCGCAAGCGGCTCATGATCGCGACGGCGCTTGCGACCGACCCGCTCGTGCTGCTGCTGGACGAGCCGTTCGGCGGGCTCAGCCTGGGGGAGATCGACGCGACGATGGCGCTGATCGGGCAGATCCGCGACGCCGGCGTCGCCATCGTCTGCATCGAGCACGTCATGCGTGCGCTGGTCGCGCTGGCCGACCGCGTCCTCGTCATGCACCACGGCGCTGAGCTCTTCGCCGGCACGCCGGCCGAGATGCTGAAGGACCGGCGGGTGATCGACGTCTACCTCGGTGCCGGCGGGAGCGGAGCGGCATGAGCGCGGCCCTGACCGTGCGCGGCCTCGTGGCCGGCTACGACCGCTCGGTCGTGATCGACGGGCTCGACCTCGAGGTCGCAGACGGCGCGACGGCGGTCGTGATCGGGCCGAACGGCCACGGCAAGACGACGCTCCTGCGGGCCGTCTCGGGCCTGATCAAGCCGTTCCGGGGCGAGGTCGAGCTGGGCGGCGAGCGCATCGACGGCATGGCGGCCGAGGCGATCGCGAAGAAGGGCGTCGTCCACGTCATGCAGGGCGACGGCCTCTTCGTCGAGATGACGGTCGAGGAGAACCTGCTCATGGGCGCGTTCCCCGGCGGCTCCTGGCGCGGCCGGCGGGCGGCGCTGAAGCGCGTCTACAGCGAGCTCCCGGCGGTCGAGGAGCGCAAGGGACACAAGGCGCGGACGCTCTCCGGCGGCGAGCGCCGGCTCGTCGGACTGGGGCGGGGGATGATGCGCCAGGGCCGGCTGCTCCTGATCGACGAGCCGTCGCTCGGGCTCGCGCCGGTCGCGATCGAGGCGGTCTACGCCGTCATCCGGCGGCTGCGCAGCGAGGCCTCCTCGGCCATCGTGCTGATCGAGGAGAACTTCACCCACGTCGGCGGCGTGGCCGACGTCGTCCACATCCTCGAGGCCGGCCGGATCGTGCGCAGCGGCCCGTTCGCGGAGCTCGCCGCCGACCGCACGGTCGTCGAGACGTACCTGGGATCGATCGCGGAGGCCCCCTCATGACCGACATCGTCGCCATCATCGCCAACGGGGTCGTGTACGGGTCGATCTACGGCCTCGTCGCGATCGGCATGACGCTGATCTACGGCACCCTGCGGATCCTCGACATGTCGCAGGGGTCGATGGTGATGGTCGGCGGCTACGTCGGCTGGTGGGCGCTCGCAACCCACGGCGTGAACCCGATCGTCGCGCTCGTGCTGGCGTTCGCCTTCACGTTCGCGCTGGGGACGGCGACCGAGCTCGTGTCGGTGCAGCCGCTGATCTCGCGCCGGCACGAGGTGGACTTCGAGCTGGTCACGTTCATCACCACGTTCGCCGTCGCGATCTTCCTGACGAACGTCGCCCTGCAGCACTTCGGCCCGTTCCAGCAGAACGTGCCGACGATCGTCGGCGGCAACCTCAAGCTCTACCACGGTGTCTCGATCAGCTACCACGAGCTGACCATGGCGGCCATCTCGGTGATCCTGATGGGCGGCCTGGGGCTGTTCCTGGCCCGCACCCGCTGGGGCCTGGCCGTGCGGGCGGTGGCACAGGATCTCGACGCGGCCCGCTCGCTGGCCGTGCCCGTGACCCGGCTCTACCCGCTCACGATGGGGCTGGCGTCGGCGCTCGCGGGCGTCGGCGGCGTGTTCCTGGGGGCGCTCTACTTCGCCTCGCCGACGGCCGGCGACCTGCCGCTCCTGTTCGCGCTGATCGTCGTCGTCCTCGGCGGCCTCGGCAGCCTCACCGGGACGCTCTACGCGGCCTACCTGGTGGGGATGACGCAGTCGTTCTGCGAGGTCGAGATCGGCACCACCTGGACGCTCCCGATCCTCTACGGGGCGATCCTCGTCATCCTGATCTTCCGGCCGTACGGGCTGAAAGGCAGCCCCTCGGAGGTGCGGCTGTGACCGGCACCTTCGGCTCGATCTCGGCCGGCCGGTGGGCGATGATCGCGATCGGGATCGTGCTCGCGGCGCTGTTCCCGCTCGTCTACCACGACCCGTACTACATGACGATCATCGTCACCGGCGAGATCGTCCTCATCCTGAACATCTCGTGGAACTTCGTGCTCGGGATGGCCGGCGTCTGGAACTTCGGCCAGCTCGCGATCTACGCGCTCGGGGCGTACGGCTCCGGGTGGCTGATGCTGCACCATTCGGGCATCCCCGTGCCCATCGCGATCGTGCTCGGCGGCGTGTTCTCAGGCGTGATCTCGGTGCTCCTCGCCTTCCCGACGCTGCGCCTGTTCGGGATCTACACCTCACTGCTCACGTTCTCGTTCGCCCAGGTCGTCCAGTACGTGGCGGTGAACAACCCGCACAACCTGACGGGCGGCTCGTTCGGGTTCCCGGAGGTGCCGGGGCTCTTCCCCGACCTCGGCCAGAGCGACTACCTGCGCGCCTACTACTGGGTGTGCGCGGCGGTCATCGTCGTGTCCTGCTTCGCCGTCGCGTGGCTGCGCCAGTCGCACCTGGGGATCGCCCTGCGCTCGATCCGCGACGCGCCCGCCTACACGGCGGCCCGCGGCGTCAACCCGCGTGCGGCGCGGGTGGCGGCGTTCGGCCTGTCGGGGTTCCTGGCCGGGATCGCCGGTGGCCTCTACCTCTCGTTCGAGCAGTCGTTCACGACGAGCCAGATGGGCCTGACGCCGATGTCGCTCGACGTCACCATGCTCGTGATCGGCGGCCTCGGGACGGTCTCGGGGCCCCTGATCGGCACGGCCATCCTGACCGTGATCCAGACGAAGCTCATCAACTACCCGGGCTGGCAGCTGACCGTGCTCGGCGCGACCCTGCTCGTGATCGTCATCTTCGTGCCGGGCGGGGTGGTCGGCCTGATCGGCCGGCTCGACCGGCGGCTGCGCGCGTGGGTGGCCGAGGACGCCGACGAGGCGGAGGAACCGGCGCCGGGCTAGATCGTTTCCCGGGGGTCAATTGGCATGCGCCGTGAGTGCCAATTGCGCGCTTGGCCGGCCGGATGTGAAGGCCTATGCGGGCAATTGTTAGGTATCCGCAAAGTCCGCCGCTGCCACACGACGCGGCCCGCTAGGTTGGATCGAGACGCGCGTGGGCACGCAAGTGTGGGAGATCCACCCTGGAGGTGGTTGGATGCGACATGCCCGGCTCCGGCGGTCCGGACTGCCGGTCGCGATGGCAACGACGATGGCCGCCGCCTGCCTGCTGGCGGGCGTCCGTGCTCCGGCGGCGTCCGCGGCCGGGCCCTGCGGAGGCCGTACCGGCACCGCTCCGCAGACCTACCGCCACGTCGTCGTGATCATGGACGAGAACCAGAGCTACGGCGACATCATCGGGCGCTCGTCGGCGCCGTATCTCAACCACCTGGCGGCGGTGTGCGGCCTCGCGACCAACTTCCGCGGCGTGACGCATCCGAGCCATCCGAACTACATGGCGATCACCGGCGGCATCCGCACGCCGGCCGGCTACATCGACGCTCCGAACATCTTCCGCCAGGTGCGCCGCGCCGGCGGCTCGTGGCGCGTCTACGAGGAGGCGATGCCGACCAACTGCGACCGCAAGTCGGCCGCTCCCTACAAGGCGGGCCACAACCCGGGGATCTCGTACGCCTCGATCCGGTCGGGGTGCCGGCACTGGGATGTCGGCTGGTCGGCGTTCAAGCGCAACGTGGCGGCGCACCGGCTGCCCACGTACGCGTTCATCACCCCGGACCAGTGCCACAACATGCACGCCAGCTGCACCAGGGGCACGAATGCGATCCGGGCGGGCGACAATTGGCTTCGCCGGGTCATCCCGCAGATCGTGCACACGCCCGGATACCGGCGCGGCCGCACCGTCATCTTCATCACCTGGGACGAGGGCTCGAACGGCCAGAGCGCCGAGCAGCGGGGGGAGAACTGCCTCGCGCTCGTGCATCTGAACGACCGGAGCTGCCACGTGCCGACGTTCGTCATGTCCGAGTACATCGCGCCCGGCACGCAGAGCGGCCTGCTCTTCAGCCACTACTCGGTCCTGCAGACGACGGAACGGCTGCTCGGGGTCGAGCCCTTCATCGGCCACGCGGCCGATCCCACGACCGACGGGATGCGGGCGGCCTTCGGTTTTTGACGTCGGGGAACCCATCGTTCCGCCAACGGGCCCCGTCCTTACGGCCGCGACGGACAGCCGGTGGTGCTCCGGCGAGAGCGCGGTCTCGCCTCCGCTGGCGGGCGGCCTGTCCTCCATCAAGGTGTCGGGCCGTGGAGGCTCCCGCCGACTGGGGCCGGCGAGCAATGACGGACCCGGCAGCTCACCGTAGGAGCGGCACGACCTCGTCGGCGAAGATCCGCATCGACTCGTCGCGGACGGCGGGATCCATTCCCGGCCAGTAGAGCCGGGCGATGTAGTGCAACCGGCCGCCGGCGGCGTCGCGCAGCGCCAGGATGCGCTCCGCCACCGCCGCAGGCTCGCCGAGCAGGATCGAGTCGCGCAGCTCGGCCTCGCGGTCGGCCGGGATCGGCGGCGCCGCGGCCGGCGGGCCGGTGCGGCCGCGGGCAGGCTCCATATCGTCGTACTTCCAGCTCACGTACCAGTGGTGGTCGCGCACGCGCTCCCAGGCGTCGTCGCCGTGCCACGGGAACGTCGGCAGGTGGACGCTCACCTCGAAGGCGTCGGGATCGCCGCCGCGGCGCTCGACCTCCTCCCGCGCCCAGCCGACCGCCTCGGCCAGCGTCTCCGGCGTCACGTCGCTACCCATGAAGCCGTCGGCGATCGCGCCGGCGCGGCGTACGGCCGGCTCGGCGAAGCCGCCGATCCAGATCGGCGGACCGCCCGCACGCGGCGGCTTCGGCGTGACCGATACACCCGGATAGGGCGTCGCCTCGGTGCCGGTGACGAGCCCATCCGACCACGCCTGGCGCAGGATCGCGATCGAGTCGACCAGGCGCGGGCGGCGCGATCGCATGGGGATGCGCATGCCCTCGAACTCCTCCTCGCGCCAGCCCAGGCCGAGCCCGAGCGTGAAGCGGCCGTTGCTCAGAAGGTCGACGGTGGCGGCGTCCTCGGCCAGCCGCACAGGGTCGTGCAGCGGCGCCAGCAGGACGGCCGTGCCGATGCGCACGCGGCTTGTCCGCGCCGCGATCGCCGCGCACACCGGGAGCAGCGACGGCATGTAGCCGTCGTCCAGGAAGTGGTGCTCGGACACCCACACCGAGTCGAAGCCGAGCTCCTCCGCCCGCACCGCCACCTCGACGGCGTCGCGGTAGAGGTCGGCGTCCGTGCGGGCGTCGCCCGGATACCGCTGGCAGGTGATGAGCCCGAAGCCGACCTCCACGCCGCCGATCATAGGAGCGTCGAGCCTCCGTCGATCGGCAGAGCCGCACCGGTGATGTACGCGGCGTCGTCGGACGCCAGGAACACGATGGTCGCCGCTACTTCGGCCGCCGTCCCCAGCCGCCGCAACGGCACGGACGCGCGCAGGTAGCGCTCGCCGACGGCCGGATCGTCCATCAGCCGCAGCATCGGCGTGTCGATCACGCCCGGGCAGACGCAGTTCACGCGGATCCCGTGGGGCGCGAGCTCGATCGCCATCTGCCGCGTCAGCGAGACGACGCCTGCCTTCGAGGCGTTGTAGTGCGCGCCGGGCTCCTCCGCATCGCCGACCAGGGCCGCTGTCGAGGCCAGGTTGACGATGGCGCCCGGCCGGCGGCCGGCGACGAGCGCGCGGGCGAACGCCCTGCCGGTGAGATACGTCCCGCGCAGGTTCGTCGCCATGACGTCGTCCCACTCGCCTGGCTCGAGGTCGAGGAACGGCGCGATCCGGTAGATGCCGGCGCTCGCGACGAGCACGTCGGCGGGACCGCCCAGGCGCTCGGCCGCCGCGGTGACCGCCGCCTCGACGGACTCCGCGTCGCGTACGTCCACGGTCACGTCGGCCTCGGGCCCGCGGTCGAGCACGGCGACCTCCGCGCCGCGCGACCGCATCAAAGCGGTCGTGGCGGCCCCGATGCCGGAACGGCCGCCGGTGACGATCGCACGCCGGCCCGCGAGCGCCCCGGATCCGGTTGCGTGCGCTCCCTCCACGGCGTGGGAGTTTTGCAGGTACACGGCCCCGAGGCGCGGGGGAGAACCTGGTACCGTGATCACGTGATCGTCGACACGAGCGCGCATCGCGCCGCCCCGCCGCTCTCGACGTCCGTCGTCGAGGCGATCGGAGGGACGCCGCTGCTCGCGATCGAGGGCATCTACGTGAAGCTCGAGTACCTGAACCCGTCCGGGTCGGTGAAGGCGCGCCTCGCGCGCTACATGATCGAGCGGGCCGAGCGGGAGGGCATGCTGCACCCCGGCGACACGATCGTCGAGGCGTCCAGCGGCAACACCGGCAACGCGATGAGCATGGTCGCCGCGGCCAGGGGCTACCGCATGCTGGTCGTCATGCCCGAGGGGATGAGCCCCGAGCGGGTCGCCATCTCCCGCGCCCACGGCGCCGACGTGCTCCTGATCGGCGACTTCCACGTCACCGCCGCCCTGGAGCACGCCCGCCACCTGGGCGAGCGGCCGGGCTACTTCCACCCCGGCCAGTTCGACTCGGAGTGGAACGTGACCGAGAACCGGGAGTGGCTCGGCGCCGAGATCCTGGCCCAGCTGCCCGAGCCGCCCGACGCGCTGGTCGTCGGCGTCGGCACCGGAGGCACGCTGATCGGCGTGGGGCAGGCGTTCCGGGCCGTGAACCCCGACGTGCTCGTCGTCGGCCTCGAGCCGGGCGAGTCGCGCACGATCTGCTGCGGCGAGATCGCGATGCACGCGATCGAGGGCATCTCGGACGGCTTCGTGCCGGGGATCATCGGCCGCCACCGCTCGGAGATCTGCGAGTTCGTGAGCGTCTCGAGCGACGACGCGCTGGCCGAGATGCGCCGGCTCGCGCACGACCACGGCATCTTCGTCGGCCCGAGCTCGGGGGCGCACATGCTGGCGGCGAAGACGTTGCGCCGGCAGAGGCCGCAGCTCCAGACCGTCGTCACGCTCTTCTGCGACGAGGGCGAGAAGTACATCGCCGACCACCACGGTCCGCGCTGACCCCCCGCGTCCGACGCCCGCCGCCGTGAGCGGGAGCACATCCGGCCCGTTCAGGTGACGCTTGTCACACGGGCCGAAACCACCCTCTCGCCGTGCCCGTAGTCGCGGGCACGGGGCAGATCGAACCTACGGAGAGGGAGGGGCAGATGGAGTCGACCACGAGCAATGACGGCGTGCCCACGGCAGCCGAGCTCGACGAGCGCTGGGGCCGGGTCGTCGGCCGGCGCGGGTTCCTGGTGGGCGTGGGGGCGGCCGGCGCGGCCGCGCTCACGAGCGGAGGCCTGGCCACGGCGGGGGCGGCGTTCGCCTCCGGCGGGCGGCTGTCGAGCGGCGATGCGGCCATCCTGCGGTTCCTGGCCGCCGCCGAGATCATCGAGACCGATCTCTGGCAGCAGTACACCGAGCTCGGCGGCGTCAACGGCGGCAACCCGGCCTACACAGCCGCGCTCGAGAACCTCGACGGGGACATGCCGCAGTACATCTCGGACAACACCGACGACGAGCACAGCCACGCCGCCTTCCTGAACGCATACCTGCGCTCGAAGGGTGAGGACGCGGTGAACCTCGACGAGTTCCGGACGCTGCCGAGCAGCAAGGCGACCGGCGCGAAGCAGATCGGGCGGCTCACCAACCTGATGAACCTGAACGTCGACACGAGCTGGTACACCCGCTATCGCAGCAGCAAGAACCCCGACTTCGGGGCCACGTTCCCGCAGGCGGTGCACATCCAGGGCGAGCCGGCGATCCCGATCTCAGACGCCGACACGCCGCCCGGCATGTCCCAGCCCGTGCCGCCGACGACCGCGCAGCAGCGGCGGATGCAGGCGATCGCAAACACCGCCGGGTTCCACTTCGCGATGATCGAGCAGGGCGGGTCGAGCCTCTACACGACCATGAGCCTCAAGGCAACCGACCTCGAGGTCTTACGGATCGTCGTCTCGATCGGCGGCACCGAGGTGAACCACTTCGCCGTCTGGCACGACAAGGCGGGGAACGCGGTGGCCCAGCCGCTCGCCGGGGTGAAGGACCCGGAGACCGGGGTCATGTTCCCCGACCTGAACTCGCCGCCCTTCGGCGGGGAGCTCTTCCAGACCAACCTGATCATGCCGGAGCCGACGGACTTCATCCGCAAGAGCCTGCCGAAGTGCTCGGTCATCCGGCCGTCGCTCGACATGAACGCCGGCGCCCGGGCGGTGGTGGCGTTCCTGACGTCGACAGGCCTGTTCGAGGGGCAGTCGAAGAAGTTCTTCAAGGCCGCCCACGAGCTGGCCCGGGAGGCCGACGCGGCCCAGCGCGGGAAGGGCTGAACCACCGGGAGCTGTGTTCGGGCGGCGGCGCGACGGGATGTGCGCCGCCGCCCGAGTCGTGGCACCCTACGGGTGTGAGGCGTTTCGCGTCGGCCCTCGGCACGGTGGGAGCCGTGCTGGCGTTGGCGGCCCCGGCGGGTGCCGCGACACCGACCATCCCGCAGCCCGAGCTGGGCCAGATCCGCACGCTCCTGAAGGCGTTCATCCCGGCCGCGATCGGCCGCCACCATCCCGGTCGCGCCTGGGCGCTGGCGGCCCCGAAGATGCGCGTCGGCTCGACGCAGGCCGACTGGCGCAACGGCGATCTGCCCGTCTTCCCCTACCCGGTCTCGAAGACCGGGTTCGGCATGCGCCCGATCACGGTCGAGCCGAACGACGTCGTCTTCGACCTGATGGTGCACCCCAAGGCCGGCAGCACCGTCGGCGTCGAGGTCTTTACGACCGAAGTGCAGAAGATCGCTGGCAAGTGGCGGGTTGCTTCGATGGCCGCCGAGGCCGCGTTCGCCGGATCGGGCGGTCCGGCGACGATCATGGCGCAGCCGGACTACGGACCGCACGCGAACGGCATCACCCACCACCAGAACCTGAGCGCCGGCTGGGCGCTCGTGCCGCTGCTCGTGCTCGGGCTGCCGCTGATCGCCGCGCCGTTCGCGCTCCTGGTGATGTGGCGGCGCGGCCGCTCGCTGACCGCGGACGTCGAGGCGCGCGAGCGCGCCGCTGCCCCCTGGCAGTGAATGGCCGGTGCCAGGCACCGGTTATGCGGCCGGTAGCTGGGCCAGCTCCGCCAGCAGCGTGAACGAGCGCGCCCGGGCGGCCGCGTCGGGGACGCTCGCGATCGCCATCACCTCGTCGGCCGAGGTCTCGGCCAGGAGCGCGTCGAGCTTCGCCTTCACCGTGGCCGGGCTGCCGATCAGCTGCGGCGCCAGGTAGCCGTCGGCGAACGCCCGCTCGGCCTCCGTCCAGACGTGGTTTCGCACCTGCCGTAGCGACGGCAGCGGCCCCGGCGGCCGGCCCGCGTTTCGCTGGGCGAAGCTGAGCGCCATCGCCGACGCGAGCAGGTTCGCCTCCTCGTCGGAGTCGGCGCAGACGCAGAACGCGGTCACCTGCGCGTAGGGCCGCTCGAGGCCGGGCGACGCCTCGAACGACGAGCGGTAGAGCTCGAGCGCCGGCAGCGTGTTGCGGGCGCTGAAGTGGTGCGCGAACGCGAACGGGAGCCCCATCAGGCCCGCCGCCTGGGCGCTGTAGCCGCTCGATCCGAGCAGCCACAGGGCCGGCATGCTGCCGCCGTAGCCGGGGAAGGCGTGAATGCCCTCGTACGCCTCGCCGGGCGCGAAGCCCTTGAAGAAGCCGTGCAGCTCGTGCAGGAGGACGAGCAGGTCGTCGTTCCCCGCCATGCGCCGCAGGGCGAGCATCGTGCGGTGGTCGGTGCCGGGGGCGCGGCCGATGCCGAGGTCGATCCGGCCCGGGTGCAGCGCCTCCAGCGTGCCGAACCGCTCGGCGACGACGAGCGGCGAGTGGTTCGGCAGCATCACGCCGCCCGAGCCGACCCGGATCCTGCTCGTGCGCGCGGCGGCGTTTGCGATCAGCACCTCCGGGGCCGAGCTGGCGATGCCGGGCATGTTGTGGTGCTCGGCGTACCACAGCCGCAGGTAGCCGAGGCGGTCGACCAGCGCCGCCAGCTCGGTCGCGTCGGCCAGCGCCGCGGGCGCGCTCGAGTCGGTCGTGACCGGCGCGACGTCGAGGACGGAGAGGGGGACGCCGAAGACCGGACTGGCCGCGGCCCTCGCGGCGTCGTGGAGCCCGCTCACGCGGTGGCGCAGCGGGCGCAGCGGCCGGGGAGCGACTGGAGCGCGCGGTCGGAGAGCTCGAATCCGACCGCTTCGGCGGCCTGGCGCAGCGACGCGAGCGCGCAGCCCTCGAGCGTCGACACCGCGCCGCAGTCGACGCATACCAGGTGGTGGTGGTGGCCGTCGGCCTCGCACATGACGAACACGGCCTCGCCGCTGCGGGTGCCGGCGTCCTCGACCAGGCCCTCGTCGCGCCAGCGCTCGATCGCCCGGTAGGCGGTGGTGAGCCCGATCCGGGGCTGGTCGTTGCGGGCGGCGGCGTGCAGCTCGCGGGCGCTGAAAGCGTGGCCGATCGACTTCCCGGCGTCGAGCAGCGCCTCGCGGTTGCGGCGGTTGCGTCCCGGCTCCATCCCGCCCAGCGTAGTCGCCCGCGCGGCCAATCTCAAGAATAGGATTGATATCCGTTTTCATTTCCGTTAGCCTGCGGAGGTGTCCAGGACACTGGCCGGATACCTCGTGCTCGCGGCGGTGCTCGCGGCCGGCGGCGTCGCGCTCGCCGCCACCGGAACGACCGCGCATCCGGCGCGGAACGGCCGCCTGCCGGTTGTCGCCGCCGAGAACGCGTACGGCAGCATCGCCGCCCAGATCGGCGGGCGGCACGTGGCCGTAACGTCGATCCTGAACGACCCGACGGCCGACCCGCACCTGTACACGGCCGACACGGCGACCGGGCTGGCAGTGGCCCGCGCGGCGCTCGTGATCCAGAACGGCGCCGGCTACGACAGCTTCATGGGCAAGCTCGAGTCCGCCGCGCCGAGCAGCGGTCGGATCGTCGTCACGGTCGCCGACGTGCTGGGCGTCCACGGCGCCGGTGCGAACCCGCACCTGTGGTACGACGTGCCCCGGCTCGGCCGCGTCGCCGGGGCGATCGCCGCAGGTCTCGAGCGGGCCGACCCCCGCCACCGCGCCGCCTACCGGGCCGGCCTGCGCCGGTTCGAGCGCCGGCTCGCGCCGCTGCGCCGCGAGGTGGCCGCGATCCGCGCCCGCGCCGGTGGGGCGCCCGTCGCCTACACCGAACCGGTGCCGGGGTACCTGCTCGCGGCCGCCGGCCTGCGCAACCTGACGCCAGCGGCGTTCTCGCGCGCGATCGAGGACGGCAGCGAGCCGACCGCGGCGGCCGTCGCCGACATGACCGGTCTTCTCACCGGCCACCGCGTGCGCGCCCTGCTCGTGAACACGCAGGCGGTCTCGCCGATCACCGCGCGCATCCGCTCCGTTGCCGAGGCGGCCGGGATCCCCGTGGTCGGCGTCACCGAGACGCTGCCGGCGGGGGAGACGTTCCAGACCTGGCAGCTGCGCCAGGCACGGGAACTGGCACGGGCGATGGGCCGGTGAGCGACGCGCGCACCCCCATTGTCGAGGCCCGCGGGCTGCGCCTGCAGTTCGGCGAGCGGCTGCTCTGGGACGACCTCGGCTTCGCCCTCCACGAGGGCGAATTCCTGGCCGTGCTCGGGCCGAATGGCACCGGCAAGACGTCGCTCGTGCGCATCCTGCTCGGCCTGCTCGCGCCCACGGCCGGGTCGGTGCGCGTCTCTGGCCAGGCGCCCGACCTCGCCCGCGCGAAGGTCGGCTACGTGCCGCAGCAGCGCGCCTTCGACGCCGATGCGCCGCTGCGCGGCTGCGACCTCGTCCGGCTCGGCCTGGACGGCCATCGCTGGGGCCTCGGCCTGCGCTCCCGCGACGCCGACGAGCGCGTGCGCCGGGCGCTCGCCGACGTCGGCGCCACCGCCTACTGCGACCTGCCCGTCGGCCGGCTCTCCGGCGGCGAGCAGCAGCGCCTGCGGATCGCCCAGGCGCTTGTCTCCGACCCGGCCCTGCTGCTCGCCGACGAGCCGCTGCTCTCGCTCGACCTGGCGTCGCAGCGGATCGTGGTCGACCTGCTCGACCGCCGCCGCCGCGACGCCGGCACGCCCGTCGTGTTCGTCACCCACGACGTGAACCCGATCCTCGGCCTCGCCGACCGCGTCCTCTACCTTGCGCCGGGCCGGTGGGCGATCGGAGCGGCGGCGGAGGTGCTGACGACCGAGACGCTCTCGCGGCTCTACGAGACGCCGGTCGACGTCCTGCACGTGCGCGGCCGGATCGTCGTCGTCGGTACGCCCGACGACGAGGGCGTGCACCACCACGACCACGCCCACGCGCACTGATGTTCACCGAGCTGCTGGGCCAGCACTTCGTCCACACGGCGCTCATTGCGGGCGCCGTCGTCGCCGTGGTCAGCGGTGCGATCGGGACATTCGTCGTCACCCGCGGCGCCAGCTTCGCCGTGCACGCCGTGTCCGAGCTCGGGTTCACGGGCGCCGCCGGGGCGCTCGTCCTCGGCATCGATCCGGTGGCCGGCATGATGGCGGGATCGCTGTTCGTGGGCGCCGTGCTGGGACTGCTCTCGCTGCGCGGGCGGGAGCGCGACAGCGCGATCGGCGCGGTGCTCGCGTTCGGCCTCGGCGTCGGCGTCCTCTTCCTGAGCCTCTACCAGGGTTACGCGACCGAGGCGACGAACCTGCTCTTCGGCAGCATCGTCGGCGTCAGCGACCGCCAGCTCCTCGTGCTGGCCGTCGTCGCGGCGATCGTGCTCATCGGGATCGCGGTTGCCTACCGGCCGCTGCTCTTCTCGAGCATCGACCCGGAGGTGGCCGAGGCCCGCGGCGTGCCGCTACGAGCGCTCTCGGTGCTGACGTTCCTGCTGCTCGCGCTCACGACGGCCGAGGCGATCCAGGTCGTCGGGGTGCTGCTCGTGCTGACACTCGTGATCACGCCCGCGGCCGCTGCCCAGCGGCTGACGGCCAACCCGGCGACCGCCATCCTGCTCTCGATGGTGATCGCCCTCGTCGCCACCGAGGGCGGGATCCTGCTCAGCCTGCAGCAGCCGTGGCCGACGAGCTTCTTCATCAGCACGATCTCGTTCGCCGCGTACCTCGGCGCTAGGATGAGGACATGGTCGTCGTGAGCAGTCGCCGCTTTACCCCGCCCCGGCCGCAGGCTGGGGTGGTGGCGCGCGCTCGCTCGTAGCCGAGCTCGATCCCGCTCTCCTCTCAGCCGCCCCGCGGCCGGGGCGTCATGTCCCCCCGGAACGAGAGGAACCGGCGATGCCGACCACCATCACACCCGCTGAGCTCGACCGCGCGCTCGCGCTGCGCGACCTGTCCGACCCCGACCGCGGCCCGCACGCGATGCAGCTGCTCGTCGACGCGATTCGTGCCGCCCTGGAGCGTGCCTGGGGCTGTCCGGTGCGCACCTACCGGGCCGACCCCGTCGTCACCGTCGAGGACAACTACGGCGTCCTCGGCTATCCGCCCGACGCCCCCGCCCGGGAGGCGCGCTACTCACGCTACGTCGATGCCGGGCACATGCTGCGGGCCCACACCACCGCGATGGTGCCTGCGGCCCTGCGGGCGCTCGCGGCCGCGCCCGATGTCGTCGTCGCCTGTCCCGGGCTCGTCTACCGGCGCGACGTCGTCGACCGCCTCCACGTCGGCGAGCCGCACCAGCTCGACCTGTGGCGGGCGCGTCGCGACGCTCCCCTGACCGAGAACGACCTCGACGAGATGATCGAGCTGGTCGTGACCTCGGTGCTGCCCGGCGCCAGATGGCGCATGCTGCGAACGACCCATCCGTACACGACTGCCGGTCGCGAGGTCGAGGTGCTCGTTGAAGGCGAGTGGGTCGAGCTGCTCGAGTGCGGCCTGGCCGGGAAGCATGTGCTGGCCGCCGGCGGCCTGAACGGCGGCCGCTGGAGCGGGCTCGCGCTCGGCCTCGGCCTCGACCGCGCCCTCATGCTGCGCAAGGGCATCGCCGACATCCGCCTGCTCCGCTCCGACGATGCCCGGGTGGCGGGCCAGATGCGCACGCTCGACCCCTATCGGGAGGTGAGTGCGATGCCGGCCACGACCCGCGACCTCTCGATTGCCGTCGCGATCGGCGTCGACGACGAGGAGCTGGGCGATCGCGTCCGCCGGGGGCTCGACCCGGCCGAGCTCGACGCCGTCGAGGAGGTGCGCGTCGTCAGCGAGACGCCGGCGGGCGAACTGCCGCCGCAGGCGGTCGCGCGCATCGGCCTGCGGCCCGGGCAGAAGAACGTGCTCGTGCAATTGGTTCTACGCCATCCCACGCGGACGCTCACCGCGGAGGAGGGCAACGGGATCCGAAACCGCGTGTATGCGGCCGTGCATCAGGGCGACGTCCATCAGTGGGCGGCCGGGGGCGCGGCAGACGAATGACCCGGCCCACGGGGTGGACATGATCCAGGTGTCCACCACCGATGGTGCGGACGACATCGTGGTCGAACGACGCAGCGCCGTGGACGTCGCGGCACCATGGTCCGGACAGGGCGAGGCCGAGACGGAGGTACGGCTCTAGCCGCTGTCCGCGCGAGGCACCTGCGTGAAATGCGACGCGTTCCAGGTGGTCGCGAATGAGCCGTCGCTGGCGCCGATGGCCAGCAGCGCGGTACCGGGTGCGAGGGCGACGGCGCTGCGCGTCACGGTCGGGTCTGTGACTGCGACGGCCGTCCCGCGCACCGCATGCACGTGGTCGCCGGACAGCCTGAAGGCAGCTGCGCCTTCGAGTACGAGATACAGCTCCTCTTGCCCGCTCGCCCGTTCGTCGTGTTCGGCGACCAGCGTCTCGTTCCCATGAACCGCCACGAACACGTTGGCCCCGAACGTCGTCAAGCCGAAGAAGTGCTGAATGGGATGCCAGCCTGGATCGTCGGCTTCGCCTCCCGGCACCATCGGGATCGCGTCCACCGCGGATACGGCCCATCCCGTCACCGAGTGCCATTATCCCATGACCCAAGCGGGACCGGGCGCTGCCGGCGGCGGCCGGTTGATCAGGGAATTCGCGCGATCGCCTC